>Ga0208045_1000001_pt1 | contig 173220 bp, 130 predicted proteins | sample PL_2010_200m_FD_184160 | JGI IMG/M metagenome (GOLD analysis project Ga0208045, IMG submission 184160) | Freshwater microbial communities from Powell Lake, British Columbia, Canada to study Microbial Dark Matter (Phase II) - PL_2010_200m... | ecosystem: Environmental > Aquatic > Freshwater >...
ATTTTGTCATGACGGACGCGATGACACGGGATGGGGTTACCTACCTCGAGCCCGACGGAACATGGACCGCGGTGTTTGAACCCTCATTGCGGATTGATGTACGCTTTGTCCACGAATTGAATAAGAAAATTGAAGCACTTGTTTTCAAAAGCACCTGGGTTGTGTGCAGCGGAAGCTCACCTGGTCACGAAGCAGATGACCTGTTCTACGGGGCAATCGTCAATGCACACAAAGCCGGTGTCCCGAGCGTGCTCGATTCCTATGGCAATGCTTTCGAGCTCGCGATGAAGGCACAACCCACGCTGGTAAAGCCGAACAAGAGAGAATTCGAAATCACATACGGCCGGAAGCTTGAGACCCCTGTCGACCACGTCGATGCGGTCAAATTCCTTCTCAGCCGGGGAGCACGGTATTGCGTTATTTCAGACGGGGGAACAGACTTCTTTGCAGGTGTTCAGGGACATTTCTGGAGGGTCACGCCGCCGAAGGTCAAAGTGGTGAATATGACAGGTTCCGGTGATGCTATGGTCGCCGGGATTCTCTACGGTTTTCGCCAGGGCTGGAAATTTGAGCAATGCCTCGCATTTGGAGCAGCTGCTGGTGCCGCGAATGCGCGCACGTGGGATGTTGCAACTCTCAAGCTGGAAGATATCACAAGCCTGGAATCAGAAGTCGTCATGCAAAGAGTCTAAGGACAGGAAGCACCATGAACAAACGACTCGAGCACGCTCTCAATTGTGAAGTTCAGGATCAGGTTCCTTTTCTGCCTGCCATCTATGAGCACAAAGCATGGTTTGTCGGCGCAACGCCGTCGCAAGTGGCACGCAATGCTGACCTGCTTACGTCGGCCGTACTGGCGGAATACGAGCGTGTTCAATCCGATGCGCTCATTGTCGGTATCGATGTCTACAACGTCGAGGCCGAAGCGATCGGCTGTTCCGTGAACTACTACGACGGCAATGACAACTCTGTCCCGGCTATTGGATCTAAAGGGGCCGTATTTCAGGGAACGGAAGGTGTTGCGTCTCTCAGGATGCCCGATCCTCAAAAGGACGGCAGAATGCCGTTGAACCTTGATGCGGCGCGGAATATTGTGAAATTGCTCGGAAAGGAAATCCCGATTCGGGGGGCGGTTTCGGGACCCTTCTCGCTGGCTGCGCACTTGGCGGGACCTGGAGCTTTCTTCTTGCTCACCATGACGCAGCCGGATCTGGCGAAAGAGCTTCTGAAGTTTGCGTCAGAAGTCATCAAACAGTACGGAAAGGCGTTTATTGAACTCGGCTGCGGTGTCATTGTGTTCGATTCGCATGCTTCGCCCGATCTGCTTTCGCCGCAGATGTACCATGAGCTTGTGCTTCCGCCGACACAGGAAATCATCAGGTATTTCCGTGGGCTGGGCCTGCAGGATGTGCCGTTGATAATCGGGGGAAACACAACCAGGATCCTCAACGCCTATCTTGAAACTGGTGCGAACAATATTCTGTGTGACACGAAAGCAGATGTAAAAGAATTTCTTGAGAAGTGCTCAAAGGCCCGCCGTGCTTTCCGGCGCAACATCGATTCATCTGATTTTCTTGAAGTGAATTCGGATGAGGTGTTTCATCGTGCTCTGAACAGCCTCGAGGAATCAGGCAGATACCCCGGGTTCATACTGGGCTCCGCGGTTCTGCCGTACGGAACCCCCTTGTCTCATTTGACAGCGATGAGGGAAGCGATACGGGAGTACAAGAAACGAGCTTCCTCCGTCTGAACCTCCATCCGGAGATCCGTCGGCCTTATCACTAAACGAACAAGAAGACAAAACTATGAAGGAACTTCAAGACCTCGCTCAGTCAGTAGAGCAGGGGCAAGTGCAAAAAGTCTCCGGACTGACGCAGCAACTGCTAGATTCCGGCGTGTCGCCGCAGACGATTCTCAATGATGGCCTGATTGCCGGGATGACTGTGGTGGGGCAGAAGATGCGAAGCGGGGAAATGTACTTGCCGGAGGTGCTTCAATCGGCAAGCGCCATGCATGGGTCTCTGAAAATCCTGAAGCCGCACCTTGTCCGGGAAGGAGCACAATCCCGTGGAAAAATCATGGTGGGAACGGTGAAGGGGGATATGCATGACATCGGAAAGAACCTCGTCAGTATCATGCTTCAGGGAGCCGGATTCGACATTGTTGATTTGGGGCTCAATGTTTCGCCGCAAAAATTCGTTGAGGCGATTTCGGCTCATCAGCCGGCGATACTCGGGCTGTCGGCAATGCTGACAACCACGATGCTGAACATGAAGACGACGATTGAAGCAATCAATGCTGCAGGGCTCCGGTCAAGTGTGAAAGTCATTATCGGCGGTGCTCCGGTGAGCCAGAAATTTGCGGATGAGATTGGCGCTGATGGGTACGCTCGCGATGCAGTCCTCGCAGTAGATAAGGTCAAGCAGCTCCTGGGCGTTTCCGCATAACTAATCGAACACAGGGAGGCAGTACATGTCGGTGTCTTTCAGGGCGTTGTCTGTTCCAGATCCATCGGCCTTGATGTTTGGGCGGGCCTCGAAGCCAGTCTCGTGTGGATTTGGCCTGGAACTGGGGAATGGGCAAGTCTATCCGGAGCTCAACTTCACGCTTCCAACCATGGTGCTTGATGAATCGAACTGGACGGCGGTCGTTGCCCACTATGAGGAAATTGGAACAAGTATTCAGCGTGCTGCGAAGCGATTGAAACTTCCGGGCTTGATGGTTGAGTTTGAACTCTTGCCGCCGATGACCGAGCATCCGTCGTGGGGAGCTGAAATCACTGCCATTCTGCACCGTCACCTCAAGCAGGCGCATGAGAATTTTGGCCTGCCATGCGCTCTCCGCGTCACACCAACGGATATCCGTGACGTTACCAGGCCCCCCGAGCTGAGATCAGGCAAGCCTCTCGAGGCGCTCCTGCGATCGTTCGATGAATGCGCAGCAGCAGGGGCAGATGTGCTCTCGATCGAATCCGTGGGGGCAAAAGAGGTTCACGATGAAGCTCTTCTCTATGGCGATCTCGAGGGGGTGATCTTCGCACTCGGAGTTCTTGCGCCGCGGGACATGGATTTTCTCTGGAACAAAATTGTTGCAGTCTGCTCTGCCCATACGGTGGTCCCCGGTGCCGACTCGGCATGTGGTTTTGCAAACACGGCAATGCAGCTTTCATCGCAGGGCATGCTTCCGGAAGTTCTCGCCGCGGTTGTTCGGGCGGCAAGCGCCGTCCGAAGTCTGGTGGCCTACGAGTGTGGAGCGCGCGGTCCATCGAAAGATTGCGCGTATGAAGGTCCGATCCTGAAAGCGATTACCGGAACGCCGATCGCCATGGAAGGAAAATCCGCAAGCTGTGCTCATTTCAGTCCCGTCGGCAACGTTGCAGCCGCAATGTGCGATCTCTGGAGTAACGAGTCGGTTCAAAACGTCCGTCTCCTTTCGGGACCGGCGCCAGAAGCATACCTTGAACTGCTTGCGTATGATTGCCGTCTCTTCAACCAGGCCCTCAAGTCGGGAACGGAGCGCGCGTATCAGGACCTTCTTGTAGAATCAGACGTACACCTGAGTCCGCAGGCCTACATCTTGTCGCCTCTCTCAACAGGGAGAATAGCGTCCGCCATCGTCAAGGAATCAAACCACTACGCCATGACGCTTGCTGCTGCGAGGGAATCCGTTTTGATTTTGCGCGAGGCCGGGCAAAAGAAAGAACTTGATTTGAATTCCCGGGAGGTCGAATGGCTTGAAAGAATAAGCAGGGATCTTGACGCCCTTCCTGTCGATGAACAGCAGCTTCTCGTATCGATGCAGGAGCGATACGGCCATCTCTTTTCCGCAGCGAGTTATGGCCTCTGAATCGAATTTTGTCTCATCATCAAACACTTAGTCTGAAGGACTACCATGCCCACTATCATTGAAGCTCTTGCGCAAACCAAAGTCATTCACACCACCTCGACATCGATACAAGTCGAGCAAACCGTGGCACATGAACTCCGACAGATCATCGGAGGTCGGGCGGAGGCGAAGCACGCGTCGGGCTTGAGTGCTCCGGCCGGAAGCGTGCGGGTTGCTGTCATCCAGGAGAGGAAGAAATGGGCCTCGATCCATCCAGCGCTTGACGGAACAAAAGACTGGATCATGGTGCGGATGAAGAACGGATCAGGCATTGAATTGCTTGCGTCACGCCCACACCTGCTGTATTATGGCTTGACGATGTTGACGGAGGACTGGAAAACCCTGGGAATCGGGGAGTTCACGGTGGGCAAGATCCTTCATCCGTCATTCCGGAATCTTCGCCCCGTGTATGACCTTTTCCTCACACAGCACGCAAGGACAGTACGGAACTTCAACCGGGAGGAACATGTCCGCAACCTTGCCAGGCTCGGGTTCTCCCACGCTGAGGTCAACGGGCTTGCGTTTGCAGTTCCGTTTGAACGCGGCCCGAAAGGGGAGTTGCTCCACCGGTTCTACACGTACTGCCCCTCTCTCGATCAGTTCGTTTCGAGCCGCTTGAATAAGGGGATCTATGACGATGACTATCTCCAGGCAAACCTCAACTTCCTGAAGACGAACGCTGCGTTGGCGGAGAAATACGGACTTTCGCCCGGTATCGTGTGCTTCGAACCGCGATCGGTTCCTGATAATCTTCTTGAGCGATATCCGATGTTGCGCGGTGCTCGCGTTGATCATCCAATTCGAAGCTGGCACCCGCGGTACAATCTCTCCATCGCCCATCCGGTCGTGCGGGAACACTATGCAGAAATGATGGAGAATCTCCTGCGGGAGGTACCGGCCCTCGAATACATGTCGGTTTGGTCAAATGATAGCGGGGCAGGCTTCGAGTACACGAACTCGTTGTACGTTGGACGCAATGGAAGCGGTTACGTCATTCGTGAGTGGAAAGGAGACACGGAGATCGCAGAGGCCGCGGCAAACAATCTCGTGCGCTTCATGAAAACACTGCGTGATGCGGGTCGCAAGGTGAATCCGAAGTTCAGGACCCTCATCCGCCTTGAACCGTTCTGGGTCGAACACGATTACATCTGGAAACAATTGGATGACGGGCTTGACGTCGAAGTGTCCTCGCTCCTGACAAAAGGATGGAAATTGGCATATCAACACCCGAAATACAAGGAAGCGCGGGAAATCCACGGCACGGCGCTCCATAATAGATTTATTGATGCAGAGAAACCCATCATCGAGGAGCTTCGGAAGAAGAAATCCGAGGCGGATGTGTACTTCAACCCCGGCACGGTGTGGAATCATGAGCCTCTCCTGGGAATACCGTTCCCGCAGCTTGTGCATGACAAATTAACGGACATGGCAAAGCAGGGAGTGACGACACCGTGTTTCAACGGGAGCACAACACCGCCATCCTTTGCTCCATACAACATCAACCAGGAGCTGGTCAGGGCGTTCCAGGCGGACAGCAATCTTGAACTTGATGCCTTCCTGCACCGGAAAGCGGCAGAATGGATCGGAGAACCGCTTGCGGCCGACCTGGTCAAGGTATGGAAACACTCTGATGAAGCATATCGATCATTTCCTCTGCCGATCTGGATCTATTCGTCATGGGGAAACTGGTACCGGCTCGCAACAAGGCCGATTGTTCCCAATATCGAAGCAGTCTCCGAAGAAAACCGGGAGTATTATGAGAAGTTCCTCCTTGCAACATCTCACAATCGATGCAGGGTGGACTTCCGTTATGATGTCGGATTCGACCTCGTCGATCCGGCTCACGCACTCCATTGTTTGAAACTGATCAATCGTGATTTGTTCCCGGAAGTCGAGGCAGCGTTGAAGCTCCTCCGGCATATGAAGACGAGGGTAACGACGGATGCGGCTGCGGCATGCATTGAAGACACGACAGATCGTATGCGCGCACTGCACTGCTGGTATCGGACGCAGCGCAATGTCACCGCGTGGGTTGCCGGTGTGCACGGTTACCTCGAGACGAAGGACAAGAAGGTAAAGAAGGAATCACGAAAGCTCTTGAAAGAAATGGTCCTCGACGAAATCGCAAACACAAGAGAGCTTCTCGTGCTCTGGGAGACTTCGAAAACAAACTGGATGATACTTTCCGATGTCGGCGAGACGACGTTCATCTACTACAAGAATTTTGGCGAGCAGCTCAAACGTAAGATTGCCCTGATGAAAGGACATGAAAACGACGAGCCGTACGTGGATCCGGATTTCCAGTGGCGCGTTCCGGGATTCACCGATGCCAAATCGTAACCTGTTTGTTGCCGGTCAGGGGCGCCGATAGACTTTGGGAATGCACATTCTTATAGCACCGGATTCCTTCAAGGGATCGCTCAGCGCCCACGAGGCGGCATCCGCCATTGAACGCGGGGTGCTCCAGGCATTGCCCGATGCGACCGTCGTCAGACATCCTGTCTCTGACGGTGGAGAAGGATTGGTCAGCGTTGTTACGCCGGTCCTTGGCGGCCGCATGATGACGACGAGTGTGAGTGGTCCGCTTCCCGGTCAACGTGTGGATGCCCGGTGGGGATTGTCCGCTGACGGATCTGTGGCGCTCATCGAGATGGCTGAAGCGGCAGGATTGCAGCTCGTTCCCCCGGACGGACGGGATCCGAAGATCACAACAACGTACGGAGTTGGTGAGCTCATCAAGGCGGCCCTCGACGCGGCGATTTCGTCTGTCATCATTGGTATCGGAGGAAGCGCAACGAACGACGGCGGTGCTGGAATGGCGCAGGCGCTCGGGGTCAGGTTTTTTGACTCCTCGGGAAACCCCGTCGGACGCGGGGGCGCAGCACTGTTGAATGTTGCGGGAGTGGATATTGGAGGGAAGGATCCGCGTCTCGACAGCGTGGAAGTGCTTGTCGCATGCGATGTTCAAAACACACTTTGCGGGAAGCAGGGTGCTTCGGCTGTCTACGGACCTCAAAAAGGGGCAACACCTGCTGACGTATCGTTGCTGGACAAAGCGCTCGAGCAATATGGTACCATGATTCATTCGGAGATGGGTATTGACGTACTGGAAATCCCTGGGGGCGGTGCTGCAGGAGGATTGGGGGCCGGTCTCGTTGCGTTTTGTGCAGGTACGCTGATGCGCGGCATCGACCTCGTCTTACGGGTCACGAAATTCGATGAGCGAGTGCGCGAATCAGACCTCGTCATCACGGGTGAGGGGAAAATCGACCGTCAGACATATTATGGAAAAGCTCTGTCAGGCGTGATCGAGCGCGCTCATCGCTTCAACGTACCGGTCGTCGCAGTGGTGGGCAGAGTCGAAGGGGAAAGAGAGCTTTTTGTGAACAACGAATCGTTCGCTGATCTTGAGACGCTGGTGGATTCTCAAACGACGGAGGCCGATGCCATCAGGAACGCGCCGCTGTTGCTTTCAGAAAAGACGAAACTATTGCTTCAACGGTATTTAAGTCGTACTTAGTATGCCTGAGGGAGTAGAACAATTCATCATTGAGGGGAACTTTTGTCAGCTGCGACTCCGTTGAAGCACACTCGTTTTCTCGATACCGTATCCGTCGCTTTTCTCGCTGTGGTGTGGGGGATGGCATGGCCGGTCGCTAAGGTTGGTCTTCGTGATTGTGATCCGATTCTCTTCGCAAGCCTTCGCAGCATCATCGGTGGCGTCTTCCTGTATTTCTGGCGCAGCACAAGAAAGGACAAGGAACCCCTTGATAGGCAAACGTTCTGGGTGGCGTTCATCTCGGGGACATGTTGGGTGGGGATCCCCATGGCGCTTACCTCCTGGGCGCTTCTCTATATCAATGCTGGATTGGGGGCAATCATCCAGAGCACAACCCCGTTCTTTGTGGCGATCTGTGTCTATTACTTGTTGGGCGAGAAACAGTTTACGTTTGCCAAGACCGGAGGTCTTGTTGTCGGTTTTCTCGGAATCGTGATCCTTTTCTCGGACAAGCCGATCACGGACTTTACGAGTATGACCGTCCTCGCCGGCTTCGCCATTTTGATTCCTTCAATCCTGAATGGATTCGGGCAGGTCTACGCGCGAAAGCATTTCAAGGGGAAAGACCAATTTGGATTCATGATGGCGATTATGCTCATAGCCGGACTTGAGACCCTGCCATTCAGTTTTCTCGGCGGAATACCCAGAATGGATCTGACGACTGATCTTGTGCTTGCCACCCTGTATCTCGGTATTGTCGCATCCGCCATTCCGTTCGCGGTGTATTTTGCTCTTCTCGTTCGCGTCGATATCGTTGTATTGTCAATGGTCGGATATGTCATACCCGTGATCGCTGTTGCCGCGGGAATTGTATTGTTCGGCGAACGAATGTCGCCTACCGAAATCACAGGGTCGGCCCTTGTGCTCGTGGGGGTTGTTCTTGCTACACAATATGACCTTGTGAAGACGAAATTCCTATCCCGGAAAACCTCGTAAAGGGTTCTCTCATGACTCGCATTGGCCTGGTCGATCTCGACACGTCGCATCCGAAAACCTTCACGAAAATCCTTAACGCCATGCCAGGTGTCAAAGTCAATGCACTCTGGGACGGGCGCGATGTGTGGCCGGAAGGCTATGACGAGCGTTTTGCGAAGGAGAATGATATTCCGCACGTGTGCAAACGGCTCGAAGACATGATCGAACACGTCGACGCTGTCATGGTGCACGGGGTGAACTGGGACAAACATGTCGATCGGGCATATCCATTCATCGAAGCCGGGAAGCCGGTGTTGATCGACAAACCGATGGTGGGAAAAGTCCGGGATATCTACACCCTCCTGGAGCTCCATGTCGCCCACGGTACGGCGGTCTATGGGGGCTCCGCTCTGCGCTATGCACAGGAGATCGGCATGCTTCGATCTCAAGCCGATCGGATTGGTGAAGTGTTGACGGCAATTGCCACCGGTCCGGGTGACTTTTTCAGCTACGGCATTCACACGACAGAACTGGCACAAGGGATGGTTGGCACCGGGGCAAACTGCGTTGAATACGTTGCTGAAAACAAATCATCCTTCATCGCTGTAACCTACCATAACGGATTCGTTCTGATTCTGCAGCTGCAGCAACCATTCCATGAATGGTCGATGTGTTTGTATTCCACGACAGGCATGCATACCATGCGAGTGGATCCAACCCGCATCTACGAACCGTTCCTGCAAAACTTTATTAATATCGTGAACAAACAGGATGTTTCCTTCTCTCTCGAAGCACCTCTCGAGGCAGTGAAGATTCTCATCGCCGCAAAACTCTCCCGCCAGCACGGCGGCAAGATCTATCTGTCGGAGGTCCCTGCGGAAGAGGGCTTCGATGGAGCGGCATATGCGGCTGAATACGCTGCCGCGAAACGTCGGGGGCTGTAACCCTTGAAAACAGGCGATAAAAGAGCAGTGATTCTTGCCGGCGGAATCTCATCAAGGATGAAACAATCGTCGGTCGAGTCTGGTCTGGAACCGGAGCTTGTTCGGCAAGCCGAGGAACGGACCAAAGGGATGATCGGCGTCGGTGACGGGGGACGGCCCTTCCTCGACTACTTGCTGTACAACATGAAAAAGGCAGGACTTCAGGATGTCGTGATCGTCATTGCAGAACGCGACGCTGAATTGCGCCAGTACTACGGTCCAAAGGATCGTGACAATGAATTCCACGGCATTCGCATCTCGTATGCGATCCAGCGTATTCCACCGGGAAGAAAAAAGCCAATCGGCACATCCGACGCGCTGACACAAGCGCTCGTGAGTCGGCCCGATTGGGAAGCCGGGGATTTCATCGTCTGCAACAGCGATAACCTGTACACCATCCGCTCCTTTACAATGCTGCTTGAGTCCGACGCACCCAACGCGCTCATTGACTATGACAGGTCGGGACTGGAGTTCGATCAAACGAGGATCTCCCACTTCGGTATCACACGAAAAGACAAGGACGGATTTTTGGTGGAAATTGTCGAGAAGCCGAAAATGGAGGAGCTGGAAGGCCTGCGATCAAGCGATGGAACACTCCGTGTCAGCATGAATATTTTCCGATTGAACTATTCCATGATTTTCGGACCCTTGAGAGACTGCCCTGAGAATCCTGTCCGCCAGGAAAAGGAACTTGTCGCGGCGGTGACAAACATGGTTAAGGCAAACCCGCAATCATTGAAAGCGTTGCCTTTGAAAGAACACGTGCCCGATCTGACATACAAGGAAGATATTCTCATAACGCAGGAATATCTCCGAAAGCATTTTGCTACCATGGAATGGTAGCCGCCCCCACATTTCATTACAATCAACGCTAACGACTCCAGTGCACTCTCTGCAACACGGCCCCCTGGAAGTACTGCAAGGAATTTACAACTGTTCTTCGGGGGAGCTTTCATCTCACCTGGCACGCTACGAACGTCTCTACAAACTCTTTAGTGCCCGTTTCCCGGGATATGGACCGCAATTCATTGTTCGAGCGCCGGGCCGCGTCAACCTCATTGGTGAACACACAGACTATAACGGCTATCCCGTCCTCCCGATGGCGATTGACCGCGATTTCGTTTTCATCATTGCGGCCCGACCAGATTCCTCGGTTGAACTGCAAAACGAGAATCCTCTGTTCGGACAAAGGACGTTTGCGGCTGGATTTCCAGTGGCCCCCTCTCATCAGGGAGATTGGGCAAATTATGTGAAAGCCGCGGTTCACGGGGTTCTCGAAGCCGGCCTGGTGGATCCGAAGAACGCGGTCGGCTTTCAAGCGCTTGTGGGAGGCACAATTCCCGAGTCTGCAGGTCTATCTTCATCCTCAGCCCTGGTTGTCGCTTCAGCCCTTGCTTTTCTCGAGGCAAACAAGGCAAAGGTGGATCGCGAAATTTTGGCGGACTTGCTTGCCCGGGCAGAGCGCTACGTCGGCAGTGAGGGGGGCGGAATGGATCAGGCCGTGTCTCTGCTGGCGGAACGGGGCAAAGCACTCAGGATTGATTTTTTCCCGCTGCGGACAGAAGCCGTCCGTCTCCCTGAAGAAATTACATTCGTGGTGTGCAATAGTCTGATTCGGGCACCAAAGAGTGATACTGTTCGTTATGCCTACAATCGGCGGGTGATCGAGTGCCGGCTCGCAAGAGCACTTCTTTCGAACGTCGTTGCACAGAAAACGGGCAAGATCAACGCGGCAATTCGCCTGTCTGACCTCTCAGCAAAGCGTCTTGGGATGGATCCGGGACTTCTGAATGAAATGGCGTTGGAAGGAATTGGTGAGCTTCCCCTCTCACTGCAGGATATTGCGCATCGTCTTGGGGAGACCGTTGAAACGGTGGAGAGGGATAACTGCGCATTGCGGGATGGAACTCTCTTGAAAGAACCTTCTGAAGGCTTTCGCGTTTGGAATCGATATCGCCATGTTGTTACAGAAGCGGATCGAGTAAACCTGGCTGCCAAAGCTCTGCAGGATGGAACTATTGCTGAAATCGGGTCGCTGATGAATCACTCCCACGCGAGTTGCAGAGACGACTACGAAATTAGCTGCCCGGAATTGGATGCTCTGGTATCCATCGCGCGCGATCATGGAGCTCTCGGTGCACGCCTGACCGGAGCCGGATTTGGCGGTTGCACGGTGAACGCAGTCCCTTCTGAAAAGGTTGAACAATTCGTACAAGGCGTGACAGCTGATTACTATCAGGGGTACGTAAAACAAGAGAAGGGAAGAGAGTTCACGGGCTATCACGACCTTCGTGATGTGATCTTTCCCTGTCGAGCCACAACGGGAGCCGGAGCCTGGCCGGCCGAACAACTTATCGGATAGTCCTCTATGCCTGTTTTCAATACCGTTAATCTCCTCGACTATATAATAATCACCCTGCATTTTGTCGTGATCATTTGGGTCGGAATTTACGCGGCACGACAAAACAAAAACACCGAAGAATACTTCAAAGGAGGAGGACAGATTCCGTGGGTCATCGCCGGGCTGTCAAATTGGGTTGCGGGTTACTCGGCGTTCATGTTTGTCGCAGCAGCAGGCTTCGCGTATTTAAATGGGATTGGTGCTGCGCTCATTTTTACATCTGCCCTCTGGGCGTACATCCTCGGCTATTTTGTCTTTGGCAGGCTCTGGCGGCGTGCACGGCTCGCTTCTCCGCTTCGTTTTCTTACGCGCCGCTATTCAACTTCGACGACGTACTTCTATTCCGTAACCGCCATCATTCCGAATATCGTCGGGATCGGTCAGGGACTCTACATTCTGTGTATCTTCATTTCAACGGCACTCGGGTTCAATGAGCGGATATTCGATCTCGGCATCGTCACGCTGAGCGGTTTTCAGCTATCGATTGTCCTTGTTGGAACTGTGATGGTGGTATACTCTGTCATCGGTGGACTCTGGGCTGCAGTTATCTCCGACTCCGTACAGGCGATCATCGTCACGATCATGACCTTTATCATCTTTCCAGTTGCGTTCATATACCTGGGAGACGGGCATGGATTGATGGCCGGCTTCAAACGGTTGCTCGATGAAGCTCCGGACGGCTTTCTGCGATTGAGCGGAGACACGGCAAAGCCGTTGTTCCTTCTCGCATATTTCATCAACGTGATGTTGGGATACAATGTGGGGTGGGCGTTGGTTCAACGATACAGTAGTGTTGCCGACGAGCGGGACACCAAAAAGATGGCAATTCTCTGTGCCGTACTTTCGGTTGTTGGTCCTCTCCTGTGGATTCTCCCTGTGATGGCGGCGAGGATAATCTTTCCGGATATGGGGAGACTCTGGCCATCGCTCGCAGTTCCTGCGGAGGCCTCATTCGTGAGTCTTGTGCTGATGCTCTTGCCGCACGGACTCATCGGGTTTGTGGTGTCTGCCATTCTTTCTGCCACCCTGGGACAGTCGGGCGATACATTCAACTGGCTCTCGGCTACTGTCACGAGGGATATGTATGTTCCGCTGAGCAAACGTTGGCTTAACAAGTCGCCTTCGGAGAAGAATCAGCTGCGGGTTGCTCGCGCATCCATGTTCGTCGTTGGTGTGCTTGGAATCTGGGTGGCATTCTATATTCCAAAGTTCGGCGGGGCATTTCAATTTGCACTGCAATTCTATTCTCTCACAGCGGCATTTATGATGCCGGTGTTCCTCGGGATTTTGTACAGACGCACTCCCTGGTGGTCTGGCATGGCATCGTGCAGTGCCGCGATCATCGTTGCTTTGACACTCATGGCCCTGGGACTGTGGACCGATCAGGCATTCGCGCGAAACATGCTGAGCGAATCGATCGCAGCAACAGTCGTCTTCTTCGGCTCGGCGTTCTGGTTCAAGCCGGATGATCCTCGTCACGTTGAACTGATTGCCCTGGAGAAGGACTTGCACACACCGGCGCATCGGGAGTCAGCCCAGCTAAAACCAGTCGGCCTGGGGGCATATATCCTGATTGGAAAAATCTGCGTGCTCATGGGTATCATCATGATCGCGTGTGTGTTCGCCCCATCGACGCCGATTGCATCAACCTCCCTTAATGTCGTTGCGGGAGTGCTGAGCCTGGTGCTGGGCATTGCCATTCTTTACCTAACAAGGGATCGGTCACGACCTCAGGAGGGTTCTGGTCAATGAGACAGCTCGTTCGCATCAGCGCCGCTCAACTTCCGACTGTCATAGAAGGCAAGTCGTTTGAAGAGAAACAGCGGAAGAACCTCGAGGAAATCCTTGAAATGCTGGAGCTCGCAGGGAAGCGAAAGTCTGATATCGTTCTCTGTGGTGAGTACGCCAATCTGCACCACAGGACGTGGTCTGAGGACAAGAAGGAATATGTGCCCGACCCCATTCCAGGGCCCTTCACAAAAGCCATCGCCACATCTGCCCGGAAGCTCAAGATGAACGTGGCCCTGCCGATGTTGGGCACTTACAAAGGCGTACTTTCGAGTTACGTGGTTCTCTTCAACAGGATCGGCAAGATCCTTGGATGTTACCAGAAGACTCACCCCACCATCCCGGAGCAGGCGATCGGGATAAAGGCGGGTGACGATTTGACAGTCTACAAATTTGACTGTGCCTCCGTTGGGATCATGACCTGCATGGATATCGAGTATCCGGAGGTTGCTCAGGTGCTCATGCTGCGAGGCGCGGATTTGTTGCTCTTCCCCCACGTGCAGGGAAGTTGGGGGGAAGTTGACTGGGAAATCCGCTACCGTGCGCGGGCGGTCGATACCGGACTTCCGGTTGTGTCAGCGTGTTATGGGTATCCCGAAGGAGAGTGGATGCCCGGAAAGATGATCGGCCGGAGCAGTGTGATAGGCCGGGATGGACTTGTGCTTGCCGACATGGGGCGGAGTATTGGTCTGTTGACGTACGACCTGGACCTGAGGGCCAAGCGGATTACGCCTTTCTATTTCAATGAGAAATATGATCGCACGCTCGCAGTGACGGCCTCCCGGCGACCGGAATTATATGGCGATCTGGTGAAAAAGAAGGCGAAGAAAAGGGCCTTGAAGGAAATTGCTGGAAAGAAAAAGGGGAAGGGGCGCAATGGAGCGAGCTCCTGACACTTAGCCAATCTCGCCTTCAAGCTCGCCTATACAGAGAACGAGCGCCCCGCTAGAATACATCGTGGTAAACAAGGCGGTTCACCCCGCCACGCGGGGCTTGCCGACTTCTACACGCACCGCCGTCCCATGCAACCGGTCGCAAGGCATCATGGTTCAGTCTGTCCACCCAGACTACACTCGTCTTCACGCAGGGCTGCATCGACGATTTGCCGCAGCATACCGCCGAACACCAACTGATGCAGCGGATATAGCGCGTACCAATAGGCAAGGCCAAACAACCCCACTGGATCGAAAATCGCCGTCTGGCGAATCGTTGCTGAAGAGTCGTCGCCAATGACATCGAACTCCAACCATGCCCGTCCAGGCAGTTTCATCTCAGCGGCGAAACGTAGGAGACGGTTCGGCTCAAACGCCTCGACCCGCCAGAAGTCAACTGTATCTCCAACGCGCAGGGTTTCGGAGATGGGGCGCCCGCGTCGCATACCGACACCCCCCACAAGCAAGTCAAGAAACCCGCGTAACCGCCACAGCCAATTCCACGCGTACCAACCCGTGTCGCCCCCGATTCGCTCGATTGGCCTGAAGGCGACCGCAGGCGGCTTGGCTATCTTCGCCGTTCGCGAGTCAACAAGCCGTGTTCCGAACCGCATGCCACCCCACGACGGCACATCGCCCGATGAGGACAATGCAACCGACCAGCGCGTGGCGGCATACTGCTTCTCTTCATTGGCAAGTGCGTGACGAAGGGCATCTTCAATTCCCATCGGACGAATGTCGAACATCTTGAGTGCAGCATCGTCCCGAACTACTGTGGAGTGAACGATGCTCTGAATCAGTTTTCGCCCGATACGGGCGTACAACGGTGTCACCAGCCCCAGCCATAAGCTGGAAATGAAGGGTGTCAGAACAGGCACTGATATCATCCGGATGTGCATTCCGCGGCACCGGGCATACGCGCGCATGATGTCTGCATATGAGACGATATCTGCACCGCCGATTTCGTACACGCGGTACTGGGAAATGGGCAGATGAAGAGCAGCAGTGAGATATGCGATCAAATCTTCTATGGCTATCGGCTGTGCGGGCATTGATACCCACTTCGGCGTGGTCATGATCGGCAGCCGCTCCACCAGGGAGCGAATCATTTCAAAGGACAAACTACCTGACCCGATTACAATCGACGCGCGAAACTCAAGGACAGACACACCCGACTGGCACAAGATCTGTCCTACCTCCTGCCGACTGCGCAAGTGTGGCGAGAGGGCTTTCGTGTCATCGCCCAATCCGCCAAGGTAAATAATGCGCTCTATGCCTGCTGCCTTCGCCGCCTCAGCGAAGTTGAGTGCGGCTCGACGGTCATTGTCCTCAAAAGACCCTGCAGCACCCATCGAATGAATCAAGTAGTAAGCGACACGTACCCCCCGCAGAGCCGGATCAAGGCTGATACGGTCAAGCACATCTCCCCGAACGACTTCCGTCGATGGTGCAACCTTCGGTTTGAGAAACTCAGGACGTCGAGCCAGGCAGCGAAGGTGATAGCCCCGGTTCTCCAATGAATGCAGCAGGCGCCCACCCACATATCCAGTCGCACCTGTGAGAAGTATGAGTGAAGAGTCGGATGGGTCTGCGTCTGCGTGATTGGATCTACTGTCCATATGCTCCCCGGCTGACCTGATTTTCTGATGGATTAACATGTATTGACGGGGTGTTGCACGTCAGCATGCGCTCAACGCACGTGCCTCGGTGTGTCTCCAATTTATCCCACTTCTTGGTCCTTCGACATTCTTTATCCGTCATTCGAATTTGGCTATTCATGTGAAGAAAATCTCCGCAAATATTCATGTACTCTCAGAAAGTCATTGCAGCTTGGTGAACATCTGCGCCGGAGTCGCATCCTCGCCAGCCTCACAGTTCAATGAGGCGGGCTGGCGCTTTTGGCTGAGAACACCGAACAAGGAATGTAGATGATGAAGCTTGTTTCACACGTTGAACCGTACAAACATCACGTCTCCATCTTCCATAACATACTCCCTCCCTTGAACATGAAGTAAACCGGCTTCCTTGAGCGCATGTTCGGAGCCGAGGCGATCAAGGTCGGAATACTTCAGGATCTCTGCTCGTATGAATCCCTTCTCGAAATCCGTGTGAATGACGCCTGCAGCGGAGACAGCGGTCGCTCCCTTTCGAATTGTCCAGGCGTGGAGCTCTTTGGAATTTACGGTGAAGAAGGTAATGAGTTGAAGGAGGTCATATCCTTCGCGGATAAGCTGGCTTAATCCGGATTCCTTCAGTCCAAGCTCCTGCAAGAACGGACCACGTTCTAATTCCGGCAGCTGGGCAATCTCAGCTTCGATCTCAGCGCTGATGAGGACGACCTTTGCCGATTCTTTCGCTGCAATCTCGCGGACCTGCGTCACATACTCCATCTCTGTTGAAAAGTGTTTCTCATGGACATTGCAGATATACATGACCGGCTTGTTGGTGAGGAGGTGGAGATCGCGGAGCCAGAGGTTTTCATCATCGTGCGTCGTGGAAAAGTATCGTGCAAGACGGCTCGCGGCCAGATGGTCGCGCACGCGCAGATAGAAAGCCGCTTCGTCTCGTGCCTTCTTGTCGCCCGACTTAGCGTGTTTCTCTGCTTCGGAGTGCTTGCGCTCGATTGTTTCGATGTCTTTCAGGATGAGCTCTGTCTCGACGATCTCGATATCCCGCCCGGGATTGACCGAGCCGTCGACATGGATGATATTGGGATCGTCGAAACAACGGACAATGTGTGCAACAGCATCAACAGTGTGGATGTGAGCGAGGAACTGATTGCCCAGTCCTTCCCCGTTGCTGGCGCCACGGACAAGGCCGGCGATGTCGAGAAATTCAAGCGTGGTCGCTAGAGTCTTGGCAGGCTTGTAGATTTCTGTCAGGCGAGCCAGTCTTGGATCGGGAACAGCGACGATGCCAACGTTTGGATCGATTGTGCAGAAAGGATAGTTAGCGACCGCCGCGCCTGCGGACGTGATTGCGTTGAACAATGTCGACTTTCCGACGTTCGGAAGCCCGACTATACCACATGTGAAGCCCATGATTGATTACACCTCTATCTGTGCTCAAAGTACGGATGTTGTTCTGCTCATTCATCCGAACTAATATTATTCCAGCCGACATCAAAAAAGCAATGGATAGAACAAAATACTTGCATATTTATTCATAGTGATGTATATTTATCCATCACAAGAGAACGGGAGAAGGTGACAACCACGATTTCAGCTTCAATTATTGGGGCTTCAGGATACTCCGGCGCAGAGTTGACTAAGATCCTGCTGCGCCACAAGCAGGTGAAAATTGATAAGCTCTTTGCGAACAGCTCTGTCGGTAAACGGGTTACGGATCTCTACCCGTGGTTCGGCGGCAGAGTAGATACGGCCTACGAACAATACTCCGTCGATGCAACATCCACGAGCGACATTGTGTTTCTTGCGCTGCCGTCAGGTGAAGCCATGAACATGGTCCCGGAATTACTCGAGCGCGGCAAGAGAGTGATAGATCTTGGCGGCGACTTCAGGTTCAAGGATGCTTCCCTGTACGAGAAGTTCTACAAGCATGAACATAAGGCAAAAAACATTCTCCATCAAGCGGTATTCGGATTGCCGGAATGGAACCGTCAACAGATCACATCGGCATCTCTGGTCGCCAATCCAGGATGCTATGCGACAAGCGCGATCCTGCCGCTGGCGCCGGTTCTGAAGGAAGGAATCGTTCAATCCCACGGGATTACCATCAGCTCATTGTCGGGAGTTTCCGGAGCCGGGCGCAGCGCAAGTGTCGATCTTTCGTTTACGGAAGTCAATGAATCGGTGAAAGCATACAAAGTGGGAGTTCACCAGCACACTCCTGAAATCAAGACTGCACTCGAGGCAATCAGCGGCACCACGGTGTCTCTCACGTTCGTACCGCATCTGCTCCCCATCACTCGCGGCATCTACACCAGCATCTATGCTCCGCTTGCAAAGGAAGTCACGCCCGGTGAAGTTCTTGCTGCGTTCCGAAAGTACTATGGGAGCGAGCCGTTCATACGGATCTCCGACACGGCGATACCGGAAATCAAGAACGTCAACTACACGAACTTCATGGATATCGGGTTTCGTGTCTATGCCGACAACAATCAACTTATTATACTATCAGTAATCGACAATCTTATCAAGGGAGCCGCCGGGCAGGCGGTTCAGAACATGAATCTGATGTTTGGGTTCAATGAGACGGAGGGACTTCTCTCGTGATAACAATTTCAATGGATGATTGCCAAGGGGGTGTAACCGCTCCCAAGGGATTTCGTGCGGCCGGGATGTATTGTGGCATACGGAAGGTTAAGAAGGACATCGCGATGATCGTGTCCGAAGTGCCTGCGACATCGGCCGGAGTGTTTACACTGAACAAAACACAGGCGGCCTGTGTGCTGGTGGACAAAATCCAGCTCAAGCGCTCGCCGGTATGTTCGGCGGTTGTCGTCAACAGCGGCAATGCGAACGCCTGCACGGGGGAACGTGGTCTGAATGACACGTGGGAGATGGTCAAGACCACGGCCCAGGCGTTGAACCTACCGGAAGAGCAGATCATGGTTTCCTCGACCGGTGTCATCGGCCAGTATATGCCGATGGACAAGGTCGTGCCGGCTATCGCTCAACTGGCAGCCAAGTTGAGCACGAGCGGTAACGGCGATGCTGCCGAGGCCATTATGACGACAGACACCTTTCCGAAGGAAGCCGCCGTCCACTTCACGCTTGGAAAAAAGATCGTAACAATCGGAGGCGTGGCAAAAGGATCTGGCATGATTGCCCCGAACATGGCCACCATGCTCGCATTCATCACGACCGATGTCGCGATTTCGGGGGATTTGTTGGCCAAAGCGCTGGGGGCCGCGAACAATCGCTCCTTCAATCGCATTACGGTGGATGGGGATATGAGCACGAACGATATGGTGCTCGTCATGGCAAACGGTCTGGCCGGGAACGCGCCGCTGACTGAACATTCAGAGGAATTCCAGCTTTTCGGGGCTGCGCTTGAATATGTCCTGATCAAGCTGGCAAAGATGATCGCGAAGGATGGTGAAGGCGCAACGAAACTGATCGAGATTATGGTGAAGGGTTCAAAATCGGAAGAAGAGGCTGCTCAGGCAGCCCGCGCCGTCGCGAATTCAAATCTTGTCAAGACAGCAATCCACGGCGCTGACGCAAACTGGGGACGAATCCTGGCTGCAGTCGGATATTCGGGCATCGACTTCAACCCGGACAACGTCGAGATCTCATTTGGCGATCTCCCTATTCTAAAGAAGAACTACGAAATCGTGCTGGACGAGGAGAAGGCCAAACAGCTGCTGCTGAAAAATTCGGTTGTCATTGTCGTTGACCTGAACCAGGGGAGCCAGTTTGCCAGGTTCTGGACGTGCGATTTGACCAAGGACTATGTCCACATCAATGCGAGCTACCGATCATGATCGACCCGACAAAAAAAGAGGAAGTCCTGATTGAAGCGCTGCCGTGGATCCAAACGTACGAGGGAAAGACGTTTGTGATCAAGTACGGCGGTGCAGTGATGACGGACGAGAAGCTGAAGCAGACATTTGCTAAGGATGTCACGATCCTCCGCAAGATCGGGGTCAATATCATCATCGTGCACGGCGGGGGAAAGGAAATTACCGAAACGGCGAGTGCGCTTGGTGTCGATACCACATTCATCGACGGACAGAGGTTCACGGACGAGAAGATGATCGAGGTCGTGCTGATGGTGCTCGCCGGCCTGGTCAACAAGGAGATTGTGAATCTCATCAATACGAACGGCGGCAACGCGGTTGGTCTGTGCGGTGTGGACAACATGCTGTTGAAGGCGCGTAAACTCATCACCAATGGAACCGACCTGGGACTGGTGGGAGAGATTACATCCGTCAACGTTCCTTTCCTCAGCCTGCTGCTTCAGAACGGCATGATGCCGGTGATAGCGCCGATCGGTGTTGGTGAGAACGGACAGCTCTACAACATCAATGCCGATCTTGCAGCCGGTGCCGTTGCGAGCGCCCTGAAAGCGGAGAAACTGGTCTATCTGAGCGATACGGAGGGGGTCCTTGTAGGCGAGAAATTGGTCTCCACATTGACGAAATCGGAAGCGAACAAGTTTATCGACGAAGGGGCGATCTTCGGTGGTATGATCCCGAAGGTCACATCGGCATTCGACACGCTGGCTGCCGGTGTGAACAAGGTGCATATCATCGATGGTCGCATCAAGCACTCATTGCTCCTGGAAATTTTCACCGACGAGGGGATCGGTACGCAAATGGTGCACGAGGAGCAGGGCAATACCGGTAGTTCCTCATAACAAAACTCAGTGATGTCAGACATCGATTGCGAGGACATATGAACAAACAACACAGACATTTTGCAATCAAGCAGATCATTACGCAACAAGTTATTTCGAACCAGGAGGAGCTGTGTCAGGCTTTGGAGAAAACCGGATGCACGGTGGCACAAGCAACCTTGTCGCGTGACATGAAAGAGCTTGGCATCGCGCGGGTTCACAGCGCGAACCGCGTCCGCTACGTGCTCGATATCGAGAGCGAAGAACGGAGGCTCGTACCTCTGATCGGGTACGAGATCGAGCGTATTGATTCAAACGAAACCATGATTGTCATCAAAACGCTCCCGGGGCGGGCCCAGGGCGTTGCAGAGATCATCGACAGCATTCATCACCCGGCCGTCCTGGGAACGCTTGCCGGAGATAATACCATCTTCGTGACCCCGGCATCAGTTGCGAAGATCGGCGATACGCTCAAGCTGATCAACAATCTCATGACAGATAAGAAGATGGAAGTTGCATAGAACGCAGAACGAAAACCGCGAATAGGCCACAAAGACCCAAAGGCACAAAGAAAATGCTGATTGTTTGAGAAACGGGTCGTGTTCTTTCGTTGAGGTTCCCCGAGGAATTTCCGTGGGGACGAAATCTTTGTAGTTTCAAAAAAGAAAGCACTCAAGCTCCGTCAGAAGCGGTACTCATGAAGAATAGTAGTTACACCCCACCACGTCTTACGAAGGACAAGCACATGAAGAAGCAGAGAATTGCTGTAGCATATTCCGGAGGCCTTGACACATCGGTGATTGTTAAATGGCTTCAGGAGAAGTACGATGCCGACGTCATCACGGTGACGGGCAACCTGGGGCAGAAGAAAGAGCTCACGGGCGTTCCGGACAAAGCCTACAAGACCGGAGCAAAGAAAGTCTACATTCAGGATCTGCGGGATGAGTACGTCGAGGAGTACATCTTTCCTGCGCTCAAAGCCGGAGCTCTATACGAGCACACCTATCCGATGGCAACCTCGTTGGGTCGTCCCTTGTTGGCTAAATCATTGGTAGAGATCGCCAAACGCGAGCGGTGTACGGCAGTTGCTCACGGATGCACGGGTAAAGGGAATGACCAGGTGCGCTTTGAAGCCGCGATTGCAGCGCTTGCCCCGGATCTCAAGGTTCTTGCGCCGCTGCGGGATTGGGAGTTCAAATCCCGTGAGGAAGAAATTGCCTATTGCGAAAAGCACAATATCCCGGTTTCCGCCACCAAAAAGAACCCTTACTCTATCGATGAAAATGTCTGGGGAACTGCGATCGAATGCGGCATTCTGGAGGATCCAATGGTGGAACCTCCCGCCGATGCCTTTCAGTGCACCGTTTCTCCTCAGGATGCCCCGGACAAACCGACCGCTGTGACGATTGAGTTCAACCAGGGGGTTCCGGTTGCTCTGGACGGGAAGAAGATGTCGGGATTCAACATCATTGACAGGCTCAATCAGATCGCCGGTGCGAACGGTGTCGGCCGCATCGACCTGATTGAAAACCGCCTGGTGGGCATCAAGTCGCGAGAAGTATATGAAGCACCGGCGGCCGTCGTGCTGCATTTTGCGCACCTGGAACTGGAGCGGCTCACGCTTGACAAGGAAGTGGCACACTACAAGTCGAAGATTGCACAGGACTATGCAACGATGATCTACAACGGCCTGTGGTTCACCCCTCTTCGACCCGCCCTTGACGCTTTCGTCAACGAGACGCAGAAGACCGTCAACGGCATTGTAAAGCTCAAGCTCTACAAAGGCAATGTTGACATCGCTGGACGGATGTCGCCAAACTCGTTGTACGACACGAAACTTGCGACGTACACCGTTGAAGACACGTTCGATCACAAGGCGAGCGAAGGTTTCATAAAGATCTACAGTCTGCCTGCAAAGACATTCTACCAGGTGAATCCCAAAGGACTTGCGAAGAAGCAGGTGCTGAAACGCAAAGTCAAAAAGGCCGCGGCCAAAGTGCGACGACAGTATCGCGGTACGTCATCCTAACGCTCAATTGTTTTGGTTGGCACCATTCCGTCGAGAAGCCGGTGAGATCCCTTATCGGCTTTTATCTCGCCTGATGGAAGCCTTGAATCTTTAGCCAAATCTTGGTTCATTGAACGGTTACCATTTCGTCTTAACAAAAGGGAGGTCATCTTGGCTCGCGTATTGCTCGTTACCCTGGCGTTTCTCATTCCTCTTGCTGGACTCTCAGCCCGTGATTTCCAAACACAGAACACCCAAAGCGATTCATTGTATTTACGATTTGTGTCCCCGGGTCGAGACACTATTCGAAGTAATTCTCCACGTGCTCAAGTCGCCGCATGCGCAACTCCCTCGGCGAAGGTGTTCATCAACGGGAAAGAAGTGAAGGTCTATCCCAGCGGAGCATTCGTGTCGCTCCTCAGCCTGTCGGTGGGAGTCAATCCGCTGCACGTAGTAGCGCGAGGGGTGAACGGAGATTCACTTGTGAAAGACTTTGTCTTCCTCCGTCCGGAACCGCCCAAACCCCTGACTCACGAACCGGCAGTCATTGATGCTCAGTCGGTCGAGCCGCGACAGGATCTGTGGCTGGGTAAAGACGGCATTCTGGAAGTGAAATTCAGAGGGAGCCCCGGATACAAAGCCTACTTCGACATCGAGGGGGTGGAATCGGGCATCCCCATGTTGGAGACAGATGCCAAAGATCAGAATGGCGGCCCCGGAATCTATATCGGCAGATACAAGGTGAAGGAATCTGACGAGACAAGAGAGGTGCCGATCCGTGTGCGATTGAAAAGCAGTTTCTGGGGAAGCGAGAAAGCTTTCTCGAGGGGAAAGGTGTCAATTCTGCCGCAGGAGCTCCCACGAGTGGCGGTCACAACCGGCCGAAGGCCGTTCCTGAATGCAGGATTGGGTGAAGACCGGCTGGGAGGTGCAAAGCTCGGTTACATTCAAGCCGGAGTTCGCTTGCAGGTGATCGGCAAAGTGGGTCGACAGTACAAGATCTGGCTCTCGGACGCAATGACGGGATGGCTGCCTGAGGATTACGCCCAGCTGCTCCCTGTCGAAACACCCCTGCCGCGTTCCCTCGCGGGTTCAGTCTCTGCTACCGGAAACAATACCGAGGATTTCGTCAACATTTCGGTCGGTCAGCGCCTGCCGTATCTCACCGACCAGCTTGCTGATCCTCCTGCTCTTGTTGTCGATGTCTTTGGTGCGACCTCGAACACCAATTGGATGACACACCATCTCTCGGCGAGCGGAATCAAAAGTGTCAGCTGGGATCAGGTGGGGGCCGATCACTATCGCGTGACGATCGCCCTCAACTACGCTCAACACTGGGGATATGACATCGGGTACGACCAGGGCTCGAACCTGAGGATTCGACTGCGAAGACCGCCGAAGGTCGCGAATCAAGATTCTCTTCTCGCCGGTCTTACGATCGCGGTTGATGCGGGACATGGTGGCGACGCTCCTGGCGCGATTGGTGCAACAGGTCTCATGGAGAAGAATGTCAACTTCGCCATTGCGTCATATATTCAGTCGCTACTCCAGGCCAGGGGTGCGAAGGTTGTCATGACTCGAACGGACGACACCAATGTGGGCATGCCAGATCGGACAGACGTCATTCTGCAATCAGGAGCACACGTGTTGATCTCCATCCACGGCAACTCCGGCGGGGGAGCCTCGGACGCGGAGGCTGTCCGTGGAACAAGCACCTACTATCGTCATCTCGGCTACCAGCCTCTGGCGAACATCATGTACGAAAAAATGCTCGAGCTCAGGCTGGGCCAATTTGGCGTTGTGGGCAGTTTCAATTTCTCGCTCAATGCACCCACACAGTTGCCAAATGTGCTCGTCGAGACAGCATTCCTCTCAAACCCGGAAGATGAGATGAAGTTGCTCGATGACGAATTCCGCAGAGCGATCGCTGGAAAGGTAGTGGCAGGACTTGAACAGTTTGTTCGTACATATGCCAACCGAAGCAGTGGCGAATTGAAGCAGTAACGGGGGGCAATCGAAAGCACGCTCGCCATTGATAGGCTGATGAAATTTTGGTATTTTGATGGATGAAGATAGTAAAACGGTTAAATGGTTAAATGGTTAATTAGTTAATTAGTTAATTGGTTAATTGGTGAGGCACTCACCATGTAACCGATCACCATTGACCAATTTACAATCACGAATCAACTTTCCACAATCGGAAATCCCCTTATGGCTCATAAAGCACTCTGGAGTGGACGGTTCACGGAACCGCTGGCTGACATTGCGCTGAAGTTCTCCTCTTCCATCGATCTCGACAAGCAGTTGTTCAGGGAGGATATTGCCGGGAGCATTGCCCACGTCGAGATGCTGAGCGCAACACACATCCTGACTGCTGCCGAATCCCGCAGAATCCGAACAGCGCTCAAACAGATTCAAAAGGAAATTGAAACCGGCAAATTCCGGCTGACCGAGGAACATGAAGACATACACCTGGCGATCGAGCAAAGGCTCATTCAGAAAATCGGGCCGCTGGGGGGAAAACTCCACACGGGGAGGAGCCGCAATGACCAGGTTGCGCTTGACGAACGGCTCTACCTGCGCTCAGCGATAAAGGAATTGAGCAAGCTCCTTATCCAGCTTCAGCGCGTCTTGTTGTACAAGTCTGAAAAGTACTTCGGCGTTCTCATGCCTGGATACACGCACCTGCAGCGGGCCCAGCCAATCATGCTCTCGCATCATCTGCTTGCGTACGTGTCGATGTTGGAGCGTGATTACGGACGGCTGCAGGACTGCATGGGGCGGTTGAACAAGCTCCCCCTCGGTGCGGCAGCGCTTGCTGGCACATCGTTCCCCATCGACAGAGCAAAAGTGGCGAAGAAACTTCACTTTGACGGAATTATCGAGAACAGCCTGGATGCGGTGAGTGACCGGGATTACCTCCTCGAGCTCATTTCTTCGTGCAGCATCATCATGATGCACCTTAGCCGCATGGCAGAAGAGCTCGTTCTCTGGAGCACGAAAGAATTTGGTTTTATTCACATCAGCGACGCCTACACAACCGGCAGCAGTATCATGCCGCAGAAGAAGAATCCGGATATGGCTGAGTTGGTGCGCGGCAAGACCGGGCGCGTCTACGGGTCATTGGTGAATCTGCTGACCGTGATGAAAGCCCTTCCGCTCGCCTATAACAGGGATATGCAGGAAGACAAGCTGCCGATGTTCGAGGCGGTCGGGACGACGCAGCAGTGTCTTATGATCATGGCGCAAATGCTCGTGCACTCGACGTTTGATCGGCATCGGATGGAAGAGGAGCTTCGCAACGACTTCCTGACAGCAACGGAAATTGCAGACTATCTTGTGCGCAAGGGATTGCCGTTCAGAGATGCCCATGAGGTCACTGGCAAGGTTGTCTCCCACTGCATCAACCACCGCATGTATCTTGGCAACCTCGACATCGAGACCCTTCGTCTGTTCTCGAAACTCTTTGCTCCGGACGTGCTTGATTACATATACCCGCAGAAGAGCGTGGAGCAGAAGAAGTCAGCTGGCAGCACATCGCCACATGAGGTCAAACGGCAGATTGTGCATTGGGGGAGAGTGTTGAGGGGTAGGAAGGGGTGAAGAGGGGGGAGTAGGGAGAAAGCAGAAGGCAGTAAGCAGAACGGGTAAGTGCCACGCACCTTAGGGGTAGCCATCTGTAGGTGCGTGGCACTTCCGTGTCAGTGCATATATCCGGGTCCTCGCAAAACACGGCCGGGCAGATTCCCAGTGAATTTCCCATTTTCCCACACAGGCTTCCCGTTTACCAGGACGAGACTCATTCCTTCCGAATACTGGTGAGGATTTTCAAACGTTGCTTTGTCGGTGATTGTCTCAGGATCGAACATCACGATGTCGGCGTAGAAGCCAACCTTCAAGATTCCGCGATCTTTGATTCCGACGCGTTGGGCCGGGAGCGATGTCATCTTGCGAATGGCATCCTCGAGCGAGAGAATTTTGCTTTCACGGACGTACTGGGCCAGGATGCGTGGAAAGCTTCCATATGCACGTGGATGAGGCCTCCCATCGGACAAGGGTCCGTCAAGCGCGCGGGCAGTGGCATCCGAACAGAAGCTAACCCACGGTTGACCCATGGCCATTCTCAAATCCTCTTCTGTCATCGCAAAGACGACACGGCTGGTTCTGGCAGAATCCGCGATGATGAAGTCGAGCATTGTGTCGAGAGGGTCTTTCTTCCATGCAACAGCGATCTCCGTCAGCCGCTTTCCCTCCCATTGTTTCAGGGATGGATTGGAAACGTAAGAGATCATCATCAGCTGAAAATCCATTCCTCGCGCCTTTGCCCTGGCTTCAAGTTCTTTCCTGACCCGCTTGCGAACCATGGGGTCTTTCAACCGTGCAAGAAGTTTTTCCGTTCCACCCTCGTTCACCCATCCCAGTGCTTCGACTGCCGCGCTCAGGGAATTGCCGAAGGCGATATACGGATACACGTCGGCGGTAATGTCTAATCCCTGATTTCGATGCTGCTGGATCATCCGGACAATCTCGGACATCCGTCCCCAGTTGGGCTTTTCTGCGACCTTGAGGTGCCAGATCTCCACCGGTATCTTTGCTGCCCGGCCAATGTCAGCAGCTTCAAGAACGGCCTCAACAATTTTTTCCTGTTCATTACGAATGTGGGTAACGTAGATTCCACCAAACTCGGCAGCGGCTTTCGCAAGCTCGATCAGTTCCTGTGTCTTCGCGTACATCGCGGGAGTGTATTCAAGCGCAGAGCTCACGCCGAACGCCCCCTGCTTCATCGCTTCGCGAACAAGCTGTCTCATCTGGTCCATCTCCATGGACGTCGGTTCCCGGTCCTCGAAACCTATGACGTACTCCCGAACCTGCGCCGCCCCTACGTACGATGCCATATTCAATGCTGTCCTGTTCTTCTCCACGCGGGCAAAGTATCCGTTGAAATCTGTCCAATCGGCGGTGAGATTGTACTTGTCAAGGAATGGCTTCAGTTCTTTGAGGATTTTCTCGTTCAGGGGAGCGGCTGATTCACCCTCACCATTGATTTCAGTGGTAATGCCCTGGGAGATCTTGCTCATCGCCCGGTTATCGACAAGTATAGTATGTTCGGATTGGCCCAGCATATCGATGAAGCCCGGTGTTACAACCTTTCCCCCGGCGTCGATGACGCGCTTGGCGAGGCGGGGGTCAAGCTTTCCGATCGCAGCGACCTTGTCGCGATAGATCCCGATGTCGGCTTGATACCATGGATTGCCCGTGCCGTCGACGATTTTGCTGTTTTGAATGATAATATCATACGGCCCCTCCGGGGAAGTTTGGCAGGAGAGGCAAGCGAGTGCGAGAAGGAGGGAAACAAACGCAATTGGTTTCATGAGATCACCTTGGGAATAAGTGGCAGATCCCTTCAGAAAATTCCGCGAACCGCTTTGCGGCGGCTAACAAATATCGGATTTAGACAAGCAACAAGACTGCGAGAGCAACAAACAGGATGAACGTGACGACAAAAGCCTTCAGCGGGTGGAGTTTCTCGGCATTTTTCATCCCGAAGTAACAAATGACACCGGGGGCCCCCCAGGCCATCCCGAGCAGCGTCAGGCCAAGGGAAATATTCGGAATAATCCCGGTTTCGTCATCCGGAAATGCGAGCACAGAGACTACGGTGAGCACGCCCGAAATGAATGATGTGAAAATCAAGGGAGCAGTGGCCAGTCCTACGAAGCCGAGAGCATTCGGAAATTCCCCCAACCCCCCAAGCATATCTGCTGCAATGTGGAAGATCATTGCAAGTACGACCCAGAGCAGGTACGTTGTGAGTGTCGAGACGAGAAACGAAATGAGACCGATGCTGAGCGTCTCGGTCCTCAGATAGCCGGCGAGAAACGAATCGAGCGATGTCACAAGGGCGTACGCGGAGACCACGAAAAACGATTCACGGAGACGGGGTGAATCATACAGAGCGATGGTTGTGTACTCCGGATCGAAAAGGATCTGTATGATTTGCTCGAGGTAATACATGCTCGCTTCAAGTTGCCGGCGCGTGGATGAAGACTCTAAAAATGGTACATCAATTGTGCTGAAAAATCAACCTCGAATGTGACCGACGCCCGCTCCAGTCTTGCAGAGAAATGCGGCGATGAACGTCATAATGCCGCTGATTGTGCCGACCGCTTTTCCGCGATCCGTTCCCAGCCCTTGATAAGAAACGGCACAATCGCGAGCGCGAGAAACGCGACCGCAACCCCCACAACCGCGTCCGTGACATAGTGGTAGCGGGCGTAAAAGGTCGAGGCGTAGAGGGACAACACAACGGGTGTAAGGACGTAGAAGGAAGGACGATGGTACCGGTATGCCATCACCCACATAATCGTAGCTGCGGCACAATGTGGACTCGGGATGGTACCGCCGATGTAGTGGAGGTTGGAGCGCATGAGCTCGCCGAGATAGGTGAAGACATATCCGTTCAAAGGGACCGTGTACAGGCTGCCAATTGTCGCTATCGGTCCGGCGACAGGGAAGAGAATGAATCCGATATCGCACAGAATGTTTGTAAAACCGAGCGTGAAGAAGTAATCCTCCATTGCCACGTCGCCGCGCAGATAATAGATAATCCCGCACAGGACCGGATACATCGGAACATAAATGACGTAAGCAAACATCATCCACTCCGTCAGCCCGGGCGTGGTGAAGTGTTGCAGCCAAAGAGTGGGTTGAACGCCGAAGAGGTACTGCTCTCCGTCGAGAACGTATTCATCAAGCCATCGTCCGTGCAGAATGAGCTGGAGTTTGTCCACGGCGCCGAAAAGATACGCGTAGGTAAGTGTTATGGCTGCGACACGGAGGAAGAACCGCAGGAACTTCGTGCTCGCGCGCTGCGAAAGATATACGACGAAAAGATACCCCGCGGCGGCCGCAACATTCTTGAGCACAAGCAGCAACCATCCCTCAACGCGTCCGTTGAAGAGGATCGCCAGGAGGCTGAAGAATGCAAGGGTAAAGAGGATGAGCCCGTCGGTTGCCCGTAAACGGAAGTTGGCAATTTGAATCGTTTTGTCAGTCATTCAGAAGTCATCGTTGGTCAGAGCTTTGGATTGCTGCGCAGCGCTCAACGTACATAGCATATGAAGAAATCGAGCGACACACCCAGGAGCCAATGGAGCAGGATGATAAACAGGAGCGACCGTGCCCGGAAGGCAATAATCCCCCACACCAACGCCCCAATGATGGAACCGTAGATCTCACCGGCTGGCTTTCCGATGTGAATAATGCACGAGAGGGCCGTCTGCACGAGAATGGACTGCCAGTCACCAAGTGATTGCCGGAGTCCAAATTGCATGAAACCCCGGAAATAGATCTCCCACCCGATGTAAAAGAAAAGGTACGCGAGAGCGTGGCTCAAGAACATGGACGGGGACGCAGAGGCTCCCTTGAAGAGAGGGTATTCCGCAAGAAAATCCGGATTATTGATAGAGGAATACGAAGCAATGACGAACACCGGCGCCAAAACGAGGAACGCCTTGAGTCCGAAACGCCAATCGCCAATTTGCAGACCGTACGACGAGATCTTCTCCTTGAACACAAACCTGATCACGGCGAGGGGAAGGAGTCCGAACAACATGAACGCAGAGAAAAACGTATACAACTCTGCCGTTCGTTGTAGGTCATCGAAAAGGACAAATCGTGACGCAAGATCGCTGAGATAGAATCCCTTGGTGCCGAAGTACTTCCACGTCGTCAGAACAAAGGGTGTGAGAAGCAGAATGACAGTCGGTTTCTTGTTGTCGCCGCTGAAGAGTCCGGACAACGAGAGCGAGTTGCTGAAACGGCCCACGGGATTCGGTAAGTTCATCGTTTCCCTCTATTTGCTCGCTGCTGAAGGAGCCACTCGTACGTCATGCGGATTCCCTCTTTGAGCGGCACGATGGTGTAGCCGAGCTCACGTTCCGCTTTTGCTGTCGAATACACCCAGTCCTGCAGGAATGTCTCGACCCATCCCGGTGTGATTTGCGGATAGATTCCGAGCCACTCAGCCTTCTTCTTCTCGAATCCGGAATAGAGATAAGCGATGCGCGGAGGAAGATTCATCTGGAAATGCTTTTTCCCGCTTACTTCGTCTACCATCTCGAATATTTGTTTCAGGGATGCATTCTCACCGCCGAGTATATAGCGTTCGCCAATTTGCCCTTTTTCCATGGCGAGTATATGGCCCCGAACCAGGTCGTCAACAAGCACATAGTTCCCAACATCGTTCCCGCCATTCAGGAGAACGGGGACCTTCCCGCGGTCATACATGTCGATCATCAGCGAGACGGAATTTCCTTCCGTCAGCTTGCCGGGACCGTACACCCGCGTGGGATTGACGATGACGACGGGAAAGCCGCTTGCAGCGTACTGAAGCGCTTCTTTCTCGGCGATGGATTTTGTTTCTTCATATTCGGTGTAGTATCGCTGAGTGATGCGGGGCATGTCTTCGTTGCCGGTGACTCCGGCCGGAGTCGGTCCGAAAGCGACAATGGTCGACGTGAACACGACACGCTTGACACCGGCAGCTTTTGCGACTTCGAATACGTTGCGCATCCCTTCAACATTCTGTTTGTAGAACACCGAGGTGTCGCGTGACCAGTTCTTTGCATACGCAGCTAGGTGATAAACCTGTTTACACCCCTCCATACCTTTCTGCAGCGAAGTTCGATCCTGAATATCGCCGGTAACGAGCTTGATGCGCTCGTGTGAGAGCCCGTCTTTGTTGCTTGTCCCGCGGGTGAGAGCATGGACGGTGTTGCCGCGTTTCACCAATTCGTTGACCAGCTTCGTGCCGATAAAACCGGTGGAGCCAGTTACGAATACTGTGTTTGCTTTAGCCATGAAGTCGCTTGGATGGACCGAATGAAAAGATGTCGACGTGAGTGAATCTAATACCGAAAGGTAGGAAAAAAAGCGTAGAGTCTCAATGAAAATGGACACCGGGTGGACCTGTCAGGTTTCGCGGGGGGTTCATGTGAAACCTGACAGGTCTTACATGGTGCAGCGTCACATGCGGCTACTTCAAAATCGGAAGGATGAGATGGGTGCTCCATTCGGGTGAGTGATACACCCTCTGCGTCGTCTTCTGGAAATCCGATTCCTTTGCACGGTAGATGTCCACAAACGTCTGAGGGTTGCGATCGATCATCGGGAACCACGAGCTCTGGACCTGCACCATGATCCGGTGTCCTTTCTTGAAGGTGTGGAAGATGTCGTTAAGGACGTATTCAACCTTCGTCACCTGGTTGGGGACGAAGGGTTCCGGTTTCGACATGCTGTTCCTGAATTTTCCCCTGATCACATCGCCACGCACCATCATCTGGTAACCCTTCAGTTTCACTGCGTTCGGATCGAATCGCGGGCCGCCGCGCCCTGCGAACTCAACGGTTTCCGGCAGGACATCGATAACCTTGACGATCCAGTCGGAGTCTGTGCCCGACGTTGAAACAAAAAGGCTGGCTGTGATGGGTCCGGCAACGGTCATATCTTCCGTCAGAATCTCCGATTCATACACGAGCACGTCGGGACGAGTCCATGCGAATCGCTGGTCTTCGACCGGAAACGCGGAGTTGTACCAGTGTCGGATCTCCGAGGTGTACGGGACGGGCTTTGCCGGATCGCTGACGTACTCGTCAAATTCCCCGCTCTTTGAAATCTGAGTCGGTGCCGAGAACGAGAGCTTTCCCTTTTCGTTCAGATAGAGATTTGTCGGGACTGCATCTGGCGGCGGCCAGGCATCGAGGAACCTCCACACATTGTTCCCTGTCTCAAACACTGTCGCCTTCGCAAGGTGCAACTCGCCTTGACCTTTGAGGTAGTAGTTGAAATAGGGGAATACAACGCTGTCCACAAAGAACTTACCGGTTGATGATCCCCATTTGATCATGCCAAGTGAATCGCCCGAATCATATCCCCATTGACCGTGCGACCAGGGGCCCATGACGAGTCGGTTCTGGTTCTTCGTATTGAGCTTGTTGATCGATGCATACAGATTGAGCGCTCCGTAGAGATTTTCGGAATCGAACCAGCCTCCGACCACGAGCGTCGCCGGCTTGATATTTTTCACACGGGGGAGAATGTCGCGGGCTTCCCAGAAACTGTCCCACGTTCCGTGATTCAAAATATCATTCCAGAACGAGACGCTGTCTTTCAAGTACTTGATGTTTGCGTTTGGAAGCGGGCCCATCTCGAGGAAGAACTTGTATCCGTCAGTAATCCCATGATTGAATGGGCGGGAATCCCTTGTCGTGGGCACAGGACGCGGCCAGCCGAAGGAGGCGAAGAAATCGAACGCGTGAGGAAGCAGGAAGGCGCCGTTGTGGAAGAAATCATCGCCCGACATCCATTTGGACACTGGCGCCTGCGGTGATGTGGCTTTCATCGCCGGGTGCGCATCGATGGTGCCCGTCGTGGAATAGAATCCAGGGTAGGAAATACCGTAGATGCCTGCGCGACCGTTGTTATGCCGGACATTCTTGATGAGCCAGTCTACGGTATCATAAGTATCGCTGCTCTCGTCGATGTCTTTCTTGCCCTTCTTGTTCTCGATATATGGACGGACATTCAGGAAATCCCCCTCTGACATATACCGCCCGCGTACGTCCTGACTCACCATGATGTAACCGTCGCGGTAGAACTTTTCTGCCTGTGAACCGACAAACGGCGGATACATGTTCTCTCCATATGGCGCCGAACTGTACGGAGTCCTATTCAGCAGTACGGGATAGTCCTTCGTCGTATCTTTTGGCGTATACACAGCTGTGAAGAGTTTAACGCCGTCCCGCATCGGAATCATGTACTCATGCTTGTTGTAGTGTTCAACAACCGAGTACGGCTGCTGTCCGAGCAACTCGACGCTGCGGCAAAGAACGAGGAGTGTCACGAAGACGATGAATCGTTGTGGTCCGATCGGTACTCTGTTGATCATTGTGGAGACTCCACTGGATGTGTGCACTACGTTTTACACTGTCGAAGGCGCGGCGGAAACAGTCTTGAGATGCTCCTCCCGTATGATGGTTCGATACAGAGTGGTCTGGCATGCGTAAAAACTCGCTTTCAGCCAGAACCGGGCAAGCATGTAAAGCTGCTGGACTATGAACAGGAACACCAACGGCCAATATGAATTTTGCGGAATGAGCTTGTCGAAAACTGCATAGAGGGCAATAAGAACCACGCCGATAGCCGTCAACAGAAGGTACAGCCCGTATGTATTGACGAGGTGCGGAATTGCAAACCTTGCACCGGCCGCTGTCGAGGCAAAGGCGCTGGAACGATCATCAACCACCATCCGGATACGGGCGTAGTCGAAGATCATGAAAAGAAGGGAGAGAAGCAGCAGAACGCCCACGTTTCGAATCATATAGTAGAGGTACGGCACCGTCTCTGACGCGTCATTCTGCGTCCACTGGAAAATGCTGCTGTTGATCCAGTTGAGAATGACGGCAAAGAAAATGAAATAGACCAACAGGGCGATGAGCGCCAGGCGGAAGAACTTTCCGAAATACCTGGCCCCGTCAATCAGAAACTCCGGGAACGACGAGCGATAATCCTTCGCGTAGATGCCGATGAATCCTCCCGTAAGGAAGGTGTTCACAATGACATAGAGAAGGCTGAGAAAGAAGAGAAGCGACATTGGCCCCGCATTGAGTTCCCAACGGACGAAGAAGTCATACAGGAAGCCGCCCAGCGTTTTGATAAACGTGCCATTCATCTGCATCTCAAGATGGTTGACAAATGGCGCATAGCCAAAAATCGTGTAGTCGAGAGCGCGTGTATGATCGCTCTTCTCCATGTCAACCCGGTAGCTGTCCATCCATGCCGGATCCATCTGCTGGAGGATTTTTTCATCCATCACGGTGTCGCGAAGGTAGCCGTCGAGTTGCTTGAGAGCGGGAAAAGCGAGAACCATGGCAATAAGGACGTTCGCGAACCAGGCGAAAAGGATCATCCTCTTGGTTCGCGATGCGAGCTTGGCTCCTTGTTTGAATGAAGAGATGATGTTCATAACCGTCTCCTGATGGTTTGTTTCAAAAGGCTGCAAATTCGAGATAGTTCTGAACCCAGAACATCCACTTGGATGCATATTTTCGGGCCGCCAATGATCGATACCCTGGCTCCCGGACAGCTTTGCTGTTATTGTTGTAGTTGATGTCCATTGCAAGTTTCTCATCAGGATCGACAATCGCATAGCTGACGGGCGAATTGGTGTAGTAGGTGAATTTCTTCCACCGGTACTGACCATCCCAGCCTTCTCGCCGTAACGATCCATCCTTGAAAACAACGAGAATATTAACGGAGGCAGACACCTCTCCCTCGCGTTTGACGACGACTTCACATTCATAGGTCTTCGTTGCAGGAGTAGGTTCGGATTCTTTTCCGTTCGTAGAGAAGAATCCCGTCGGAGTTGGAATCCTCCGGTTATTGATCCGATCAACGCTGTAGTCGAAGAGGTCCGAGCTGAACCAGGTGTTCGCGAAGAGCCAGCTCTTGTTCTTCCCGCTGACTTCGTTCACCGTCCTGATGAAATCTTCAGTGGTGGGGTGTTTGAAGCGGTACCGGTGATGGTATGTCCGCATCACGCGGTACATCATCTCCTCTCCCAAGTACCGTTCCAGTGTCACGAGTGACAACGCAGGTTTTGTATAGGAATTCAAGCCGTAGGTTTGATAATACTCCCACCCGCTCCTTACCATGACGTCGTTCTTTCCGTAGCGGCGCAGCTCACTGTTACCGGGACCGAGAGGGGATTGGTCGATTTCGTCGAACACGTAGGGAATTCCGACATAGGAGCCAGCACCGGGACCGCCGAAAAAGGTTCGCGATGCCTTGAACGGCTGCCAGCCAGCGTTCATGACACGGTCGGTAGAGTACGTATTGAATCCCTCGTCCAGCCATGCCTCCTCGAACTCATTGTTCCCGATGAGTCCATACCACCACTGATGACCGCATTCATGGACGGTCACACCTTCAGGTGATGACGCTTCTTTCGGGGAATACCGGTTTGTTCCGCCGGTAAAGAGGGTGGGGTACTCCATCCCCCCTGACGCGCTCCCCATGGCAGGATCGACAACCGTAATTGCATCGTACGGGTACTCGCCGTACCATTCGCCGTAGTACCTCAGGGCCTTGAACGTCGCATCGAAATACCGGTCAATCATATTGTCGTGCTGCGGCTGCGTCAGGAGAATTACGGTTACTTCGCGGAGCGGATGGTGGCGATCCGTGCGCTCAGTGGCTTCCATGTCAGTGTGTCTGAACTTGCGGACCGTCGGCACGAGGTCCGGTGAGGTCACCCACGCGAAGTCGTGTACGTCTTCCTGATAAAAATTGAAGGTCGCAGTGCTGTCTTTGTTCTGTTCAACACTTTTCGGTATACCACCCGTCGCTCCGACAACGTAACCCGAAGGGATGGTGATCGTTACGTCGTAGGTACCATAGTCGGCGAAGAACTCCGTGTTGGCATGAAATTGATGGCAGTTCCATGCCCCATTCCACCAGACGCCAATTTTCGGGAACCATTGGGCAACGAAGTGGTAGTTCCGGATGGCACCAGTGCGCGAGACCGGCAGCGGTTGTTTCGTTTCAAACTCGATCTTGAATGTGATCGATTGCCCGTTGCGTACGGGTTTGGCTGATCGAACCTGGCAGACGGTCTGGTCGTCTGTGTTTCCATCGTCGTCCTGGAGGTAACGGAATGAGCTCGTGATGTCGGTTTCACCTCTGGCATCGACGACCTTGATGCTCTTTATGGTGGTGTACCCATAATCGTCGCGGTTTCCTCCGAGCCGACCCATTTGATAGCCGTTCTCTTTAGCAAAAGTGCTGCGATTGTTCTTCCAGGCGTTATGGTAGAGATGGAACGGAAACTCCTGCTGCGGATTGCCGGTTGTGTTTCTCCACTCGAGAATCTCCGATCCGGAGATAATATTCGTCTTCGGATCGAGTCTGACGTTCATCAAATAGCGCACAATCCGGTCGCTTTGAGTCGGCAGCTTGAGATCTTTGTCCCACGCGTCGGCTTGCTGAACAAGCTGAGGGATTGTGGGAGTAGGATGCCGCTGCAGTTCAATGCTCTCGCCGGTGGGAAGTCCCACGAACGCAACGATGACAGCCATCGCGGCCAGAAGAAACCCGTACTCCAAAACGCTGATCAGGATCTTTTTCATCGCACTCCTCTAAAGAGAGTGAATAGTGAAAAGCATGAACCAACTTGAATCGGGTTGGTGAAAGGTAAGAAGTGAGACGGGAGACGAAACAGAAAGCTGATCGCCGACTGCCTTTTTCTGCCTTCTCCTTACTGCTTACCGTCTTCCGCCTTCTCCATACTGCCTACTCCATACTTCTTACTGCTTTCTTACTCCCATTTCGCATTCAGCCACGACTCGAAGATCGACTTCTGTAACGGCGTTGGCTGCACGGACTTTGCGACTTTATATGGCGGCACATTCTGGAGGTGGAGCGCAACTTCAAAGTCGCGCATAGCGTCGTCCCGGAAGAGAGTGATCTTCACCTTTTCTCCGGGTTTGAATTCAGCGATACGATCCTGCAAATCGCTACTCCGCACACGGCGGCCGTTGATGGCAAGAATCTCGTCTCCGATATCCAGCCCGGCATCGTACGCAGGAGAGCCGGCAATAACTCCCCACGCCCGTGCCCGGCCATTCTGGTCCGACGACTGCAGGCCGAGCCACGTCTTCCGCTCGGAATCCTTTGCCTGGAGCTCGAGTCCAGCGTAACGCAAGGTCGATTCCCAATCGATCGCAGTCGTTCCGAAGACGTAGTTGTCGAACAACGATTGCAGGCTCCCACCTGCGAGATCCTCGGCAATCGTGCGGACATCGTCAACGGTGTACCCCTTGCCGCTGAGGGGGAACCGACGATACAGCGTTCGCATGACATCATCAAGCGAGTACTTATTCTTGGATCGCTGCCGGATCTCCAGGTCGAGCACCAGGCTTACATCGGATCCTTTTCCATAGTAGTCAGTTTCGGCATTATAGGACTGCTGGTTGTTCTTCCACAATTTGATCCACGCGTCAAAGCTCGATTCGGTGACCGATTGAACCTTGTTGCCCGGCCGCTGTCGATCGGATAGGACACCGCTGGCCAGACCGTCGAGCATTCCCGAAACAGGAATGAACCCGGCCCGTGCCAGAAGGAGTTCACCGTAGTACGAGGTTGTTCCCTCGGCGACCCATAGCTCGTTCAAATAATTCTCCCGCATGTAGTCATAGGGAAGAATGCCTTTGGGCCTCAGGCGTTTCACATTCCACGTATGGAAATATTCATGAGAGACCAACCCAAGGAAGCCCCGGTAGGAATTAGGGTTCTTGAAGCCATAGGGACCGGTCTGCATAATTGTTGAATTAATGTGCTCTGTTCCGCCACCGCGGGACGACAAATGGAGCATAAATACATACCGGTCGTACGGGAGGTCTCCCCAGAATTCCTTGTTGGCTTTTACGATCTTGCTGATGTCCCTGATCAGCGTGTCAGCATCGTAGTTGCCCTGACCAAAGATGCTCAGCACGTGCTTCTTCCCCTCAACCTGAAACTCAAAATCCTTCTGGTGACCGATTTCGAGAGGACAATCAACCAGGTAGTCGAAATTCGGCGCGGAAAATCTAAATTGTCCACCGGACACGGCTTCGAGTCCGGTCGTGACATGCCAATCCTGAAAAGGAGTGACAGCCACAGTGAGCGGAAGGTGCCGGTATCGGTCGATGTACATGAACACAGCGCAGCCGTCGACGAATGCGTGTTCATCGTTGAGACCGCGGGTCCGCATGTCGAACTCATTTGCATACACTTTGTACCGAATGGTGACCGCGGTGGCCCGGGTTTTTTCAACGCGCCATGTGGACTTCTCTGTTTTGGACCACTTCAACAGGCTGCCGGATCCATCCCTGGCAGAGAACTCCTGCACGCCTCCGGCAAAATCGAAAATCACGTACCGGCCCGTGCGCCAGACGGGCATCAAGAAATCGATTGCTGAGTTTCCTGACGGTAAGCCCTTGACGCTCAGCTCTACTTCAAGCAGGTGTGTCGATGGCTTGGACATTCCAAGCTTATATTCAAGCGTGGGATTCTGTGAGAACATGAGCGATGGCAGCAGGAACATGAACAGCAAACTTGATGCAAGTCTTGTCACCGTGGTCTCCGGGGTTGAAGGTGATCCGCACTCCGTTGCCGGGCGATAATCAGGGAAGCCAGCGTGTCGTACAGGGCTCTCTCCTCAGCCGTGCGTGAAGTTGCGAGGTTCAGGAGGACGCCACCTCCTGCGTAGTAGGCAATTGCGGATGAATCAATGACGGAATTTTTCTTGAAAAACTCCAGCGACATCGACAACGAGGGGGGAAAAGAAAAGGGTCTCGGGGTTCTGACGATGGGCGTTCCAATCGGTAAGCAAGGCGTCAGCTTGTTCGCGGGTAATGACGCCCTTGTCGGCCATGAGAGGAATATGCGTGGAAAAGAAGCGATGCGCCCATTCCATAACGCCGCTCGCCGGCCCACCAGAAAGGCACGTTGGCGTGAAATCCACGAGCCGGAGTCCACACCGCTTGAAAATTTCCGGAATCCTGGCCGCGATATACGCGTCTCCTCCACCCGATCGATAGTACGAGCGAACGATGTCAGGGATCTTGTCCCAGATCCCGCCGTGGGGATATAGCGATAAGCCTTCGTAATAGTAATCCTGAATGGCGATGATCCCGCCGACGCGGAGCGTTGCGAATAGTTGCGTCAAGAACTTCTCCGGGTCCGGCACGAAGGCGATTACCCATCGTACGAAAACCAGGTCATAGTAACGAGAGGGAAGAGAGGCTTGTTCGGCTGTGCCCTGAATGCAGTGTACATTCTCCCACTTTTGTTCACCCGTCTGTTTCCGGAGCCAGTCCAGGTAGAACTCCGACGGCTCGAGCGCCGTGACCTCGCCGGTTTCTCCGACCATTTCCCAGAGGTCGATCGACACGAATCCAGGACCTGCCCCGACATCGAGACACCGCCATCCCTTTTGCACACCTATCCGGTCAAGGAATTTCCTCGTGACGGGACCCCAGACGCTGTGCTGAAATTGAAGGCGGTCCAATTCCTGCTGGTTCACGCCGAGCAGGTAGTCGCTGTTGTTGCTAGACTTTGGCATTGATCAAGTCGTTCAGAGTGGGAGGAGCAGGAGAGCCCAAAAACACAGCATGGCCAATTTAGAACACCTTCCGTGAAAGGCAAGAGATGGAACGAGACCGTCGCCACATGAGGGACTTCTCCCGGCAGGTGCCGGTCATCGGGCCAACAATCAGCGAATCGTCAAACTCAGAGCAAATTCAAAATCAATGAAGGATTTCTTCGTGCTTGCATCTACAACGTTCAGTGGAACAATGTACATCGCCGAAGGCGCGAGCGTCAAGAGTCCCAGTTCAATCGTCACGGGGAGAGAAACCTCGTAGTCCAGAATGCCAAAGGAGCTCGTTGCCTTGGTCTGCGCGCTGGTGACGGCCCTCTTTCCCTTGGCCTTCGTTGTGAGAAGCGTCGTCAGCTCACTGTTCTGTTGTCCGATTACCCACGAGAAGGAAGGACTGATCGTGACTTTGTTGTAGAGACTGAGTGGAATCTCGAAGTTATGGGATATCGCTGTTGTCAGTGTGAATTCAGACGCCGTGCCGAAATTCATGCTGCCGAGCACGGCGATGGAAACCGCAGGCCAGTCGAACGACAATCCTCCTTGAGCATTGTCCGTAAACACCGATAGCTCGGTCTTGCTGCTGTCGTTGAACCAAAAGTGTGCGTACGACAGCGAACTACCAACGACATCGCTGAGTCTGAACTCGTAGCCGCCGGTCAGCTGGAAATTATCCCACCGGCTTCCTGCGTCATTCACGAAGTATGAAGAAGCCTGGAATGTGAGTCCGGAAGAATGACGATACGTCACCGAGGGAGCAATGGACTGCTGCAGAAGTCCGTTGTCGCGGCCACGGTATGAGCTGTGGCTGGCATATGCGGAGGAGAGAACGAGGCGTGAGGCTCCATACCGCCACACTTCGATGTCGCTGAGCCGGGTATCGAACAGACCGTCGCGAACGTCACGAAGCGAATCTCCAGCCGTTTCAAATGCATCCGCAAAGAGGTCGCTGCGCTCTTCTGCCATCGCCGATGTTGTATCGTGAAAAGCGGAAACCAGGCTGTCCGCGAAGTCCTTGAAGTCGGCAAGTCTCTCCTCGAAATCTGAGCGGCTCTCACAGTCTGTGCACGTGGAGAAATTGCCTTTTGCTCTGAGAAGGTCTTCCAGGAGGCGCGAGAATCTGGAATCCAAAAACCGTCTCGTCGAAGATTCGTGGGTGGCAAATTGAAGATCGAGGGATCTTCCGAGAAGGCGGAGCGAGTCCTGCCTCGACTCGTCAAGAGTGTCTTTCGCTGAAACAATAAGCAAATCCGTCAGCACGGCAAGGCGTCTCCTTGCATCAGTGACGGCCCGGGAAGCTGAGCTCACAAGGGTTTCAACGTGCTTCCGCAATCCTATGAGTGTGGTATCGGCAACGAGCTGCGTAGATTTTGCAAACTCGTGCCGCAGCTGGACGATATCTTCTCCCCCATTACCGGTCAGGATCACCCCGGTCTGGGCATTGGATGCCGTCAGAGTGATCGCAAAGAGGCAAAAGAGGAACAGCAGCGGCATTGTGCGCTGGAGGTACTCGCTATTTTGTTTGAAAGAATCCATCATTACTGCAAAACTCCATCGATGAGTTGTGGACCGTAATGTACGTCTCTCTTCGACAAGCCAAAAGGGAAAAGACTTCATGACCTGGGAGGCGGATCCCTACCCGTTCCAATTTCAACTATTTGGAGAAAGGAGTTGTTCCCGCAATGACAGTATAGATGGTGTGGTGGAATGGAGGGATGAGCGGGGACACACGCCAGCGGGGGCGATTGAAGTTTATTTTCTCACAATCTATCATTACCATTTACCGCAATACCATATGATCTTCTTCTTTCGTTCACTCAGAAGGATTGCCTCAATGAAACTCATCCGCTGCTGTGTCTTATTCCTGTTCCTTGTTCCGCTGATCGTGCCAGCACAAACGAAGTCGAACGAAACGGCTTCGAAGACATATACAATTGTCATTCATGGCGGTGCTGGCAGAATCAGCCAGTCCATGCCCGACTCCGCAAAGCAAGCGTATCAGAAGGCCCTGGCTCATGCGCTCCAGATCGGGAAGGAGATTCTTGCCGGGGGAGGGACGTGTCTGGACGCGGTGGAGAAAGTGGTGAACTATTTCGAAACCGATCCGAAGTTCAACGCAGGTATCGGCTCAGTGTTTACAGCCGACGGGACGCATGAAATGGATGCCGCGATCATGGATGGACGCGACCTCTCCTGCGGTTCCGTTGCAGGCATTCAGCATGTTCCTCACCCGGTTTCACTCGCACGGCTCGTCATGGAGAAAACGGCTCACGTCATGCTTGCGGGAGAAGGAGCTGAATGGTTTGCGCAGTCGATGGGAATCAAGCTGGTTCCCGGCGAGTACTTCGATACGCCGGAACGGAAGAGGCAATATGAAGAGTACAAGAAAAGAATTGAGCAGGGAAAACATGGAACGGTCGGCTGCGTTGCCCTGGATGTCCATGGAAACCTTGCGGCCGCCACCTCGACTGGTGGTATGACAGGAAAAATGCCCGGGCGTATCGGTGATGCACCGCTCATCGGAGACGGGACGTATGCAAACAACAAGACATGCGCAATTTCCTGCACCGGATGGGGCGAGAAGTTCATCCGGAACACCGTGGCGTTCAATATTTCCGCGCTTATGGAATACAAAGGAATGACGCTGGCTCAGGCGGCCGACGAAATGATCTACAAGCGTCTCCAGACCGATGACGGCGGATTGATTGCGGTGGACGCAAAGGGGAACTACGCGATGCCGTTCAATTCTTCGGGGATGTTCAGAGGGGTTGCAACGTCGACCGGCACGTTTGAGGTGAAGATCTGGAAGTGAATTACGCAGATTGCACCAAATGGTGAGACGAGTTGTGTAATCTATTTCTTCGTCTAGCGTCTTACTTGTCTCGTATAACTTCTTACCTTTCACGTCTTCCGTCTAACGCCTAACGTCTAACATCTTGCCTCACCCCCCACTCTCCCATCCTAATCAAACCTCTGATACCGCAACGATATAGTTATGTCCGAACTTCTTCGCGCATTTCGGGCAGGTCGTGAAATAGAAATAGTACTTCTTCTAGAACTCATATCGAATAAGGGGCAGTAGTGGCTCTTGTTTCCCTGGCTCATGGAGCCGGAGCAGGATGGTCCCTCTCCCGCCGTAATACATCTGGTATGTCTCTTTCAATCACTGCAATCTCGTCAACCATGATGATGGCTGTGTGTGTCGTATCTGTTGTGAGTATTATGTCGGCAGGGTTGGAGCGACTGCATCCCGCGAGGAAATACGCAACGCAGAAGGAGACGATGAAAAGCGAACTGGTCACGATCGACCCGAAGAGACAATGAGCGTCAATAAGCCAGCCGTCATTTGGTCAGAATCTTCACTTCTTTGAGACTCTTTGGGCCAAGCATATGTTCCTGTGCACGATTGATTACCAGGAGTTCGTCAGCAGGAAGGCCCAGGTGTCTGACACAGTACATATCGACTGCAACACAGTTGGTACCGGCCACAACTTCCATGGGTGTCTTGAGTCTCCCGGGTCCGGACGGTCCGTTCGTCGCCAGTATTTCTGTCACATCCGCCACACAGAGATCAGGTGACCGCACAAGACCGAGATCTGCAATGCCCTGGGCAAGGACGTCGAGCTTGCTGTAATAACCCTGAAAAAGTTGCGTGACGATCGATTGATCGCCAAAGTGGCATCGTCGGCAGGTGGAAGAGGAAAATGCTCCCATAATATTCTTGAGATTGCCGGTGTATCGTGTTCCTCTGTGATCCTTGATGATGGGAATATTAATGAAGACATCGGACGATAACAGCGCCGATGATACTGTCGCTTCCTTCAGCGACTTTCCTTGAGGAATCTTCACCTCTTTCTCTTCTTCAGAATGCCCGATGAGTTTTATCTCGCTCGCCAGTTTCCCGGAGAAGGTCCCCCTTTTCCAGTACGAACCCGGCGTATTCTCGATTGTAACGATGCTGCCCGCTCCGGCATCAAGACACATTTTGACAACTGCCAATGGTATATCGGCATTGACATACGTGCCCGGTCGGTCAAAGCCAGAATTGATGAGGAGCGCCACGGACGCACCTTTCCGGACAAACTTCTTCATTCCTCCAAGCGCTTCAACGGCAGCGATCGTGTTATCGAAAAACCTGTCGCCTGCCACAGCGCACAGACTGATCTCCGGTGGGGTCACGTCCACCATACTGAGGAGCGGGGCCGGGAGCAACGAACCGACCAGGGCGCCGCTCCCCGACACGGCGCATCGGTGGAGAAACTCACGTCGATCAATCTGGTTGTTCATGGTGACCTCCTGTGCGAGGCATGTTGAAATCGGTGCGGTTGGCAATGTTTCAATACGCAGCGTCGGCTCCGGGTGTTGCATCGGGGCTCTCCCCGGATTCAACAAATGATTGAGGAGGCGTTATTCACCTCATGTCATCCGGCGACGGGAGCACTTCCGGGACGACACTATGTGAGTTTGAAGTCGCGCTATCGACCGATAATGCCCGCCGCGTGTCCGTTCATGACTTCCTTGCCGCGCTGATTACGGCATTGCCACTGTGAAGACACGTTCACAAGTCCCCTCTCTTCGTGGAGGTTCGTTATCGTCACCTTGCATTCGATGGTGTCGCCGGCGTAGACAGGGCGAAGAAAGCAGAACGTCATCTCGCGCGCGATGAAATTCAGATCGCCGCCAATCTTGGTGGGCAGCGTAGCGGTGAGAAGCCCTTGTGCCATCAGGCGACCTTGCTCATCCGTCTGGATGTGATGTATCCCTTCATCGCCTGAGAGTCTGCCAAATAAGCGGATATCTTCTTCTGTGAAGAGACGTTGCCATGTGATGATATCGCCGATTTTCATGACTTGGTCTTTGACCTTCCACGCTGGGAGAGATGAATCCAATGTAAGCTGATGGATCCGGTTGTCGCCCCGACCTTCCCGCCTACGTCCTTCGGACTTCGGCGGGCAAGCAGGTCGGGGATAGGAACACAAACAAGAACTAGAGGGGCTTCAGCCCCTTCGAGGCACTCACAACCACACTTTGTCATTCGGAGTTCGATGTTCAGTGTTGGATATTCCCAGGGAGTTCAATTGAATATTGAATATAGAACCCTGAATAATGAATGATGAAGTTGGTTACGGGATAGGTGCGTGGCACCTACAAGGTTACTCAACGCCATAGGTGCTCGCACACAAATGACAACAAAGATACAACCACCACGGCGATCCCACCAACGATCAAGAAAGCGGCCGCACGAATCATCCTGCTCCGAACCTCGGCAGGGAACTCGCTGAGTGGTATCGTGCCGAAGTTCTCGCATTGAAATGATCCAAACGCAAAATGCAAGAGTGCGCTGACGAGGCCTGCGGTCGTGTCACGTCTCCGCTCCACTGGTTTTCCACAACGGGGGCAAGTGTAGTTCATGGTAGTCTCCTGTTCAAGGTGATCAGGACTTGTAGGCATCGAGTATGACCCGCCCGCCTTCGGTACAGTGAACGCTTCTCTTCAGAGACCTGCCGCGTTCTATCGCCTGTCTGGCAACGTCCAGTTTCAGGCCCAGAATTCTGATATTCTTGTCGACAGTATTGCGGAAGATGACTTCCAGATCGTTGTGGTCGGGTTGCGACATATGTATGGCGTAGAGCTTCTCCATCCCGGACAGCATGGGGATAAAATGATCCCCCTTGCCGCAAAAGTGGATCGCCCCGCCGCCGAACGTTGTGAGCAATTGCTGATCGTAGGGGCGGATATATTCCTCAAACATCTCGGGGGAGAGGTTCATGGCAGAATCGTCCCGCAGCATGATCTGTCCCATGCATCGTCTTGCAGCCGGCTCACAGAACCTGACCTTGTATTCTTGCGGCGAGTTTCTTGGGTGCAGTGTTGGTCCAGGCAGCCTCAAGCGCCTTGCGCAACGCAGAGGAAGTCACGGACCGGAGGTACACATTCGTTGCGCCTTTGAGACCCCAAGCGCCCTTGACAGGCACGAAGGTCTCAGGCTCCGCCGCCACAAATGCGGCTTGCTGTTTTGTCGTGAGCTTGATCATGGCCCAGGATTTGTCCGGATAACCGAGCGTCGCGAACACCTTTCCGGACACACGGAAGTCAGGATGCTGCATGTGCGAAGACTCCCTCGTTTCAGGCAAGCTTAAAGCCATCTTGCGAAATCCGTTGGCAGTCATTGTGTCCTCTGATTTGCGAAACCGGATAGCAAGTGTGTGTTGCCTGGTGTCCGCTGATGCCGCGTGGCTCATAGCGTTAAGGCAAGTTTATCTACCCCGGCCTCTGCCAACTTGTCAGACCGCTCATCACCTTGATAGTCCTCACTGTCAGAAAAAGAGGGGGACAAGTTTTCTGACTTTCTGTCGATACGCTGCATATTGTCCGTCATATGCTCGCAGCAAGCTCTCTTCCTCAACAGGAATGAGGAGAAGAATAAGCACAAGATAGATGATAAAAGCGCCGAGGCAAGCCAACGACTCAGTCAAACACACGAGTCCGAAAGCAATACACAAAGCTGCTGTGTACATGGGATGTCGGATGAGCGCGTATGGACCACTGACGGTGAGCATATCGGTGGTCCTGGGATCGCTTCCCCCCAACTGATAGTTGCTGCCTAACCCGATCAATGCCCATCCCATCAGCAAGAAGCCCGTGAGATAAATAATCAAGCCCCCTATCTCTACGACCACCAATAGCCATCCTGAGCCAACTTCCAGGGAAGTCGGGTCGATGCCGTCCATACGCCCGAGTATAAGAAGGATTGCAGCCAGGGGATTCGCGACCAACAAGAAAAAGAGGTTGAATATATTAACGAGCCAGAGAAGAAGCCCGGGATTGGGTCTCTCCAAAATTGAACCGGTTGCCACTCGCTTGACAACCACGAGAATTGCGAGCAAAAGTACAATGAGTATTCCGAGGGTCCTTTGATCGATGATATGCATTTCTCTCTCCTGAAGAACTTGGGACATGAATTCAAAAGCTCTCTTGAACGTTCATCCCGAAACCCTCTGCCGAAACGTCTATCGCCAAACGGCAAGTATGGCACCTGCGACGCTCAATGCCACAAGGTGATTTCCAATTCGGATCATGAAGAGTTTGAATGGAATCTTCTCCCAGATCAATTCGCCTGTTTCCAAAGTTACGACGAAACCTATCCAGATGAGAATTCCAACAACGATTCCCTCAACCATCGTTGTGGCATTGGCAAGGTACACTATGACCGCCAACGCCAGGGCTATCACCACGTGTCCGATGATGCCTGCCGGAATCCATTGGCGCGCAGGCTTCATGTCTTGTTTAGTGAGCTCCATCCATTGCTTGCCGAACAATTCAGGCCTGAACCAAATCAGGCTAATCGTCATGTGAGCAAATCCGGCAATGAGAACGGCTACGAGGTTGATATTCGATAGGGCTGTATTGAGTAACATATTGCACCTTGCTCTTTAGTTGTCTCGAGTGTTGATTGATGCGAAGATATGCTTGTCACCTCGGATTGTCGCCTCAAAAAGAAGCACGTCTGCACCATTGAGCTGCCAGCGCAAGCGCGCACGTGAATCAGATTCTTCGCTACGCTCAGGATGACCTGCGTTTTTTGTGTTGCTTCCATGCTTGTCGGGATGCTTATCACCAGAGGAAGGAATTGTATGTCGAAGCATCGCTTCGCGCAACAAGCCCTACACTTTCGGTTTCCGGAGTCTGCCTATTACAACGAGCGTCATCCAGCATACAAAACTTGTGAGCATGGCAAAGAACAGTAAACGGCGGACGAAGTAGGTGTGTCCGCCTTCCGTCGGATACAGGGAATAAGCCAGCTGCGGTTTGAAGAGATAGCGCCCGAGATTTCCCAGGAGGAAGGTTCTGTCGCTGAAGAACCCGGAATAAATCTCCCGGACATCTTCAACGTTCGGCGGCCGTCGGTACTTGAGAATCGAATGAGGTGTGAATTCGCTCCGGTACAACTGATTACACAATGCAAACGGGACCGTCACCAGCGTGTCTTTTCCCGTGATACCAGGTTTCTTTTCCCAGGCCCAGTCCACATAGATTTTCACAAACGTGCTGTCGAAGGCGTTCAGCTGGTTCATATGGAACAGCTCTGCCGTGTTGAGTACCTGCCCAACTCTGTTGGTAACGAAGAGTTCCCCCTGGGACAGATCGACGAAGGCCCAGCGGTGCTGCTCACGGATGTATGATTCCGCCCAGGAGTGTCCGGTGTAGACGATCCTGTCATCCTGGGTGCGTGCGCCAAACACAAACCGCGTGGGGATTCCAGCCCTGTTTGCCCAGAAGACATACACCTGGGCGTTCTGTGTGCACCATCCTTTGCCGGTCCCAGAAGCCATTTCGCCGAACAGGCGGTACGGATCCATCCATCGCTCGTCATCCTTCGGTACGCCCCCCGAGCCCTTGAGTTTCTTGCGCAGGTACGGAAAGAGTTTCTCCATGCGTGTAAACGTCGCGTCTGTGTCGCGTATTCCCAGTTCGGTATGCAGAATGCGATCCGCGTCAGCCAGAGCCACTTCACCGACATACTTGTAATCATCCACCCAGTCGTTGACGGAGAATTGTTCAAACTCTCCACACGGCACGTTTGAGCGGACGATATAGACGTCGTTGTGCTTCATCCCGAGCGATCCGTAAAATTCTTCTCCGTAGAATTGGATGGAGATTTCAATCGGTAGCATGTTCGGGTGCCCCACCGGAATAAGCCTGTAGGTGTGCAACGCAGCAAGTGTTGTGTCGATGCGGAACGACGGCTTCATCCCGGACGCGGTTTGCTCCTTCCCGCCGTCTGTGAGGACCGTCCATTCGGCTATTTCATTCGTGCAGGCAAGGTTCAGTTGAATGCGGTTGCGCTCAACGAGTTTCCATTTACGGATTGTTGGTACATCGAGCGGGTAGTACAGTGTTGCATACGATGTGGGGGAGAAGGAAGATTCCCACTCGCGTGTAAAGAAGACGTAGAGATTGATCGCCAGCAGCAGGAAGAACAGGAACGCGGATCCGCGAAGGAACCATCGCCGTCGTGTCATGTGTGTGACCTTTCCAGGGAGCGATCTTGGATGAAGGATATCCTAAAATCAAAACATAACCGCAAAGTGGGCAAAGAAACGCCAAGAAGAACGAAAAAGCTCAAATCCTACTTTGCGCTGCTTGGCGGTTAGATTTCAACCGCGTGAGTATTCTTTTGAAGGGCCCTCCTAAACTTACCGAACAAGAGCAGACATATCAAGGGGAATCAAAAGGGGGGGAAACAGTTATTTCCTTTTGATGAGCCGGGTTTGTGAGTTTTTCAGAACGGAGGCGGGGCGTTGCGTGAGGGGCCGTCTTCCTCTCCGTCGGGCACAATCGTGACTACAGCTTCGGTGCAGCGGTCAGAGTCTCCGGAAAGCCAACGAAGCGTTCCAGAATTCTCACGACAGCCAGCACAGATAATCCGAGCATGAATACTATGAACATCCATATCGGACCGGGTCCGATGATGCTCTGCAATGCGTAGAAGTCGCCCCTGTCGCCGGTGAGAAAGCCAACGGACTCGCACACGAAGTCAAAGGCAGGTCTGAGACATAAGAGCATGAAAACAAGTCCGACCACGAATGGACTCCTGGAGAACGTTCGCTGTAAAACAACTATGCCCGTGACAAGACAGGCGACATCCAGGATGTACGGAGCGGTTGTCGTGAAGAGTTGCTGCCAACTTTGAGTGATTCCCTCCGACGTGATCCATGCACGTCCAAACTCGCCGCGCCAAAAGCTCGGTATGAGCTTGATGGAGGTGACCTTTCCGCCGATCAGAAGTGTCGCCGCCACATGGCTCAATTCGTGTATCGGCGAATAGACCGGATACCACGCAACAGGTATGCTCACCATACACGGTATGATGCTGCGTTGTGGCCAGGAGCTCCTAAGGTAGAGGAAAAGGAGGGGGGTGACAATTGTCAGACATATCTCAAGTGTACTTAACAAATAGTAGTTCATGCGACTGTTTTCTGCTTTGTCCTGCATAGAAGGCGGATGTCCGGCACCCGCCTCGACACCCTTCGACTTCGCTCAGGGTGACGATCTCTCTCTTGGTTGCTCCCTTGTCCGATTGCCTACTCTTTGATCTTTGTCATGAAACTTGTCGCCCCTGCTTTCAGATCTCTCTTCGTGCCATCAGGCAGAACAGCCACTGCCTCAATCCCCTTCGGAATCGTCACGTTGATTGAGAACAAACCGTTCACTTGTTTCCAATCCACCTTTATCATACCCGACGGAGAATCGAACGAGGCCGCAACACTGTCAAGCGATCCGGGCGTCGGAGCGATCAACAACTTCTTCCATCCAACGCTGCCGGGTTGCTGGCGTATGCCGGCCAGATACGCGTAGTGCCACTCCATCAAGTGCCCCAGCATAAAATGGTTCATGCTGTTTCCCGTGCCCGGCCGCGCATCCCAGCTCTCGGGAAGCGACGTGAAGCCCTGGTTTACCATATATCCGTAGCTGCCACGGTTCACTCTGCTATAGACACGATGCAAAACATCGCTCCGGTTCCCATCGGCCAGCGCCCGAATGAAGAACACCTGCAGCACCTCGCCAACTGTCTGCTGGTAATCCCGCTTTGCAAGGTCATCCACGATCGCCTGCAGCACTGCCGGGCGATCGGCAGTGGGCACGAGACCGACACAAAGCGCCACACTGTGTCCGGCTTGGCAGGAACCGTTATTCTTGAACGTTTTTGTTGCGGAGTCGTAGAATCGTTTCTGAAAACCCTGCTTGATCTGCTCGAAGAGCATTTGGTACCTGACGGCCTCCATGTTCTTGCCCAACACCGAAGCCGCTTGGGCTAGGGTCTTTGCACCCAAAGCCCAGATTGCCGTCGCGCTCAACTCGTTTGGCGTCCACTGCGATGGACCGTCTCCCTTCCCATGTCCGTAATCGTACCAGTCGCCTAAATTGCTGTTGATGATCCCATCCTTGGCCGTCGATGACAGGTAATCGACGAACTTGCCCATGCTTTCGAAATTCGACTTGAGCACGCTTGTGTTGCCATACCATTCATACAGATGCCACGGCACGAGCACGGAGGAAATTCCCCATTCGGGAGCCTCGTTCCAGTATCCGTGCGGAGGAATGGCGACGAGGTAATTCGGACAGTTGGTCGGGACATGCCCGTCGGGGAGCTGAGTGTCCTTGAGGTCGCGCGCGATCTTTGTAAACCAGTTCTCGACATTGAACCGGTAGCTCATTGCACGAGCCATGTGCCAGTTCTCTTCCTGCCAGCCATTCTTCTCGCGGTGCGGACAATCGGTCGCAACGTAGCTCATGTTCGAGCGTATCGACCAGTCGATCATGTGCTCTGCCCGGTTTTGCAGTGCACTCGAGCTTGTAAATGTCCCGACGAGCGGATTAGCAGTGCGGACATGAACCAACTCCATCTTCTTTATGATAGGGAGTTTCTGTGGATTTAGAAAACCTTCGGGCACGGCTCCCGTCACGCCCACATATTGACACCCGACGTAACAGAAGAGGACCTGGTGCGACTCGCTCTTGCCGCCACCGGTGGTGTAGTCATGCCATATGTCTTTGCCTGTTCCCCACGTGTACGTGAATTTCACGTGGCCGGTGGAATCCATATACTCACACGGTTTGAAGCGAACGGTTTTCCCTGCGGCTCCCGACACCGTGAAGCGCAGGAGTGCAGAGGTGTTTTGCGGAAAGACGTATGTGTATTCACCAGGCATTGGCGACATCACTTTGACCGGCTTGAACACTTCGAACGCCTGCATTGCCGGGCCGGTGTATTTTTCCAGTGAAGCTGCTGGAGCTTGAACACTTGTTACGGGTTTCCACGAACCATCTTTGAATCCCGATGTATTCCAGCCGGCCGGATCGTGTCGGGCATCGTAATCTTCGCCCGCGTAAATGTGCGAGAATGTGAGCGGACCGCTCTGCCACTTCCATGAATCATCGGTTGTGACGATCTGTTCGGCGCCCTCCTTTAGCTTAATATCTGCTTCGAGCCAGAGAAGATACGGATATCCCGATGCGAAGTCTGGCATGGCATCGGTCTTGACATAGCGCCCCGTATCGTTTGCGGCAGTGACATGCCAGAATGAATTTCCGAGCATCACACCCCAGACGTTTTCTCCATTCCGGAGCAGCTTGCTGATGTCGAATTCCTGCCAGTAGATGGTCTTGTTGTACTGCGACCAGGGCTGGTTGATCAGAGACGTGCCGACGCGCTTGCCGTTGAGAAACAGCTCATAGTGTCCGAGTCCGACGATGCGCACCGTGGCCGTCTTGACCGGCCCGTTCACATTGAATGTTGATCGAAGGATGGGGCAGGGGGTTTTCTCGTTCGTTGCTCCGGCAGGGTAGGGGGAGATCCAGCGCGCGGCAGGCGAAATCGAAGGTTGAGCCGATGAAGAGCATGGAATGATGGAATAGTGGATGAGGCAGAAGATCAGTGCGATGCAGTAAGAGTATCGCATGGGGGTTTGGTCCTCGTTGATTGGCCACGGATCACACGGAAAATTCACGGATCTACACAGATAACGATCCGTGGAAATCCATACCATCAGTGTAATCCGTGGTTAATTCTTTTTCATAGAATGTGCGGGAGCAATTCTGGAAATGAATCTATGATGAAATCGGGCTCGAGCCGCAGGATCTGTTCTCTGGAGAGCGAGCCGTACGTTACACCGCAGGTTGCAACGCCGGCGTGCTTGCCGGCGTGGATGTCGTTGTCCGTATCGCCAACCATGAGAGTATCTGTCCGTTCCCACGATTGGTCTTCGAGTATCTTGTTGATGATGAACGGGTCCGGCTTGAATGGTATGTTGTCGCTTCCCTGGATCTGGTCAAAATAGCCGTCAATGCCAAAATGTGTCAGGACGCGTCGTGTGCCGGGAGTGAGCTTCGTGGTGGCTGTCGCAAGCCGAATCCCTTTTGCACGCAGCACATCGAGCGTTTCCCTGACGTGAGGGAACAGCGTCGTGGTTTCCAATGCCCGTGGCGGATAGTACGTCTTGTACAACTCAGCGGCCTCTGCAATCCGATGATGCAGGCTCGGAGGGAGAAGCTTCGCAAAAGTCTCCGTCAGGGGCTTGCCGATGAGCGGATAGATGTCCTCGAGCTGATACGAATCGACGCCGAGCTGGTGAAGCACCAAAATCTGTGCACCGGCGATGTCGCGCTTGGAGTCGACGAGCGTTCCGTCGAGATCGAAAATGATGTTGGTGAAAACATGCCGCATTGGTAATACTAGCTGCGAGGGGGTAAAAAGTGAATAGTGAACATTTGTCTATTGGCTATCAGCTCCCGGTGCCACCCAACTTGAAACTTTATACTCAGAACTCAAAACTATTTCTTGACGGTTTCCGGTATCGCCGCTCCATCTTTTCTTGGATCCGATCCTCCGAAGTTTACTCCCGTCGAGAAGTTCCTCATCACCGCTTGTCCGCCTCCCATCACCGGGGAGAAATCTCCGCGCACTTCGAGTTTGTGTCCCATCGATTCGAGCTGGGCGCGTACGGAAGGAGGGACGCGGGCTTCGATCTGAAGATCACATCCCTCGAAGGTCGTTTTCCTGAATCGTGCTGCTTCGAGCGCCGACTGTATGTTCATTCCAAAATCAACCACGTTCGCGACAAACTGCGCGTGTGCTTGTGCCTGATTCCATCCCCCCATTATTCCAAAAGCGATTTTCACGTCCCCCTTTTCCATGAACGCCGGGATGATCGTGTGGAGCGGCCGCTTGTGTCCGGCAAGTGCATTCGGGTGCTGCGGATCCAGAGTGAAGAGTGCACCGCGATTCTGCAGAGCGAAGCCGGCTCCTTCCGGGGCCAATCCGGATCCGAAGTTCTCGTAGTTGCTCTGAATGAGAGAGACCATGTTTCCATCTTTGTCGACAACTGAGAGGTAGATCGTGTCGTCGCCCGGCGCTGGGGGGTTCCCCGCTCCAACGCTGCAATTCGCTTTTGCAGTATCGATGAGCTTCGAGCGGTTGAGAGCGTACTTCTTGTCCAGCATCGCCCGCACAGGGGTTTTGGCGAAACGCTGGTCGGCAACGTAGCGCAGCATGTCTGCATATGCGAGTTTCTTGGCTTCGATCATCGCGTGGAGTGCTGCTGCCGAGTTGTGTTTGTAGCCGGCGAGAGGAAAGCCTTCCATGATGTTCAACATCATCAGTGCAGCGATTCCCTGACCGCTGGGTGGAATCTCGTACACCGTCCATCCGCGGTAGGTCGTGGAAATTGGTTCAACCCACTCGCTGGAAAACGTCGCAAGGTCATCTGCTGTGAGCGTACCTCCGTGCTGCCGTGAGCATTCGAGGATGAGTTTTGCGATGTCTCCCTTGTAGAAAGCGTCAGGTCCCTGAGAAACTATTGCCTTCAGACTTCGGGCCAGATTCGGGTTCCGGAACACCTCGCCGAGCCGCGGAGTGTGTTCTTCGATCAAAAATGTCTGTGCGGCAGCCGATTCGCCTTTCAGGAGTTTCTCTTCTCCTGACCATAAAGCTGAGACCTGCTCGGAAACCGGGAACCCTTCCTCGGCATACTGGATTGTGGGGGCAAGGAGTTTCTGGAGCGGGAGCTTTCCGAACCGCTGCTGCAGTTTCGCCCAGCCATCGACAGCACCGGGGACCGTTACGGAATGAATTCCCCGATAGGGCATCGTTTTCAAGCCCTTATTGCGCGGAAATTCAATCGTCAGAGCCGCAGGCGACCAGCCGCTTGCGTTGAGCCCATAGAGCTTGCCTGACTTTGCATCATAGACGATCGCGAACAGGTCGCCGCCGATACCGTTGCTCATCGGTGCAACGAGTCCCATCATCGCGTTCGTAGCGATGGCGGCATCGACCGCGTTGCCTCCGTCTGCGAGAATTGTGGCGCCCACTTGTGCCGCTAAGGGGCTTTCAGCTGCGACGATGCCATACCGTGTGACAACCATGGATCGGGCTTGCGACCGGTCTTGCGCAAGAGCTTCACCAAGAATTGTAGTCATGACCATCACAGAAAGAATGAGTTTTGTTGTCATGTCAGCGTCGTTTCCATTTTGTTTCCTGCCTACCGCCTACCCTTCGAGTCGCGAAAAACGCTCGCTCGGGGTATACTGCCTACTGCTTACTCCATACTCCATACTCCATACTTTCTACTTCTTACTCGCCTCATCTTTATACACTTTTCCATCCTTCATCACGAACCCGACTTTCTCCAGAGCGCTGATATTCTTCAGCGGATCCGCTTTCAAGGCAACGATGTCTGCAAATGCGCCGGGAGAGATCTCGCCGATCTTGCCTTTCATGTCGAGCAATTCTGCTGCAACGGTCGTGGCCGCCTTGATCGCCTGCATCGGCGTCATTCCCCATTTCACCATATAGGAGAACTCCTTCGCCTCGTTCTCGGTCCAATCGAAGCCGCCAGCGTCTGTGCCGAAGGCAATTTTTACACCGGCTTTGAGTGCCTTGTTAAAGGTCGCCGGGAGCACCTCGCTGAAAACCTTGTTGATCGAGCTGCCCGCAGCCGCTCGTCCTTCTGCGACCCACACGTTCACGTAGATTGTTGGACACCAGTAGGTTCCTTTCTCAACCATCAGCCTGATGCATTCGTCGTCGATCCCGAACCCATGTTCCACAGAAGCAGCTCCTGCCCTGATAGCAGGGATGATGCCGTCACGTGTCACGGCATGCGCGGACATCTTCTTGCGGTGCATTGCAGTCTCGTCGCCGAGCGCGTTGAGTTCCTCGGGTGTGAAATTCTGCAGACTGCGGAACGATCCGTCGGGCAGCTGGTAGTAGCTTCGATCGACATAGATCTTGACCCAGTCGGCGCCATAGGAGATCTCTTCACGAACTGCACGCCGTGCTTCATTCGCGCCCGTGATCTCGATGAGTCCCTTTGGTAGTTTCAATTCCCATGCGTACTCTTTGTTTGAGAGCAGGTAATGGCCCGTTGAGTTGATCGCACGTCCTGAAACAAAGAGCCGAGGGCCCTCAATGATTCCGTTGTTGATCGCCTTCTTCAAATCGACATCAGCGTACATACTTCCCTCTGTACCCATGTCACGCAGAGTCGTGAATCCGTTGAGAAGAGCGGTCTTGCACGAGAGGGAGCCACGCAGGGTCCTGTACGGTATGGACTCTTTAAGAATCTGAACTGCATAGTCCTCGGCGGTAATATCTCCCTGGAGGAGGACGTGCGTGTGCGCGTCGATGAGTCCCGGCAGTACGGTCGCGTTCGAGAGGTCTATGATCTTCGCGTTTCCAGGGATGGCGAGGTTCTTACCGACTTCCTTGATCCTGTTCCCCTCAATGAGGATGACAGCGTTCTCGATGGCCGTGTCGGATCTTCCATCGATGAGCTTTCCGCACTTGATGGCGGTCACCGGTCCTTGCGCGAATCCAACGTGGGCGACAGCAAGCAAAACAAGAAGAATGGTGAGAGCTTTCATGCGACCTCCTTCGGAATATGATGTTACGATTGAGACTATCTACGCTTGAAGTACCAGATCGCTCCGAGTACGGTAACAACGAGCACGGCCGCGATCGTCATAGGAATACGATAGTCTGTCTGCAAAACCACAGACCATGACTCACCGAGATAGTAACCAACGGTGAGAAAAGTCAGAGACCAGAGAAGACCTCCAGTATAGGCAAAAAGCGCGAAGAGAGGATACCTCAGTTGAGACGCGCCAGCCACGACCGCCGTGAAATGCCGAACACCGGGAATGAAGTATCCAATCATCAGTGTCCATTTTCCGATGTGACTGAACCAACCGTTGATCGCGTTCAAACGCTCTTCCGTCAGGCGGAATCGCGGACCATATCTGTGGATGAGGCGGTAGCCACCCGTCCGACCAATCACATAACTGAGTGAAATTCCTGTAAGGCTCCCCAATACTGCAACGGAATATGTAGGAAGAAACTGGAACCGCCCCGTAAAAATGAAGTATCCTGACAGCGTCAGAAGCGACTCGTCCGGTATTGGCAGACCGATGATGCCGAACACCAGCGAGAGGTATAAGCCCGCGTATCCGTAGAGGTCAATCCAATGCTGAATTGTCTCGATCGGTATATGCATGCGTCTAACGGCTTTGCAGTGCTTGTTCAAGATCGGTAGCGAGCGAGCCTATCAACACTGCCTCGCCTCGTAGCGTTGCAGCGGCACGGAAAATTTCAGCTTCAGCCTCTTTCCATCGCTTCTGCTCGATTGCTTCCCGGACGCCGGGAATGGTCTTGACGCCATAACCGGTGTAGAATCCCGGGGCATAGATCAGGTTCTTGAACCACGGACGTCCGGGCAGTCCTTCGCTGCTTGTGAGAAGTCGATCGGAGCGAATCAACTTCTGGTTAATTTCGGCGAGAAGGGAGGCCGGAACAGCGGTCGGCTTTTTACTGAACTTCTTCACTGCTTTTGAATATCGTCCCGCGCTTTCTGTGAGCGCGTCGATGGCATTGTCAAGCGGTGCAAAATTCAGGTTGGGAGGAATTTCTTCTGCTTTCGGTGCGACGAGCGGCTGCTTCGGGTCGGCAGTTGCCGTGAAGACTCCCTCCTCGATCTGGAGATTGCGCTCCCTGATCTGGTCGCGCATGCCGACAAGCAGCTTCTTCAATTCGTCCTGGTACCGACGGAGGATTTCGGCGAAGTTGACGAATTCATAAGGAAGAAGCTCTGCATCCGCAATCCGCAGAACAGCCGTACCGGCGGTCTGAGCGAGGGTTAGCACGTACTGGAACCCGGTGTCGGAAAAGTGCGTGTACCAATAGTAGTCGTCGTAGATCGAATGATAAATTCCGCCGCCGTCTTCACCTCCGTAACCCAAGTCGAGCGAGGCAACACCGAGGTGATCGATGAATGCGGTATAATCGGATCCAGAACCGAGAGCGCCGATCCGCAAATCGGCACGGCTTCGAATTTCCTGCCGCTCTTCAGCAGAAGGAGCATAAGCAAGAGCGCGGAGTTGGCTCCGCTTCCACACCGAGAGTTTGGTCTCCGGGTCCTCGATGTCACGCGCAACGTCGCTGATAAATTTCTCGTGCGTGTGCGAGCCTGAAACGCCGAGGTAGCCCCTCCCGTTGGAATCGGAATTGATATAAAGAACCGCTTTCTGCTTGAGCGCGTCGGCATGTGCCTCGACCCACTCGGTCGAACCGAGCAGACCCTCTTCTTCACCATCCCACAAGCAGTAGATGATCGTTCTCTTCGGTTTCCATCCCTTCTTGAGGAGTTCGGAATAGGCACGTAGTTCTTCCATTTCTGCAGCAACTCCGGAGACGGGATCCTGGGCTCCGTTCACCCACGCGTCGTGATGATTCCCGCGGATGATCCACTCGTCGGGATACACTGCGCCGGGAATCGTGACGACGACATCATGGATCGGTTTAATATCCCAGTTCGATTTGATGCTGAGGTGAACCTTCCCTGGACCGGGACCAATCTTGTAGGTGATCGGCAGGGCACCGCGCCATGACTCGGGAGCCACTTTACCCGACAGCGAAACAAGCAAGGGTTGGGCGTCTGACCAGGAAATTGGAAGCACCGGAATCTTCGTGAGCGTTGTTGCCTCTTTGATATCGAGCCGCTTTGCGTCGGCTGTCGCGCCGACGCCGGGGGTGAGGGGATCCCCCGGATGCAAAGGCATGTCCATAACGCTCCCGCGTTGCACGCCGTCTTTTGGCCGCCACGCTCCTTCGGGGAACGGATCACCGTTATAGAACCCGTCCTCTTTCGGGTCGGAGTAGATGAGACACCCGACCGCGCCTTTTTCCGCTGCGAGTTTGGGTTTGATGCCCCGCCAGGATGCGCCGTAGCGAGCGATGACGATGCATCCCTTCACGGAGATGCCGAACCTCTCGAGTTGCTCATAGTCTTCCGGAATTCCATAATTCACGTACACGAGCGGGGCTGTGACGTCGCCGTCGATTGAATAAGCGTTGTACGTAGGCAGCTGTTCGTTGCGCTGGCCGGAGGTCGGGTCGATGGAAAATGTCTGCTCCTGGAGGATCGCTTTGAACCGCGTTGGCTCGACGAGTTCCACAAGGCGGTCTTTCGGTGTGGGGAAGAGGACGTTGAACGTTTCGATGCGTGCATCGAGGCCCCATTGTCTGAAAGTCGAGGTAAGCCACTCGGCATTGTCTCTATCATTGGCAGATCCGACGTGATGTGGCCACGCTGAGAGTTTTTGGATATAGGTGCCGATACGGTCGGCGGAAGGAATGCTGCGAAACATCTTCTCCCATTCGCCTTGTTGGTTCTGAGCGAGAAGGGCCGAGCTGGTGAGCAACGCGATGAAAACGGGGAGACGAAATTTCATTCAATCCTCCGGCAGAAAAAGGAAATTGAGGTCAGGACGACGGCAGTTCGAACGGCGAAAGACAAGAAGAATATGAAGATTCCCTGTCAAACAAGCAAGAATCAGAGCAGCGGCAGTTCACGAGAGGAAAGAAGACAGCGTCAGGAATGTGAGGGAACAAAACGAAGTCCTTTGGGGTTTGAGGGAACGAAGAACGCACGGGCGGGTCGAATGGTTATCCCTTCCACAACAGAATAGGAGAGTGAATGAAGAAGGTCCTAACGATTGTCGTCTGGGGAATCGGCGTTGTGGCTCTCGTGATCGCGCTCGGCCTTGGATATCTGTTCCTCGCATATCCCGATGCGGGTCCGGTCAGGGACCTGACGGTTGAGGCAACGCCCGAACGAATTGCTCGTGGTTCGTATCTGGCAAATCATGTCTCTGTGTGCATCGACTGCCACTCGACGCGTAACTGGGATTACTTTGCCGGACCGATCGTACCAGGCACCGAAGGCAAGGGTGGGGACACGTTCGATGAATCGCTCGGATTCCCGGGTACAATCGTCGCGCATAACATCACGCCAGGCCGACCTGGATCTGCAAGTGATGGTCAGCTCTATAGGGCAATCACCTCGGGGGTTGACAAGGAGGGCAAGGCGCTCTTTCCGTTTATGCCCTATCCGCGGTATAACAGGATGAGTGAAGAAGACATTCTCTCATTGATCGCGTACATCCGGACACTCAAGCCGATCGAGAATCCAACTCCCCCCACACGATTGAGATTTCCACTGAATCTTATCGTGCGCACGATGCCGATGAAGCGCACACCCCAGCCTGGCCCCGACACTTCCAATGTCTACAAATATGGAGAGTATCTCATGAATGCCGCCGCCTGCGCTGATTGTCACACAAAGCAGGTCAAGGGGAAGCCGGTGCCCGGTATGGAGTTTGCCGGAGGATTTGAGTTTCCGTTGCCGAACAAGTGCATCGTTCGCACGTCGAATATCACGCCCGATGAAGAAACAGGAATTGGCGCCTGGTCCGAGAGCGACTTCATCGTGAGGTTCAAGTACTATGATACACCGGAAGCGAAAACCCTGAAAGTCGAAGAGGTCAGATACCAATCGGTTATGCCCTGGGCGATGTATGCGGGGATGACGGAGCGGGACCTTGCAGCGATTTACAAATACCTTCGGACGGTAGAACCGGTAAACAATCGCGTCGAGAAGTACACGCCGCCTCTAAAATAGTCATCGTGGAGATCTGAGAAAACCGATTTCCGTAAGCGGTGTCTTCGGGAAGAGGTCAGGCTTTTCCATGATGTGCCAGCCGGACGTGTGATCATTGCAGCCGCGCAATGATCACAGCGATGCAGGTAGTCCAAACTTCGCGACGGCGATGCCGACATCATCATTGAATTCTTTCCCCTGTCCGAAGGTCTTGAGCTCGCTCAGTAGTTCTTGCGTAAATGGAGCGGCATTGAGCTCGGCATGACTTTGGACGAACTTCCTCAGCCGTTCTTCCCCGTATTGCTCGCCCTGCAAATCTGTCTGCTCAAGAAGCCCATCGGTAAACGACACAAAAAGACACCCGGGAGTAAACTCTTCCTCCCCCATGGCGAGTTGCGGGAGTGTTGGATAAAGCCCGAGGGGAATTGTCCGCTGCGAGAGCGAACGAAAATTTCCCTGGGCAAACACCAATGGTGGTGGATGTCCGGCGTTCACGTACTGCAACACCTTTCGCTGAGTATCGATCTCCGCGACGAAGAAGGTAACAAAGTCCTTTTTCGTTGTGCTCTGGTGGAGGAGCGTATTGAGCCGCTGCGTGAGGTTTTCCAACGGAATATTCAAGGGTGCAAGGAGTTGTATGGACGCTCTTACCTCAGCCATGATGAGTGCCGCGGGAACCCCTTTCCCCGACACATCAGCGGTGACCAGGAGCACCAGATGGTCATTCAGTTTAAGGATATCGCAATAATCCCCGCCGACGTGCCTCCCCTGTCGAACCGTTGCAAATACGTCGAGCTCTTCAATTTCTGGAAATGAATGTGGAAGGAGCTTGGCCTGAACCTCCGAAGCTACCCTCAATTCCCAATCTGTGAGGTCTTTCTGATATCGGAGGTTTGATTCCTCCTGGACGAGCTTGACAAACAGTCTCCGGGAATAGTCAGCGAGGTAGGCAAGAATGATGACAAAACCGACAAGAATAAGGACCTTTGTCAGCTGTCCGACGTACGTCACAGCCGGACTAAAGAGCTCCTGCTCGTATCCGCCGTGTGTGAAGCTGATTGATTTTGAAAGATAGAGATAGGAAACAAGGGCAAGGTAGAGGGCTATTGCCAATCCACCCGCGGTGAGCGTAAGCATTCGGTCGTAGCGAAATGCCGTCAGAGCAATGATCGGGAAAACCACAAGGAACACATAGTTCTTCAGCGCCACGGACGGGATCTCGATCCTGGTATACATAAAGAGGAGGAGAAAGATGAGCACGACATCGAGACACGATGTGACGTACTTCATCACAGGGTGGTAGCCGCGGCGGCGAATGCGAAAGAGGACAATGAACCCATACAGGCATCCGGCGAAAAGAACGGATGCATTCATGATGCTTGCTTCTATTGAGAGCGAACCGACATTGAGCAGCTCGATGCATGCGAATATGAGAAGCACGACGAGCCGGACGGTTCCTGCAACTCGCTCTGCCCGAATCTCCTCTCTTGCCAAAGCCCGATTGATACGGTCGGTTGTCTCTTCCATGGCGATATGGTTAGTAGGTGATGATGAAGCAATTCTATTTCTTCAACGCAACCAATGTCCATGTTGCCGCGAGGGCATCAATTCCCGCAAACATCAGGATTGGTAATCCGGTTTTACCAAACAGTAGCGTAGCAACCATGAAGGCAGCGGCATAGTACCGCATCCAGACAGTCCAGATGAACAATTGATGCAATTTCAATTTTACTGCGACAAGGTAGTAGACGCCAATGATTGAGGCCAGCATTCCCACGAATCGTATCCAGGTATCGTCGCCGTATTTCAGGCCGAACATGTCGAGCAGCATCGTCGGCATAAGCATAAATCCCAGTCCTACCGCAAAAATCATGTAGAGACCGAACACGAAAAGGCTTTTCTCGGCGTTATTCATGTCTTGCTCCCTGAGTTTGTTGGATGAGAAGAGCGGTGATCTGTTAATCTATTGCAGTGATTCAGTTGTTCCTGGCTTTGATGTAATTCTCTGCTTTTTCCGGCTATAGATCATCGATATGGTCAGCAGCACGCTTCCGACAACAAGAAACGACACGATGCGAACGACAGGATCCACGGTGGTCAGGTCGACGACAAAGACATAGAGAATTGTCAGAAGCGTTGTGAGCAGGGCCATCCATCGATATTTCCGGCTCCTTAAGAGACGGCTGGCGATATAATAGAACGACGCAAGGATCAACCAGGAAACACTGACGAAGTGGGGCGGCACGGAATTGTAGAGAGCGTACGGAAGGAAGAGTAACGCGCTGGCGAGATAGGCATTGCGCATGAGATCGGTTCTCAGTTCAAGCCGGTCCCGTTGCCAGTTGAGAACGCGGGCACTGAGTAGTGCAACGATGCCGAAGCTGACGCTCACGGAGCCGACAGTCCCAGCGGTACTAAGATAAGCGATGAATACGAACAGATATATGATGAAATTCGCGACGATGATAAATCGCGACCGGAACCATACAGCCGTTGAGACCACGATGATGCTCTGCCAGCACAACCAGACGAAAAAGTCAGGTTGAGGGAACTGCGCCACAATGGCAGCGCTCAGGGCGGTGTAGCCCAGGATAGCGTAGACGAATGTCGCGTACACACTATGTTCGCGCACCCAGAAGACAACGGACAACGCCAGGAAAACCACCGAGGCTGCGACCTGCCACGCTGGAATGCTGATGTCCTGCCCAACAAATGTGGAGAGGGCAAACAAGCCATAGGCAAACAGAGCGGTAAGGACAGTGTTGAGAATAACGGGAAAATTCTCGGAAATATAGCGTGAGCGGAAGATTGGTGCACCTGCGAAGATGATCGTGTAAAGAAGAATGAACGCGAGATGAATCTGAGGTGAAACACCAAACTGAAGCGTATTGCCGAAAAACGGATTGTTCGCGGTCCAGATGAAGTGTGTCAGATAGGTGAAAGTAATCCCGATGGCAAGAAGGGCGTTCCACCGGAACTTCAGCGTGAAGTACACGGCAGTTGCCGAGAGGAGCGTTATCACCGAAAGAACGAAAAACGTTTGACCGCCGATGAGCGCGGTGAGGTAGCCGAGTGCGAGATGTGAGGCGGTCAGGTAGATCGACTGTCGTTTGAAGGCAACTGAGAGGTTATAGACCACGACCGCCAGGAGCAGCGTAAGCTCAATCCCCGGAGTGGTAATGGCTGGCGCCGTGGTAAAATGCGAGAGTCTCAGTGTGGCAAAGTAGAGAAGAAGCAATCCACCGCCAAGAAGATACCGTGAGATCTGCTGAAAGGACTCTTTCCAGTAATGAGAAAGAAAGAAGATCCCTCCGACGAGAGCATATCCGAACACACTCGGGAGAAAAGAAGGAAGACCATCGTAAGGCAACGTCAGCAGGAATGCGATCCCGAGCGCCAGACCAACGATGCCGGCGTTCGCGAACCAATTTTGTCCCACCCGGAGTTCCAGCTCTTCATCGTCCTCGGCAGCGATCGATGGAGCGCGCGGCGGTTCGGATTCTGCTGCAGGTGTGGATTGGGGAATTTCGAGACGTGCTTCGATGCGCGCGATGCGGGATTCGAGTGCGCGCAGATGGTCGAGGATCTGTTCGCTCGAGAGGTTCTCAGGCGATTCGCCCATGGCCGGGTTCCTTTCCTGCGGATCGATGATGTGCGGTGTGTACGGTGACGGTGTGAGCTTGTTGGAATTTCTACTTCACGAGGATCCGGTCCTTACCGGTCTCTACCGGGCTATGATTGAAAAAGAAAGGATTGTCGTCTCTCGCTCTTCAGTCTGTTTGATACATCGCTTGCAGGAAGGTCCGTCACATCTAACGGGTCAGCCAAGGATCAAGACACCAAGGCAACTTTAATGAAAAGTTTTGCCACTCACAAGTCAATTGCCATCAGGGGTTCCAGGTACCCGTGGTGCGCATTGCGCTCTCTGGCTTCCTCGCGGCGACATTCCCACCGCGGTCCTGAAGTCAGTTCCGTGTTGCATGATTTCTCTGTGGACGCAAATGAAGTCCCATCTTCTTCACCAATTCGGCGAAGCGCGGATCGTTCCATGATTGTTCTGCAATGGGATCTGCCGGGAGGAAAATCAATATTCCGTCTCGCTCTTTGTACGCCTGCTCGAAGTACTGGTAGGCGACATCCATCCTCCCAAGACCCATTTCGAGAATTCCGAAATAGTACGGAGAGACATGAGATTTCCTTGAAAGATCTCGCAGGTCCCGAATAATCCTGCGCGTTTCTTCTTTGTGTCCGCCCAGGCCTTCCGCAAATCCGAGCATGGATAGCATCACGAGGCGATTGCCGGAAAGCTGGATCGCCTTTTTATAGACACTCACAGCCTCGTTGTATCGTCCTGCAACGCTGTAGGTCATTCCTAAGCCGAAATAAGCCTCCGCATACTCAGGATCGAGTTCCAGCGTCTTCTTGAATTGTGCGACGGCCTCATCCAATTTGTATTCAAAGTGATAAATCCGTCCGATGCCGGTACTGACACTCGCCGAGAGGGGATCGAGTTCTTGCGCTCGCATCATTTCTTTCGTCGCGTCGTCGAACCGGCCCATGATTGAAAGGTACAGTGCATACCATTCATGGGCGCGGGCATAGCCGGGTTTGAGTTGAAGCGCCCGCTGAAATTCCCGTTCCGCACCGGGCCAATCCCAATCTATCCGGAACTTGACATACGCGAGAGACGCATGAGCCTCGGCTTGCGACTCGTCGAGAGCGATTGCCCGCGCGGCAAATTTCTTGGCGTTGGCGATGGCCACATCGCGGGGGAGTGAGCCGTAGCCTGCATTGCCGACGAGTGTGTAGCACTCGGCAAGTCCGGCATGTGCCAGGGCAAAGAGTGAATCTTGTTTCACCGACTGCGTGAAAAGATCGATCGCTTTTATCACCTCGTCTCCCGTGCGTTTGTTGAGGTGAAAACGCCCCAGGAGGTACGCCCTGTATGCGTCGGCATTATCCGTCCCCTTTCTCTCGAGTAATTCCTTTTCGCTGGAAAGGAGCTGAACACTCAACGCATTTGTGACGCTTTGAGCGATATCACTTTGAATGGCGAAGACGTCCTTGATCGGTCGTGTATATTCCCGTGAGAGGATGGTCTTCTGACTTTGCACATCCACCAGATTCACGCTAATCCTGGCCTCGTCTCCCGATGTTCGCACGCTTCCTTCCAGAATGGAACCAACCCGGAGCGCGTTGCCAATTTCGGTAATATCGAGTTTGCCACTCTTGTACTTCATCACGGAAGTTCGTGCAATGACGTTGAGATCTCGAATCTTCGCAAGGCTGGAAATCAACTCTTCCGTCATGCCGTCGGCAAAGTAATCGTCCCGGGCATCGGCATTGATATTGACAAAAGGTAGAACGGCGACACGGTTAGCCAGAAGAGGGCCACGCGAGGGCGGGGCTGTTTCCCATACTGCCACCGCAATCGCGACTGCGGCAAGGAGAAGAGAGACCACCAGGCGTTGTGTTTTCCTTTTATCGAGGGCGAACGCGATCCGTTCGATGAAACTGAACCGTCGCTCTTCCCAGGGGCGGATGATGCGGTAGATGTCGACAGGGAGGTTGATGTTCTTGAGATCCCCTTTGCCGAGCCTCACTAGCGTGTAGTCAATCTTGTTCTGGATCTGCCGTGCGACATCTTCGGACAGACAGATGCCGCCCGGTTCGGCCAATGGCTCAATCCGGGCCGCAATGTTGACCCCGTCTCCAAAGACATCCTTTTCTTTATAAATGATGTCGCCGACGTGCAGGCCAATGCGAAGCCGGATGTCGCTCTCGCCGGCGTGGGATTCTGCACGTTCAAAGAGCGTTTTCTGAATTTCGATCGCACAGGTGGTTGCGGCAAGAGCACTGGGAAACTCGACAAGAAACGCATCGCCGATCGTCTTGATCTCATGCCCGTCGTGCCTGGTCAGAAGCGGACGAATAATCGCGCGGTGTTCTTCAAGAATCTGCAGAGCGAGCTTTTCGTCTCTCTGTGTGAGGGCGCTGTAACCGACCATGTCGGTGAACATGATGGCGGCGAGCTTTCGCTGCTCCGTAGGCTTGATCCCGGCGTTGCGGGTACGTGGCCGTTGTGTTTTGTTTCTGGTACCACCGGTTTGTTTTCGACTTGATTTCAATTTGCGCAATCGCATTTTCTTTTCGATCTATTCCTATCTCCCGATGGCCCGATGACTCAATGAACCGATTCCTTTTCTCATTTTCTTCCTCCGGCCAGGCGTTCTGCCGAAGGCATCTTCCTCAATTCGCTCATTGCCCAGACGCCGATCGCAGGTCCGATCGAGAGAAAAGCAAACGCCCATGACCACCCGACGAGATCGACAAAAACCGGTATCAACCAGATCGTGATCAACGTCAGCAAGAATCCCAGGCTGGTCTGTAGTGTCAGTGCAGTGCCGAGATACTCCGGTTCGCACAACTCGGTAATACACGCCGAGAACTGTGCCGAGTCTGCCACAACGGCAAAGCCCCAGAGGAGACAGAGAAGAATAAGTGCGACAGGATTTCCGCCGTACAGAAATCCTACGAGAAGCGCGCACGAACCGCTGACGACCATGGAAAGAATGGTAATCACAGTGCGGCCGACCCGGTCTGCGAGATAACCGGCAAGAACGCTTCCGGCCCCGCCTGCACCGATGACTGCGAAGGCCCCAACGCTTGCCCACGCCGGGTGAACCGATGCTGCCTGAAAGCTTGAAAGAAGAAAAATTGGCACCCATGCCCACATCGCATACAACTCCCACATGTGACCGAGATAGCCAAGGTTCGCGAGGGCAAGGTCCCGTTTGCGAAACGCCTCGCTTGCATACGACCAGTTGAATTTCAAAAAGGGCGCACGAAAAGGACCTTCACGCACAAAGAAGAGAGCGATGATTCCGCCGAGCGAGCCAAATGCAGCTGAGTAGTACAACACGGGTTGCCAGGTGCCGATGCCGCCCAGGGCGTTGATCAAGTGTGGGGCGGCAGATCCCAGCGTCAGTGCGCCGACAAGGAGGCCAATACCAAATCCTCGATCCTCTTTCGTCCAGGTAGCAATGATCTTCATCCCGACGGGATACACTCCGGCAAGCATCAGACCGGTAACAAAGCGAAGAGCCAATGTCAGGGTCATGCCGGGCGCAAACCACGCAACGAGGGCAGTTGCGAGAGAAGCCAACAACGATGTTGAAGCGAAGAAGCGGTGAGCGGCAAAATAATCGGCCAGGTTGAAGAGCGATGATGTAAAAGCTCCGATGACAAACCCCGCCTGAACCGACATCGTCAGCCAGGCCTGGTCTGATCCGGTCAGATGCCATTCAGCCGTGAGCGTTGGTACGACCGCCGAGGCGGAGAACCACACCGACATCCCGAGCAATTCAGCGAGGGAGACGGCAAGGAGCATGCGCCGCTTGTTCTTGAGCGCTGGGTTGGTCATCCTCTTCTCAGGTTTTTCCCTTCTTGATATAGCTGGCTACGGCCTGCTCCACCGAGTCGTGGAGTTCGAACACCTGGTCGAGGTGCATCCCCGTTACAGTTTTCTGAACGTCGCCGCGGACCGCGGCCAGTTTGAGTGCGCCGTCTCTTCTTCCCACCGAAACCATTGCCGCGATGATGGCCCCGAGTCCTGCACTATCGATAAATTTCAGTTCTGCCAGGTCGAGGATGATGCTTGTGCAGTCGTCTTTGAGCAGTCCGAAGACCGCCCGTTCAAAGAGGGATGCGCCGGGTTTACCGACGAACGAGCCGTTCAGGCTCAGGATGCCGATGCTGCCACGTCGTTCTTCATAAATGGTCATGGTGCTGCTTCTTTCCCGACAGATCACTGAGCGACCGGTCGATAGCTGATTGATTTTTACCTGAAGAGTTCCTACTCTTATGCAGAAACCTTCACTTCTTTCCCCATGCCCTTAACCGCAAAAGAGAAATCTGTTCTCTTTCTTCTGAAACCTCCCGCCAGCCGCTATGTGCGCAAGCTGAAAGAAACGCTCGACCGCGATCCAGACTATCTTGCAACCCACAGGGAAGATGTCGCGAACATCATCATCGGATTTCTTGCCGGCTCCGGTCTGCAATGGCACCGTGAGATCTTTGAGCGTGAATGGCCTGGAATTCTCCGCGATGCACTCGCACGACTCTCTGCCAGAAAGCGATAAGCAAAAAATCCGCTGCTCGAGTGCTTCAACGGCTCGATCACGCGATCTTTCGATGGCCTGATGACCCGATCTCCCGATGACTCAATCGTGAGAACTACTTCTTTTTGAGCAGAGCTGTCCAGTTTACCGTCAACGTCGTTGGTGGCGAAATCTCGCTCGTGCCCAGCGAGTTCACGACGACCCTCTTGCCGTCCGGCGAGACGTCATAAACGCCTGCATATTCTTTCGGATATGCGTGGAACAGGAGCTTGCTTTTACCCACATCGACCCGTGAACCTCTTGCAGAAACTTCTGCGTGCACAACCAAACTCTGCGGGTCCATATAGAATATGCTCAAGCCGTCGCGTGACCACCGTGGTCGCGTACCACCGGAAGACGAAATTTGCCACGGTTCCCCCGGCCCCGGAAAGGAGTGCACATATATTTCACTTCGGCCGGATTCATCGGAACAGTACGTCATCCACTTCCCGTCGGGGGAGAAGTGCGGGTCCCACTCGTTGGCCCCGGTCCGAAGAAATGGTTTCGGTTTTTGGTCTTGGCCAATCGGCAATATCCAGATATCAGACCGCGTCTTCAAGTCCGTTGTCGTCACGTACGCGATGAATTGTCCGTCGGCGGACCAATCGAACGGTTGCTTGTTCTCGCTCGATTCGAACAGGAGCTCTTCCTGTCCGGTGCCCAACCGTTTCCTGTAGAGATCAAAGACCCCTTTCCGATTGGATGCGAAGACGAGCTGCGTACCATCGCGTGACCAGACGGGCAGGCGGTCCGGAGCGGCATTGTAAGTGAATCGTGTTCTTGTTTGCCCGGGTAGATCATAGATCCAAATATCGAGATTGTTCGAGACGCGATCGTTCAGCGCGTATGCCAGACGCTTACCGTCGGGAGCGAAGCGCACATCCCAGTACTCCGCCTGATCGCCGACGCGTCCCTCCTCCTTTCCAGTCAGATCGAACATGATGAGTTGCGAACCTGTCTGGGAGCTCCTGAATTGATAGGCCAGAAGGTTGGTACTGGAAACCGAGAAGGCTGCCGCGCCATCCGCGGCGTTGATTTGGATTCTTTCGACCAGCGATACAGGGTCACCCTCGGTGGCAAGTTTCTCCGGGTCGAACGCCACAGCCATGAGTTTGGCCCCGAGGCCGCAGATCAAATACCCGTCTGCATACGCTGCGTTCGTGGTAGCCTGGATGACAAATTTCCGTTCTTTACCGTCAAGCGAAGAAACAGAGATCGCATCTACGTCTGCCCGCACGCCCGTTGTGATTGTCCGGGTGCTAAAAAGGAAATGCCGTCCATCGGGAAGAAAGTACGGCCACCGGTGAGAGGTCTCCTGTTTGAGCGTGTCAAGTTGTGTCAGCGCTACAGGTGTGCCGCCCGATGCGGATACGCGGAATATCGGCGATTGCGACGAGGGGGCAAAAAGAATGCTCCCATCCTGATTCCATGATCCTCCAAGACCTTCTCGGGCCTCGCATATGGCCACGACTGATCCTCCTTCGACATCGAGCCGTTTGAGTTTCCCTTCGGCGAAGAACCCGAGAGAACGGCAATCCGGAGACCAAAATGGATACGAAGCGTCTTCGGTTCCTGGCAGGGGGCGAACCTGCACATCGTCGATGGAGCGTATCCAGAGAAGCCTTTTGCCATTTCCGCTTCTTCCGGAGAACACGAGGCGATGGCCGTTCGGAGAAAGCGTCAGTGGCCCCGTGGACGACAAGGTTCCGATCTCGGCAGGCAGGATCAGGGTCTTGATGGTAAAAGGTGTGGAAGAAGATTGAAAGAACAAATCACGAATCGCGAACAACGCGGTGGAACAGAAGAAAACCGTTGCTGCGAGAACCCATAACAATCGACGCCTCTTCTGTGTGGCAGCATCGATACGTTCAGCACTACGGTCGCTCGAGGAAGTCGATGGCGTGGAGTACGGAATTTCGTGCACGGCAGAGAATGCGTGCCTTGCGTCCGAATCACGCTTGATACGCCTCAGATCGACGGCGACATCCTTGACTGATTGGTACCGCTCATTCGGTTCTTTTTCCAGACACTTGAGAACAACCTGCTCCAGGCGAGTGTCGATAGTGCGGACTATGGCAGAAATCGGTTTTGGATTGACGTTGACGATCTCATAGATGATAGCGGCTTCGTGGACGCCAGTGAACGGTGATTGACCTGCGAGAAGCTCATAGAGGATAATGCCAAGCGAAAAAACGTCTGTACGATGGTCCGTTTCCAAGCCCTGCGCCTGCTCCGGGGACATATAGGCAATCGTACCCAGCAGGCTTCTGGATGTTGTCAGTCGCGTTGAACCGCGGAGTTTTGCCAGGCCGAAATCCATGATCTGCACGATGCTGTCCTTGCGGATCATGATGTTTTCGGGTTTGATATCACGATGGACAATGCCTTTCTCGTGAGCGGCGGCCAGGCCATCGGCGATTTGGATACTGATCTCGACCGATTGTTTTACCGAGAAGGTCTGCTTCTTCTCCCGCAGCGTCTGCCCCTCGATGAGTTCCATAGCAATGAAGATCTGGCCCAGGTTTTCATCGATGCCGTAGATGGTGCAGATGTTCGGGTGATTGAGGGAAGCAGCTGCCTTCGCTTCCTGAATGAACCGTGCCTTGTCCTGTTCCGATGTGGCAACGGAAGGGGGGAGGAACTTGAGAGCGACAGCGCGGTCGAGATTGGTGTCCTGGGCTTTGTAGACTACGCCCATGCCGCCCTCTCCGAGCTTCTCCAGAATCTTGTAATGCGAGATTGTCTGTCCGATCATGAGGAACGAAGCATTGTTAATTGGTGAATTGGTTAGCTCGTCAATTGGTTCGATGCCCTGATCATCAGATGATCCGATGGCCCGATCATCCGCTCCTACCGCGCGCCCGAAATGTAGTTTTCTAGCTGCTTGATCAAAAACTCCTTTTCGGAGATAACCGCTTTAACCACGTCCCCAATGGAAATAAGGCCAATGAGCTTGTCGTTCTCGACGACAGGGAGGTGCCGGATCCGCTTGCTCGTCATCAGATCCATGCATTGATCCATGCTTTGGTCCGGTGTCACCGTGATGACGGAGGATGTCATGAGATCCTGAACCGTGGCGTCGCTCGAGGATCTTCCCTTCAACACCAGCTTACGTGCGTAGTCACGCTCCGAGAGAATGCCGAGCACAGAACCTGCACGTGCCACCACAAGTGCGCCAATGTTCTTTTCATCCATTATTTTCAATGCTGCCATCACGGGTATCTCCGGTTCAACAGACCATATCTCGGGTCCCTTTGTTTGCAGGATATTTCGGACGGTGGTCATGCGATGATCCTCCTCACGCCTAAGAAATCGAACTCGTCGATTGTACCATGGAGTGCTCCTGATTAGCTCAGGTTCTCCCGACGCACAACAATAATCTTTTGTATCGGGCTCGTGATAAGCCTGTTTCCAAATTCAAGGCAAAGACCGCACGAGGCCAGGACGTTCACCTTGATCAAGCTGCCACCCCAGGTGCAACCTGCAATGGACGTTGTCACGGGCGACAGACCTTGTCTGTCAAACCATCCACCTGAAACACGGTATGTTCGTTCGCCCTCCACCATGATCGTGTAGAGCGAATTACATGTCACCACGAACACATAGTCGCCCACCCGGAGGTCTGACCTGCAAACTTCTTTCTCCGTGTCAGCTCTATCGACAAGCCCCTGAAGCGAAACACCGGTCATTGAAAGTGGCCCTGCAAGTGGTAAACAAATACCATTAACGAGAATGACATCATGGCAAAAGATATCCACACCGTGGACGATCTCACCTGTTTCCCAGAATACGTGTTACTGTTTCTTGCGTCGCACAACGACAACGGTGATGTCGTCAGATTGGGGATGGCCTGCAGCGTGGTTCTTTACGGCTGCGACGAGCTGGTCGATGATCTCGGAGGCAGGTGCGTGCTTGTGCTGATCGAGCACAGCAGCGATGCGATCATCGCCGAACATGTCTTCTTCGGCGTTCATAGCTTCCGTGACTCCGTCGGAGTACACAATGAGAATACAGTCTTCTTCCAACGGAACGGATTCTTGCTCGAAGACGAAGTCTGGCAGCATGCCGAGCGGAATCCCGCCGGTCTTCAAGCGTTTGATTCCGGATTGCGAGGAACAAAGATATGGGTTGTCTTGACCCGCGTTGGAATAATGAATCTGGTGGTTCTGCGAGTCGAGGATGGCATAAAAGAGAGTGGCAAATTTCTCGGGGCTGGTGCTCTGATACAATAATTGGTTTGAACGCTCCAAACATGTTTTCGGAGACCCGGTCGTCAGCGTTTGACCACGCAATGTTGCCTGAAGGTTTGCCATCAGGAGAGACGCAGGCAGACCCTTCCCCGTGACATCGCCCAGGCAGAATGCCATACGGTGCTGGTCGATAGGGATGAAATCGTAGTAGTCGCCGCCGACTTCCTGCGCGGGGATAGTTCTGCCGGCGATTTCGTAGCCGGCGATTTCGGGAGAGGTGTGCGGCAACAATTCTGTCTGGATGCGCGCCGCGAGCCGGAGTTCCTCTTGCATCTTCATAAGCGCCAGTTCTTTTTCATGCAGGCGCGCGTTTTCAACAACCTGGCCGGACTGTCCGGCGATGATGGCGAGCAACCGCTGGTCGTCCTCCGCGAATGGCTTCCCGTCTTTCTTGTTGTACACGGTCAATACGCCACGCAATTCAGACTTAACCATCATCGGCACCGCGATCAGCGAACGGATCGAATCATCCCACGGTATGCCTCGGAACCGTTCATCAGTTTTTGGGTCGTTGATCACGAGCGGTTTCTTGTTGAGATGCATCCACCCGAGGAGAGCCTGGCTGAAATGAAAATGCCCCTGTTCTCTCGAGCTCACCATCGTGCGCACCAGCGTCTTCATCGATTGATCATCCTGCTCCTCGACGAGCGTAATGACGCCTTGTTCGGCGTTGCTGGCTCGCAGCGAGCGACGGACAATCGTTTGAATAATTTCTTGAGTATTGAGAGATGCGCCGATGGCACGGGCGAGATCGTTCAGTATTGAGAGTTCCTCAACTGCGCGCTTGAGCCGCTTGTTTTCTTCTTCAAGAGAACGGAACGCTTGATCCTGAGATGGCTGGGGTGGCATCGTCTGTCTGTGAGTTGTCCGCTGAGGGAGAAAAATCCCTTAGATTACAACAACTTAGGGGGGAATTTGATTCCAAAGTACGGAACGGGAGGGTAGAATCAAACGGCGAAAAAAAAGGGGAAAACTCCAGTGTAAATCGTCATTTCTGCATCTTATACGTGATCCCTTCAGTCGCCTGTTGATCTCTGTGCGCGCTTGGGTTTCTTGTCTTCCCGTAAGGAGCGGGCTCCAGGTATAAAGAGCGAGGTACCCGCTGCCAACATGGTAGTGCTGAACTCTGAGTGCATCGCGAGTATAAGTTATGCCAGGTGACGACGTTCTTGTGAACAATTGTCAATCGCTTGTTCACAATTCACAATTATCTATCTGGCTTCGCCCACCTCTCAAAGCCACGCGCTGGTTTCCATTTCCAATCCGGCTCAAAATACTCCCATAGCATTCTTGACACGTGGCGGATGAGGACGTAACCCTCATTATCAGGTTCCCACCGTTGGTCCTGCTGATTCTTGGTGATCACGCAGAACACATAATCGCCGGATGGACCGTTCACGAGAACGACTTCAGATTTCGAGGCGTTGACTGCTCCGCTTTTTGAGGCAACATGGATTGTGGGAGGGATTTGAGAAAGGGCTTCCCCGTCCCAGTACGGCTTCGAAAGAACCCGGAACATCTGTTCGCTTGCATCCGGAGTGATCGCTCGCTCTTCATAGATCATCGCCATCACCTCTGCCATCTCACGCGGCGTTGTCTGCCCCCACTGATAGATCCTCCGCTGCGCCTCCCGTCCGGGGGTGCGGGAGTTGACACGCGTCTGGTGAAATCCATTCCGCTCCAGCCAGTCATTGATCGTCGCTCCGGTGCCCGCCAGTTGCTGGAGCCAGAGAGAAGCGGTGTTATCGCTGAGCGTGATCATGAGCATGACGACTTCAGAGAGGACGATCTTTGTGCTGTCGCGGAACGAGCCCGTAACGCCGTCGTCGTATTTCAATGAGTCGCGGTACAGGAGCTCCTGGCTGTATTTCAGCTCTCCTTTGTCGATCTTGTCGAATACTGCGCATAAGATCGGGACCTTGACCATACTCGCCGTGGGGAAGAGTGTGTCGGGGTGGATGGCTGCGGTCTGGCCCGTCGTGAGGTTTCGCACGTACACGCCGGCGTCTCCTTTGAATACCTTGAAGATTTCCTCAAGTTTCTGTTGAAGCCGGCTGTCTGGTTGCTGTTTCACGATCGATTGCGACGAGGTGCACGAGGTGAGGAGCAGAATGGAAACGAATGCGACAATGAGGCTTACGATGCGGATGATCCTCGAAGTCATGGAGAAATACCTCCGCTTAATCCTTGAGAATGAATTGATCGCCGATTCCAAGAAGTTTCACACGATCCTGAAGACCGCGCTCCTGGATGAGTTTCTGCATAATACTCTTTGCGTACGAAACCTCTGGTTCCAATCCCTGGAAGAATGTGTCATGGTGAATGGGAATCATAAGCGTTGCCCCGACATCCTCGAAAATCTGAAGTGCTTCTTTCGGGTCGGTGTGCACATGGCTCATGAAATCCCGTGGTTCGATCGGCGCGATGGGGATCAACGCGACATCGATGCGGAATCGCTTCCCAATCTCCCTGAAGATTGCAGGGTCGTACCCCGTATCTCCAGCGAAGAACACGGTCGTTCCTTTGTACTCGATCACGTAGCCCGTCCATGTTGGCTCGGAGTTCCAGCCTGCATCAAATCCGTACCGTCCGCCGAAGTGCTTGACCGGTACCGGTGTGATGCGAAGACCATCCATCTCAAACGCCTGCCAGGATTTCGCCGAACGGGTTTCGGCAAATCCGAACTCTGGTGTATACTCTATCCCGCCTGATGGAACAAACAGCGTGGCTGATCTTGGAAGCTGATCGAGACTTCCGTAGCTGAAATGATCGAAATGGATGTGCGAGATCAGGATTGCATCCAGACGCGTAAGGGAAGAGGGATCAAGACCGGGGGCAACGGAGCGCTTGGCCAGAAGTCCGACTGTTCGGGTAAAAACAGGATCGGTGATGATGACCTTGTCTTGAATCTGAATCAAGACCGTTGCATGTCCGGCCCAGAGAATAGAAAGACCAACCGACGCTCGAATCGGAGAAGCGACAATCCGCTCAACCGGACGGATTGGCTCTCCGGCTTGCTCTACCGCCCGCGCCATAAAACGCGAGGCGAGGGAGCTGCAACCGGAAAACAGGATTAGGGACAGGGAAAGAAGGACTACACCTCTCTGTTCTCCGACAATTGCGGGGACAGACAAAATCCCCGCTGATAACGCATCCGCGAGGATCCGTAATATCCGCCCCATCAGCGTCCTCATCAGAAAAACCGAAGTTCGATAGTGCCCATCCAGATCGTTGGATCTGAACTATGCTTGAAGTTGAGCTCGACGAAGCCGAAAAGTGTGGAAACACCAACGACTTTGAACCACGGAGATGAGCCCGCGAACGCGTACTGTGCGACGCCCACATTCAGGCCCAAGTACTCCCCACGTTCAATGAGCGGAATGTGTCCGATAAGCTGGACGGAGCTGCCGAAGTACGATGAGCCGGTTTTTCGCGTCGATACTTGTCCGGTGAGCTTGAACTCGATGGAACCTGTAAACCGCGCCGGGGGTACGACTCTGAACGAATGCCAAGGTGAGACCAGTTTTGTCATGCCGAATGAATACAAGACCGGTGTCGCTTCCCACTCGAAGGCGAACGGAATATCACCGGGGTGAGAGACAACCATCATGCCTGGAATTGCCTGGAGCACGAGCCAGGAATCGATGCCGCCGGGACGGTCTCCCGGCTGTCCTTGCGCCTGAATCGGAATTGCGAGCGCCAGACAAAGAGCGAGCGCTGCTCCAACACGGCAGAGTATAGATCGCACGATTCGACCGATCTCCATTATTCCATTCCTCCATCATTCCACTACTCCACTACTCCACTACTCCACTACTCCACTACTCCACTACTCATCTCCTCCAATACTCAAGTACCACACAACATCCTACAACCCCTAACGGCCCCTATAGGGTTCCATCGATGCTCGAGAAAACAGCAAGGGGCAGCTTGTCGGCCGCCCCCTGGACTGTTGGCAAACTGTTAGTTTACAATCTTGCCGAAACGCATCTCTTTCGCAATTCTGTCCATTCTGTAGATCTTCTCCATTCCCTCGATCAATCCGGAAGAATGAACGGAGACCGTGCGATTCTTCGTATCATCGAAGATAAACCTGCCAGGGAGACTTTCAATGTTTCCATCGAAGACAAGCCCCACCACTTCGAGGTTCTTGTTGATCACCGGGCTGCCGGAGTTGCCGCCGATGATGTCGCACGTAGCAACAAAATTTATCGGAGTGCTCATGCTGAAGTCGGCAGGAGGATTTGCCCAGCGGGCTGGCAGATTCCATGGGTCTTTCTTGCCGAAGGAGTAGTACCGGTCGTACATGCCATAGAAGGTCGTATAAATCGGGGCAACTGTACCGTTGTACTCGTACCCTTTGACAACACCGTCCGCGATACGCAGTGAGAAGCTCGCATCAGGTGGGATGCTTGTGCCGTACACATCGTACATCGCCTTGCCCAACAATTGCAGGAAAGGCTGCTGTTTCGCGGAGATGGGCCGGGCCTGCGCCTGCAGTTCAGAGGTGTGTGCAGTCGCATACTTCGCGAAGTCGAGGACAGGATCTGCAGTCTTTGTGATCTCGTCCTGCTTGGCATTCGCCAATGATTCGAACTTCTCCTTGGATCCAAAAATGGAGCTGCTCATCAAAGCAACTGCGGCCTGTTCCGGCGTGCGTCCTGCCATCAGCTTGTTGAAGGCTTCATTCTTGTCGCTAAGCGACTTCTTCATGTATGTCAGCTGGTCGATCAGCATCGGCTTCTCAACTTCTACCGCGTAATTTCTCGGCCACGAGGGTTTGCCGGCCGGGCGGCCGCGGAAATCCATCTGATTCGTTGCATAGTCGAGAAGACCGGCAGCCAGGGACAACGTCGAAGACAAGTTCCGGATGTTCAGCGGAAGCGCCTCTCCCTGGATGGCCTGAAGCTGCTTTTCGTATGTCGCAATCTCTCCCCACGGATCGCCGTACTTTGCCTTCAGCTGTGCATTGTTGATGACTGCGCTGCGGAAGTTCTTCTCGAAATCGGCCTTCTTCGCAATCATAACAGGATCTCTCAGCGCATCAAGTTCACCTTTGGTCGTTTTCAGCGTGTTGGCGATCCCGAAAATCGTGTTGATATTTTCATACCGCTTATCAGGGTTCTTTTCGACGTAGGCATTCAATGCGTTCAGGCGACTTGAAAACGCTGCAATATTGAAAGGATACATGAGATCTCGTGCTGTTTCAAGCTGGGCAACGGTATTCAGACGAGCTGTCCGCCCAGGATTGCCGATGACAAATACCGGTTCATTCTCTGCTGCGCCGTTCTTGCTGAAGGGGAAGTAGTTTGGAGTCTTGTACGGCTTGCCGTTCTCGTACACCCGGAAGAGTGAAAGGTCGAAATCGTAGCGCGGATAGGTGAAATTGTCTGGATCACCACCAAAAAAGGCGATTTCCTCTTCGGGCGCAAACACCAGGCGAACGTCCGTATAACGTTTGAATCCATAGAGAGAGTAGTGGCCACCGTTGTAGAAGCTGTAGACGTTGAATACCATGGAGTCGCTTGTCGTTTGTTTGAGCTTCTTGGCATACCGCTGCATAATCTCGCCCGTCTTTGCCACACGATTGGCAGTCTTGGCACTGTCTGTGGTGCCGCTGTCGAAAGCAGTTTGCACCTCGGTGGTGACATCTTCAATCAGCACCAGTTGGTCGACGTAGGTTGGGGCCTTGCGCTCTTCTTCGAGGGTCATTGCGTAAAATCCGTCCGTAGAGAGTTTTTCCCCTTCCTTGGCAACCGCTGCCAGGGGACCCCGTGCGCAGTGATGATTGCTCATCACCAGACCGTCTTCGGAAATAAATGATGCCGTACAACCTGGAAGTCGTAACGTACCCAAACGCGCCTTGTCGAACCACGCTTTGTCAGGAGTGAAACCGTAGGTTTTCTTGAAATAGTCAACCGGAGGAAAATCGAATGTCCACATCTTGCCTGTGTCAAACTGACCAGCTTTGACGTTCTCAAGAACCTGCTGACTGGTGACCTCCGGTCGTGTCCCCTGGGAACTCGAGCAGCCGGCGAAGAACACCAGCGAGGCCAGAAGCACAACAACGGAAGATCTGATAATTGTTCGCAACATGGAGACACCTCGTGAAATGTTGGATATTGATTTGAATAGGGCAGAAAGTGTTATGAAGGTAACAAGAACTCTCTCTTCACGCAACGAAAACCATCGTCGGAAACCTGACAGGTCTGCCTTGTGCCATTCCAGCAATTGACAATCCCTCAAGACAAGGCTGATGAGTCGATTCGCAGGCTGAAAACTCCTGACAGAATAGCACCCGCGATGACATATTCGAGTGTGTCGTACGTAAACCATTGTAGCGCGAGAATATAGGGAATCTGCATGATGGCGTAGTTTCCATAAGCGTTCGGAAGTGCAACCATCAGGGCAACATAAAAGCCGTAGCGAATTCCCTCAGATATTCCCTTTCCCTCATATCCCTTCGAAAAGATAAAGACGAAGAAGAAGGAAAAAAACATCCCGGTGACAGGCAGCATCCAGAGTTTCATTTCCGAGATGGGCCGCCAGATGTGGGAATACGAGCTGTAGATCGGGTCGAGGAGTAAGAAGTTCACAAAACCTTCAAGCACCTGTGTGGTCACGAATACGGTGACAAAACCAATCCAGAGTTTCTTGTTCATCGCGAACCTCTCTCTCAACGGTTGAGGCAAAACATTGGATTCATCTGTGCGAGCCCCGCTCCCTACTCTTCGGACCTGGCCGGGCTCTGTTGAATGATGGAGCCGAAGAAGATGCTGTTCAAGAACAGCCTGTTCGTCCCGTACCAAAAAGCCCGGAAGTTCGGATTGTCCGTCATCAGAATGACACGGCCCGACCGGAGAGTGCTGACGATGATAGCGGCCGAGTTCCTCACCAGGGGTTCGAAATCCCTGTGCATGTATCCGCTCAGCAGCGGCGTGCGTGCATAGACAAGAGGCGTGGCATACGCGTTGCGCGAAGGCTCCATGAAAATTGCATTTCCCCGGAAGACGCTGAACCGGTCCTCATCATAACCAAAGAGAAGCGGATGCGTTCGGTCACCCGTGACCTCGAAGATTGCACCGTCGAGGTTCATCGCTCCGGAATAGCGGCTTTGTTCACCGTAGGGACGGCGAAGGACAGTGGAATCCCGTCTCCCCGGTTCAAGTTTGCGGAATCGCGCCGTCGCAATGTTGTTATTTACAGCCCACTCAGCGGCTCGCTCCATAGTGATCAGTGTTCCACCGTATTCCACCCATCGTTTGATGGCTGCCGTTCCTGCCGAGTCAATGCTGGTGTAGACACCATTGCTCATGGCAATTGTGGTGTATCGGTTGAGATCAACCCTGCCGAGCGCCTGGGTCTCGACTAGGGAAACCTCCATATTGAACCGATAGTCGAGCAAATGCCACGCTTCTCCCACATCGGTCGATGACACGCCGGTACCGACGACGAGCATCACACGCGGCATCGGCACGGGTTCAAACCCAGGGCTGCCAAGGTCGATGCCATCAGAGCTCGCTCCTGAAGACAGGGCATAGACTCGTATCGCATCGTCCCGTGCGATGATGTCCAGTGTCTTTTGCAGCGTGTCCGCTTTTTCCTTCTGTATTCCTGTCGGGATCATAATGGTGCCGTAGTCGAACTTCCGATTGCCTTCACTTGTGGCTGACTCGAAGGGGCGGGTGGCGACTCTCGCTTTGATCCCAGCTTTCAGGAGCCGGTAGAGTGCGCGGGGTGCAAAATATCCACGCCATTCAAATATGTACGCGTACGCGTTCGATCCGCCGACCATTTCACCCTTTGGCTGAACGGGCCAGTCAATTCTCGCTCCCATCAGATCGCGTGCAGGCGATTTGAGTTCCGAAAACGGAAGGTTGAACGCAAGGGGAAGAGTCCAGCTGGAAACATCATAGAAGAGGCTGTCGGTAAACGTGGTCCGTTTCTCAAACAAAGAAGTCAGCAGCCGGAATTGTTTCTGATTGGTTGGGACGAGATACGCGTTCCCCGGCTCGTAGACACGATCTGCGAGCCGAACTTGTTTTGCGAGCGCATACACCTCGATCTGGTGGCGTCGAAGAATTTCAATGAACGAATAGGCGCGGCTCGGATCAGATGCGGCGCTGAAGACATAACCCTTGATCGGCGACTGTTCCGATTCCTTAAGAGCTGAAGTGAAAAACGTGCGTTGATATGACAGCAGATCCTTGCGCAGCCCCTGTGCGGCTTTCAACACGGAGAAGGAGGTTGTGTAATGATTCCGAAGGCTTGCGGTAAAGGTAAGAGGGCCGTTCACGCTTTCCTGAACCTGACCGCGTGAGCTTGCCTGCTCGTACAGGATACCGAGCGAGCCAGTGATGTCCGGATACGAAGATCCCTTCCCGATGTAGAAATCGTCGAACTCTTCCCGGCTGAAATAGAGCGAACCAATGCGGTCCAGCGCCTCTGCGTGGTATTTGGCAATCGAACGCGTGAGTTCATCGATCATCGCCGGTGTGTTGGGATTCGTGCGTCCCGGCACGCCCGGCTGGAAAAAGAAAGTGGAGTTTGTCCCCATTTCGTGATGATCGTTCAGGATGTTGGGGAGCCATTCGTAGTACTTCTTCAGGCGAGCGCGGCTTTCGGGGTGCTGCAAAGGCAACCAGTCGCGGTTCAGGTCGAACCAGTAGTGGTTCGAGCGCCCGCCGGGCCAAACTTCAGCGTGCTCACGGTTGGCGGGATCGGCGACAGGATTCTCTGCGCGGTGGGTATTGACCCATTGTGAAAATCGACCGAGACCGTCCGGATTGATCATGGGATCGAGCAGAATCACGGTTCGGGCAAGCATCTGTTCTATCTCGGGTCCCTGAGCACTTGCCAGTGTATATGCGACCCTAACTGCCGCGTTGCTCCCGCTCGCTTCGTTTCCATGCACGCTGTAACCAAGCCACACCACGATAGGCATGGTTTCGATATCAAGTCCCACCGATGCTGCCGGATTGCTTAAGGCACGATGTTGCCCCTTGATTTCTCCGATGTGCTTCTGATTCTCCGGTGAAGTGATGGTAAGAAGAAGGAGGGGGCGTTTCTCGTACGTCTCACCGTACTGTTCAACCGTCATGCGGTCCGATGATGCGTCAAGAGCCTTCAGATAGTCGACGATCTGATCCGGTCGGAGATGTCGTTCGCCGACAGAGAATCCGAAAAACGATTCCGGTGTTGGTATCTGTGGTTGTGCTTGTGCGACAGAGAGCGTGAAGACGAGAGAGAGAAGAAGTGTTCGCATGAAGGCTCCGGCTCAGGATGGTTGTTGATGCTTCCTCATGGGGCGACGGTGGTGCCAGAACGTGTCTCGTTGATCGAAGTCGAATCGGGATCAATATATCAAAAAAGGAGTGAGAATCCATCGGGACCCTCTGCGTATTGGAATTACGATCAAAGAAGCACCGACTGATGCGAGTGGTGTCGTACCCACCGCTAACTCCGATCCCGAAAGAGTTCACTACCGAAAGCAGGATGTCACGTTGATTTTCAGAAGGGAAAAGTATAGTTTGAAGTCACACAGCCTAACAAGCCTCAGGAGGAACCAATGATCACCAGGAACGACGCGCAGCCGGAATCGCTCAAGGAACGCGTTGCTCTCCATCTTCGCGCTGCGGATATCCTGGTCAAGGAATCGAAATTCGCAGATGCTGTTGCACAGATCGAAGTGGCGCTTCAGCTCGATCCGAAGAGCTACTATGCCCGGTCATTCCTTGAGAGGGCCCGTGCCCAGATGGAACGAGCCAGGCAGAAAAAGGAATTGGAACAGCCGGAAACCAAAGATACGAAGGCGACCCTTGAGGACCAGAGGATAGCACAGATCAGCCTCTTGTTGCGGACTGCCGATCAACTTATCGCAGCGAAAAAATACAAGCTGGCCCAGCAGCAGGTCGAAAAAGTGTTTGCGATCAATCCGCAGAACTACTATGCGAAGGGCTACGACGAGCGCATCACCCTGCTCCTTGAAGCTGAGGCGAAGAAGCTGCCCGGCCAGCCAGCTCCCGAGAAACAACCCGCCCCGGCCCCGCGCCCTGCCGCACCGGAGCCTGCCATGGACGAATGGAAACCCGGCGAGCGCGCCAGCGTTGCGATGTACCGTGAGCTGCTGAAGGAAATGTGGTTCGACGGAAGGGTGACTGAGGCAGAAGTGCGCGAACTGAAGAAAGTGCGGGATCTCTTCAAAATCACCGATGCCGAACACAAGGAGCTCGAGAAACAAATCCAGATCGACGCCTACGTCGAAGCGCTGCGGATTGCCTGGAGAGACGGGGCGATCAGCCAGAATGAAAACGATGTTCTGCAGCTCATGCGGGAGAAATTCAATATTACGATGGAAGAGCACATGAGCGCGGAGGCGAAAATTCTTTGGGCAAAAAACACTCCGGACGCCAAATCGACGATTCTCCTGGTTGACGACGAAGAAACCCTGCTGCTTTCGCTGGCAGCCAACCTTCGCAAGCATGGGTACGACGTAAAAACGGCCGAAAGTGTCGAGAAAGCGCTCGAGTTGCTGGAGCGCTCCATTCCTTCGATCATTGTATCCGATTTGCTCTTCGGGGAAGGTCAGCAAACAGGGATTGAGTTCTATCAGCAGGTGCGCAAGGATCCTCGCCTGAACAGCGTACCGTTTCTGTTAATGAGCGGTATCAGCGATGAGTTTGTGGTGCGTGCAGGGATGAGGCTGGGGGTGGATAACTTTATTCAAAAGCCCTTCGATCTCGAGTTGTTACTTGCCACGATTGAGGGGAAGCTCAAATCATAAGAGGAGAAAGCAACCTCGAAAACGCCAGGCGCAAGTCGTAGTGCGAAATTTCATTTCGCACCACAGATGCATTCTTTGCCGTGAGTCTGCCTTCGAGGTGTCCAAGCCAGAGTGTCGAAAGAGGAGGGCTGTCCCAAACGTACTATCGACGATTTGAGTTGCTTACGGAGTCATCCAACATCGGCGATATTCGAATACTCAACCTGAGGCTGTCCAAAATGCCAGCCCGTCACGCGTTCTGGCGGGTAGGTCGACCTGCCCATTTCTGTTCCAGAAGGTCTGGCGGGAATGCCATTTCGACCACGTCGAGTTTCGAGAATCGTCGATATTTCAGATTTCCCGAGGCAGCCGCAAAGGTCAATAGTACTTTTTGGACAGCCTCTACATTTGGGACAGCCCCAACATTCCGCCCTACCTTTGCCAGAGAACCTCCCTCATTCCAGCCAGCGCCCGGGCCCGGTGGCTGATCAGGTTTTTCTCTTCTGCAGTCAACTCTGCATATGATCGTGAAAATCCATCCGGGATGAAGATCGGATCGTAGCCGAAGCCATTCGTTCCGCGTGGCGACTCCGCCAACCTTCCAGGACAAATCCCCTCTGTTACCTCTGTGCCATTGTCGCCAAAAAGCGTCAGCACGGCGCGGAATTGCGCTCTCCGCCGTCGCGGGGCTACACCGCGCATTTGCCCCAGCAGCTTCTCATTGTTTTCTTCATCTGTTGCGCCGTCACCGGCATAGCGCGCAGAGATCACACCGGGTCTTCCGTTGAGGAAAAACACCTCGAGACCGGAATCGTCGGCCAGCGCAGGAATCCTGGTATGCAGGTGGACCGTATGCGCCTTCTGGAGCGAGTTTTCCTGGAACGTTGAGCCTTCCTCCTTGAGCACCGGAACATCGGGGAAGTCGCTGAGCGTCAGGATCTCAAGTCCGAGACCCCTGAGAATAGTCTTGATCTCTTCGGTCTTGTGTTTGTTCCTTGTAGCGAGGACAATTCTGTTCATGCAGATCCCTGATGAGATTCCCGGGGGAACATCTTATAGAAAATGTTGATAGCAGTGCCAAGTGTCGTCAGGCAATTCAGAATCGTGAAGACCACGTTGCCGAGGCTCAACGCGTAGAAGGCGAGACTGAGACTCCCGAGCGCTGACAAGACGAGGAATGCCGTATTCACCGGACAGTGTCCCTGCTTGATGGTATCGATTGACTGGGGGATCCAGCACAGAACGAGAGCCGTTAGGCCAACATATCCAATCCACACCATCAGGTACCTTGTCAGTATGAGACTTTATCGGATTTGTTCAGCCATGCACGAAAGGCAACGAAGGCTTCATCCCGAAGAATCTGTTTCATAGGGATCTTGCGCAGTTCGTGAGGACGGGGAAATTCATCATAGATGAAGCGGTCATCGAACCCTATCCCGGCTGCATCATCGCGCGTGTTTGCGTAGTACACTGCCTTCGGCCGGGCCCAGTAGATTGCACCCAGACACATCGGACATGGTTCGCACGTTGTATAAAAATCACATCCATCGAGTTGAAATGAGCCGAGTGTCCGGCATGCCTCCCGAATAGCAACAATCTCGGCATGCGCTGTTGGATCATTGGTCGAAGTCACCAGATTCGTGCCGCGGGCAAGTATCACGTTTTCGCGCACAATGATCGCGGCAAAGGGTCCGCCTTTGCCCTCTCTGACGTTCGACATCGAAAGCTCGATCGCCTCCCGCATAAACCGCTGATGAAGTGCTTCGTCCATGGGCATGTTAGTACTGCTTCCAGCAAATGAGGTTGTATTTTCTATCGCGGAGACGCGGAGTCCGCACCAGCCCGCCATGCGACCCGCCCGAACGACTTGGTCGAGCGGGTCTGGCGGGGAGAATCGCAGAGGAATATTGTCAACAACTCTGCGTTGCTCAGCGCCCTCTGCGGCTCTGCGTTGAGAACCATTACCTTCAAAAACACATTATCTTTTTTGGAGGCGGCACTAGCTGATCAATTGTTCCATTGCTTCGTTGATTGTGTGGACGCCGATGATCTCGATTCCATCCTGTCCCTTCACGCCCTTAAGATTGTTGTGGGGGATGATAATTCTCTTGAAACCCAGCTTGGCCGCCTCCTGCACCCGTTTCTGAACTTGTCCAATGGTTCGAATTTCCCCCCCAAGCCCGATTTCACCGACAGCGACAGAGGACGAATCGACCGGGATATCCCGCAAACTGGACGTGATGGAGGTCGCGATGCCAAGGTCGACTGCCGGCTCATCGATCTTGACCCCGCCGGCAATGTTGACAAACACATCCTGGCTTCCCAGGCGAAGCCCGACACGTTTTTCCAGCACCGCCAGCAGCAGCGAAAGTCGGCGGTAATCGAACCCCGTGGTGTTCCGCTGAGGCATACCGTAGCTTGTCGGTGTGACAAGGGCCTGGACTTCGATGAGGATCGGCCTCGATCCTTCGATGCTGGAGACAACAGTAGATCCGGACGTCCCGTACCGGCGTTCGGAGAGGAAGGCCTCCGATGGATTCTTTACCTCGCGCAAACCGTTGTCGTGCATCTCAAAAATCCCGATTTCGTTGGTGGAGCCGTAGCGGTTTTTCAGTGCGCGAAGAATTCGGTACGCGTAGTGAGCCTCTCCTTCGAACTGAAGGACCGTATCAACCATATGCTCGATAACGCGCGGCCCGGCAATCACTCCTTCTTTCGTTACGTGGCCGATGAGAAAAATCGGTACGCCTTGAGTCTTCGCGAGGCGGAGAAGCAGCGCGGTTGATTCGCGAACCTGGCTCACGCTTCCCGGAGCGCTTTCAAGTCCCGGCCGGTACATCGTCTGGATAGAATCCACAATGATGAGGTCCGGGATGCCCCGCTCAATGACATCAAGAATGAGATCGAGGTTTGTTTCCGCCAGAAGAAGAATGCTGCTCTTCTCTTCAGCCTGCAGGCGTTCGGCCCGGAGCTTGATCTGGCGGACAGATTCCTCGCCACTAATATAGAGCACGACCTGGCCTTTGAGCTTCAGCGCTATTTGCATCATCAGCGTCGATTTTCCTATGCCCGGATCGCCACCGAGCAGGATCAACGAACCAGGCACCAGGCCGCCGCCGAGGACCCGGTCGAATTCTTCAATATTCGTCTTGACGCGCGGAACGTCTTCACCCTCAAGCTGATCCATCGGAATCGGTTCAATGTTCGAAGCTGCTCCTGCCGGTTTCTTGGAGAGCTTCAACGGAGAGGTGGCTTCCTCCACAAACGTATTCCATTCACTGCAATTCGGGCATTTTCCAACCCAGCGGGGAGAAACATACCCGCATGATTGGCAAACGTATTTTGTCTGGATCTTGGCCACTGGGAGTTGTACAGGTCTTAAGGTTACAACTTGAACACGGTTACAAACAAATACTTCGGCATTCTGAGTTCGTTAATCTCAGCCGGAGGCTCCGGCCCGCCTCATTGAGCTAAGTGGGCTGGCGGGGATGCGCTTTCTGAGCCATAGGCTCATCAGCCTTTGGCTGAGGCGCAAATATTTTCGTGAAGGAGACTTCATGTTCCAGTGAATCTCCAACACCCAACACCGAATATCGAATGTTGAAGTTTGGTTCTGTTTCCAGTCAATATAGTGACGCACATACTGAGATACAACACACAGGACGATGAGGATCGCATGAGATCGTTGCATGGCGTCCATACTTTCTCTACTTTCAAATCGTCAAGCGATTTTTTCAATCACTTCTCCTCACATCGAAAGACATTTTCCATGAATCAACGAGTTTGGATGATCACCACCGGAGCAATGGTTTTGATGCTCGGTGCCTGTTCCCGACAGGACAACCCCTCACTGAAACACATTACCGCGGAACGGCTGAAGGAACGAATCGCAGTGCTCGCGCATGATTCCCTGGAGGGGCGTGGTCCCGCGACGCGTGGTGAGGAGAGAACTCTTGCCTACCTCATATCACAGTTCAGGCAGCTCGGTCTGGAGCCGGCAGGTGATAGCGGTACGTATTTGCAGCGTGTTCCGATCATCGGAGTTCGTATTGATCCATCGGCGACTATGGATATAAGCAGGGGAAGACAGTCCATACGGTTGAAGTTTCCCGACGAGTTTGTTGCAACGACCGGCGTGTATGAGCCGGCTGTAGCAATCAAGGAGGCCGATCTGATGTTTGTCGGGTACGGCATCGTCGCACCAGAATACGGTTGGGATGACTACAAAGGAGTTGATGTAACCGGGAAGGTGCTCCTGATGATGAATGATGACCCCAACTCGGGCGATTCGACATTCTTTGCCGGAAAAGGGCGGACGTACTATGGCCGGTGGACCTACAAATATGAGATTGCAGCACGGAAGGGGGCTGTTGGCGTTATCATTATCCATACGACGGAATCGGCGGGGTATCCCTACCAGGTTGTGCAGACGTCGCGATCGAGGGAGAACTTCGACCTGGATGTGCCGGAAAAGGGGCTTGATATAAAATTGAAAGGATGGACCACGGAGGAGTCGACGCGGCGGTACATCTCCATGGCCGGGTTCAACCTCGACACACTGCTGGCGGGCGCACAGAAAAAATCCTTCACACCCGTGCAGCTTGGGTTGAAGGTGTCCACGAGCATGAAGTATTCCGTCCGCAGACTGCAAACGCACAACGTGATCGGCCTCCTGCGGGGAAGCGACGCACCCATGAGCCAGGAGTATGTCGTATTCTCATCACACCATGACCATCTTGGTATTGGCGCTCCGGTTCTGGGTGATTCGATCTACAACGGCGCCCTGGACAACGCGTCAGGTGTCTCAATGATCCTGGGAATCGCAGAAGAATTCTCTGCGATGAAGATAAAACCGAAGAGATCGCTCCTCTTCGCTGCGGTGGCAGCAGAAGAGAAAAATCTGTTAGGTTCTCAGTACTTTGCTGAGCACCCGACGGTGTCTGGGGGATCGCTGGTTGCGAATATCAACATCGACGGTGTAAACATCTGGGGAAAGACGTCGGATGTCATTTGTCTGGGCTCAGAGCGCTCTTCACTGGGGGCAGATGTCGCAGCAATTGCGAAGGCAATGAACCTGGTTGTGCGGCCGGATGCATTTCCAGAGCAGGGGAATTTCTACCGGTCCGACCATTTCTCCTTCGCGAAGATTGGCATCCCCTCACTCTCCCTCCGCTCCGGGGCAGAGTACGTCGGCAAACCAGCGACCTACGGGAAAGAAATAGCGGACGAATTCAACAAGAAACATTACCATCAGCCGAGCGATGAGTTGCGCGATACCTGGGACTATACTGGAGCAATTCAGCAGGCAGAATTCGCTTTGCGACTGGCGCGACTCCTGGCTGATCAACCGATTGTGCCGGTCTGGAACAAAGGGGATGAGTTTGAGGCCGCGGGCCTCAAAATACGAAGTGGAAAGTAGGAGTTGAAGGGCAGCCGGCAGGAAAATAGAAAAGGAGCTGTCCCGTGAGAGCATACGTCGTCAGCAGAAAGAAACGGTTCTCCGACAAATAATCTGTCGAACAACAGCTATAGAGGCAGGGCAACAAAAAACCCCTTGAGGAATCCTCAAGGGGTTTTCGTTTCCGCTTTCGTTGAAAAGAAATCCGCTACAGGCGCCCCCAGCGGTCCTTGGCTTTTTTCACGTTGTCGTTCGTGGGGTAGTCTTTTACTACTTTTTCATATGATTCTTTTGCCTTCGCCTTGTCCCCGAGTATTTCATAGGAGCGCCCGAGCATAAAGTGGGCGTCGCCTTTCTTCTCAGAGACCTTGTATTGAAGGACCATTTCGAAATGCTTCACAGCTTCCTTGAATTCTTTCTTGCCGAAGTACGACTCACCAATCCAATAATGACAGTTGTCGGCGAGGTCTTCCGGACTTCCTCCGTCAAGCAAGGCCTGGAACATTTGAATCGCATCGTCATACTTCTTTTCAGCGAACGCCTTCTGAGCGCCCTCATAGGTCGCCGTGACCGGTGGGGCAGGTGGCGGTGCAGGAGGAGCCGCAGCCTTGTCGATTTCAGCTTTGAGTTTCGACTCGACGTCACCCAATCGTGCGTTGAGCGTATTGTTATCCTGCTCGAGCTTCACGAGTTTCTGCTTCAGGTTGACGTTCTGAGTCTCGAGTGAATCGATCTTCTTTTGCTCGGGGGATGGGGGTCGCGTAAACGCGGTTTGTTCCGACCGTACGGCTTGTTCACTTGAGCAACCAATCCAGGATAGGATGGCAACTATCAAGGCTAAGAGGGATAAACGAACGAATATCCTCTCGTGTCGTGCAAAACTCATAAGGCCTCCAAGCTATGGCAGTGTCGATTGTTGATTAAAATCACTAGAGGTCCAGTCGAAAAGTGGTGCAATCAAGGCACGAAGTCACAAAGGTTCTTGAAAGAGAATAATATTTAAAGATCTTCTTCGTGTCTTGCCAGCCCGCTACGCGTTCTGGCGGGGTGACTTCGTGGCAATGTCGATGTTTTCGACCACCCTTCTAGAAATGTATCAAAGACCAAAGCCAAAATCAAGTCTCCACTGTGCAATTCTTTCACAGATTCATTTAAAGGGATTAATGAAAAGGACGCCCAATTCTGTCGAAATTTGGTTTGGGAGAGAATTCGATGGTGCTTTCCAGTCCCCTCATTCGTTCTGAGTCATAGAGCCAGCGACAAACCCCACCAGCTCTTCAGCTATCGCCTTGACGACGCGATCCGGGACGCCATCATCGTAATGTGATTTCAGCCTCATGTCACACATTTCGTTGACATAGTCCACAACGATGAAGGCATGAGAGGGAATGAAGGCCACTTCCGTTGAAAAGAAGTCGAGACCGCAAATCTCCCGGATGGTTGACGCAATCGAGCGAAGCGGCTGAAGACTGAACCCTTCTTCCTCTTCCGTTGTTATTTCCTCATAGATATGTGTTTGGTCATCCCACCAGCATGGCAGAATAAGTCCAAACGCGTAGAAAACGCGAAACCATGCGCGACGCTTTGTGAAATACGCCGGAACGACCTTCTCCTGCAGAAGATACTTGTCGTTTTTGTGATGCTGGCGGGTCTCGATGATGTCCTTCAACGACTCGGCACCGAGCACAACTCCGACTCCACCTCCAGTCGTATTGGCCGGTTTGATGATAAACGGACGTCCGAGCTGGGCGAGTTCGGTGAGGGAGAGTTCAACCTCGCGCTTATGGTTGTAAGGTGAGATGATAATGGTAAACGGGACATGAAGTCCGTGGGACAGAAATTCGAGATGCATCGTTGCTTTGTCAGACGCCCGTCGGAGCAAATCGTACGGGTTGATAAGCCGGAGTGGGGGACGGTGAGCCGAGGGGAGTCCCCGCCGCACGAGGAGGTGCGCCAGAGGAAGAAAACGCTCATCTTCGTCGGAAGCGCGATCCAGAACGAAACGAAAGCAAAGTGAATCGTCCTTCAAGCGCTCGAACGTATCGGCCAGATTCTGATGATCGATGAGGAAGGTGCTCAGGTCTCTGGCTTGGGCAGCGGAGAAGATCAATTGAAGGAAATCCCGATCGTACTCCCAGTTCCACACCAGGCCAATGTCATGTTTCTGAGTTCGTGATTCCATGCGCCCGAAAGATACCCTCTTTCCCTGCTCTCTGCAAGCGGATGAGCCTGAATGGGGAGTCGATGTTGTGCAAATCCACCCAATCCTTGTTATTCAAAGCCATATTCGATATATTTTCCAGACATCTATGAAAAATTTCCTCCTTGCTCTCGTTCTCGCCACGGCCGCTGTGTTTGCCGGCTGCAGCTTCTCCAGGGATGCAGTCCAGGAGCAGCGCGCAAAAAAGGCGACCCAGCAAATTAACACGCAACGCAAAGAGGTCCAGCGAGACCATGCGTTGAGCCATGTCATTCAAGGCTCCATCTATGACATCACAGGTGATTTGGCGAACGCCATCCTTGAATATCAGGAAGCGCTTCAGCACGAGCCGAGCGCTGCAATTCACTACGCGATCTCGAAGGACTATTCTTCTCTCGGAAAACATGCACTGGCGGCGCAACACGCGAAGGAGGCAATCAGGCTCGATTCTCTCAGGATCCTGTATCATCAGAATCTTGCCGCCATTTACATGAATGCGTACCAGCCCGAGCTCGCAGTGCCGGAATACGAGCGTATAGTGCAGATCGATTCCAATAACACCGAGGGCTGGTTCAATCTTGCGCGGCTGTACCAGACCACGCGCCCTCTCAACGCCCTCAAAATCTACGAGCGCATTCTCGACCGTGAAGGGGATGATTGGGAAATTTTGTTGCAGACGGCGGAAATCTACAATGCTCTCGGCCGTTTTGATGAGGCAGCCGTAAAATTCAAGAGGATGGTGGAACTCGATCCCGGCAACAGAGTCCTGCAGCGTCAGCTCGCCGAGACGTACGGAAGGGCCGGCAAAACACAAGAGGCTATCAAGATTCTTGAAGGTATTCTGGAAGCCGAAAAGAACAATGCGGACGCCCTCGCCGCACTTGCCGACGTCTACCTTGACCAGCGCAACTACGATCGAGCCCTTGAGCTCTACCAGAGACTCCTCGCACTGGAACACACCAATCCGGAGGTAAGGCTCAGAGTTGGCGTTGCGTACGTTGGACAATCGCAGCGCGATTCGACATTCATCGAAAAAGCAAAACCAATATTCGAGCAGCTCAACAAAGAGCTCCCGAACGATTGGCGCCCCTATTACTACCTGGGCATGATCGCCGATCGGGAGAAGAAGGATTCTCTTGCCGGCCGGTACTTTGAGCGGGTAACCCGGCTCGCTGAATGGAATGGCGACGCATGGTGGTATATTGGAACATCGTACTTTGAGAAAGGCGAATACCAGAAGCTGATTGACGAGATGCAACGCGCGACGAAAGCGCTTCCCAAAGATTCACGAGTTTATTTTCTTCTCGGACTTGCCTATAGCCGTCTCGACAAGACGGACGAAGCCCTCTCGGCACTCCGGCATTCGCTGGAACTCAAGTCCGACGACATCAACACACTCAGCACCCTGGCCCTGACGCTGGACGGGCTCCACCGTTACCAGGAATCGGACTCGCTGTACGAACGTGCGCTGAACCTGGATCCGCGATCTCACCTCATTCTCAACAACTATGGCTACAGCCTCGCAGAGCGTGGGCTGCAGCTCGATCGTGCGCTCCAGATGTCCCTGCAGGCAATCGCAGCAGAACCGGAAAACGCATCGTATCTGGATACTGCCGGATGGGTGTACTTCAGACTTGCCCAGTACGAAGAGGCCCGGCGGCACATCGAGAAGGCAATCGCAGCCGGGGGGGCAAGCGCCACCGTCTATGAGCACATGGGGGATATCCAGTACAAGTTGGGTCAGAAAGAGAAAGCGGAGAAGTTCTGGAAGCAGGCACTGGAGATGAATTCGGGAAACCAGTCGTTGAAAGACAAAATTGCGCGGGGCTCGCTCTGATGAAACGCGTCGACGGTATTATCGTTGCGTTTCTCGTTGTCCTGCTGGGCGGCTGCGCATCTGCTCCGACTGCAAACCTGGCCGGCAAAGCTATTACACCGGAGATCGTACAACGCATCGTAAAGGTCAATCGCGAGCGGGTGCAGTCATTGAACGGCTCGGGAACCATCACCGTGGAGTCTCCGGAGTTGACTCAGTCCGGTTCGTTCGAGTTGATGCTGCACAAGCCCGACTCGATATTGGTGAAGATAGAAGGCCCCTTTGGCATTCATGTCGGATCGGTTCTCCTGACGAGAACCGATTTCTTGTTCTATAACAGTCTGGAGAACCAGCTCATCACCGGATCGGTGAGTCCGGCCAATCTCAACCGCATGTTCCGGATCAATCTGACGTTCGATGAAGTTCTGAATCTCTTCACAGGCGGGAGCTTCCTTGCCGGTGATGGCAACGACCCGGACAGCCTTGTTGTCGAGGACAACCAGTTTGTTCTGATCTACGGGCACGGTGCGGGCAAACGACGATACTGGATTGATCCCGGGACCTTGCTCATCTCGAAGGTTCAACACCTCGATACGAAAGGAAAGCTCGTGCTCGAAGAACGGTTCGAGAAATTCCGGGAGCTGGATGGAGCATCCCTGCCGCGGCACATACGCATCACGCAGCACCAGGCGCGGCGCCTCGTTGCGGTCGCATTTTCTTCTCTTGCCATAAACACCAGTGGCGTACCTTTGGTGCTTGATGTTCCCACAAACGCTGAACGGGTTCGCTGGCGATAATGCCTCCTTGTCGATCCATACTCCTCACCGTCTCCTTCGTTTTGATTCTCGGCGCCACATGGTGCGGCACGGCTGTTGGTCAGCCTGGCTCCAAAGAGAGCGCAAGGCTTCGCGAGAACAAGGAGAAGCTGACAAAGCTTCTTGCGGAGAAGGCGGACTTCGAAAAGAAACTGAACGAAAGCAAGAAGCAGGAAAAGACGACCCAGGAGCGTCTTAACAATCTTGAGCAGCAGGCAAACCATATTCGTCGTCTTATCAAAAAGCTGCGCGAGCAGGAGCAGGATTTGTCCGGAGACATCCAGGAAGCGCGCGCCTCCATCAAAGACCTGGAACAACAGCTTGAATCCTTGAAGACGCAGTATGCCAAATACGTCAAATCCGTGTACAAGTACGGAAGAGTCTATGATGTTGAGTTGCTGTTTTCGTCGAGATCGATCAACCAACTGTATGTCCGGATGGAGTACCTGAAACGGTTCTCAGAGCAGCGTGCGAAGGATCTCCAGGATGTTGTTCACAAGAAGACCAACTTGGAAGAGCAAAATGAACAACTTCAGTCCAGTCTTGAACATGAGCGCAGGCTGCTGTCACAGAAAACGGGCGAGGAGTCCTCGCTCAAGCAGAAGATGTCGGAACGGCAGAAGATGCTTGACTCCATCCGTAAAGATAAGCGCAAGTACGAGCTGGCTCTGAATGAACGCAAGGAGTCGGAAAAGAAATTACGGAAAATCATTGATGATCTGATAGAATCAGATATCCGGAAGGAACGGGAAGCAACAGCGGCGCGTGAGCGTAACCGAAAGGTCGCTCCTTCGGCTGCTCCGGTCCCGGAAGCATCAGGGACGGGTGCTTTTGCTTCCCAGAAGGGGAAACTCCGGTGGCCGGTTTCTGGTGGAACAATTGTGTCCCGGTTTGGAGAGCAGATACACCCTGTGCTCAAAACCAAGAGAGAAAATCCCGGCATCGGCATCGGGGTGGACCCCGGATCCAAAGTCATAGCAGTAGCAGACGGGAATGTCTCCATTGTCACCTACATCCCAGGTTTTGGCAATATCATCATTTTGACCCACAGTGGTGGATACCGGACCATCTATGCAGATTTATCTGAAGTCGGCGTTGCTGAAAGCCAAAAAGTAAAGGTGGGCGAGGTCATAGGGAAAAGCGGCGTTTCTGTTGACGGCAAGGTTCTTCATTTCGAACTCTGGAAGGATCACGAAAAACAAAATCCCGAAGTCTGGTTGGCAAAACAACGGTAACCTCTAACCTTCCGAAGGTCCCCGAGCCCAGAAAGAATGACCCACCCCCCCGTACCTAATGGTCGTGGACTCCTCCGGCCCCTTCAACTGACAGCAGTTGTTTTCTTCACGGTCTCCGGCGGCCCGTACGGCCTTGAGCCGGTTCTGCAATATGTCGGCGGCGGATTCGCCCTGGCGCTGATTCTCGTCACACCTCTCCTCTGGGTTCTGCCCGCAATCCTCATGGTTCTTGAGCTGAACGGCATGATGCCGCTCAATGGCGGTTACTACCAGTGGGTAAAATCGGGCCTCGGCTTGAAGTGGGGATTCTTCGAGGGATGGTGGTCCTGGCTTTTCACGTTCACAGATCTTGCCATCTATCCTGTGCTCTTTGTCCAATACCTGAGTTTCTTTTACCCTGAAGCAGGGCAGTTCAAAATTCCGATCTGCCTCGCGATTATCTGGGTCTCCGCCATGCTGAATCTTCTAGGAATTCTTCCTGTCGGACGAAGCTCAGTTCTCCTCGGTCTCTGCGTTCTTGTTCCCTTCGGAATACTCTTCGGCGTCGCGGTAACAAAGGGTTTTTCGTTTTCTCTTTCGGAAGTCTCTTTCCAGACGAACGGTATGGGTTTCACGGTCTTCGGCATGGGATTGTACACCGTCATGTGGAATTTTCTCGGATGGGACAACTCATCCTCATTTGTCGAAGAAGTGCATCGCCCGGCGAGATCGTACCTTATTTCCATCATCATTGCGTTCTTCCTGATCGTCGGCTTCTATTTTCTCTCTATCTGGACAGGGTCGGCTGCAGGAATCGACGCGCAAGTCTTAACCGCTCAAGGTTTTCCGTCTCTTGGGTTACACGTAGGGGGATGGTGGCTCGGGGCGGCATTATCGTTTGGTGGCATTGCGAGCGCGCTCGGCCTGTTTCTCTCCATCTTGCTGGCCATATCCCGTGTGCCGAAAGCCATGGCAGATGATGGACTGCTTCCCATAGCCCTCAGCAAGGTGCATCCGAAACATCATGTTCCGCATGTTTCCATCCTTGTCTGCGCGCTCGTCGTGAGCGGCATGGTGTTCTGGGATTTCGGCGATCTCCTCATTATCGATGTGACGCTGTACGGCGCAGCGATTTTCCTCGAATTTGTCGCCCTCATTGTTCTGCGCCTCCGGAAGCCGGATCAGCCTCGTCCTTTTAGAATTCCCCTCAACGTTGGCGGACTCATCGCCATGACGGCGTTGCCGGTGCTCTGCCTCATCACCGCCCTGAGCGCTGCATTGTCGGAACAAAGTGCCTACACAAATGCCGCGCTCTTTGCAATTGCCGCCGTCCTGACTGCCCCCGTCGCCTGGATGGTGGTAAGACCGAAGAAGAACCAGCAGGCGTCATAGACCCTTAGGTACTTTCCCCCTTTCTCTCGTCGGCAGGGCGAAGGTCTTGCCGTTTAGCGATTACTCATGTACTTTGACGCAAGCGTGCGGTAGTCGGGAATTGGACGTCGCTGTAGTCATTGACAATCCTCCCCTCGGATTCTCATTGAGGCCAAATGCCGCAGTGAGTGTGCTCACCGATGGAATCCAACCCGCCTTCAGAGACGCGGCCCAGAAGACACACAGCATATCTTTTGCCAGATCCAATGTCGCTTCTGATAAAAAACGGGTACGTCGTAACGCCAGAGAAAATCGCCATCGCGGACCTCTACGTTGAGCATGATACCATCGCAGCGATCGGGGAAAACCTGACGCAGCGAGCGGACAAGAGTATCGACGCGTCCGGGAACTACGTTATCCCCGGTGGCATTGACGCGCACACCCATCTCGAGGCTCCCGTTGGTGGAACCGTTTCCAGCGATGATTTCGAAACCGGTACGCGTGCTGCGGCGTTCGGGGGGACGACTTGCATCATCGATTTCGCTACACAATCGAAGGGACAATCGCTCCACGAAGCATACGAGCTCTGGCGCAAGAAGGGGAAAAAAGCCGCACTTGATTTCGGGCTGCACATGATTGTTGTGGATATCGGCGAAGGCCGGATTGAGGAGCTCGATGATCTCGTTGAAGAGGGAGTGACGAGCTTCAAGCTCTTTACGGCTTACCCGGGTGCGTTGATGGTGGATGATGCAACGATTCTGCAGGTGATGCTGCGTGCCGGCAAGAAGGGAGCGCTCGTCGCCGTGCATGCCGAAAACGGGAGCGCAATAGAGTACCTCGTCCGGAAAGCTCTTCTCGGAGGGCGTACTGCGCCGATCGAACATGCCCTGACCCGTCCATCGATTACAGAAGCTGAAGCCGTCCATCGCGTCATCGCTCTTGCACGAATTGCAGATGTACCAGTATACATCGTTCACGTCTCTTGTGAGGAATCGCTCGAAGAGATGAGCCGTGCACGAAAAAAAGGAATCGCCGTTTTTGGTGAAACGTGCCCGCAATATCTCCTGCTTACACAAGAAGAACTGCAGCGGCCAAACTTCGAAGGCGCGAAGTTCGTGCTCACGCCTCCCCTGCGCGGGCATGCTGATCAGGAAGCTCTCTGGAAAGGACTGCAGAGCGATGATCTCCAGGTCGTTTCTACTGACCACTGTCCGTTTTTGTTTGAGACACAGAAACGCGCCGGCCTGAACGATTTCACCAAGATCCCCAATGGTGGTCCCGGTATAGAAAACCGGTTGCAGCTCCTGTATCACTATGGAGTGAATCAGGGGAGATTTTCTGTCAACCGATGGGTGGAACTGGTTTCTGCGAACCCGGCGAAACTGTTCGGTCTCTATCCGAAGAAGGGTATCCTCCGTGTCGGAAGTGATGCCGACATTGTAATCTGGAATCCCAATCGGAAGCACACGATTTCCGCGGCGTCGCACCACATGCGCGTCGACTATTCGTTGTATGAGGGGATGGAGGTTCAGGGAAATGCGGAAACGGTGATCTCCCGCGGCGAGATCATCATGAACCAGAACACCTGGTCTGCAAAGCCCGGACGCGGCAGGTATCTGAAGCGCTCCTGCTTTGGCGCTGCTTGGGGGGGCTGAATCACTGAAACAAACTTCATTGTTCGTCATTCCTTGTTCGGTGTTCGATATTCACGTGAATATCGAATATCGAACGCCCAATAATGAATTATGAAGTTGTCTCCACTAAGACGCCGTGTATGAATGCACAAAATCGTTCAAGGCTGAACACAGAACATCGAATGTCCAAGTGATTTCGCTATGAAGAACGCAGTTCAATGTGTCCTCGACGGGAAGATTGTTGATATCGCATTCGCTCCTTCATCCTGTTTGACGCCAACAACAACAGTGTTGAACTACCTGCGCGGTCTTCCGCAGCATCGTGGAGTCAAAGAAGGATGTGGGGAAGGAGATTGCGGGGCCTGTACGGTGGTCCTCGGCGAACTGAGTGTTGACAAGAACATCGAATACAGAGCGGTCGATTCGTGTCTGATGTTTCTTCCCATGCTTCACGGAAAGCAATTGATCACCGTCGAAAACCTCAGAGGGCCTTCGGGGAATCTTCATCCTGTCCAGCGGGCGATGGTGAGCGATCATGGAAGTCAGTGTGGTTTCTGCACGCCTGGAATTGTGATGACGCTGTTTGCGCTCTACAAGGGCATGAACAAGCCATCGGGAGATGAGATCGCTGACGCACTCGCAGGCAATCTCTGCCGTTGCACAGGCTACCAGCCGATCCTGAAAGCAGCGGCTGCTGCGTGCGATGGGGAGGGGAGGGATCACTTTACGGCTGATGAAGCACGCATTGTGGGATTGTTGGAATCAATCTCTCGTGAGGGGATCTCGATTTCGACGCAGCAACAGCGTTACGATCAACCTGCAACAGTGGATGAATGTCTTGCTCTGATGGAGAAGCACCCTGATGCAATTGTCATCAACGGGGCCACCGACGTAGCGCTCAGGGTCACAAAACAGTTCGAGGTTCTGCCGCACGTCATCGACTGTTCGCGCATCAATGAGTTGCAGGCCGTTTCAAGCGATAGCGATGCTCTGACGATCGGGGCGGGAGTCCGCCTGCGCGAGGTCATGAGAATTGTGCGGGATGATTTTCCCGCGTTCCATGACATGCTGACTGTTTTTGCTGCAAGTCAGATTCGGAATGTGGCAACCCTGGGAGGGAACATCGGAACAGCGTCACCGATAGGGGACACACTCCCGGTTCTCATGGCCTATGGTGCGGAAATTGTCCTCAGGAGCAGTCGGGGATTGAGGACCGTGAAGGCTGACTCTTTTGCAATAGGATACAGAAAGACGGATCGCAGACCCGATGAGCTTATCACTGCGGTTGTGCTGCCGCGGCCATCGTTATCGACGCGAGTCCGTTCGTACAAAGTCTCAAAGCGCCGTGACCTCGACATCGCCACCGTGAGCGCAACGTTTAGACTGGAACTGGATGGAACAGGAATTGTCAGCGATATTACGCTTGCGTACGGTGGAATGGCTGAATTCACAAAACGATCACCGACGACAGAATCGTATCTCAAGGGAAAACAATGGGATCGTCGGCATGTGGAGGAAGCACAGCGTCTGGTCGATGCTGATTTCAGTCCGATTTCTGATGTGCGGGGAAGCGCTGAGTTTCGCCGCGTGGCCGCGCGTAATCTGCTTCTGAAATTCTGGAGTGAAACAAGCGGCTGAATGTCCTCGTTGGAACGCAATGGTCAATTTGTCTTGTATTTGGCGCTTCGTATTTTTGAGTTTGTTTCGGATTTCGGGTTTCGAGTTTTGGATTTCAAGAAGAGAATGCATTCAGGCTTCGTTATGCATCAGCAAATTCCGCATGAAAGTGCAGTGCTCCATGTAACAGGTGAAGCATTGTACATTGACGATCTACCATCAAGCCCAAGTCTTCTGGTGGGGCGGGTCGTCTACAGTCCCCACGCGCACGCTCGCATCGTATCGTACAATCTGACCAAGGCGAAGGAAGCACCCGGCGTCGCGGCGGTGCTCTCGGCAAGTGACATTCCGGGCCATAATCAGATGGGACCCGTGGTGAAGGACGAGCCATGTCTCGCCGCAGAAGAGGTCACGTTTATCGGCCAGGCCGTGTTTCTGATCGCCGCCAGGACCGATGCCCAGTGCCGCGCTGCGGAAAAGCTGATCGATGTACAGTATGAACCACTCGCGCCCATTCTCACCATCGAAGAAGCGATTGCTGCAGACAATCTCCTTGGCCCGCCGCGAACAATGCGACGGGGGGACGCCGATGCAGCTCTTGACTCTGCGGCACACGTGATTCGGGGAGATCTCAAGACGGGAGCGGCGGAACACTGGTATCTCGAATCCCAGGCATCATTGTCTGTGCCGGGCGAAGGCGGTGAGATGGTTGTCTATTGCGGCTCTCAGAATCCATCCGAGACGCAGGCGCTCGTCGCTGAAGTCCTTGGTGTGAAGAAAAAGGATGTGGTGGTGGAAGTTCGGCGGATAGGGGGCGCGTTTGGCGGCAAAGAAACGCAGGGGAATCACGTCGCATGTTGGAGCGCCCTCCTTGCCCGTGCGACCGCTTGCCCCGTTAAGATCCGGCTCTTCCGAGATGATGACATGATCATGACGGGGAAACGTCATCGCTTTCTGACGCGCTATCAGGTCGGTTTCGACGACGAGGGGAAGCTCCTGGCGGTCAAGTTCGAATTGAACAGCGATGCCGGCGCTGCGACGGACCTCTCCTTCGCGATCATGGAACGAGCGATGTTCCATTGTGACAACGCTTATTACGTGCCGAACATGAGTGTTCTCGCACGCGTCTGGAAGACCAACCTTCCTTCTAATACTGCTTTTCGCGGATTCGGTGGCCCTCAGGCAATGGCTGCGATGGAAACCGTTCTTGATCGCGTTGCGCGAACTCTTCATAAGGATCCATTGGAAATTCGAGAGAAGAATTTCTACGGCCTGAAAGACAACAACACAACCCATTACGGTCAGATCGTGGAAAACAACCGGCTCCGGCTGATCTTTGATCAACTGAGACAATCGTCGGAATATGGAGCGCGCCGCGAGGCCGTGCGTACATTCAACGCTGCGAATGAGTTCTACAAAAAAGGACTCGCTCTGACGCCGGTGAAATTTGGGATTTCCTTCACCACGACATTTCTGAACCAGGCCGGCGCCCTTGTCAATATCTACAATGACGGGACTGTCCTCGTCAATCACGGCGGTATAGAAATGGGACAGGGTTTGCATACGAAGATACAACAGATCGCTGCATCGGAGCTGGGGATCAGTGTCGATCGTGTCCGGGTGAATGCCACGAATACCTCGAAGGTGCCGAACACATCTCCAACCGCTGCATCATCGGGAACAGACATGAATGGGATGGCGGTGAAGAATGCAATTGAGACGCTGAAGGACAGGATTGCGGAAACTGTTGCGGCCATCTTCAACGAAACGCATCCGACAATTCAGACAGTGAAAGATGATATTCGCTTCGAGCGTGACACGATATTCGACGCAAAGCATCCGGAACGAACAATCGGATTCGCACAGGCGATGCCACAGATGGTCTTGCGCCGGGTGAGCCTGAGCTCGACAGGGTACTTTCGGACTCTCGGCGTTGGATGGGATAGGGCAAAAGGCACGGGAACACCGTTTCGCTATTTCGCCTTTGCGATGGCAGTTTCGGAAGTGGTGGTGGATACTCTGACAGGAGAAACAACTCTTCTTCGGACTGATATTCTGCACGATGCGGGAGACTCGATCAATCCGGCGATCGACATCGGCCAGATTGAAGGAGGATACATTCAGGGCGTCGGTTGGTGCACGACGGAGGAAATAAAATGGGATAGTGCGGGCAACCTGATGACGCATTCTCCCGACACATACAAGATTCCAACGTCCAAAGACATTCCTGTCGATTTCCGGGTCAAGTTGCTGGAGAACGCGACAAACCCGAATGCAATTCATGGAAGCAAAACAGTTGCTGAGCCCCCATTGATGCTCGGTCTTTCGGCCTGGTTGGCGATCAAAGATGCCGTTTCCGCTGTGGCGAATCACAAGATCGAGCCCGAATTCTCTCTGCCTGCCACCAACGAAGTCATCATTCTTTCCATAGAAAAATTGAAAACCATGATGAAGGAGAACCCGTCACCTCAGGTGCCAGCATGAAGTCAGCGTCCGCATCATTCGTCACAGGTCTTCGTTGTCTTGTCTGTAACGCATCGTACGAGAACGGAAACCTCCACACATGCCCAACGTGCGGAATCCAGGGTGTCCTCGATGTTCAGTACGACTATGATTCGGCAGCATCTGCTCTGACTCCAGCGAGACTCATCACTCGCCCCTTCAATCATTGGCGTTATCGTGAGTTGCTTCCAATTTCTTCCGAAGCGCTCCTCCCGCCCCTGCACGTCGGCTGGACTCCCGTGTACGACGTTCCACGCCTCGCTGCTGCCGTCGGAATCCACAAGATGTTCTTGAAAGACGACGGAAGGAATCCAACGAGCTCGTTCAAAGACCGCGCAAGTTCTGTCGGTGTTCTGAAAGCACAGGAGTTTGGCTTTGCGACGATAGCCTGTGCGTCGACAGGGAATGCCGCATCGTCCCTGGCAGGATTGTCCGCTGCTGTTGGGCTCAAGAGCGTCATATTCGTGCCTCAACGGGCGCCTGAGCCGAAGGTGACACAACTCCTGATCTTTGGTGCAACAGTCGTCCGCGTCATGGGAACATACGAGAACGCGTTTGATCTTTGTCGTGAAGCATGCAGAACGTTTGGCTGGTATGATCGCAACAGCGGTACGAACCCGTTCCTCGTCGAAGGGAAGAAAACGGCAGGTCTGGAGATAGCTGAACAATTTGGGGCGACGATTCCGGATTGGGTCGTTGTGTCCGTCGGTGACGGCTGCACGATCGGAGGCATTGGAAAGGGTCTTCAGGAAATGCGAAAGCTCGGGTTCATCGATCGTGTACCAAGGCTGCTTGGTGTCCAGGCAGAAGGTGCGCGGCCCCTCCTGGATGCTTTTGTGAGCGGCAACGATCTTGCACCCTCCGCAACAAACACGATCGCAGACAGCATTGCTGTCGGTACGCCTCGCAATTGGCGCCGGGCGATTCATCAAATCAAAGCTTCACGTGGTGAAATGATCGCCGTGTCGGATGATGAGATACTGGAAGCGATGCGCCTCACAGCCCGGCTCGGCGGAGTATTCGGCGAACCGGCGGGCGTCGCGGGTGTTGCCGGTCTGAAGAAGGCAATCGCTCAGGAAATGGTGAAATCGGGTGAATCAGCTGTCGTTGTCATTACCGGAAATGGTCTGAAGGACGTGCAGTCCGCAAAGCTTGCTGCTGGTCAGGCGCTTGAAGTTGAGCCCGATTTTCATGTTCTTGAAAGACGCTTGTCAGAACTTTCCATCATCAAAATTCCACAGACGTGAGCCTCTTACTCAAGAATACGAAGGCTATCACACTTGCCCCTCCGAAGATAGAGGAGTGCGACATCCGCGTCGACGAAGGAACAATCGTTGATCGTGCTCGCCGGTTGAAGTCCAGACGGGATGACGAAGTTGTCGATCTTCAAAACAGAATTGTGATGCCGGGCTTCGTATGTTCGCATACACATCTCTATTCGGCGCTGTCCCGCGGGATGCCTGCACCCAGGTCTGCGCCAAGGAATTTTGTCGAAATCTTGCAAAAGGTGTGGTGGAAGCTGGACGAGGCGTTGGATGAGGAATCAATCTATTATAGTGCTCTCGTCGGTGCCATTGAATCGGTCAAGTTCGGCACGACGACGCTGATTGACCATCACGCGTCGCCCAATTTCATTCGCGGTTCCCTCGATCTCATCAAACACGCCCTGCGTCATGTCGGTTTGCGGGGAGTACTCTGCTACGAGACCACCGACCGCGGCGGCAAGAAACGACGCAACCTCGGCCTGGAGGAAAATGAACGTTTTGTGACTGAAAATGCCAGCAATCCGCATTTCCGGGGGACAGTCGGTGCGCATGCGTCATTCACACTGGGTGATGATTCGCTTGCGCGTCTTGGCGAGCTGGCGGGGATGTACGACTGCGGCGTGCATATCCACGTGGCAGAGGACAAAGACGATGTCGTCGACTCGTTGGAGAAACATCAGAAAGGCGTTGTCGAAAGGCTTAAGAAATTCGGCGTTCTCAGGAAGAAGTCTCTCTTCGTGCACGGTGTTCACCTCTCGAGAAAACAGCTGGCACTGGTAGAGAAAGCGGGGGCCTGGATGATTCACAACCCCAGGTCGAATATGAACAATGGAGTCGGTTATGCTCCTTTGAATTGGTACGGTGAACATTCTGCGCTGGGAACTGATGGTTTTCCATCCGACATGTTCGAAGAATCGAAGTTCGGCTATTTCCGCAACGCTGAGTCGAATTTCCGGATAGAATTCTCCCGACTACCCGCGATGCTGCACAACGGTCAGCGAGTGGCTGCCGAGTTCTTCGGCCGAACATTCGGCAATCTGCAAAACGGGAGCCCCGCGGACCTGGTGGTGCTCGACTACGTTCCTCCGACGCCGCTCACGTCCCGAAACCTCCATGGTCACTTCTTGTTCGGGATGAACTCGACAATGGTTCAGCATGTGATCGTCGATGGCAACTGGATTGTCTGGAACAAACAACTGGTCGGGATCGACGAAGAAGCCGTGATGCAAGAAGCGGCGAGCGTAGCAAAGAAACTCTGGGGTCGAATGCATGGCAAGTAAGCTCAAAATTATCGGCAAATCTGAACGTCGTGTCGATGCATGGGGCAAGGTGACGGGCAGGGCAAAGTTTGCCGAGGACTACAATCTTGGGCACCAGTTGTGGGGGAGCGTGCTCCGCTCGAAGCACCCTCACGCCAAAATTCTTTCCATCGATACTTCGCAAGCGGTGAAGCTCCCCGGCGTAGAAGCTGTGCTGACAGCGAAGGACATTCCCGGCAGCAAGACATTTGGAATTGTGCTGAAGAACCAGCAGATCCTGGCAGAGGATCGCGTGCGCTACCTTGGTGACGGCGTTGCGCTCGTCGCTGCAACATCGAAAGAAATTGCCGCGCAAGCTCTTTCGCTCATCAAGATCGACTATGAGCCACTCCCTGTCGTTTCCGATCCGGAAGAGGCGATGAAGCCCGGGGCCCCGATTCTCCATGGCGAGAAAAATGAATTTGTTCATCACAAAGTTCACAAGGGCGACGTTGCGAAGGGTTTTGCCGAAGCAGACTTCACCATTGAGCGAAAATTCAAAACGCAGTTCATCGAGCATTCATACATCGAGCCCGAATGTGTGCTCGCTGAACCGGGAGAGCAGGGGGGCGTGGAGATCATCGGATCGGTGCAAAATCTTTTCTCCAGCCGGCGATCGGTGGCGGATGCGCTGAACATTCCTCTGAATCGTGTGCAAATCGTGCAGTCAACTCTCGGCGGCTCCTTCGGCGGGAAGGATGAGGTGATGACGTCGATGTGCTGCCGGGCCGCGCTTCTGGCGACCAGGACCGGCAAGCCCGTCAAGATGGTGAACACCCGCGAAGAGTCGATGCTGGAAAGCTATAAGCGGCATCCGTATGTGCTCTATTATAGATGGGGGGCCAAAAAAGAGGGTACGATCACTGCGATGGAGATTCGCTGCATCGCAGACGGCGGTGCGTATGCGTCGATGAGCCCCTTTGTAACGTGGCGCTCGGTGGTTCAGGCAACCGGTCCTTACTATTGTGAGAACGTCAAGACTGACGTCTATGCCGCCTACACGAACAACAACTACACAGGCGCGATGAGGGGATTTGGGTCGCCACAGGTCAACTTCGCGATCGAATCGATGATGGACGAGCTTGCCGAAGAAGTTGGAGTGTCGCCATTGGAGATTCGTTTGAAGAATGGGTTCGAAACCGGAGCTGTAACCGCAACGGGCCAGAGACTGACGCACACGGTAAGTTTAAAGGAAGTCCTGACGAAAGCGGCTCAGGCAATAGAGTTCGATAAAAAGTGGAACATGTATCGTGCGGCAGGGGACGGAGAGAAGAAACGCGGCGTGGGTCTGGCGTGCAGCTATCGGGGAGTATCCCTGGGAGCGGAAGGGGCCGACGCGGCCGAGACCATCGTTTCGGTTCAGACCGACGGAAGCGTCATTGTTTCTTCCGGCGTCACAGACATGGGACAGGGCGCTCAGACGCAGATGGCACAGATAACAGCCGAGGTGCTGGGCATTTCCATGGACCGGATTCAGTTCTTGAACACCAACACCAGCCGCGTTGCCGACTCCGGTCCCACGGTTGCTTCACGCGGAACAATCATGGGTGGATCGGCCGCCAAGAATGCAGCAGAGAAAGTGCGGGCGACACTGCTCGACGTCGGTGCGGAAATGACAGGCGTAGACGTGAGCGATCTTGATCTGGAGGATAACTATCTCGTAAGCGCAAAAACCCATGAACGGATGGCGTCGTTCAGCGAGCTTACTGCCGCGTGCTTCAACAAAGGCAGGCCGATGACTGGCCTTGGGTGGCACAAATCGCCGCCGACCTCCTGGCACGAAGAAGAGGGGCACGGGGAGGCATATTTCACCTTTGTCTATGGTGCAAATGCCGCCGAAGTCGAAGTCGATACTGAAACAGGAAAAACAGATGTCATTGACTTTGCGTCGGTTCACGATGTTGGTAAAGCCATCAATCGTGGAATGGTTGTCGGTCAGATGTGCGGTGGCGTGGCGATGGGGCTCGGTTACGGACTGCTGGAAGAATTCGAAATTGAAGATGCAATTCCCAAACAACTGAACTTTGATGAGTACTTGATTCCTACCTCAATGGACGTCCCGCGGATCAAAACGATCATCGTCGAGAACGAAGATCCCGCTGGTCCTTTCGGGGCGAAGTCCGTTGGGGAGCCAACCGATGAGCTCGCCGCGCCCGCGATCGTGAACGCAATTTTCAATGCAACCGGAAAGCGTATCTACGAGATTCCGGCGAATCTCGAACGTGTCTTGCTCGGGCACAAGCTCTCACGTCTGGGCAAACGCGGGTCGGAGCAGAAAAATTCGATCGATACGATGGTGATTGATTCCTGCAAGATCCGCGGGGGCAAAACATGAAACCGTTCGAGTACTACTCCCCTCAATCAGTACCAGAAGCCTACAATCTGCTGGCACAAATTGGTACTGGCGCGAAAATCCTTGCGGGCGGCACCGATGTTCTCGTCGAGCTCCGGAAATCAGCGGATGAAGTGACTGGCTCAATCATCGACATCTCCAGAATTGTTTCGCTGAGAGGAATCGAAGAATCCGGCGATACGATTGTCATCAAGCCGCTGACAACTCACACGGAAATTCTCCGATCCGCTCTCGTCGGCATGCATGCACCGTTGTTGAAGACCGCTGTCGCCGGCATCGGCTCGCCGCAAATTCGCAACCGGGGGACGATCGGTGGCAACATCATGAACGCAGCCGCGTGCGCCGATACCGTTCCTCCTCTGATCGCTCTTGGGGCTAGAATCAGGCTGCAGTCTTCTACGGGAGATCGCACGGTCGCCCTTTCGGAGTTCTTCACAAAACCGTATGTCACGGTGGCACAGCGCGGAGAGCTCCTCGTCGAGATTCGATTCCCGAAACTCCCCTTCGATGCGCGAAGCTCGTTCATGAAACTCGGGCGCCGGAATGCTTTGTCAATTTCCAGGCTCAGTGTTGCGGCGATTTTGATGAGAAATCAGTCTGGAGTCATAACAGACGCACGGATTGTGCCGGGCGCTGCGCTCCCGACGTGGCACCGGGTGTCTGAAGCAGAGAATCTCCTGATTGGTCACCAACCTACAAGAGAATTGTTTGTTGAAGCAGGGAAGAAGGTCTCCGAAGTGATGATATCCTTCACCGGTAGGCGCTGGTCGACGGAATACAAGGAACCGGTGATTGCCGTGCTTGTTCGGCGTGCACTAGAGGGATGCCGCTAGAAGGGAAACCGCGAAAGGCGCACTTGTAGGGCGAAGTGACACTTCGCCTAAGACACTTGCTCGGCGGTTAGATTCTTGCAGGAATCTTGAAGATTATGGTGAGGATGGATTCATGAAATTGGTTTTGATCAGAACGACAATCAATGGCAGACGGTACGACCTCGAAGTCCGCCCGAACATGACACTGCTGGACCTGCTGCGGGATGAGCTGGGATTGACCGGCACGAAGCGGGGATGCGAAGTCGGAGAGTGCGGCGCATGTACGGTCTTGATGAACGGACAGGCGGTCAATTCCTGCCTTGTGCTGGCTCCTCAGATTGATTGTCAGGAAGTGCTTACAGTAGAAGGGCTTGCAGATGGGGAAAAGCTTCATTCACTCCAGGAATCATTTCTCGATCACGATGCCGTTCACTGCGGCTTTTGTACTCCCGGCATGTTGATGAGCGCCAAGGATCTCCTCGACCATACACCGGATCCTTCAGAGCACGAAGTTCGCACAGCAATTTCCGGCAACCTCTGCCGGTGCAGCGGCTATCAGCAAATCGTCGATGCGATAAAAGACGTGGAAGGCGAAAAGCGTAAGACGTAAGAGAGGAGACGTAAGATGGTAGACGTTAGACGTTAGACGTGAGACGTTTACCTTGAGCGAGGGAGCGAAGCGACCGAGTCGAAGGGTAACCCGAAATTCATTTCGGGGCTGTTGCGAAACATGATTGTGGTAAGATGTGAGCAAGTCCGCCTTTGAACTTTGAACCTGAAACTTGGAACTCCAAACTGAACTTCCACGGATCTTATGAATTCTCAACAAGCCAATACTGAAGCAGAGCGCTGTTTGCAGTGTTTCGATGCGCCCTGCACGGCGGCCTGTCCAACGCATATCGATATCCCGAAGTTCATATCGATGATCAAGAGCAACAACGTCATCGGAGCAGCAGAAGTGGTCAAAACTTCCAATGCGCTGGCGAACACATGCGGCAAGATTTGTCCTGAGGAGGTCTTCTGTCAATCGGTCTGCACACGGGGGAAACAGGATTCCCCGATCTGGATTCGCGAGCTGCATTTTTTTGCGACGCAGCACGAAAAGGAAAAGGGGTTCTCGGCAACGAAGGCGTTTCCGAAGTCGAAACAAAACGTCGCCGTCGTTGGCGCAGGGCCAGCCGGACTTGGCTGCGCATTCGAACTAGCGAAACTTGGATACCAGGTAGAGATCTATGACGGACGCAAACCAGGTGGAGTGCCTCGCAACAGCATTCCCTCATTTCGGCTAGCGGTGCGCGAGCTGGAATCGGACACGAAATTCCTTTCCAGGTTCTTCAAGCTCAAGACGCAATCCGTCGACGCAAATAGGTTTGAACAAATCCGGAAGTCGCAGGAAGCGATGTTTCTTGCAGTAGGACTCGGACAAGATCGAATGCTCGGAGTGCCAGGCGAGAAATTGAAAGGTGTCATTCCGGTGCTCAAGTTTCTTGAAAAGGCCAAAGCGAATTCCACGAGCATGAAAATCGGCAAACGGGTTGTCATCGTCGGAGGGGGCAACGTGTCCCTCGACGCGGCAGCTACGGCGAAACGGCTCGGCGCTGAGAGCGTTACGCTCATCTACCGCCGAAGCGAAAAAGAAATGCGTGTATGGAAGGGCGAGCTTGAAGAGGCGAGAAAGCAGGGAGTGGAAATCCGCTTCCTGATCAATCCTGTGAACATTGTTGGAAGAATAAAGGCTCAAGGAATCCGCTGCCGTCAAACACGCCTCAGCAGGCAGAAAGACAAGAGCGGAAGACAGATCCCTGTCGAAGTCGCAGGCTCAGACTTTGTGCTCGACGCCGATACAATTATTATTGCAGTCGGACAAACAATCGAAGCGGAATGGCTCGCGGGCGTTGAACGGCAAAAAGGGGGATACGTGAAGGTGGGAGAGGGCTTTCAGACATCGGTTCCGGGTGTGTTTGCCGGAGGTGATATGATCGCGGGTGAGGGAACCATTGTTCAATCGGTGGCGCATGGCAAACAGGCCGCGCGTGCTATTCACGAATACCTGTCAGCGAAGTGAAGGGCCTCCAATGGAATATCGACAGCTGAAGGAAATCGAGATCTATCCTTTGCGGGATCTCTCGTATGACTTCCTGGGAATTCACTTCGAGAATCCCTTCATCCTGGCGGCAGCGCCTTCGACGGACAATCTTACCATGGTGCACCGCGCGTTCGAAATGGGCTGGGCCGGCGCCATACTGAAAACAACATCGGTGGAAGGCACGCGTGTCGATCTGGCGTATCCGATGATGTCAACGTTCGACCATGAGGGCCGAAAGTTGTTCGGCATGGGGAACATCGATCTTATCTCTGAACATCACATCGATACGGTGGAATACAACGTCAGGATGCTGAAGAAAGAGTTTCCGGAGAAAATGGTTGCGGCAAGCATCATGGCCGGGCGCAAAGAAGACTGGCAGTCGCTAGTCGAGCGGCTTGAAAAGGCCGGTGCCGATCTGATCGAATGCAGCTTCTCGTGCCCTCAGGGAAACATCGGTGAAGATCCGGGAAAGATGCTCGCTCAAAGCGTGAGCGCGACCGAGCTCACAGCACGATGGGTCAAGGAGGCGGCAAAGAAAATTCCGGTCTCCATCAAAATCACTCCGCATGTCACCGATATTGTCGAGGTTGCAAGGGCGGTGAAACGGAGCGGCTGCGATGCGCTCACAGCGTCCAATTCCATTCAGGCGTTGATGGGCATCGATATCCGGTCCTTCGCTCCGTATCCGAGTCTCGGTGGAAAATCGACGTACAGCGGCATGACTGGTCCAGCGATCAAACCAATCACTCTTCGGACGATCGCAGAAATCGCCAGGAATGTCGATATCCCGATTCTCGGCACAGGCGGAGCGTCGACGTGGAGCGATGCGGTCGAATTCATGGCAGTCGGGGCGGGTGTCGTCGAATTTTGCACAGTGGTAATGCATTATGGTTTCCGCGTGATCGACGACTTGAAAAGCGGAATGTCGCACTACCTCGATGAGATGAAATTTTCCTCGCCCGCGGCTATCGTGGGCAAGGCGCTGCCAAACATCGTCATGCACGACGACCTGCCGCGGCGAACAGTACGCAGCCACATTAATGAGAAGCTTTGCATCGCGTGCGACCTCTGCTATATTGCGTGCCGGGACGGGGGACATATGGCGATCGATCAGCAGCCCAGCAGAGTACCTGATGTCGACCGGGAGCGTTGTGTCGGCTGCGGTCTCTGCCAACACGTCTGCCCGGTTGATGGCTGCATCGAGATGCAGGTTGCAGTGTAAAGAAACACTCAAGGTTGATTTGAAACAAGGAGCACGATGACACAAAAGCAATTTCACACGGCGATCAAGGAATTGAAGAAACTCAAGCTCGGGATGTTCAACAAAGATTTTCTTCTTACGTGGGAGCGAAGCGATGAAGAGATCAAGGCGGTGGTCCTTGTCGCCGAACTCTTCAAAGAAATGCACAAAGCCGGGATCTCCTTCCGCACGTTTGACGCAGGGCTTGCCATTTCGATCTTCAGGGACAAATCAACGCGCACGCGCTTCAGCTTCGCCTCGGCAGTGAACGCACTTGGTTTGGGACTGTCAGAACTGGACGAGGAGAAGTCCCAGGTTGCCCACGGTGAGACTGTGCGTGAAACTGCCAACATGATTTCGTTCCTCACGGAGACCATCGGCATTCGCGACGACATGTTCCTCGGCGAAGGCAACAAATATATGCGGGAAGTTGGTGCCGCAATCCAGGAAGGTTTTGAGAGGGGAGTCCTTCATCGCCGGCCGAGTGTTGTCAATCTCCAGTGCGACATCGACCATCCGACGCAAGCGCTCGCCGATCTCATGCAATTGAGATCTCACTTCGGCTCGCTGGAGGATCTGCGTGGCAAGAAGATTGCGATGACGTGGGCCTATTCTCCAAGCTATGGAAAACCGTTGTCGGTGCCGCAAGGGATCATCGGACTGATGACGAGATTTGGAATGAACGTATCGCTTGCATATCCAAAAGGGTACGACCTGATTCCAGATGTCGTGAAGGTGGCAAAGAAGAACGCAGGTCAGCGTGGGGGATCATTCACGATCGTCGAAAGCATGGAAGAGGCATTCAAGGACGCAGATGTTGTCTATCCGAAGTCGTGGGCGCCATATCAGGTGATGGAGCGACGGACGGAATTGCTCAACAAGAATGACAAGCCGGGGCTGGTCGGGTTGGAGAAAGAGTGCCTGGCGAACAACGCCAAGTTCAAGAGTTGGGAATGCGATGAAAGAAAAATGAAGCTGACGAAAAAGGGGGAGGCGCTCTACATGCATTGTCTCCCGGCGGACATCTCCGGGATAAGCTGTGCCCAGGGAGAAGTCTCGAAAAACGTCTTTGACAAATTCAGGCTGGCTACCTATGCAGAAGCCGGATTCAAACCGTTTGTGATTGCTTCAATTATCTTCTTGACTCGAATTGAAAATCCTGTCCAAATGCTACAGAAGTTGACCAAGAAAAGGAACCACGGATGACACGGATCTGCACGGATTTAACAATTCGTGAAGATCCGTGTTGTTTCCGCGTGATCCGCGGCTTATCGATATGATACACGAAGAACTTACCAGCAAGATCATAGGTGCATTCTATACGGTTTACAACACACTGGGCTACGGTTTTTTGGAGAAAGTTTACGAAAACTCGCTCGTGATTGAGCTCAGGAAGCTAGGAATGCTCGTTGAGCAACAAAGAAAGATTGACGTGTTCTATGACGGACAACGTGTGGGTGAGTATTACGCCGACATCCTTGTGGATGAATGCGTGGTTTTGGAGTTAAAGGCGGCAGACGCGCTTGCCCCGGAACATGAAGCCCAACTGATCAACTACCTAAAGGCGACAGAACTCGAAGTCGGTCTGTTGTTCAATTTCGGCCCAAAGCCACAATTTGCCAGAAGGATTCTCACAAACAATAGGAAAAACATGAACCACGGATGACACGGATGTTACGGATCTGCACGGATTTAACAATTCGTGAAGATCTGTGTTATTTCCGTGTGATCCGTGGCTAATCTCCCGAGATGCACTATGTCAACAATAATTAAGAAACTCTTACCGGACATTATCAAGAAAACTGCGGCGCGATGCAAGGAGCGAGGCATCGTGATCCCCACCTTCGCGCAAATGCGGGATCCAAACCTCATTCCTGAGGCAATCAGGAATAAGCTCCCGGGTGTCGGTCTCTGGGATATCAATCCACTCAATCTTTTTCGCATCACATGGAAGAATGATGTGAAGACCGGATTGTATGGAGGTGTGAACTATCTCGAAATCCCTCCCGCGGTCACCGGCGTCAACGCACGCGTCGTCGGTCTCATTGGCAAGTATTTCCCCACAGGAGCGCACAAAGTCGGTGCTGCGTTCGGGTGCCTTGTGCCGCGGCTTGTCAGCGGTGAGTTCGATCCGTCACGTCACAAAGCTGTATGGCCATCAACGGGTAACTTCTGCAGGGGTGGCGCATTCGATTGTGCCCTTCTCGGATGCACGCCGGTGGCAATTCTTCCGGAGGAAATGTCGAAAGAGCGGTTCCAATGGCTTCGGGAAATCGGAGCCGAGGTTATCGCCACACCAGGCTGCGAGTCAAACGTGAAGGAGATCTACGACAAGTGCTGGGAATTGAAGAAGGATCCACTCAACGTCATCTTCAATCAATTTGAAGAATTCGGCAATCCGATCTGGCACTACAACGTGACTGGCCCCGCTCTCGATGAGGTGTTTCTCGGACTGGGTTCAACGAACCTTCGACCAGCCGCCTACGTTTCAGCAACGGGTTCAGCGGGGACGATTGCCGCCGGGGATTATCTGAAGAAGCAGTACCCGCATCTCAAGATCGTTGCCACCGAGGCCCTGCAATGTCCGACCTTGTTGATGAACGGTTTCGGCGGACATCGCATCGAGGGAATTGGCGACAAACACGTGCCATGGGTACACAACGTGCGCAGTACGGATGCGGTCGCTGCGGTCGATGATGAAGATTGCATGCGCATCCTCAGGCTATTCAACGAAGCGGAAGGGAAGAAGTATCTGGCCTCGCTGGGTATTCCGGAGGCGCATGTCGAACAGCTGTCGCTGCTCGGAATCTCCAGCATTGGCAACATACTTGCCGCGGTGAAAACAGCTAAGTACTTTGAGTTGACCAAAGATGACGTCATCTTCACGATCTTTACCGACTCAGTCGATCTGTATCAATCCCGGCTCGAAGAGCTTCGCAAAGAACGCGGAATGTACTCTGCCATCAATGCAGCGAAGGACCAGGCTGGGCCGCTTGCCCACCAATCGATTGATTTCTTCAAGGAACTGGGTTACTACGATCGAAAGGCGATTCACAATCTAAAATACTATACATGGGTGGAACAACAGGGAAAGACCTACGAAGAGATCAACGCTCAATGGGATCCTGAGTATTGGCGTAGCCTGTTTGAGGACGAAGTCGGAACCTTCGATAGGTTGATCGCTGAATTCAATGCGCTGGCAAGCTGATCGAAAGGTACCTATGCAGAAAGAAATTCTCAGGGCGGCACAAAACAACGAACGACAGGTCGTACGGTTCTTGCGCGACCTGATTGCGATCAAGTCGTTGAGTTCTCAGGAAGAAGAGATCGTCAGCCGTATCAAGCAGGAGATGGAGGCATGCGGTTACGATGAAATCACAATTGATCCGATGGGTAACATCCTCGGCCGTATCGGAAAAGGAAGTCATATCATTGCTCTGGATGCGCACGTGGACACCGTCGATGTAGGAAACCCTGCAAACTGGACGATCGATCCGTTCAAGGGGGCAGAGAGGGATGGCGTTATCTACGGCCGCGGAGCATGCGACATGAAAGGTGCACTTGCGTCGATCGTGTATGGCGGCAAGATTATCAAAGAACTTGGTCTGGAAGACGACTATACACTCTACGTTGTCGGGAGTGTGCAGGAGGAAGACTGTGACGGACTGTGCTGGCAGTACATTATCAACGAAGACAAACTCCGCCCGGACATCGTTGTCATTGCAGAACCGACGAATCTCGGCATCTACCGCGGACACCGCGGTCGTATGGAGATCCAGATTCACACCAAAGGAATCTCATGTCATGGATCCGCGCCGGAACGGGGAGTCAATGCGATCTACAAAATGGCTCCAATCATTCAGGACATTGAGAAGTTGAATGAACGCCTGACAGGCGAGCCGTTTCTCGGCAAGGGTACCGTGACGATATCAGAAATTCGTTCCACGTCTCCCTCGCTTTGTGCCGTCGCCGACTCATCAACGATCCATCTTGATCGGCGCCTTGCAGCAACGGATACGCTGATGTCTGCCACCAGGGAAATTCAGGATTTGGCCAGCGTGAAAAACGCACAGGCAGAAGTTGTCGTCGCCGACTATGCCGTTCCAAGCTGGCGAGGTCTGACGTATCCGACGAAAAAATTCTATCCAACCTGGCTCTTGCCGGAAAATCACCCCGCGCTTGAAAGCGGAGTGACGTCATACGAGAAGCTGTTTGCACAGAAACCGGTCGTCAACCGCTGGCAATTCAGCACGAACGGCGTCGCCGTGATGGGCATGCACGGCATTCCGTGCATCGGCTTCGGACCGGGGAACGAGGTCTACGCACACATGGCCACGGAGCAGATCGCCATCGAACAGCTTGTCAAGGCAATGGCCTGGTATGCATTGTTTCCTCTGGTTCACACCGATTCAGCGAAGTTGCTCTGAGTCTCTCTGCCTATGGACATCATCGCAGAAATTGTTTCCGCGCTAAGGAATCGAGAGCGTCTCGTACTCGCGACGATCGTCTCGTCGTCGGGTTCAACACCATTGCCTCCAGGGGCATCGATGCTCGTACAGCAGCATGGGAAGATTGTGCGCGGGACAATCGGTGGTGGGCTGCTCGAGGCGAGTGTTACGAAAGAGGCTGAGCAGTTTTCCGTGGAGAGCACGGGCTCGGTGATCAGGCAGTTTGAATTGAACGAGAGCGATTCTGAAGACGGGATGATCTGCGGCGGCACAGTTGAGATTCTGCTGGAGCAAATTGGAGAAGAGGAACTGTCGCTCTTCTCCGGATTGATTGTGTTGAAAGACGAAGGGAGTGACTGCACGCTCCTGCGCATCACTGATTCAACCAAAAGTGTGGTGAAGCGCTCAGTGCTGGAAGGAATAACGAAAGATGTCACAGAGCGACCGCCCCTGGATGGCCTCCTCAAAGCGTATGATGTCCCCGTTGATAGATTCCTCCAGAGCCTCCAGCGTGCACATCGTGAAGAGTCGGTGAAGTGTGTTCCGGGACTCAAGGGGGAAATGATCATCCAGCCTATCGTTGGAATCCAACCGTTGATCATTTTTGGTGGTGGACATATCGGACGCTCCCTTTCGAAAATTGCACCAGGTGCCGGATTCACAGTGACTGTTGTCGATGATCGGCAGGAGTATGCTCATCCCGGTCGCTTTCGGGACGATGTTCGAACGCTCACGAAATCCTGGAGCGATGCGTTTGCGGATTTGCACGTAAAGCCGTCGGCTTCCATCGTTATCGTTACCCGCGGGCATGAATCTGATAAAGAAGTGCTGCGACATGCACTGAGAACTCCGGCCCGGTATATAGGAATGATTGGGAGCGGCAAGAAAGTCACTGCAACTTACGCACGACTTCAAGAAGAAGGCGTACCCATTGCACTGCTCAGAAGAGTCCATGCTCCCATTGGTCTGGAGATTGGAGCCGTTTCGGCAGAAGAAATCGCAGTGAGCATTGTCGCCGAGCTCATACAAGTCCGCCGGAGAAGTCAGAGTTCGGCTGCCACGATGTCCAAACGAATGAAGCAATGGTTTGACAAGGCGGAGGAGTAACCGGCCGGAAACCGTCCTGCCTTGGATTCTGCAATAACGCTCCATCCGTAAAGACTCCTCCGGATTTTCTCTCCCCACATTGTGGTTCAAGAGAGTTGGGTAAGTTCCTTCAGCCCAACATCTGAAAAGGGAGCGTCACGTCTGCCAGCCGCTACGCGTGCAGCCCCCTCACAAATCGGAATGGTTGCCAACCAGCAAGAACAATCTTCTTGACAATTGTAGACTTTCCCTGTAACCTTGACATACCTAGTATACCAGGCTGCCCCCATGTCGATTGATATTCAGAATTCCACTCCGCTCTACCTTCAAATCGTCGACGACATCAAGTCGAAGATCGCTTCGAAGGAACTGAAGGTCGGTGATCAACTTGGCTCTCACGCCGAGTTGTCCTCGACCTATGGAGTGAGTCTCATTACCGTCAAGAAAGCGCTGGGGACGCTGATCCACGAAGGAGTCGTCTTCAGCCGCGTTGGAAAAGGGACCTATGTCGCTCGCCCACCATTCGATGGTCACCGGCAGGAAAATCCGACTATCGGACTCGTTCTGCAGGATATGCGGAGCCCATTTTTCTCCCGCGTCATGCACAGCGTCGAAGATGCAGCGTACGAGCTCGGCTACCATGTCCTCTTGTCGAACTCCTCGGGGAAAGCAGAAAAGGAGGACGGGCAGATCGCGCGCTTCCGCGCGTTCGGCGTCAAAGGCCTGATCATTGCGTCGATGAGCCACAAGTACCACGCAACGCCCACCATCCGCCAGCTGCTGCATGATGGATTTCCGTTTGTCATGGTTTCCTATATCGCCGATGAAGAGATTCCGTTTGTGGGCAGCGACCATCAGCTCGGCGGATATATGGCGACCGAGTACCTGATCAAGCTGGGGTATAAAACAATTGGCTACGTCAATGGTGAAACAGGGAACCTCGTCGGCGACCTGCGGCGGCGGGGGTACGAAGATGCATTGAGAGCACATGGTCGGCGAATCGACAAGCGCCTTGTCTATCATCTTCGATTGAAGGGGGAATGGCACGATTATCAGTCCGGTCATGAGATCGGGAAGAAATTCCTGAAACTCGATCCGAAGCCGGATGCGCTCTTCATCTACAATGACCTTTCGGCACTCGGGTTTCAAGATGCAATACTCTCGCAGGGGCTGAGAATCCCAGAGGATGTAGCTATCGTTGGCTTCGATGATATCGATCGTGGAGAATACGCAGCGGTTCCGCTGACGACAGTCCGTCAGCCGACCACCATGATAGGAAAGCAGGCGGTGGAATTGCTTTTGAAACTGATGAACGGGAAGAACGGATCACTTCGCAAGGTCCTGAAACCCGAATTGATCATCCGGGAATCCTGCGCCGTTAACACGATGCAGCGTGCGGTGCGGAAAAGCGTTGCTCAGTCTGTACCTCAGCGGCAAAAAAGCTCCTGATGTGCGACAATTGATTCCACCACTAGCTCTTGGAGATCTTACTCATGAATGAGCTCCCGCAAAAAGTGGCAATCGTTACCGGCGGCGGTCGTGATATCGGTCGTGCCGTGTCGTTGAAACTGGCTCAAGAAGGGGCTGCAGTTGTAGTCAATTACTTCGATAACCCTGCTGACGCTTCGGAGACTGCCCGAATGATCATGGACGGAGGCGGGAAGGCGCTGGCGGTTCAAGCGGACGCGACCAAGGCCGATGATGTTCAAAAGCTCGTTTCAACCTGCATCAACGTATTCGGCCCGCATATTCACATCCTTGTCAACGTTGCCGGCGGCTTGGTCGGACGAAAGAAAATGGAGGAGATGGATGAGAAGTTTTGGGATTCCGTTCTGGACGTCAATCTCAAAAGCGCTTTTCTCGTGACGAAAGCGGTACTTCCGCACATGCCCGATGGGGGCGCCATTGTGAACTTCTCGTCGCAGGCAGCACGTGACGGTGGAGGATTTGGTGCAATCGCCTATGCGACTGCGAAAGGCGGTGTGCTGACATTCACACGCGGGCTTGCGAAAGAGCTTGGCCCACGCAAGATCCGGGTCAATTGCATCTCACCGGGAATGATCAATACCAGCTTCCATAACACATTTACGAAGCCGGAAGTGCGCCAGAAGGTCGCAGCGATGACGCCGTTGGGCCGTGAAGGGGAGGCCCGTGAGGTCGCTGACCTCGTGTTGTTCTTGGCCTCGGCCAGATCCTCATTCGTCAATGGGGAATCGATTGAGATTAATGGCGGCACCTACTTTGTGTGAGATGAAACGGTGAATTCGGATCGAATAAAAGAATCGCAGGGAATATTCGTGCGGGCGGTTGCCACAAGCATGCTTGCCTTTCTTCTCATACTTGCACACCCCGTCGGTGTTCAAGCCCAGGTGAGTCGCCCACGGCTGCTGTTGTCGGGATCAGACGTGCAATTGATCAGGGAGAACCTGGGAAAGTACACGTTCTTCGACCAGGCGTTTGGTGAAGCCCGGGAAACAGTTCATCGCGCACTTGCCCGTCCAATTGAAGTCCCGGTGCCTGTGGATGCCGGAGGTTACACTCACGAGAAGCACAAGCAAAACTACAAAGAGATGCAGCTCGCGGGAATCCTGTTTCAGGTCACGAACGAAAACCGCTATGCCGGGTTCATCCGGGACATGCTCCTCAACTATGCGGCGCTCTACCCCACGCTCGGGAAACATCCGATGGCAACGTCGGCTGAATACGGCAGACTCTTCTGGCAGACGCTGAATGAAACCGTCTGGATGGTGCACGCCGCTCAAGCCTACGACTGCATCCATGATTGGCTGACGCCTGCCGATCGGGAGATCATTGAAAGCAAACTCTTACGGCCGATGGCAAGGTTCTTTACGGTTGAGCACGCAGCAACGGTTGATCGTATCCACAATCACGGGACGTGGTTGGTGGCCGCGGTCGGGATGCTCGGTTATGCGCTGAACGACAGAAACCTTGTTGAGATCGCACTCTACGGTACCAGGAAAGACAAGAAAGCGGGATTCGTGCGTCAGTTGGATTTACTCTTCTCCCCAGATGGCTACTACACCGAGGGGGCATATTACGCCCGCTATGCTATCATGCCGTTCTTCATGTTCGCCCAGGCGATTGAGAACAATCAGCCAGAGCTCCGGATCTTTGAATACCGCAGCCAGATTTTGAAGAAGGCGTTGCTCTCAGCACTTCAGCTGACTGACACCAACGGCTGTTTCATTCCCATCAATGATGCTCTGAAAGACATGAGCGTCCTCGCACCTGAAGTGATTCTCGCATCGGACATCACGTTCGCACGCTATGGCGGGGACGAAGGACTGCTGGCTATCGCGGAGAAGCAGGGAAAGGTAAGTCTGGACGGAGCCGGGCTCGCAGTTGCCCGCGCAGCGCAGCAAGGCAGCAAACCATTCGAGTTTCGGTACGAGAGCGTGGAATATACCGACGGCGCTGCTGGTGACGAAGGAGGGATCGGCATACTCCGCTCAGGGCCCATTCGCGATCAATCCATGCTCGTCATGAAGTACACGGCACAGGGTTTCGGGCACGGCCATTTTGACAAGCTGGGTTTTCTCTTGTATGATCAAGGCAAAGAAATTATCCAGGACTACGGTTCGGCCAGATTCGTCAACGTTGAACAGAAATATGGCGGACGGTATCTGCCGGAAAACGATTCCTGGGCAAAGCAGACCGTTGCTCACAACACGGTGACGGTCGATGGCCGGTCGCATTACGGCGGCGTCTACAAGGTCGCACAGCAGAATCATGCCGACAGGCATTTCTTCTCAACTTCGGATCCGGACATCCAGGTGATGAGCGCCAAGGCCGAAGGTGTCTATCAAGGCGTCTCCATGCAACGGACGATGGCAATGGTTCGCGATACCGCGATGCCTAAACCTATCATCATCGATGTGTTCCGCATCGATTCGAAGCAAGAACATCAGTATGATCTTCCCCTCTATTACATGGGCCAGTTTATTCACACAAACATTGCTTACAAAGCCTACGACTCGATTCGTATGAGGATGGGGGATGCGAGCGGTTATCAGCATCTCTGGAAAGAAGCCGAAGGAAAAGCTGACGGCGCTGTGTCGTTCACCTGGCTGGCGGGGAAACGGTACTATTCGATAACGAGTGCTGCCGATAGCTCTACCCGTGTGATATTCACGCGTATTGGTGCGCGGGATCCCAACTTCAATCTGCGGGGTGATCAGGGTATGATGCTTCGGCGGAGTGCGGCATCCACGATTTTTGCCACAGTCATCGAGTCGCATGGAACCTTCGAACCGGTCAACGAGATATCCTCTGGCGCCACCGGAAGAGTGGACGATGTCAGAGTCCTTGCCTCGACGGGAGACGGCACGATTGTCGAGATCAGTGGGAAAGACTCGCTCCACTGGATCTTTGCCGTTGCCAACAAAGAAGCATCAAACGAGTCACAGCATTCTATATCCGTGAGTGGCAAGACCTACTCGTGGAAAGGCAACTACAAGATTTGGAAAAACTAAACAATCTCAATGAGGTCGGATCAATGGGGCACAGTAACCTGTTTGTAGAAAGCGAATCCCTCGCGTGGAAGACGGTTGGCGAAGGTGTTCAGCGGAAGATCCTCGGCTATGATCCCGAACTAATGATGGTGAGCGTGACCTTCAAGAAGGGATCTATCGGCCCCGTTCACAAACATCCCCATCGACAGGTCACGTTCGTTGAAGGAGGATCCTTTGAGGTGCAGATCGGTCATGAGAAGAAGATATTGAAAACGGGGGATTGCTTCTTTGTTCCTCCCGACGTTGATCATGGTGTGGTCGCATTGGAAGACGGCGGACTTGTGGATGTCTTTACACCCGGCCGCGAAGACTTCCTGGCAGGCACATAGGCACATGGCTCTTTCAGCAACCCGGACATTCGGAAAAGGGAATCACTGATGAAGAAAGTGCGCGGGCTTCGGTGGTGGATTATCGTCCTGATAGCAATCGCGACTGTCATCAACTACATCGACCGGAGTTCGCTGGCAATCATGTGGCCGGATATTTCGAGAGAACTGGATCTCTCGAAAGAACACTATGCAGCAATTTTGTCGTTCTTCATGATCGCATATGCGATCAGCCATAGCTTGTCGGGAAGGTTGTACGATATTGTCGGCACGAGGCTCGGTTTTGTTCTCTCCATCACGCTCTGGTCCATCGCCGCGGCGTTGCATAGTGTTGCCCGCGGCATATCGAGTCTGGGAATCTTTCGGGCACTTCTCGGCTTGGGTGAAGCAGGCAACTGGCCGGGTGCCACGAAATCGAGTGCAGAGTGGTTTCCCGTACACGAGCGTGCATTTGCCCAGGGAATTTTCAATGCGGGCGCATCGATTGGCGCTGTTATCTCGGCTCCGCTGGTTGCACTCTTATATGCATTTCTCGGTTGGCGGGCTACGTTCATCGTTATCGGACTACTTGGCATCGTCTGGATCCTTCCGTGGTGGATTATCAACAGATCAGGACCGGCTCAACACCCTTGGCTGACGGAAGAAGAACGAATGATGATTCTCAAGGGGCAGAGGAAAGCGGGGGTGTCTGGGGAGGCCGAAAGTGATCGGATGCTCGGCTGGGGAGAACTGCTGAGCCACAAGCAGTCTTGGTCGGTCGTTATCTCCCGGCTGTTTCTTGACCCGATCTGGTGGTTGTTCGTGAGTTGGCTGCCCATTTATCTTGCAGAGCGCTTTGGGTTCGACATCAAGCAAATTGGACTCTTTGCTTGGGTCCCGTATGTCGGAGCAGCTGCAGGGAGTTTGCTGGGAGGCTGGAGTTCGGGTTGGCTGATCAAGCGAGGGTGGAGCGTGAACAGGTCGCGCAAGTGGACGATTACCGCCGGCGGAGTGATCATGGTTCCATCGCTTCTCCTGACCGCCACTGCGAGCACGCCGCTTGCTGCGGTATTGCTCATCGCCGTGATTCTCTTCGGTTTTCAGATCAGCATCAACAACATCCAGACTCTTCCGAGTGACTTCTTCACCGGAAAATCCGTCGGGACTCTTGCAGGACTTGGCGGCACAAGCGCCACGGTTGGCGTACTCATCACGATATGGTTGGTTCCAGTGTTGACGAAAGTTAGTTATGTTCCATTCTTTCTCTTAGGCGCCTCGCTTGTCCCGCTCGGGGTGCTGGCGATTTTTGTATTCGCCGGAGAGATCAAACAGGTAGAGCTGAAGAAGAAAATCTAAGAAAGCAAAAGGCAATCACAGGATTGCCTGGGGCTCATTCAAGAAAGGGAATTGTATGAAGAAGGCTTTTAATCTTACGGGCAAAGTAGCGATCGTCACAGGCGCTTACAAGGGATTGGGGCGGGGCATGGCAATCGGTTTGGCGGAAGCCGGGGCCGATGTTGTGCTTGTCGATCGGGAGGAAGCGAACGAGACTGCGAATGTCGTCCAATCGATGGGTCGAAAAACCCTCACACTCTCAGCCGATCTGATGTCCATTGATCCTATTCCTTCTGTGGTTCAGAAGACGATCGAGACCTTTGGCAAGGTTGACATTCTGATCAACAACGCCGGGACCATACGCCGTACTCCTGCGATCGATTATTCGGAGAAGGACTGGGATGAGGTAATGGCGGTCAACGCAAAGACGGTGTTCTTTTTCAGTCAAGCTGTTGCCCGCGATATGATGAAGCGCAAGGAAGGGAAGATCATCAACATCGCATCTCTCCTTAGTTTTCAGGGGGGCATCCTGGTGCCGGCCTATGCCGCAAGCAAGGGAGCTGTCGCACAGGTGACCAAGGCCCTCGCAAATGAGTGGGCATCGAGCGGAATCAATATCAACGCGATCGCGCCGGGATATATGGCAACCGACAATACCAAGGCACTGCGTGAAGATGCCGCTCGCTCCAAAACTATTTTGGATCGGATACCCGCCGGACGGTGGGGAACGCCCGAGGACCTCGCCGGCGTCGCTGTGTTTCTGGCCTCTCCTGCATCTGATTATGTCAACGGCCACGTCCTCGTCGTCGACGGCGGATGGATGGCGCGTTAAGCCTGAATTCTCACAAAAGGCAAAAACTAATGAACAAACCATTCTTCATTTTCCTGATAGCGATTCTCCTCTGGTCGATGCGCGCTTCGGCTCAATCGGATGGTGATGTGATCATGAATGAGATTGGCAACACCGGCACAACCAAGAGCGCCTATGCTGGAGGCGATTTTGTAGAGCTTCTCGTACTGAAACCGGAGGGGATAAGGCTTGCAGGTTGGTACCTGACGGATCTTTCGACGCTGAGCGGCACTGCGAAAGAGACAGAAGGTCGCGTGCGGTTCTCAGATGCCGAGGGATCGATCTTTCGCGAGGCATTTCCGCAAGGAACGTACATACTCGTCTGGTTGAGCAGTAGAGATTCAGTGGCAGAGGTTGCGAAACAAAAAGAGGACGTCGCGCTCAACGATGGCAACAATCGGATCGTCGTTTTTGCCTGCAATTCGCCCAAGCACATGGATAGTCGGGAAGGGTACATTAATCTGACAGGCAAGGACAATCTGGTCCTGCTAAAATCATGGACCAGGGACGGCGCTGTTGATGCGGTCGTCTGGGGTGGTACCTCCAAATGGACCGGTTGTCAACCCACGGAGCTTCCGATTGAGGCGCTCGCCAATGGCGCGGTGGCGTGGTTTGTCCCCAGAGGCAAGACTATACCAGATTTCAGGGATAACCAAGATCCGAAATATTGGAAGAGCAGCACAGATGCAAACGATGCCACACCGGGGAGGACGAACAAAGGTGTCGATGATACCATGGTCATTCCGAAGAAAGAATGAGAGCGAACAAAAAGGTATAGCGATTTGTGAAATTCTAATAAACCTACATACATCCTCAAATATTGGAGGCTCCATGAAAACTGTCAAAACGCTTTTACTCATCTTGACTGTGCTCGTCCTGGTCGGACTAACAGCACAGGCAGGAAACATCAAGTCGGCGGGCGTCAAAGGGAACTGGAGCGCAACAACGACCTGGATTGGCGGCGGAGTTCCAGGACCGGGGGACAATGTCACGATTGCTAACAGAGACTCGGTTATTATCGATGTCAATGTTGTAATCGCTAATCTTACCGTGGGAGAGGGGGACACAACGGCATGTGTGTTCAACAGGTCGACGAGTGTGAAGGTTACGATCAATGGAGACCTTTTGATAAAGAGTGGCGGCTCACTCAAGGTATGGACTCGCCCGACAGGCGGGCTGCCGGAAGTGCTCGATACGCTCTATATCACCGGCAACCTGACAAATCAAGGCGCATTCGACTTGAGAAACGGGACTTCCGGTAGCACCTTATCTGTCTGTGCCGTAGTGTTCACGGGTTCTGGCAACAGTACGGTCACCATGGGTCCATACACATCGAGCACGAACGAGTTCAATGGTATAGTGATCAACAAGTCGGGAAATGGCCGAGTCATTCTGGGCAGCGACATTTATAGCGCCGGTGGGAGTTCGAGTCAGGTCACGGCAGACCCCATTTGGCGGTTCACTCGTGGGGTTGTCGAGACTGGTCCTTATGCCATGGTTCACAACTGGACATCCGGTACGTCGAATGTTGGCGCATCCGATTCTTCATACGTACTCGGTGCCATGGGCCGCGGCATTGGCAACACTAGCGGGTCGGACAAACTATTCCAGGTAGGCGATGCAAAAGGATATCGTCCTGTGAAAGTTCGGAGCACCACAGCTGGGAGCGTGACCGGGCACTATGTGCGCGTACAGGCTATCTATGGCAACGCAAATCCGGGGACGGCCACATTCGCCGGCGGCATTGACAAGGTTTCGGCCGTGCGCTACTACAAGGTCACGTATGTTCCGGGTCCTGGAGCGCCGGACATGACGTTCGATCGGGTCACTGCCGGCTATGGCTTGGATGATGGGGTTGCTTCCGGAAATCAGAATCTCCGTGTTGCGACAGCGGACACCACTCGGCTGATCTGGACTGGTCAGGGACCGACCGTGACACCATTCACAACCGCGTTGGACAGCTTGCCGCGACAGATCGACGGTGATCCGTTTACTACACCGATCAAGCTGGTAAGCGGTTCCTCGATCTACTTTGCGCTCGCACGCGCCACGGGAACGCGGGAAAACTCGCTTGGTGGCGCCACGGCGGTGGAGAAAGTGTCGTCGGTTCCAGCTGAATTCGCCCTTGAACAGAATTACCCCAACCCGTTCAATCCAAGCACAGCTATCAGCTATCAGCTTTCAGTTGTCAGCCATGTGACGCTGAAGGTATTTGATGCGCTCGGAAGAGAAGTGGCGACGCTGGTTGAAGCACAGCAATCTGCGGGACGGTACAGGGTAACCTTCGATGCAAGCAATCTGACAAGCGGCACGTACTTCTACAGACTGCAGGCTGGGAATTCTGTCGATACAAAGAAGCTGGTTCTTGTGAAATAAGGACATTTGGTCGTGCAATATCTTCCGGACGGGCTGGAGGTTTTTGCCTTCAGCCCGCGGCGGGGAACGCGTAGTATTTCGTTAACAACTGGACAGTGAATTGAAGTATGCCTGCTGATCGATACACGGTGTGGTGTTCTCTGTTGTTCGTAGGCATCGTGGTTCTGCCACTTGCAGGCCTATCACATGCGCAGACGTGGCAATCTACCATTGTCAGGATAGGAATTACAGGAAAGCTGGAATACGCGGCCGATAAGGAGGGGAATCGAATTCCCGACTTTAGTTATGCCGGGTACAAGAATGGTGCTGTTCCGATTCCCACGATTGCTGTTGTGGATTCTGTAAGCCCAATTGCCGGAGATAACAAGTCAAATATTCAAAATGCCATCAATAGAGTTGCGTCACGCTCCCTTGATGCGAATGGTTTTCGTGGTGCACTCCTCGTGAAGGCGGGCAAATATCGGGTCTCCGGAACATTGCTCCTGAATGCTTCAGGAGTGGTTTTGCAGGGTGTGGGGGAAGGGAGCGATTCAACGACCAATACCATTCTCTATGCGACAGGTGATAGCATAAGTCAACCTACGGTGCTCATCGCAGGGGGGGGCAACAGCGGATCAAGCAGTTCAGCATGGTCTGGTTCTTTGACATCGAATGTGAATATCATTTCTGATTCCGTGCATGTGGGAGATAAGACTTTTCAGGTAGCAGATGCAAGTCAATTTGCAGCAGGTGATAATATTATCATCGTCCATCCAAAGACGACGGCGTGGTTACGTGCAATAAATTTCGGCGGCGTCCCGAACGACACGGGATCGTCTTCCTATTGGGCTGGTCAATCGCTCTCAATACCCCATAATCGGTTTATAACTGCGATAAACGGAACAACGATCACCATTGATGCTCCGGTGTTTACGACCATGGTTCGTTCGCTGTCCCAGAGTTACATCTACAAAACAAATCGCAGTGGCATTCTCACAAACATTGGAATCGAAAATCTACGTATTGATATCGTCAATCCATATAACCAGGCGTCAACCGTTGACGGCGATGAGAACCACCATGCGCAAGACGCAATCTGGCTTGGAAAAATCGAAGATGCATGGGTAAGGCATTGCACGACGCTTCATTTTGTGCAATCGGGATTCAAAACATCGATCGCAACGAGAGTAACGATTGATTCCTGTACAGCCATTGATCCGATCAGTATTATTACCGGAGAACGGAGGTACAATTTCAACACCTATGTTGCTTCGCAGTTAATCCTTTTCAGTAATTGCTATGCTCGTTCTGCACGACATGCATGGGTCTCAAACGGGACGAGTTCAGTCTCTGGGATTGTCTTCTACAATTGTATTTCAGAAGGATCCTACAACTCAAGTGAAGGTCATCGACTATGGTCACAAGGATTGCTCTATGACAACTTCCAGGATGTAAAGACGAATGTATCCTCGAGCAGTTACGTTCTCGGACTTTACAATCGTGGGAATTATGGCTCTGGTCACGGATGGGCGGCGGTTCATTCTGTCGCCTGGAATTGTGCTACCGGTGCCAGCAGAATCATTATTCAGAAACCGCCTACAGCACAAAACTATGCGATCGGATGTGCCGGCGTCGTGACGGGTGCGGGACCATTCAGTGGGCCGCAAGGGTATAGTGAGGGCACAAACACGATTGGATTACAGCCCCGATCCCTGTACCAAGCTCAGCTTGCAGATCGTCTTCAATTCCCGACATCTGTCGGCAGCCTGGAGGGAGAGTCGAATCAGCCGCAGGAATTCCGACTCGAACAGAACTTCCCCAACCCGTTCAATCCATCAACAGCTATCAGCTATCAGCTTTCAGTTGTCAGCCATGTGACGCTGAAGGTATTTGATGCGCTGGGAAGAGAAGTGGCGACGCTGGTTGAAGCACAGCAATCTGCGGGACGGTACAGGGTAACCTTCGATGCAAGCAATCTGACAAGCGGCACGTACTTCTACAGACTGTCCGTCGTGCCATCGGCACGACGAGACCTCGTCCCGACCGAAGGTCGGAACGGGCAGGCTGTTAGCTCTGTCGATACAAAAAAAATGCTTCTTGTGAAATAAGGACATTTGGTCTTGCATTGTCCCACCGGACGGGCTGGAGGGTCTACCTTCGGCTCGCGGCGGGGCAAACAGAGGTGCGCGCCGTCGGATAGAATCCGACGTCTATAACGAAGAGCGAAACCCAACGGGTTTTGCAGGATTGATGTTGTGGTTCAGTTGAATCTAAGTAGAAATCGAGGGAAGAATCCGTTGTCACGTCGTATGCAAATAGTAGTGCTGAGTCAATTCGTGCTCTTCTTCGCGTTCGCGCAGAAGGCCCCGCTGGTGTTTCTCTCGAATCCGGCGGTGCTTGCCAGCGTGCCTCAATGACGCTCAAGAATTCCGGCTTCCGCTGAAGCAGCTCATCAAAGACGCCGAGAAAGCGCTGGTGATGGCACCTGTCAGCGTCATGGAGAAATCACAGTTACCACCGAGCGGAGACAAGCACGACTACATGAGCCTTGCCCGCTACTACTGGCCCGATCCGAAAAGGGCCGACGGATTGCCGTACATCAGCCGCGACGGCGAGGTGAATCCGGAAATCTACGAAATGAACGATTACCCGAACCAGGGCACAATGGTGAGTGCGGTATCGACGCTGGCGCTTGCGTACTACCTGACTGGCGGGGAGCGCTATGCAGAGCACGCGGTAAAACTCGTGCGGACATGGTTTATCGATACAGCAACCCACATGAATCCGAATTTCAACTTCGCCCAGGGAATCAAGGGTGCGAGTCCGGGACGCCCGTCGGGCTTCATCGAATCCCGCGGACTCACACAGGTGATCGATGCAATCGGTTTGCTGGGGAGCTACAAAGGCTGGACCGGCGAGGACCAAAAACATATGGTCAACTGGTTCGATCAATTCCTCACCTGGATGCAGACAAGCAAGCTCGGTCAGGCGGAAGCAAAATCGACAAACAATCACGGCGTGTGGTACGACGTGCAGGTTGCGTCCATGGCTCTCTTTGCCGGCAAGCGGGAGTTGGCCAGGAAAGTCCTTGAGCAGGCGAAGATGGAACGAATAGGGGAACAAATTGAGCCCGATGGAAGTCAGCCGCGTGAACTTGCGCGCACGACATCGAAGCACTACGTCGCATTTAATCTAGAAGCCTTCTTCGCTCTTGCTTCGATCGGATCTACTGTCGGCATCGATCTCTGGAATTTTCAATCGATTGACGGCCGAAGCATTCGCAAGGCGCTCGATTGGGTCATTCCCTACCTGCGCGATGAAAAGGAATGGACACACAAACAGATCAAGAGCTTCGATCCGGCACAGTACCATCCAATCCTGATCGCGGCTTCGATTTTCTACAACGACAAGTCGTATGAAGAATTGGCATCAGCTTTGGCGGGCGCGAAGGGTCGTTCGCACAGAATTCATCTTCTCTTTGGGAAGTAAGCGACTGATTTGATTCGGAATGTTCCTCGGCTCACAGAAACTATAATGATGAAGAAGACACAATTCTTGTTCCTGCTCTTTCTTGTTGGCCTGCCAGCGTTCGCTCAGCTGTCAAAGAACTCGAGATGGACTGGCGGCCTCAAAGATCAGTACAACATCACTGAGAACGTCATCTACAGTGAAGTCGATACGGCAAGCAGCCGGCTTGATCTCTACGTCCCGAAGAATGCACTAAAACCCACTCCGGTTCTGGTCTGGATTCACGGAGGCGGGTGGAATCGGCTGAGCAAGGATTCGGTATCGGGTCAGATCATTCCGTATCTCGAATACGGTTGGATCGTCGTGAATGTTGATTACCGCCTGACTCCTGTAGCCCTGGCTCCTGCCGCTGTTCAGGATTGCCGCTGCGTTCTCCGATGGATTGGAATGAACGCGAAGCGCTTCAATGTCGATACCCGGCGCATCGTTCTCAGCGGAACGTCTGCCGGTGGGCATCTCGCGCTCATAACGGGAATGCTGCCAAGTGGTGTTGCCTACGACACGCTTTGCGCCACCGTTGAGACGCCTCGTGTCGCTGCCATTGTCAACCACTATGGAATCACAGACGTGAATGATCTGCTCGGTGGCGTCAACCGGAAGGGATATGCGGTATCGTGGATTGGCGTCCGACCGAATGGGGAAGAAATTGCCAGAGCAGTTTCACCATTGACGTATATTCGCAAAGGCCTGCCTCCCGTTTTCTCGGTGCAGGGCGATGCTGATCCGACGGTTCCCTGTACTCACGCTGTGCGTTTGCACGCAGCGTTAGATAGCCTCGGGGTTCCAAATGAATTCGTGACAATTCCCGGCGGCAAGCATGGCCGGTTCACGAAAGAAGAGAATGAGATGATCAAGGAGAGGATCGAGAAGTTTCTCAAGAAATACAGCATCCTCACGGCAAACTAAGAGCAGATGGCCAGTTAAATGGGTATGGTCAGACGAAAATTTCTGCAGTCGATGGGAGTCCTCGGGGTGCTCGACGCTCTTCCGGGGATACGCCGTGCTTCGGCTGCTGAAGTATCTGCTCCTACGGACGATGATCGCGGGCAGTGGGTTGCGATGCTTTCCAGAATCTCGGAGCCGTTGCTGACCGCGCTTGCAGAAGACCAGTTGAAGGAAAAAATGCCCGTTGAAGCACGCGCTCCTCAGCACGTTGCTTCAAGAACGAAGTTCACGCATCTGGAGGGATTTGGTCGACTTGTTTCCGGCCTCGCTCCATGGCTGGAGCTGGCGGACGACAATTCTCAGGAAGGCCGTTTGCGCAGAGGCTATTTTGAACTTGTCCAGCGCTCTCTCTCAAATGCTGTCAATCCACGGGCGAAGGACTTCATGAACTTTAGTGAGGGATCACAGCCGCTGGTTGATGCGTCCTTCCTGGCGCTCGGATTGCTGCGTGGACCAAGAATCTGGAATCAGGCGGACGACGTGACAAAGAACAATGTCGTTGAAGCCTTGAAGCGCACACGAACAATAAAGCCGGGGTTCAACAATTGGTTGCTGTTCAGCGCGCTCATCGAAACGTTCTTTCTCCACATCGGCGAACAGTACGATACAATGCGCATCGACTATGCGCTCCGTCAGCACGATCAGTGGTACAAAGGTGATGGCGTCTTCGGGGACGGGCCGGAATTCCATTGGGACTACTATAACAGTTTTGTTATTCAACCATATATGCGTGTCATGTTGCGCGTCGTCTCGAAAGCGGACCCCGGCTACGGAGCGATGGGGGAGAAATTCGGCAAGATCGCAGCACGCTACGCGGCGATTCTTGAGCGCTTGATTGCTGAAGACGGCAGCTACCCTGCCATCGGCAGGTCGATTGCATACCGATGTGGGGCGTTTCATCATCTGGCTCAAGAAGCGCTGCTCAGGCAATTGCCGAAAGAAATCACTCCGTCACAAGTACGTTGCGCCCTGGGAGCTGTGGTACAGAAGACTCTTGGCCATCCGTCAAACTTTGACAGCAAGGGGTGGCTCAAACTCGGTCTCAGCGGGCATCAACCCAATCTGGCCGAGGACTACATTTCGACGGGAAGCCTTTATCTCTGTTCAGCAGCATTTCTTCCGTTGGGATTACCGCCGGATGACGAATTCTGGACATCCCCGCCGGTTCCGTGGACGGCAAAAAAGGTGTGGAATGGTCAGGATCTGACTGCTGACGCAGCCTTGAAATTCTGACGGGTGTTGGTTTTGCAGCAGAACAACGTGGAAGGTGATCTTTTCCAAATGATCCATGGAGTCGAACATCAGGCAGGTAAAGCTCGTGGAAACCATCTCCGTGTGTTGGCGATCATGGTAATCGTGGCAGCAGTTCTTCCGGGTTATCTCGGTGCAACGGATCATCGGGTGTCAACGCCCGCACAAATAGTAACTGCGATGGGTATTGCACGGCCCGGTGACACATTGACGATGACCAACGGAATCTGGTCGAATGCCTTGATCGAATTCAAAGGCATCGGTACCAGCACGGCGCCATACCTGTTGAGGGTCGAATCGTACGGGGGAGTGGTACTTTCGGGGTCGTCCTATCTGAGAATTTCAGGAAGGAACCTAATTGTCGACGGCCTCATGTTCAAGAACGGATCGAGCCCATCAGGAGATGTGATTGAATTCAGGGGCACGAGTGGTGAAAGCGATTCGTGCAGGTTGACGAACTGTGCGATCATCAACTACAGCCCCTCGGATTCAACGAAGGACAATAAGTGGGTCTCGATGTATGGAACCCGTAATCGTGTCGATCACTGCTACTTTGAGGGGAAAAAGAACTCCGGGACGACGTTGGTGGTCTGGCTTTCGGCTCGCCCGAACTACCATCAAATTGATCACAATCACTTCGCCTATCGTCCGGAACTGTACGGCTGGAATGGTGGAGAAACAATACGGGTGGGGACGAGTGACTGGTCGATGTACGATTCTTTCACGATCGTCGAATACAATCTCTTTGAAGAGTGCAATGGCGAGATCGAAACCATCTCCAACAAGTCATGCGGCAATATCTATCGATACAACACGTTTCTCAGTTGCCAGGGAACGCTCACGTTGCGTCACGGCAATCGTTGCACGGTAGAGGGGAATTTCTTCCTGGGAAACCATGCGCGGAATTCCGGCGGTATCCGCATCATCGGTGAAGATCACAGGGTTTTCAACAACTATGTTAGCGGAACGTCAGGGGACGAATTGTATTCTGCTCTGACGATCATGAATGGTGTACCAAACTCGCCCCTGAACCGGTACTTCCAGGTGAAACGCGCAGTCGTGGCGTTCAACACGTTTGTGGACAATGTTCATACAATGAACCTGGGAGGAGGCAAGAGTGCAGAAGTCAGTTTGCCGCCGCTTGATTGCCTGGTTGCCAACAATGTTGTTCAGGCATCGAGCTCGCCGCTGATCACGCTGACGGATACGCCGATCAACTTGACGTGGCAGGGAAATGTCTTTTTTGGAGCGACACTCGGCTTGTCTCAAACCCAGGGGATCGCGACGATCAGTCCGCAGTTGACTCTGTCGGCGGATGGATTATGGCGGCCCGCAGTGTCGAGTCCCGTTGTGAACGGAGCTGTGGGATCATTTGCGTATATCACGCTTGATATGGATGGACAACCACGAGATGCCCAATTCGACGTCGGCGCCGACGAAATTTCGGCGACGCAAAAAGTCCGGAGGCCATTAACACGCTCAGATGTTGGGCCACCACAAGGGCTCATGACGGGCGTCGAGGAAAAGAGTGTCGGATCGTCCGGGTCTGCTGCAGATTTCTGGCTCCGTTCCAACTACCCAAATCCATTCAATCCACGCACCAATATTGATTTCATGATTCCCCGGACCGGAAGAGCGGCCATGAGAGTCTTGAACATGCTCGGTCAGGAAGTGGGAGTCCTTCTCGACGGTGTCGTTGAAGGGCAACGGCGGCGTATGACGACTTTTGACGCGTCGCACCTGAGTTCGGGAGTATATTTCCTGCAGCTCCAGTTTGAAGGAAAGCACCTGGTCCAAAAAATGGTGTATGCCAAATAACGTTCAGCTCAAAACAGAGTGATACCATGAGACATGTTCTTCTTGCGTTCCTGATTACGTTGTTCATGCTCGCGTCGGCGAGTGCACAGACTCAAGGCCTCGATGCGCTGGTCTCTCATGCACTGAAGTTTGCTCAGCAGCAGGCAAGACAGACAGTGTCAGAGATCAATGACAGCACGAAGTTTGCCCGAAGCACGACACCCGAGGGGAAGTGGAGCACATCGGCCTCGCGCGATTGGATAAGCGGTTTCTTCCCGGGGGTACTTTGGTACATGTATGAGTACACCAAAGACCCATTCTTCAAACAATCCGCTGAGCGCTGGACTGCCGGGATGGCCAATGAACAATTCGATAGAGGGACACATGACCTCGGCTTCAAGATCTTCTGCAGTTATGGCACGGGCTACCGGCTGGCACCCTCGGATGACTATATGAAGGTGATTCAGCAGACCGCGCAGACTCTGATATTGCGATTCAACCCGACAGTAGGCTGCATCAAGTCGTGGGATAACCGCAAATGGGCCTATCCTGTCATCGTGGATAACATGATGAATCTCGAGCTTCTATTCTGGGCGGCCGAGCACGGGGGATCACCGAAGTTACGCGAGATTGCCATCAAGCACGCCGAGACAACAATGAAGAACCACTTCAGATCGGATGGCGGATCGTATCATGTTCTTAGCTATGACACGACAAACGGATCCGTACTTGTGAGGAATACCCATCAAGGCTATGCGGACGAATCCGTCTGGGCCCGCGGTCAGGCATGGGCGATCTATGGGTTCACCATGACGTATCGCTTCACAAAGGATCCTCGTTTTCTGGAAACAGCAAGGCGGGCGGCTGACTATTTCATCGAGCGTCTTCCTTCGGACAATATTCCGTACTGGGATTTCCAGGCTCCCGAGATCCCAAACGAGCCGCGTGACGTCTCTGCCGCGGCAATCTGTGCGTCCGCGCTGTTTGAGCTCTCTTCCTACGTAAAAGAACCGGAAAAAAAGGCTGCATATCTGGATCGGGCAAAGAACATCCTTCGTTCGCTCTGCACCGCTCCCTATCTCGCGGAAGGAACAAATTCCCATGCGGTGTTGAACCACGCCGTGGGCAGCAAGCCGGCAAAGTCGCAAGTCGATGTCTCCATAATCTATGCAGACTACTATTTCATCGAAGCGATGCTGCGATATGTTCAATTGAAGAAATAGACCTATGACCAAGCGAACGCACGACGTGCAGATTGCCCCGGGAGCAATTCTCTTGCTCTGTGTTGGGATATTGTTATTCGGACCCACATCGCTACAGAGCCAGGCGAGTGTGAAGGTCGACGTTGCAGCCATTGACCGTGCCCGTGTCTTGAGTGGCGCCGAACGGTACTTGCAGGAGCCTCCTTTGACAGTTACCGCCTTCTCATCCCCTCGAAGCGCAGGGGGGGTACATGAGTATTTTTCGGAGGGGGACTACTGGTGGCCCGATCCGAAGAACCCCGAGGGACCGTACGTCCAGCGCGACGGCATGTCGAACCCGGACAATTTCAACAAGCACCGGGAAATGATGCAGCGTTTCTGCAAGGCGGTTTCAACGCTGGCAGCAGCCTACAAAATCACGCACGACGAGAAGTTTGCTGCTCAGGCTGTCAGACATCTCAAGGCATGGCTCGTCGCTGATTCGACGAAAATGTTCCCTCATCTGAAGTACGCGCAGGCAATCAAAGGAAAGTTCACTGGACGAGGGACCGGCATCATCGATACCATCCACCTCATAGAAATTGCCCGCTCAGTGGAAATTCTTTCGGGGTCTCCCTCGATGAGCGCTGCCGAGGAATCGGCCATCAAGAAGTGGTTCGCGGAGTACCTCGCATGGATGATGACGCATCAGTACGGCATCGACGAGCGGGATGCAAAGAACAATCATGGCACCTGGTGGATCTCACAGGCGGCGGCGTTCGCTCATCTTGTCGGCGACACAGCATCACTTTCGTTTTGCCGGACGAGATTCAAGACTGTGCTCCTTCCAAAACAAATGGCGGCAAACGGGAGCTTTCCGGAAGAATTGAGACGGACAAAACCGTATAACTACTCTCTGTTCAACCTGGAGGGCTTGGCACTTATATGCCAGGTCCTTTCGGTCCCCGGCGACAATTTGTGGGAATTCACGCTTTCCGATGGTCGGAATATGCGGAAGGGAATTGAGTTTTTGTATCCTTACATTGTCGATAAGTCGAAATGGCCCTATCCCAAGGATGTGATGTACTTCGAGTACTTCCCGGTGCGCCAACCGAGCCTCCTGTTTGCAGGCATCGCACTGAACGAACAGAGGTATATCGAGGCGTGGAAGAAACTCGATCCTGATCCAACAAACGCTGAAGTACAACGAAATGTGCCCATCCGACAGCCGGTGCTCTGGGTGGAGTGAAATTTGATGCTGTTGCAGACTCTTGGCCCGCCATCCGATAAACCCCGTTCACGGGGTAAATCGGACGGCTCAATAACTCACAAAACCCGAAGGGTTTCGCGTTTTCAAAGACGTCCCCGCCAGCCTTATGGAGCATCGAGGCGGGCTGGGACTTTAGTCGATGTTGCCGTTTGAGACTCTTGTTGACCGGTTTTACAGAGAAAGGGGATCGTCACAGAGAAAACAATCTGTAAGAACCAGTAACGTCTGTGTGATCAGAGTTCAAAAAAACCGCAAAGGAACAGCATGACAAACAATCTCAAGGTCTTGATTACTCTCTTTCTTCTGGCCGCTTCACTGACGGCTGGAGAGAAACAACTTGTCGTGCGGGTGTCGAATCCCCTGAACATTGAGCGCCCCGGCGAAATTGTCGTGGTGCGATGGTCATCACTGCAAGGAACGCCCGCCCCGCTCGATCCGGCAACCGTGGCAGTTTATGAGAAGAACAATGAGACGCCGCTCCTGTCGCAGGTTGTCGACTACGATCAGGACGGCAAGCCGGAGGAGCTTGTGTTTCAATCCAGCTTCAAGCCAAAGGAAGCCAAAGAGTTCGTTGTGAAGCAGGGCGCCGGTGAAAAGCAACTTGTCATTTCGTTGACGGATGCCCGCTTTATGGTCCCCCGCGAAGATCTGGCGTGGGAAAACGACCGGATCGCGTTCCGGATGTACGGTCCGGCGATGGCAAAGGATGTCAACAACGGTATCGATGTCTGGACGAAACGTGTCCGTCACCTGATTGTGAAGAAGTGGTATGAAGGGGAAGAGAAGGAGCCGAAGATCTCCTACCACGAAGACCATGGCGAGGGTGCAGATTATTTCAGCGTCGGACGGACCCTTGGTGTGGGAGCGTGCGCTTTGATCAAAGGGGACTCGCTGTATCAACCCGGAGTTTTTCAGAAGTACAGAATCATTGCTGCCGGTCCGCTGATGGCGATCTTCGAGCTTACCTACAATCCGTTTGAATATGAAGGAAAGAAAATCACCCAGGTTGTGAGAATCACGCTCAGCGGCGGCGTGAACCTCAACAAGGTCGATGTGACGTTTTCGGCCGGGAGCGCAAAAGCAAAAGTTTCATTCGCGGCGGGAGTCGTGAAGCGAAAAGGAACTCAAACCTACAGTGACAAGAACGCCGGATGGGTCGGTCTCTGGGGACTGACGACGGACAAAGAGGAAGTCGGCTACCTCGGAACCGGCGTTTTCATGCCGAAGGCGAACATTGCCAAGATCAAAGAGGATACCATTCACGCCTTGATTCTTGGAAGCGTTCAATTGGGCAAGCCGGTCACATACTACACCGGAGCAGGATGGACGCTCAGCGGCGATTTTTCCACGGCTGATTCGTGGACAGAGTACCTGGCAACATTTTCAAAAAGAATATCATCACCAATTGTGGTGAGTATCATAACGAAATGACAAACGCAATGAGACAGAGACGGATCACCCTCCTGCTTCTGCTGCCATTCTTCCTGGCATCAGCACAAGTTGTTCGCGACGTGAAACCCCGGCAGGTCATTAACATCAATCGCGGGTGGGAGTATCTGGAGGACGATGGCAAAGAGCCCGTCGCAACAGAGCGTTCAGCGAAACAGTGGCAACACATCGATGTACCTCATACGTGGAATAGGACAGATGCGGTCGATATGATTCCAGGGTACCGCCGCTCGGCAGGTTGGTACCGGAAGAACCTTGTGATCCCTCTGGCAACGAACGACGCCCGGTATCTCCTGGAATTCGAGGGGGCCAACATCACGAGCGACGTCTATGTCAATGGCGTTCGCGCCGGCGGACACGTCGGGGGATATCTCGATTTCTCTGTCGATATCACTCCCTTCGTGAAGCAGGGGGAAAACACCATCCTTGTTCGGGTTGACAATTCCTATGACCCGAACATCATTCCATCGCAAAAATCCGATTTCTTCATCTATGGCGGCATTACGCGCGATGTCTGGCTCAAGATTGTCCCGTCGACCCGCATCGGCCGGCTCTTCGTCAAGACGCCATCGGTCACGAAGAAGAGTGCGGAGACGGTTGTCGACGTGTCGTTTGTAAACGAGAACAGCGCGGTTGAAGCGGGAGAAATCGAAGTTGTGTTGAAGGACCGGGCCGGAAAGGAAGTCGTTCGCCGGAAAAGCCCGGTCACGTTGCCGAAAGGAATATCGAGGAGTTCTGTCACGCTGCCAGTCGTCAAAAACCCGGCTCTCTGGTCACCAGCCGATCCGGCGTTGTATGAAATGACGGTCACCTTGAAACGAGGAAATGAGACCATCGACCTGGTCTCCGATCGTCTCGGCTATCGCTGGTTTGAGTTCAAAGAGCACGGCCCATTCATGCTGAACGGGGAACGGCTCCTGCTGCGCGGAACGCACCGGCATGAAGATTTTGCGGGATACGCCAACGCGATGCCTGACTCTCTGCACCGGAACGACATTCGCATGATCAAGGAAATGGGTGCAAACTTCGTTCGGCTGGCGCATTATCCGCAGGACCCGGAAGTCTACCGGGCGTGCGATGAACTTGGTATTCTTGTTTGGGATGAACTCCCGTGGTGCCGCGGCGGTATGGGGGGCGAAGAATGGAAAGCAAACACCACAAGGCTCCTGGAGGAGCAGATTCTCCAGAATTTCAACCATCCTTCCATTATCATCTGGTCACTCGCCAATGAGATGTACTGGCTTCCGGACGTGCCCCGAGGCGACAATCTCGATTCGCTCCGGTCGATGGTCAAAGAGCTGAACGCGATCGCGCACCGGCTCGATCCGCATCGTCTCACTGCGACACGAAAGTTCACCGAAGGTGCCGACCTGGTAGACCTCGTCTCTCCTTCCATGTGGCCGGGGTGGTACAGCGGGATGTACAAGACGTTTGAAAAAGCGATCGCAGATGCACGAAAGAATTACAAACGGTTTTTCCACGCGGAATATGGCGGCGACAGCCACGTCGGGCGTCATACGGAAAACCCGATCGATGGCGACGGGATGGCGATCAGCGAAGGGTGGGAGGAAAACATCAAACCTCAGAAGGTGAAAAACATCTCGCAAATGGGAGATTGGAGCGAGAGTTATATCGTCAACCTGTTCGACTGGTATCTGCATGTCTCTGAGCGAACAGATTGGTTCACGGGGAATGCACAATGGGCGTTCAAGGATTTCCCGACGCCGCTCCGGCCTGAAAATCCGATTCCATATATCAACCAAAAGGGATTGGTCGATCGGGCGGGCAAACCGAAAGATGCTTACTATGTTTTCAAAAGCTACTGGACGACCTCTCCGCAGTTCGTGTATATCGAATCACACACGTGGACGGAGCGCAGCGGCCCCGCGGAATTGTCACGCGAAGTAAAAGTATTCAGCAATTGCAGCGAGGTCGAGCTCTTTCTGAACGGCACGACGCAGGGAAAGCGAACGCGGGACATCAACGTGTTCCCTGCGTGTGGGTTGAACTGGAAAGTGAAGTTTGCTGCAGGTCCGAACGCGCTTCGGGCTGTAGGATACAATGGCGGAAAAACTGTAAGCGTCGATTCAATGGTCCTTCACTACACGACCCGGAAAAACACGCAGGCGGATCACATCGAGCTAACGTCACAACAAATGCCCGGTGGCCTGATCCTCGTGACAGCAACCGCGGTGGATGAATCGGGGCAGCGATGTCTTGACTATAACAAGAGAGTCTATTTCACGAGCGATGGCGGCGGTTCGCTGCTGATCGACGAGGGAACACCAACACGGAGTTCTGTCATAGAAATGGCGAACGGCCGGGCGCAAATCGAGTTCAGGCCCATGAAGGGCTCGCGCACGGTGATCGAAGCGAGGAATCAGGACTTCAAAGGCGCGTACCTGATTGTCAATGAGTGACGGCTTGTATTCCCGATGAACTGTCAATCTTTTCCCGCAAGCCTCGTCTCGGCCCTGAGCTGCCGAAATCATTGGCAGGCGGGAGGGGCGGATCGAACCGTGGGTTGAATTTCGGTGCACACGCACCACGCCATAGAGACATTAAAAAACCTCTACGCACCGAAATTTTGGCCAGTGGGTTGATGGCTTCCACACGTGCGTTATGATTTCGGAAAGATTTCTTTGGTTACTTTCTTTCTCGGAAAGAAAGTAACCGACGCTCCGGTTCATCAATTGGCGGCGTCACGATTTCAACGGTGGTCCGACTCATTGTTCGAATGGCAGGAAAAATCCTGTGACACCTTTCACAAAGGTTCTTTCAGTAAGGAGATAACACATGCAAGTCCGGTTCTCTACAGACCCCCGAGGTTTTCAATCAATGTCCACGGCAGATCTTCGGAAGTCGTTTCTGATCGAAGATCTCTTCACCCCCGGCGAAATCCCGATGGTGTATTCCGATATCGACCGGTCGATCACCGGTTCGGCTGTCCCAGCGAATGCGCCGCTGAAACTCCTGGGCACCAAGAAGGAGATGGCGGCAGAGTTTTTTGCGGAGCGGCGTGAGATCGGCGTCATCAACATCGGCGCTGAAGGGACGGTGAAGGTGGATGGGCAGACGTTTGCCATGGAATACAAGGACGCTCTCTATATCGGTCGGGGTGTGAAAGAGATCGAATTTGCGAGCAGTCACAGTGACAAGCCGGCGATGTTCTATTTCGTAAGCTATCCGGCTCACAAAGAGTTTCCCACGACGCATGCAAAGTTCGCGGACGCAGAACCCGTGCGGTTAGGGAGTCAGAAAGATGCCAACAAACGGACGATCTACAAATACATTCATCCGAACGGCATCAAGAGTTGCCAGCTGGTCATGGGCCTGACGGAACTCGAAGAGGGATGTGTCTGGAATACCATGCCGCCGCACACGCATCAGCGGCGGTCGGAAGTCTATATGTACTTCAATCTCGATCCTAGCGCGATGGTCATCCATCTGATGGGGCAGCCCGATGACACCCGCCACATGATTATGCGGAACCGTCAGGCCGTTCTCAATCCCAGCTGGTCGATCCATGCAGGCGTTGGTACGCAGAACTACACGTTCATCTGGGCGATGGGAGGGGAGAATCAGGTGTTCGATGACATGGACGGTGTAAAGGTAAACGAACTGGGGTAAGGCCCATGAACGCCACGACATAGACAACATCCAAGCAAGGGAAATCATGAAATCCATTTCTCGTCTCGTACTCAATGAAGACCGCTTCTTCGATCCTACTCCGGCGGTCAAAACTATCGCGCGGAAGCTCTATCAATCCGTCAAGAATCTGCCGATCATCAGTCCGCATGGACATGTCGATCCAACCATCTTCGTGGAGAACAAACCGTTCACGAACCCGACGGAACTGATTATCATCCCAGACCACTATATTTTCCGAATGCTCTACTCCCAGGGAATATCGCTGGAATCCCTTGGGATCCGGCCCCTCGATGGATCTTCAGCTGAAGCCAACGCGAGGAAAATCTGGAAACTGTTTGGTCAGAACTATTATCTCTTCCGTGGAACACCGACAGGCGTCTGGTTAGACTACGAGTTTTCGGTTGTTTTCGGCATCAAGAAACGGTTCACAGGGGAAACAGCTCTCGAGATCTATGACGAGATTAGTGAGAAGCTCCAAACTCCAAAGTTCCGGCCTCGCTCACTGTTTGATCGATTCAAAATTGCGGTGCTGTCCACGACAGATGCAGCGACAGACGCGCTCGAGGCGCATAAGAAAATCCGGGGATCTGAGTGGAAAGGGAATATCATTCCGTGCTTCCGGCCCGATGGAGTCACGGATCTGAAGGCCAAGAGTTGGCGAGCAAATATCGACTTGCTCAGTGAGCGAACGGGGATTGAGGTTACGTCGTACAGCCGCTTCATCCAGGCGCTGGAGAACCGCCGTTCGTTTTTCAAGTCGATGGGCGCCGTGTCAACCGACCACGGTGTTTCTTCCCCGTACACGCACGAGTTCACGCAAGGGGAAGCAGAGAGGATATTCCAGAAAGCCCTGAAGAGCCCGGCGACGAGCGAAGATGCAGCAATGTTTACAGGACACATGCTGATGGAAATGGCACGCATGAGTATCGACGATGGGCTCGTGATGCAGATCCATCCCGGCTCCGATCGCAATCACAACCGGGTGATCTTTGAGAGATTTGGCTCAGACAAAGGGTCTGATATTCCCATGCAGACCGAATACACGCGTAATCTGAAGGCGCTCTTGAACAAGTACGGGAATGACCCCCGACTTACCCTCATCGTCTTTACGCTGGATGAGGCCACGTACTCGCGTGAGCTTGCGCCTCTTGCCGGTCACTACCCGGCTATGAAGCTTGGTCCATCCTGGTGGTTTCATGACAGCATCGAAGGCATGATGCGCTTTCGTTCGATGGTCACCGAAACTGCGGGCATCTACAATACAGCCGGCTTCAACGACGACACGCGAGCGTTCGTTTCGATTCCAGCCAGACATGATTTGTCCCGGCGCGTCGACGCAAATTTCCTCGCCACCCTTGTGGCGAAACACATTGTGCACATGGACGAAGCAGAGGAGATGATCTACGACCTGGCAAATGGGCTCGTGAAGAAGGCCTACAGGCTCTAGGCACAACGTGTCAGACAACAGAACACCGGAAACCAACTAAAGGGAATAATGCAGATGACTGGTTCAATTAACAGCCCCGAAGCGCACAGCCGTTACCGCTGGACAATTTGCGCGTTGTTGTTTTTTGCCACAACAATTAACTATATCGATCGCCAGATTCTTTCGTTGCTCAAGCCGATTCTGGACGAACAGTTAAAATGGACAAATGAAGAATTCGGTTTGGTTAACTCGGCCTTCCAGGGTGCATACGCCATCGCGCTTCTTTTCTTCGGTTGGTTCATCGATAAGTACGGAACAAAGGTCGGTTATGCCGTTTCGATCGCAGTATGGAGCGTTGCGGCACTTGGTCACGCTCTGGTAGCGAGCGTGGGAGGCTTTTTCGTTGCCCGTATCGCCCTTGGTCTCGGTGAAGGGGGAAACTTTCCGTCCGCAATCAAAGCTGTGGCTCTCTGGTTTCCGAAGAAGGAACGTGCCCTCGCGACGAGCATTTTCAACTCCGGCACCAATGTCGGTGCGATCATCGCTCCCGCGGTTGTTCCCTGGATAGCTTTCACATGGGGATGGCAGGCGGCATTCATAGCCGCAGGTCTTGCAGGATTCGTCTGGCTGCTCTTCTGGTTCCCGCTGTATGACGTTCCGGAAAAGATCAAAAAGCTCTCTGCAAGCGAACTGACACACATTCACAGCGACCTTGAAGAGGAAAAGACCACGAAGATTCCATGGCTTCAATTGCTTGGCTACCGGCAAACGTGGTCCTTTATTGTTGCGAAATTTCTCACAGATCCTGTATGGTGGTTCTTCCTCATCTGGCTGCCGGACTATTTCAAGCAAACACGCCACCTGGATATCAAGACCAGCTGGGTACACCTCGTCACGATCTATTCGATCGTCACGGTTCTCAGTATCATTGGCGGCTGGGTGACGGGGTACCTGACAAAAACGGGCTGGACGGTGACACGTGCCCGGAAAACCGGCATGTTCGTTTTTGCCGTTCTGGTTCTTCCGATCCTGGTAGTTACGGAGGTCGGCGACTGGACCGCGGTCATGCTGATTGGTCTTGCGGGTGCTGCACACCAGGCATGGTCCGCAAACCTATTCACAACGGTGTCGGACATGTTTCCGAAGCGCGCAGTAGCATCCATAATCGGTATTGGTGGTATGGCTGGTGCTATTGGCGGAATGCTGTTCCCGTTCATTACCGGAAGATTGCTGGATGCGTTCAAAGCTTCGGGGAACGTGACAGCCGGCTATGCCGTGCTCTTCTCGATCTGTGGCTTTGCATATCTGGTCTCGTTTGCGCTGCACCACCTTCTGGCTCCAAAGTTTGAACAATTTGAAATGAAGGAAATTGCGTAGACAGATTGCAGTGTGCCGTGAAGAACTCCAAGGCACGCAACGTGAATTCAATCATAAAGGACATTCGCATGAATCTAGCAGAACTCGCAAAACAATATGATTTCACAGATCGCACCGTGGTGATCACGGGAGGAGGAGGAGTCTTATGTGGAGAAATGGCGTGCGCTCTTGTCGGCTGTAATGCCAACGTTGCAATAGTGGATCGTGATCCGGCCATGGCCGATCTGGTCGTCAAACGGTTTGAGGGAATCAAGGGAAAGTACCTTGTGGCGAAAGGGGATGTCTTAGACAGGGGCAATATGGAAGATATTGCTGCCGAAGTAGTGAAGAAATTCGGTCGCATCGACTGTCTTATCAATGGAGCAGGAGGCAACAACCCGAAAGCTACAACGAATCCGGAACAATCATTCTTTGACCTGCCTGCCGACTCGGTCAAGTTTGTGTCCGATCTCAACCTCCTGGGCACAATTATCCCGAGTCAAATCTTCGGCCGGTACATGGCGGAACAGAAAGAAGGCATCATCCTGAATGTCTCATCAATGAATGCTCTTCGTCCGCTGACCCGTATTCCCGCCTACTCTGCAGCGAAAGCTGCGGTGAGCAATTTCACGCTATGGCTTGCAGTACACATGGCTCAGGAATACTCGCCGAAGATTCGGGTCAACGCCATTGCGCCCGGCTTCTTCCTCACAAACCAGAACAGATTCCTCCTGACGGACAAGGAAACGGGAGGGCTCACGGCCCGAGGCAAAAAGATTATCGACCACACACCGATGGGGCGTTTCGGAAAGCCGGAAGAGCTGCTGGGTGCGACGCTGTGGCTGCTGTCGCCTGCATCTGAGTTCGTGACCGGCATCGTCTTGCCGATCGATGGTGGATTCTCGGCATACTCTGGGGTCTGAGAAAACACTGGACAGGAATGCGAAAGACTCAACAAGGATAAGGAGCAAGAGATGAGCAATGAATTGAATGTCCGTCCGACGGGCGCGCTTGATCTGGTTTCGCTGGGAGCATTGGTGCACAGATTGGATCCGGGGATCATCCCATTCCGGAAAGCGATGCAATGCCAGATTCATGTGAGCGGCGGCGAGTTCAACGTGGCAGCGAACCTTGCCGATTGTTTCCGCATGAACACAGCGATCGCAACGGCGATGGCAGACTACCCGATCGGTGAGCTGATTGCGGAGCGGGTCAAAGCAATGGGTGTGAAACCATTCTACAAGCATTTCAAGCACAACGGTGTGAATGGCCCCAACATGGCCACCGTCTATAGCGATCAGGGGCATGGCGTTCGTCCTCCGGTTGTCTTCTACAATCGCTCGAACGAGGCCGCGGCGCAGCTGAAGCCTGGTGATTTTGACTGGGATGCGATCTTTGCCGGCGGTGTCCGCTGGTTCCATAGCGGTGGCATCTTTGCATCATTGTCGGCGACAACTGGCGAACTGATCATTGAAGGGATGAAGGCAGCCAAGAAGGCGGGGGCCATCGTGAGCTTTGATCTGAATTTCCGTGAGAAGTTGTGGAACATCTGGGGCGGGTCTCAGAAAGCTGCAGAGGTCGTTGGTCGCATTGTTGATAACGTTGATGTTCTGGTCGGAAATGAAGAGGACCTGCAAAAAGGCCTGGGGATTCCCGGTCCGGAAGTAGCGGCAACATCGGCCCTCGATCCACACACATTCTTCGGGATGATCGACAAGGTTGTCGCAAAGCACCCTCAGGTTAAGGCTGTCGCTACGACGCTGCGGGAAGTGCATTCAACAAATCGCCATAGCTGGTGCGCCGTGGCATGGATCAGTGGAAAGACGTACATTGCACCGACATGCGAGCTGGATGTAATCGATCGTGTGGGAGGCGGTGATGGATTCGCCAGCGGCTTCATCTACGGCCTGCTGGCGGGCGAAACGCCCGGGGAAGCCGTCAAGCTGGGTTGGGCACACGGTGCCCTTCTGACCACGACACCCGGCGATACAACCATGGTATCTGTCGAGCAGGTACGGTCGTTCGCGAAGGGCGGCTCAGCACGCATCCAGCGCTAATTCATCCGAATGACTTGCGTCCTGCAGTGCCTGAAGACGTTCCACTTGACAAGAACTTGAACTTATCATAGTGATGATCAACCAAGCAATGCGGAGGAAACACAATGGCTGAACACGACAAACATTTGTACATGATCGTTTTCCCCATTAATGCGCTTGTGGCTTCACAACTGAACCCGCAGGAATTTGCCGAGCACTATACAATTGGCAGTGCAAAGCACTATAAGGGGAAGGTCGTTTTCGCGGAGATCAAGAGTAGTTTCCGGGATCCTTACTTCGACATCGATCACTATCTCTCTCAGACAGTCCCGCACCCGGATGGGCGCCCGAAGAAAACGAAGTTCATCTCGTCGTACGCCGTGCTGGAGCATGTTGAACTGAAAGCACTCAGGAATCTCTACCTGGTCACGGCAAACGGCAAGGCGCTGGAACTTGTCTCCAAGCCGTACGATGCGGTGAACGAACCCGGATTGGTGCGTATTTATCAGGAGATGACTCCGCTCTCCAATCTCGTTGCCTCGACGCTCGACCAGCGTTCCTTCGGGAAGTATATCACAACTGAAACGAAGTCAAAAGGCGCTCCCAAGATCTGCTTCACGCAATATGACTTCAACGTTGCCGAATTCCTCGAGAAGAACAAAAACCGGGAGATCATGTACTCTCCGATTCCGGAAACCAACCCATCGCGCATTTATGATTTTCTCCTGGAGTTAAAAGCGGCGCCATCCAAAAAGACAAAGACCATAAGTCTCAGCACGACGTTCGTTGAAGCATCATATGCTTTGGTCAAACACGGATTCTGGTTCGCGGCACCAGGCGAGTTGCTCTTCTATCCGATGCCGTCGCACGACGATTTGGAGAACAAGTACTACGAGTGGTGGAGATTCGTTCGGTAAGCGCGGAGGGGAATGTACTTGTTCGGTACCACGGGCAAAGCTTTGTTATCCCTAATTACCGTTCACAAAGCCGTACGACCTGCAAGGTCGGTTAGTTCCGGAGGTAGCAATGAAAATACACTTATACATGCTCTGTTATCGTTTTGAAGCCCTGGTGGCCTCACATCTCGAACCGGAGGCTTTTGGCCGCTATATGGCGATTGGCACACAAAAGAACGCACGCGGGAATGTGCTGTTCTTTGAGATCGATCCTTCCTTGAAGAGTGACTATTTCAAAACGAAGGATCTCGAACATCGCTGTACACCACACCTGGATGGCGGTCCGAAGCGCAGCAAGTACATCTCGGTCTACAGAGTCCTCGAGCATCTTGACCTTTCCGTGTTCGGGAAACTTCACCTCTGCACGGCAGATGGGCGTGTGCTGTCGCTCGATCCTTCGCCGTACGATGCAAAAGGGGAGAAACCCGGCTCGAATCTCTATGAAGAGCTCTGTCCGGTGTACCCGCTCGTTGTATCTGCTCTTCCACCTTCAGGTTTTCTGAAATTCCTGACCGATCCGAAGAATCCCATCCATGTCCCGCGCCTGTTCTTTGTCGATATGCTCCTTGACCGGGACGAAAATGGAATGCTTGCGGGATATCTTCCCTATCCGGACCCCCTTCATCTTATCGACTGCGTCAACGATCTCGAAAAGGGGGGCGACAAGAAAACCAAGACGGTTTCACGCGCACCCCGTCACCATGCATTTTTCAGAACGATCCGCCGCGGCTTCTTCCTGGGCGATCAGACCGGAATGAAGTTTTACGAATTCCCCGATCGCCGCGTGCTGGAAGTTGAATATGCAAAATGGTGGAGATCGGCTTCGGAGAGTCTTATTTCATGACCACGATTCCGGGAAAAGATCCTGCATTGATCGTCGCACCAACCCAAGACGAAAGAGAACCATCGTGCTTGTTTCGGCTCAAACCGTGGCGAGACATGATTCAACGACGTCCGGGCATAACCGTTATTACCGACATACACAAGCAGTCTAACTAGAAATGGTCCCGACAATGAAATCGATAAGAAAATACTTCAAGTCGGAGCTCGTCCGGCGTATATATCTGTTGTTCATGATGGTCCTCTTTGCGGTTGTGTATATCTGGCAGATAGGGTATAGTCAGGACACCACGCACGTTGCATCGGCCGTCACCGGGTCGGAGCACTTCCAGCCGTTTGCCGTCTTCAGCGATCCGAAGTATACACCGATGGAAATCATCAGCCTGCTGTCGGTTCTTGGGATTGCAATTGTTGGCCTTCTCTATGCGCTTCTTCTTGCGCGGCAGGTGTACAAGGCGGATGCTGGCACTGACAAAATGAAAGAAATCGCGGCAGCAATCCGCGAAGGGGCGAACGCCTATCTCGGTGCACAGTTCCGGCGTATTGGGCCGCTCATTGTCATTATCTCCGTTCTGATGTTCGTCACCTATACCGGATCTGTGGATGCATTCAAATGGGGACGCGCATTTGCATTCCTGGTGGGTGCGTTGTTCAGCTGGACCGTTGGATTCGTCGGTATGCGATTGGCTACGACAGGAAATCTCCGTGTTGCAGCCGCCGCGATGCACGGCTACGGGAAGGCGATGCAGCTCGGCTACCGTACGGGGACGGTGACGGGAATGCTCACAGACGGTTTGGGGTTGCTGGGCGGCACGATCATCTTTCTCATCTTTGGTGAGAAGGCCTACGAGGCCCTGCTCGGATTTGGATTTGGAGGCACGCTGCTCGCACTCTTCATGCGCGTAGGCGGCGGCATCTACACAAAGGCAGCTGACGTCGGAGCAGACCTTGTTGGAAAGATCGAGAAGGATCTTCCGGAAGACGATCCTCGCAATGCCGCAACGATCGCCGACAATGTCGGAGACAACGTTGGAGATTGCGCCGGTATGGCAGCGGACATTTTCGAAAGCTACGAAGTGACTATCGTCGCTGCGATGATTCTCGGTATGGCGAGCTTCGGACATAAGGGAGTCATCTTCCCGCTGCTTGTCCGAGGTATCGGTGTCCTCGGATCGATCATCAGTACCTACACGGTCAGAGCCGGTGAGCATGATTCCTCCGATAAAGCGCTCAAGAGTGTCCATCGGGGCTTCTGGATCGGGTCAGTCATCAGCGTCGTAGGGTTCTTTGTACTTGGATACTACTACCTCCATTTTGACGCCGCCTACCTTCTTGTAAATCCCATGGCAGCGGCTGGATTTCCGAATGGCGATCCGGGTGCTCTCTCGACCTTGGCAACGTGGGGTATTCCGGGGCTTGATCTTCGGCCGGCTCTCACGTGCCTCATTGGCGTATTCCTGGCAGTCGCGCTGAATAAGGTCACAAGCTACTACACACATACAGGTCATGCCCCGGTCAAGAGCCTGGCGAAGGCGTGCACGACCGGTCATGCAACAAACATCATTCAGGGATTTGCCGTCGGGTACGAAAGCACCGTCGCCGCCATTATAGTCATTGCGACTGCAATCATGCTTTCGGTACTCGTCTACGCAGGCACACCTCCGTTGTTCATCGCCTACGGCATTGCGATGACGGGAATCGGCATGCTGACGCTGACGGGTAACACGATTTCGATGGACGTCTTCGGGCCTGTGGCCGATAACGCGAACGGAATCGGTGAGATGGGGTACGAACCGAAAGAGATGGAACAAGCCAACCCCGGGAGCTACAAACGGGCGCGACAGATTCTCGCTGACCTTGACGCAGTCGGTAACACGACGAAAGCCGAAACCAAAGGCATCGCCATCGGGTCGGCTGTCATCGCCGCCGTGTCGCTCTTCGCAAGCTTCATTGCTGTGATCGCAGTTGGAAGTGAAGATAAGATCAATCAAATGACAACGGCGCAGTATGTCACTGAAGCCGGAAAGCTCACGGTTGCCGATCCGATGGTGTTTATCGGGTTCCTGATCGGTGGTGCTGTGCCATTTCTGTTCAGCAGTATGCTCATACGAGCGGTCGGAAGGGCAGCCTTTGATATCGTGCGAGAATGCCGCGAGCAGTTCCGCGATCCCGAGATTTGGGAAGGCACAAAGAAACCGGACTACGGTCGTGTCGTTGATATCTGCACAAACACGGCGCAGAAAGAACTCATTGGCCCGGGATTCCTCGCTATCATGGCTCCGCTGCTCGTCGGGTTCCTGCTTGGCCCGTACGCGTTAGGTGGCTTTCTTGCAGGCATGATCCTCGTCGGTCAACTGCTCGCCGTCTTCATGTCGAACGCCGGCGGCGCGTGGGACAATGCGAAGAAATTGATTGAGGATGGCATCTATGGCGGCAAAGGATCTGACGCACATAAGGCTGCCGTTACGGGAGATACCGTCGGGGACCCATTGAAAGATACAGCCGGTCCGGCGATTAACCCGTTGATCAAAGTCATGAACATGGTCAGCTTACTTGCCCTTGGACTCGTCATGCAGTATAACGTGATAGCGCCCAAGCTTGCGGCACCGGGGATGGAGGGGGCGATGAAGACCATCGGAGCAATGGCAGCAATTCTCTGCGCCGTTGCTATTGCCTGGGCAATCTGGCAGAGCAAGCGTGAAGGCACCGGGATCGCGCAGTTCGAAACGAAGGCAAAACCGGCCAAGAAATCCAGAAAAGCGCGGTAACAAAGCAGAAGAGAACCGTTCAATCGTTTGGAGAGGGATCCCCAATGGGTGTGAAGTTACGTGCGGCATCCGACGCCGAATTCGATCTCCTGGCACTGGGTGAGTGTATGATCCGGCTGAGCCCCCCCGGGCATCAGCGCATCGAACTGACTCCGTACTTTGAGGCCTACGCCGGCGGAGGGGAATACAACGTAGCATACGCGCTCTCACGCTATGGAATGCGAGCGGGTTGGATCTCTCGTCTCGTGGACAATCCGCTCGGTCAATTTATCAGAAACCATGCCCGCACAAGCGGCATGGACCTGAGTGAAGTAGTCTGGGTACCGTACGACGGTTCGGGTCGTGCTGACCGCATCGGGCTGAACTTCACGGAGGTCGGCATTGGCGTGCGTGCAAGCGTGACGCTCTACGATCGCGGCCACACGGCGGTGGCGAACATGAAACCGGGTGCTGTGGACTGGAAGCGCATCTTTCAGGAACGCAAGGTTCGCTGGTTTCACACCGGCGGCATCTTCACGGCACTGAGCGATAGCTGCGCAGAAGTTGCGTACGAGGCAATGAAAACCGCTCACGAAGCAGGCACCGTTGTGAGCTACGACCTCAATTTCAGAAGCAAACTATGGTCATCGAAAAAGGCGATCGAAGAAACGAAGAAACTGGTACCGTTCATCGACGTCCTGATCGGCAACGAAGAAGATTTTCAAACGGTCCTTGGATTCCAGGTTGAAGGCACGGATGAACACCTCAAGCAGTTGCCAATCGACGGGTACAAGAGAATGGTCCAGCAGGTGGTGAAGGCGTACCCCCACATTCAGGCGGTCGGGACGACGCTGCGCGAGGTCGTCAGCGGGCTGGTCAACAACTGGTCTGCCATCATGTACTACGATGGTGTATTCTACCACTCTCGCAAGTACGAGAACCTCGAAATCGAAGACCGGGTTGGGGGCGGCGATGGATTCTGCAGCGGATTCGTCTATGGCCTGCTTCACGGCATGACACCGCAGGAGTGCGTGGAGATGGGCGCGGCACATGGTGCCCTGCTCCAGACGACGCGCGGCGACACGAGCATGGTGACCATGGAAGAAATCAAACACGTGATGGGCGGCGGATCTGCCAGGATCAAGAGGTAGAGGGGAACGATCATGCTCTATTATAAGCGGGGTTCGGAAAACGACGTCTTGCTCGAGGAAGACCTGAGGCAGGGCTTGTCGGAGGCGTTGGCAAAGCTCGGGGCAAGAAAGAAAGTGCTGGCGATCCCGCCTGACCATACCCGTTTTCATTCCCACGCGGGCATTCTGACTCGTTTGGCGTGGGAGTATTACAGGGAACGGCTCACGGATATTCTTCCTGCCCTCGGCACGCACTCACCCATGCAGGAGAAGGACATTCGGTCGATGTTCGGCGAGACCCCTCTCGGTCTCTTCAGGGTCCATGATTGGCGAAACGACATCGTGACGCTTGGAGAGGTCCCGGCCGAATTCATCCACCTGCAATCAGAAGGTAAGCTGAACTATTCCTGGAAGGCGCAGGTCAACAAGCTGCTCGTGCAGGGTGGATTTGATCTGATTCTTTCTATCGGGCAGATTGTGCCCCACGAGGTGGTGGGTATGGCCGGCCACAACAAGAATATTTTTGTCGGAACCGGCGGACAAGAGGGCATCAACAAGAGTCATTTCCTCGGCGCGGTCTATGGGATGGAACGGATGATGGGGCGAGCCGACACCCCTGTGCGCAGAGTACTCAATTACGCGTCCGAGCACTTTGCCGGGCACTTGCCAATCATCTATGTGCTCACCGTTGTTGGCCGAGGGAGTGATGGGAAACTCAAGGTGCGTGGGCTATTCATCGGCGATGATCCAGAGTGTTTCAACCTTGCGGCCACGCTTTCTCTCAAGGTCAATTTTCAGATGCTTGACGAGCCGCTCCGAAAGGTCGTTGTGTATCTCGATCCTTCCGAGTTCAAGAGCACCTGGCTTGGAAATAAAAGTGTGTATCGAACCAGAATGGCAATTGCTGACGGGGGAGAGCTCATCGTTCTGGCGCCTGGGCTCAGGGAGTTTGGTGAGGACAAGCAGATCGACGTCCTCATCCGCAAGTACGGGTATGTCACGACCCCTGAAATCCTGCGCTCTGTGAACGATCATGAAGACTTGAGAAATAATCTGAGCGCAGCTGCCCATCTCATCCATGGTTCGTCCGAGGGACGTTTCTCGATCACCTATTGCCCGGGATCTCTCACGAAGCAGGAAATTGAAAGCGTCAATTTCAAATACGCCGACCTGCATGAAATGATCATCACGTACGACCCCAAAAAGCTCGCGGATGGATACAATACGATGCCGGACGGTGAAACGATCTTCTACATTTCGAATCCCGCACTGGGGCTATGGGCGCACAAAGACCGGTTTCGCTCAGCCGGTCGCTGAAAACCATCGACCAAATCGATGCTAAGAGAAAGACGTATCTCGCCAACCGTGACGCATGAAAATCGTTGTTGACAGGAATATTCCATTTATCCAGGGCGTACTTGAGAAGTACGCTGAGGTCGTCTATCGGGATGGTCGGGAGATCTCCAGAAGCGACGTGCTGGATGCCGATGCACTGATCATCCGAACACGAACGAAGTGCAATCGCTATTTGCTGGAAGGATCGGCAGTGCGATTCATTGCGTCCGCAACCATCGGCTACGATCACATCGACACGGCTTTCTGTCAAGCCAACAACATCTTCTGGACGAACGCTGCAGGGTGCAATTCCTCATCGGTCCAGCAATACATAGCGGCAGCGTTGTTTCACCTTGCTGAGGAACTGAAGTTTGAGTTGTCTAAGAAGACCATCGGTATTGTCGGTGTCGGCAATGTCGGCAGCAAGGTGGCCAGGCTCTGTACGGCCCTCGGCATGCGTGTGCTGTTGAACGATCCTCCACGGGAGCGGCGCGAGGGATCGAAAGAATTCGTCTCGCTGGATACGATTGTTGAAGATGCGGAGATTGTCACGTTTCATGTTCCGTTGAATATGGAAGGGGCCGATAGGACGTTTCATTTGGTCGACGAAAAGCTCCTCTCGAAATTCCGGAAAAATCAGATACTTATCAATTCATCCAGGGGAGAAGTTGTGGACAGCGAAGCGCTGAAAGTCGCCCTGCATGGAAAGATGCTGGCCGAGTGCGTCCTGGATGTCTGGGAACGTGAGCCTGAGATTGACACGCATCTCCTGGGGCTTGTTGAAATCGGTACGCCCCACATCGCCGGCTATTCGGTAGACGGCAAAGCAAAAGGCACATCCATGAGCGTCCAGGCCTTCAGTCGGTTTTTCGGTCTGGACCTCAATGATTGGTACCCTGAGAAAGTGCCGTTGCCGGCGAACACAGTTCTTGAGGCCGATTGCAGGAATGTGAGCGAACAAAACGTTATTGCCGGCCTGATCCAGCGCACGTATGACATTCTCGCTGACGACGCCAGGCTGCGAATGTCCCCGAAGACGTTTGAGAAGCAGCGGGAGGAGTATCCGTTGCGCAGAGAATTCCCGACGTACACAATGAAATTGTTGAACGAACATGGCGGCTTGCAGCCGATTGTGCAGGCAATGGGATTCAAGACACTACACTAAACACTCATGAAAACAAAGAGGAAACAATAGAATGCAACAACAAGCTGATTTCGGACTCGTTGGATTGGCCGTAATGGGGGAAAACCTCGTACTGAATGTCGAAAGCCATGGATTCACCGTCGCCGTCTTCAACCGGACGCTGGACAAGGTTGATCATTTTGTCCAGGGTAGGGCGAAAGGGAAGAAGATTATCGGCGTGCATTCCATCGCGGATCTCGTGGCGTCGCTGAAGAGGCCGCGCAAGATCATGTTGATGGTCAAAGCAGGCAAACCGGTGGATGAATTCATTGAGCAGATTGTTCCGCACCTTGAAGCTGGAGACATCATCATTGACGGAGGCAATTCCCACTTTCCCGATACGATGCGCAGAACAAAATACCTCGAGTCGAAAGGCCTCTTATTCATCGGCACTGGTGTTTCGGGTGGAGAAGAAGGAGCGTTGAAGGGTCCGTCGATCATGCCTGGGGGCTCACCGGCGGCGTGGCCGCATGTGAAGCCGATTTTCCAATCCATCGCTGCAAAAGTGGCCGATGGCACACCGTGCTGCGATTGGGTTGGAGATAACGGCGCAGGCCATTTCGTGAAGATGGTACACAACGGAATTGAGTATGGCGACATGCAGCTCATCTGCGAAGCTTATCAGATCATGCACGAACTGCTGGGCATGAGCGCAGACGAGATGCACGAAGTGTTTACGACGTGGAACAAAGGAGATCTCGACAGCTATCTCATCGAAATCACGCGGGATATCCTCGCCTACAAAGACACAGATGGCCAGCCGCTGGTGAACAAGATTCTCGATTCCGCGGGCCAGAAGGGGACGGGCAAATGGACAAGCGTAACATCCCTCGATCTCGGCGTTCCGCTTACCTTGATCAGCGAAGCAGTCTATGCACGGTGCCTCTCGGCAATAAAGGATGAGCGTGTTGCCGCGTCCAAGGTGCTCAAGGGGCCCGGTGGAATGTTCACCGGCGACAAGAAGGCATTTCTCGCAGATCTTGAGAAAGCGCTCTACGCCTCCAAGGTCGTTTCGTACGCCCAGGGCTTCACGCTGATGCGTGCTGCGGCGGAGGAATTCAAATGGAATCTGAACTACGGCGGCATCGCCCTGCTCTGGCGTGGCGGGTGCATTATTCGTTCAGCGTTTCTCGGCAAGATCAAGGACGCGTTTGACGGGAACTCCAATCTCGCGAACCTGCTGCTGGATCCGTTCTTCATGGAAAAAATTGAATCGTCGCAGAACGCGTGGCGGCGCGTCATTTCCACAGCAGTGATGAACGGTGTCTGGATCCCGGCGTTCTCCACGGCCCTGAACTACTTTGACGGTTACCGCAATGCGCGCCTGCCTGCGAACCTTCTGCAAGCGCAACGGGACTATTTTGGTGCCCATATGTTTGAGCGGATCGATAAGCCGCGCGGAGAATTTTTCCACACGAATTGGACTGGCCGCGGCGGCGAGACAGCTTCTTCGACCTACGTCGTGTAAGGGAAGAGCAATATCTCGCACACTACTGAAATCACTCTTGAAGAGAGAACGGAGATACGAATGACACTGGAGAAATATTCAATTGGCGTTGGTGACAGGTTCGGACATCAGGGCGCGGCACAGCTGCAGGCGCTCGAACAAGCGGATCAGCGTGGCGTGAAGATAGTGCCTGTGTGGAACAAATCGTTCCGGGAGCACACCATCGTTGGGACGCAGCCGGCTGACACCCGGCACGCGGCTGACGGCGCCGTGAAAGAACGCGGCTGGAAGAATTCATACTACGTAGACGCCGATCATATTGGATTGAAGAATGTTGACCCCTTCCTGGACTCGAGCAATTTCTTTACGCTGGATGTGGCCGATTTTATCGGGAAGGCGGCAGAGGAGAAAGACATTGAAGCGTTTGTTCGATCGATGGTGAAGTACACCGCTGCATTTCCACTGTCGGGCGTTCAGACGACGACAAAGGTAACGGAAGACGACCTGTATGCAATCGGACGGAAGTACCTCTTCGCGGTGAAAGAGGCCGGGAAAATCTATCGGCACATTGCTGAAAAGAAGGGGGAGGAGAATTTCGTGGCCGAGGTGTCGACGGACGAGGCAAATGAGCCGCAGACACCTGCGCAGTTGTTCTTCATCCTTGCTGCTCTCGCGGAGGAAGGTGTGCGTGTGCAGACGATCGCGCCGAAGTTCACGGGCTCATTCCTGAAGGGCATTGACTACGTCGGGAGCGTGGAGAAATTCACGACGGAGTTCGAGGAAGACCTGCTGGTGATTGCACATGCAATCAAGACATTCGATCTTCCAAAGAACCTCAAACTGAGCGTGCATTCCGGCAGTGACAAGTTCTCGCTCTATCCGGTCATTCGTCGTGCAATCGTGAAGCATAACGCGGGACTGCATCTGAAGACTGCGGGGACGACATGGCTCGAGGAGCTCATCGGATTGGCAATGTCGGGGCCTGAGGGGCTTCGTGTCGCGCAAGAAGTGTATGCCGCAGCCTATGCGCGGATTGATGAGTTGTGTAAGCCATACGAGACTGTCATCAATATCGATCGTTCAAAACTTCCGGACCCAGGTAAGGTGCGACAATGGGGAAGTGAGGAGTATGCATCAGCGCTGAGGCACACACAATCTGATCCACGTTACAATCTTCATTTCAGGCAGCTGCTTCACGTCGGCTACAAAGTAGCAGCCGAAATGGGAGGCGAGTATCTCCGGATGCTGGTGAAGTATCGTGAGGTCATCGGCCAGAATGTGACCGTGAACCTCTTTGACCGGCATCTTATCCCACTCTTCTTCGGAACCAAGAAGTCCTGATAAGTTTCCGTACCATTCTTCGTCAAGCGGGGCGTCGTATTTCTTTGCATTCGCAGAAATGAGAACGACGCCCCATTTTCCTTTCTTACCACTCTCAAAGTACTTGACAAAACACATTTCTTTTGGTAAAGTTGTATCGAAACGAGAGCGGTAAAGTAAACGGTTAAGTAAGAGATGCTTGAATAACCTTCCACGCCGCTCTCGATGCAGTTCCTCTAACAGTCATCGACTTCTGGGGTTGTTCCGGCCATAACTCGTCTTCAACCGGGGTTTCCATGAAAACGTGCTCATTCTTCGGTCAACTTGTTCTTCTAATTCTCATCGTGCCTCTCGTCGCCTTGAGCCAGGGCACTCTGCGCGGCGTTGTGAGCGACTCTTTGACGAATGAGAAACTTATCGGTGTGAACGTCGTTCTCGTCGGCACAGGCATGGGCAACGCTACGAACATCGAAGGCGAATACACGATCACAGGAATTCCGTTGAAGCCTTACAACGTCAAGGTATCGTGCATTGGATACGAGCCAAAAGTGATCCAGGTTGATTTTGCAAGGACTCCTTCCCGCCGACTCGATGTTCGTCTCAACTCAACGGTCATCCAGGGACTGGAAGTTGTTGTCACCGCTCAGATGCGTTCTCAGGTGGCGGCCATGAACCAGCAGATCACATCAAACACGATTATCAGTGTTGTCTCCGAACAGAAAATCAAAGAGCTCCCCGATGCTAATGCGGCTGAAGCAATCGGACGTCTCCCCGGCGTCTCCATCCTTCGCTCGGGTGGTGAGGCCAACAAAGTAATCCTTCGCGGCCTGAGCGACAAGTTCACCACCGTCACGATCGATGGCATCAAGATTGCGGCAACGGACGCGGATTCACGGGGCGTTGACCTCAGCACGATTTCCCAGGGCTCCTTGTCGGGCATCGAGCTATTCAAAGCGCTGACTCCCGATAAAGATGCGGACGCGATCGCCGGCACGGTGAACCTCGTCACCAAGAAAGCCCCTGCCAAGAGAATGATGCAAGCCGACATCAAAGGAGACTACAACCAGCTGATGAAGTCTGCGAGACAGTACGATGCAAGTTTCCGATACGGCGAGCGTTTCTTCGACGGCGTGCTTGGCGTCCAGGTGAATGGCAACGCCGAGAACCGGATTCGCAGCAACGAGCAAACAACGATCAATTATCAGGACCGGTACGATATGCGTCCGGCGAACTTCTTCATCAGCAATTTTCGACTCCGGTTCGTCGATGAGGCAAGACAACGTCAGGGGGGTGTTCTCCTGCTTGATCTGAATACACCCGACAGCGGCTCTGTGCGCTTCAGTGCCAACTACAATGCAACGCAGCGTGGGTACACGACATTTGTACGAAATTACCCGACGAACAATGCGGGCAGTACGCCGGTGTACTACGAGACGCAGGTCACGGAACAGACGATCTCGTCGATGAATACATCAGTGCGCGGAGACAACAACCTGTTTGGCCTCTCGGTCAACTGGGGTGCCGCGATTGCTCAATCGACTACACAGATGCCGTTCGATTACTATATTGACTATTTTGAGGCGATTGGTCGCAGGGATGCTTTGGGGCATGCAACATCGGGCATGGACCTTCCTGTTGATTTTGTTATTCAATCCGGGCCCGAACAGATCATATCCTATGCTGTCAACAACTTCGCAGTTGCCGCGATTGATTCCGGGATCTTCAGCACTGAGAAGAACCGGGAAACAGAACAAACGGCATATGTGAACCTCCGCGATCAATACTCTCTTGGTGACCTGTTAGCCGGTGAGTTTAAGGCGGGAGGAAAATATAAACACACAGTAAGAACAAAAGAAGCGGGCCGGCTCTTTGCGCCATACTATCTTGGGTTCGCGTGGCAGCCCAAGAACCTTGTGGGAACAAGGTTCGAATCGTTCTACAAGAGATACCAGGTAAATAACCTCGTGCGAAGCCCATCCCTGACCGATTTCCTGGATCCGACGCCCGCGTCACGCAGCCTGTTCGGCAGGTACTCGTTGAATCCTTTGATGATCAGCGACGCCGTGCGCGAGTGGTATGAGCTGAACAAGAACGGAACAGCACCGGGTGTCGAGTACTACACGGACAATACCTCAAATCTCGATTACTACGATATCACCGAGCAAATCAATGCCGGATACCTGATGAACACCCTCAATATCGGGCGTAATGTGACGTTTATTGCCGGTGTTCGTGTAGAAAGCGAGTCGAACGACTACATTTCCCGCTTTGTCCCGGGAACAGGTTCGCTGGGTGGCTTCCCGACGCCAACAGGGCAGGTCAAGGATACCGCCACCTCGTATTCGGAGACAATCTGGTTGCCGAATTTCCATGTGACAATGCGACCATTTGACTTCCTGAACGTGAGGCTGGCAGCGTACAAGGCGATTGCCAGGCCGGACTACAGCGCGAGACTCATCAAGCTCCTTGGCCAATCGGTGGGAGGATCAAATCTGCTGCTGGTGGGAAACCCCAACCTGCGGGCCTCAAAAGCTTGGAACTATGAGGTAAACACCTCAATCTTCAGCAATAATATCGGGCTGATTTCGCTCTCAGCATTCTACAAAGAAATCACGGATGACCACCACGTCCTCTCGCAGGCAGGCCTGGTCGGGTCGCGGTTCCTTGATAGTCTTGGTATCAAGTGGAATACATCACTGACACGGGGTGGATATCAATTGACGGCTCCGTATAACTCTTCGGCGCCGACCAAAGTCTGGGGATTTGAATTCGAGCATCAGGCGAATCTGAGTTTCCTGCCCGGTTACCTCCAGTTCCTGGTCCTGTCGTACAACTTCTCGATTATCCGATCTGAGACGCACCTTGTTGCGACTGTCATCGATACCGGGTGGATCATCACGCACTCCGAGTTCGGGGATATCACTACGCCGACCTACTCCAATCGTATCGTCGACCGCGTCCAGAAACTGGAAAGTCAGCCTGAGTTCTTCGGCAATGTCGCTCTCGGAATTGACCTCGGTGATTTCTCAGCCCGTCTGTCGGTATTCTACCAGGGCGAGTTCAATAGAACGTTTTCTTCGGGCGGTCTGACCGATGGTCTCACAGGGAAGTACACGAGATTGGACTTGACCGTCAAGCAGAGGCTCTCAGATAACATTTCGCTCCTCGCCAGCATCAGCAACCTTCTGGATGTCCAGGAAGACACGTATACAACAAATCGCGTCTATAACTGGACGCGGTTGAACACGAGCCAGCGGTACGGCCTCACTGCGGACTTCGGCGTAAGGATCGACCTCTGAGTCGGAGGTCTGCCGGAGGCGCTCCGTTGATTCTTTTGTGCAATCGTCATTCTTAGATAAGCGATGTGGTTCTTCGTTCTCTAACTCATGCAGTTCAACAAACAACCAAGGAGACAAGATCATGAACAACAGGCGAACCATGTGGTGCATCATGGTGGTGCTGCTGGTGGTTCCGGCTCTGCTGTTTGCTCAGGAGCTACGCCTCGTGCCCTACTCCGGTGCGGGGAGTCAGTATCTGAACCAGCAGATCGCGGCGGACACAGTAACGAACGGAAAGCTTCCGAATCGCGTCTATGTCCTTCAGCGAGGAGCCCTTTATCTTTCAAATGCCGTTTTTACAAACACGGGGAACTGGACGCTGAGGTTGAAGGCCAATGACAGTACAACGACTAAAAAGCCGGTTGTCATGCTCTACCCTACCGGTACAGGCAACACCCCGTGGAACCCGCCAGGAAGTCTCTTTTCGCTCGGCGGCAGCCTTGAGATGAAGAATCTTGAAGTTACTGGATACTATGAGCTCGTTGACACGAATCGATGGAATCTGCAAGGAGTCTTGATCACTGTTCCCGCGACGGTATCGGGAGTGAAGATCACTATCGACAGTTGTATCTTCTCGAACTCCAACGGCAACCACGTCCGAACAGACGGAGTGCCATCTGTCGTCAGAATAACAAACAATGTTTTTGCCAACATGGGGTACCTTGGCAGATCAAACCTCGGTGCAGGAAAAGCCATTGATCTTCGAAATGTATCGTGCGACTCCTTGATCATGGTCAACAACACATTCGTCAACTGGCTGGATCGTATTGTCCGACACTATCCGGCCTCAGGTGCCACGAGCACAGGTGCAATTGAATATTTCTTATTTGATCACAATACGTTGGTGAACGGCACGTCGTACCATGGATTGCTGTCGCTGGGCTCCCTGGGCAAGCGCGTTTTCCTCACCAATAATTTGCTATTCGATCCATTCATCATGGGAAACGACTCAGACGTGTCGCGCCAGGCTGAGTTCATCCCAAGCGGTGAGCTTGACAAGTACGGAAGAGCCCGGATGAACTGGATCTTCTCCTATCCAAACCCGAACATCGCCTGGAAGGTTTCGAACAACTACTATGTCATTTCTGACTCCGGTCAGGCATTCTACAATCAGTTCGCGTCGCAAGGGGTCACCGGTGAAGGCTCTCCCCTCACATGGCATATCAATGGAAGATTGGGGGCTGACTCCGTTAATGCATTCACGAAGGTCACTCTTGCGTTGGGAAAAATTCCCGCAACGATGACACAGCTCGCGCGCTGGTACCGCGCTGCCAATGGCGGCGTAAAGGGGAAAAACACTCCGGGTGCATGGATCTATGGGCAGGCCACTGATCCGAACGATTTTGATCGCAAGGGCTATGCCTGGTTGCGAGATTCTCTTAACTGCTCCTACTCCACGAGCTCTGCAGTGTACTCAGCAGGGACGGGTAGTTACCCGGTGGGAGACCTCAACTGGTTCCCGACGAAGAAGAGCGCATGGTTGCTGAGTCCTCCTTCAGCTGTCGAGACGATCGATGCTGTGCCGACGACCTTCTCGCTGTCTCAGAATTATCCAAATCCCTTCAATCCGTCGACGACATTCGAGTTCTCAATCTCGAAGAGCAGCCATGTTGTCCTCGAGGTGTTCAACATCCTCGGGCAGTCGGTCGCTACGTTGGTCGACGAGGCGATGATCCCGGGAACATACCGGATGGACTTCAATGCCTCGGCCCTGAGCTCTGGGGTGTATCTCTATCGCTTGAAGGCGGGCGATTTCGTGCAGACGAAGAGAATGGTGCTCATGAAGTAGTCGTTTGTCAGTTCCACGTATGCCGGGGTCGGGCTTGCCCTCCCCGGCATATTGTTAGTCCTCATCTCCAGTCCCGGGGAAGCCGTGCCCTGTTTCACCTCTCACACGGAACCGCTCTCGAGTCAGCATCCCTCAAGCCGTCGATTCACCTGAGGGAGACTCCCGCATTCCCGGCTCCGCACATTGGGCGAACAAAATGAAAAGATTTTTCTATCTTACGGCCACCAAACCCTCAATTCGAACACATCTCCCATAACAGCAGGTGAGGTTCCCATGGCCATTCTGCAAACTCTTGATTGGATTGTCATCGCATGCTATTTCGCCATCGTTCTTGGTCTGGCTTGGTGGGTATTCAAGAAATCAGAGAACACTTCAACAGGGTACTTTCTTGCGGGGCGTAATCTGGGATGGTTCATCGTCGGCGCTTCGATCTTCGCATCGAATATCGGCTCGGAACATCTTGTCGGCCTCGCCGGTTCGGGGGCGACGGATGGAGTGGCGATGGCCCATTACGAACTGCACGCATGGTGCCTGCTCGTTCTTGGATGGGTGATGGTGCCCTTCTACATGAGATCCAAGGTCTTCACGATGCCGGAATTCCTCGAGCGACGGTTTTCTCCGCATGCCCGCACCGTCCTCTCGGGCATCTCTCTTGTTGCCTATATCCTCACCAAAATTGCGGTCGGGGTGTACGCGGGGGGTGTTGTCTTCGCCGTTCTCCTCCCGGATATCAACTTTTTCGGGATGGACAGCTTCTGGGTTGGCTCCGTTCTTGTCATCGTCGTGACGGGATTGTACACCGTGGTCGGCGGGATGACCGCCGTTGCCTATACGGAAGCCCTTCAAACAATCATCCTCATTGTCGGTTCCGCCCTTGTTACGTTTTTCGGCCTGCAGTATCTCGGTGGATGGTCAGAGCTCCGGTCAATCGTCGGATCAGAAATGTTCAATCTCTGGAAGCCACTCGTGCCTGCAGGGATCGAAGGGACCTGGGCGCCGGTCAGGGAAACAGGAAGGATGGCATGGTATTTCAACGACAACTACCCATGGCTCGGGATGCTGTTTTGTGCTCCCATCATTGGACTGTGGTACTGGTGCACAGATCAATACATTGTTCAGCGTGCGTTAGGTGCTCCGAATGAAACACAGGCGCGGCGCGGATCAATAGCGGCTGCGTTCTTCAAACTTCTGCCGGTATTCATCTTCATCATACCCGGCATCATCTGCTACGCACTCGCTGTCAGCGGAAAACTCCCGGTCCTCCAGCAGCAACTGATTGGTCCCGATGGTCATATCATCCGGGACAATGCTCAACAAGCCTTTCCTTTGATGGTGGCTCACGTGCTTCCGATCGGTGTGAGGGGTTTGGTTGTCGCCGGACTGCTCGCTGCGCTGATGAGTTCTCTCGCCGGAGCATTCAACGCCTCATCGACACTCTTCACAATCGATTTCTATTCCCGCTTGAAGCCGAATGTCTCTCAGGAACAACTGGTCTGGGTAGGCAGGATCGCCACGACGGTCATGGTATTGATCGGCCTTATGTGGATTCCCGTTATTCGCGGCGGCAAGGGATTGTATGATTACCTCCAGGGCGTTCAGGCGTACCTCGCACCTCCGATTTTCGTTGTCTTCTTTGCCGGGGTGTTTCATAAACGCCTCAATGCGAAGGGATGCCTTGCCGCATTGTACACAGGATTTGCTCTTGGGCTCATACGCCTGGCGATCGATACGCCGGTCAAACTGGGTCATGGATTCCGCTACGAAGAGGGGTCGTTCCTCTGGGTCATGAACAACATCTTCTTCCAATACTATAGCCTGCTTATTTTCCTTGTTTCTCTGGCAGTGATGGTCATCGTCAGCTACATGACGGAAGCCCCCGCATACGACAAGATCAGTGGACTCACGTACGGAACGGTGACCGAAGAACACAAGAATGAGTCGAGGTCGAGTTGGAACAAGTGGGATGTCATGTTGTCCGGTGCAGTTTTGGCTCTCATTCTGGCGGCGTACCTCTATTTCGTTGGCTGATGAGGAAAGGCCGAGTAGTGGGTCCTCAGAAATCCGTGAGGCTGTTTCCACAGCATCGTACTTGAGGTGAATCATGAAAAGAACGTCCGTCGGATTGGTGGTATGGTTCCTTCTTCTTCCGCCACTTGTTGACAAGGCAAGCAGCGGCGATGTACCTCGGAGCCAGGCCACGGCGAGCGTTCTGCTCACGGGAGTGAACGATTCGCTCCGCATCCCGGCGTCATGGCCGTGGTCCAGGAGAATTGCGGAGTCGTTTGTTCTTCGTCATCCCGGTTCCGTGACGTACGATTCAGGTTCCCCCAATCAGCGCTGGAATTACGAACAGGGATTGATGCTGGTTGCACTCAGGCAAATGTGGCTTCATACAAATGATCGGCGCTATTTCGATTTCATCAAAGGAAATATCGATCAGTATGTTGAGGAGTCGGGATCCATCAAGACCTACAAGTATGAGGACTTCAACATCGACAACATCGCTGTTGGCCGAGCACTCCTGACCCTCTATGAAAAGACCGGTGAGCAGAAGTACATGTTAGCGGCTGACACATTGAGGAAGCAATTGAAGAACCAGCCGAGAACAAACGAAGGGGGATTCTGGCACAAGCAGATCTACCCTTATCAGATGTGGCTGGATGGTCTGTTCATGGCCGAACCATTCTATGCCTGGTATGCAGTGATGACGCAGGAATCGCGGGCCTTTGACGATATCGTGAACCAGTTTGTCTTCATCTACAAACACACCCGCGATCCCAAGACAGGATTGCTCTACCACGGATGGGATGAAAGCAAGCAGCAGCGCTGGGCCAATCCCGAAACGGGGTGCTCGCCAAACTTCTGGGGAAGAGCGATTGGATGGTACGCGATGGCACTCGTGGACGTGCTGGATATCCTTCCGAAGAACCATCCCCGTCGGCATGAACTTGTTTCGATTCTCAAAGATGTCTCTGCGACGCTCCTGAAGTATCAGGATAAGAGAACCCATCTGTGGTACCAGGTGCTGGATCAGGGGGGACGTGCGGGCAACTACCTGGAAGCTTCCGCGTCAAGCATGTTCGCCTACGCGTTCGCCAGAGGCGTGAACCAAAACTACCTCGAGAAAAAATACTCAAAGGTCGCGAGGGAGATATTTCGGGGAATCATCGAAAATCTTGTTTCGGTTGATCCTAAAGGCTTCGTCGACCTCCTCCACACTTGCCAGGGGGCCGGTCTGGGTGGGAAGCCGTACAGGGACGGAAGTTACGAGTACTACATCAGCGAGCTTCAAAGGAAAAATGACATGAAGGGGTATGGTCCGTTTCTTCTCGCCGCAATAGAAATCGAGAGGGGAGATGCGCGAACCAGAAGTGTCCGGAAATAAGATTTCCGTGTGCTGCACATTATCACGACCGACTGTATCGTCGGTCGAAGGAGTGTAACGGTGAAACGAAAATCTCATATTACACTGGATGACATTGCGAAGAAGCTCAAGGTTTCCCGCGTAACAGTATCGAAGGCATTGCGCGGTCATCCCGATATTTCCGAGAAGACTGCCAAACGCATTCGCAAAACCGCCAGCGATCTGGGCTACAGCCCGAACTTCATTGCGAGAAATCTTTCCGCGCGGCAATCGAACATGCTGGGGGTCGTCATTCCGAAGGTCGCTCACTTTTTCTTCGGGTCGGTCATCGAATCAATCTACAACACCGCATTCGAAAACAACTATGAGACAATCCTGACAGTTTCGCAAGAGAACGCGGAGCGCGAGAGAAAGCATATCCAAACGTTGGTGTCGATGAGAGTGGACGGCATTATCATCTCCATATCGCAGCAGACGAGGGACACCGAGATTTTCAAATGGATAAAGAAAATGGGGATTCATGTCGTATTTGTCGACCGAATGCCCGAGCCGCCAGTGCCCGGTTTCAGCAGCGTCATGGTTGACGATAGAGGGGGTGCGTTCAACGCAGTCGAACAGGCAATCAAAGTTGGTTATCGCCAGATTGGTTTCGTGGGGGGCAATCCGCTGGTTAGCATCGGAAAAAATCGGCTCCTGGGTTTCGAGCAGGCCATGAAGGAACATGATGTTCCGATCAAACGGGAATGGATTGTCCACAGCGGATTTGGCAAAGACGACGGCTATGCCGGATTCAAGAAGCTCTATCAGTCCGGGAAATTGCCTGAGTTCGTATTCGCAGTCACCTATCCGGTAGCTCTCGGAATGTATGAAGCGGCGAAGGAACTTGGCCTTCGGATTCCCGAGGATGTCGATGTCATCTGTTTCGGTGACAGTGACGTCAATCGCTTCCTTTCCCCCTCGTTGAGCTGTGTGCACCAACCAACCCAGGAGCTGGGAACGAAGGCAGTGCAGATGATTCTCGAGATGATCAGGAAGCCGGATGAAGTGCGCGAACAACACGTCGAGATTCCGACTGAATTGATCTTGCGTGAAACGTGTATTAGGAAAACTCCAAAACTGGTGGAATCCCTGAATCCGATCGGGGAAAAGAAGATCGCATGAACAAGCTGAGACTCCTGGCGACAGCGCAATTCTTTTCTGTCAAGCAGGGTGCCCGCGTCCAGGTCCCGGTGAGATTTCACGACAACCTGCAGTGGCTTGTTACGCCACCGCTGATGAATAGGTACCGAGCTATGCGAGCACGACAACGATCAATGATCCTGATCCTTCTACTAACTTTTGTACTGCTGTTTCTTGGATTGGTAACTGACGAACCGGTACGAGTGTTCATGATCGGCGATTCGACGATGGCGGACAAACCCCTCATCGGAACCGCGGAGCGGGGGTGGGGTCAGGTGTTTCCGCTTTTCTTTGAGGCCGGTGTCCTCATAGAAAATCATGCGCGGAACGGTCGAAGCACGAAGAGCTTCATAGCAGAAGGAAGATGGCAAACGGTCGTCGAGAGGCTGAAACCAGGTGATTGGGTGTTCATCCAGTTCGGACACAATGATGCGAAGAAAGAAGACAGTTCCAGGTACGCGGAGCCGCACACGGACTACAAGAACAACCTGCTTCGCTTTGTGACTGAGGCACGGGCGAAAGGAGCGAATCCAATCCTTCTGACTCCTGTAAGCCGAAGGAAGTTCGACACGGAAGGAAAGCTCATTGATACACACGGCGACTATCCCGGAGTCGTCAGGGAGTTAGCCGCTGAACAGAACGTCCCGCTGATCGATGTTCACATGAAGAGTATGGAAATGCTTGTGAAACTTGGTGCTGAAGAATCCAGGAAGGACTTCGTGTGGATAAAACCTGGGTTCTTCACAGCAAATCGTGCAGGACGGGAGGACAATACGCACTTCACCGAATCTGGCGCCCTGAAGATAGCCCGACTCGTCGCCGACGGGCTCAAGGAACTCAATCTTCCACTGAGCAAGCACCTCACGCCGTTCAATGAGAACGCGATGGTGGGAATCAACAAGACTGTCGTCCTGGACGAATTCTACAACAACGAGTGGAAGAAGAACGCGAAGGGGGTCTCCGAGCGGTTTCACTATGTGTGGGAGGATACTGCGAACTCAGGATTCTCCATCCTCGGCAGCAAGATTGTGAAACTCGGAGCATCGATCGATTCGCTGTGTGAAGTGCCTACGCTGCAAAATCTCAACCGTGCCAGTGTCTATGTTATCGTCGATCCCGATACCCCGCAGGAAACAGAGCGCCCCAACTATGTTGACTCACTTGCGATCGAAGCGATCGCCGGATGGGTGAACAACGGCGGCATTCTCGTCCTGATGGAGAATGACAAGGGAAATGCAGAGTTCGAACATTTCAATAAGCTGTCGGAGAAATTCGGCATCCATTTCAACGAGGACAGCAGAAACCGGGTGACCGGCAACGCGTATGACATGGGCAGGTTCGATAGATTTCCGGATCACCCCCTGTTCAAAGGCGTCAGGCAGATCTACATGAAGGAAATCTCGACGCTGAAGATTCAGGAACCAGCTACGGCGATCTTTTCGGACAAGGGAGATGTGATCATCGCGTACGCAAAGGTGGGCAAAGGAGGAGTCTTCGCAGTCGGAGACCCATGGCTCTACAATGAGTACATCGAACATCGGAAACTTCCGGCAGACTACGAAAACGACAAGGCAGCCGAAAATCTTTTCCGCTGGTTGCTTGAGCAGGCGTCACCGGTACCTGCATATAACTGAGCGATCGTCCTCAGATGAGATTCAGAATGCGTATCAGCACATTTCTATTTGCTTTTTTGATCTTTGAAGGATTGACGGCATCCGCTCAGGTGCGATCACCTGAACCTGGAGTCTGGGTCTCGGACAACGGGAATGGGTCGTACAAGAACCCGATCATCTATGCGGACTATTCGGATCCCGACGTCATTCGGGTCGGCGACAACTATTACATGACTTCATCAAGTTTTTCTCATTTCCCCGGGCTTCCGATCCTCCATTCCAAAGATCTGGTAAACTGGAAAATCATAGGACACGCTGCGCCCGAGTTTCCGTTTGATGAGTTCAGCGAACCGCAACATGGCAAGGCGATCTGGGCACCGTCCATTCGATACCACGACGGTGAATTCTTTATTTACTTTGGCGACCCGGACCGGGGAGTGTTCCTGACGAAGACAAAGAATCCTGCCGGACCCTGGGAGCCAATGCGCTTGATCCGCAAGGTGACCGGATGGATCGATCCCTGTCCCCTCTGGGACGACGATGGTAACGCGTATATCGTACACGCCTGGGCAAACAGCCGGGCCGGGGTAAAGAGTATTCTGGCTGTGAACAAGATGAACAAGGAGGGGACGGAGATTCTTGACGACGGCATCGTCGTTTTTGTCGGTCATTTCAATCACCCGACAATCGAAGGGCCCAAATTCCACAAACGAAACGGCTACTACTATATCTTCGCTCCCGCCGGCGGGGTCAAGTCGGGTTGGCAAACTGTTCTGCGTTCGAAGAGCGTCTTCGGACCATACGAGGACAAGAAAGTCCTCGAGCAGGGGAGCACGAGCATCAACGGCCCTCATCAGGGAGCGTGGGTCGATACAAAGACCGGTGAGGATTGGTTTGTGCACTTTCAGGACAGATATGCCTATGGGAGGATTGTCCACCTTCAGCCGATGCGATGGGAAAACGACTGGCCGGTGATCGGCGTCGATTACGACAAGAATGGAATCGGCGAGCCGGTCTTATCATATAAGAAACCAAATATTGGGAACGCATATCCGGTTGAAGTGCCGCAGACGAGCGATGAATTCGATTCTTCGAGCCTTGGTCTGCAATGGCAGTGGGAAGCGAACTATGAAAGCGATTGGGTTTCTCTCGATGCCAGAAAAGGGTGGCTCCGGCTCTATTCTCAGCTTCCATCCCCGAAGTACAAGAACCTGTGGAATGTCCCGAGTCTGATGCTCCAGAAGATGCCAGCGCCGGCGTTCAGCGCGACGGCCAGGTTTGAGCCTGCGCAGCAATCGGTCGGGGAGAAATCCGGTCTCGTGGTCTTCGGGCTCGACTATTCATACATCGGGATAAGCAAGTCGAAGGCATGGTATACGATCTCACACATCGTTTGCACGAAAGCCGACAAAGGCACTGAGGGGGAGACTACTGCTTCGGTCGATGCTTCAGGTTCGGAAATCTACCTCCGTGTCGAAGTACGACCGGAAAGCGCATCGGAAATAATACCGAAAGTCCTTTGTTCATTCAGCTACAGCATTGACGGCAAGACCTTTCGCCCTCTGGGAAAGACCTTCACTGCCCGGGAGGGGCTATGGGTGGGAGCAAAAGTCGGGGTGTTTGCTTCGGGGTCAGATGCAACCGAGAAGTCCGGGTATACTGATGTCGATTGGTTTAGAATCGAACGGCTGGAGAACTGACGCGGGTGAGATGTTCCCACGATGATTGAAAAGCACCTCGCTCATATATCGTGTCACTCCCGAATGTCTTTGTCGGGAGTCCAGAATGCGCTGTGTGGATTCCCCGCCAGCCTCATAGAGCATCGAGGCGGGCTGGCCGCTTAAGACAAGCGGGAATGACAAGTTATTTTTCGAAAAGTGCTTTTGCGATGCTTTCGATACTATCGGAGGAGATGCAGCATGAACTTCAAATGCAGAATGCGAATCGTCATTCTCGTTGTGATGAGTCTCGGGCTGACACGCGGGATTGAAGCGCAGTCATCCGCTTCTCTTGAACAGGAGATTGCGGCATACACTTCCAACCTGCCATTCCCGATGCCGCAAATCCAACTGCCGCAAATTCCGGCGTACCAGGTGAGTATAGTGGATTTTGGAGCTGTCGCCGATGGGCACACGATGAACACGAAAGCGATAAACGATGCGATCCGGGCGTGCACGAAAAAGGGAGGGGGGATCGTTGTGATACCTCCGGGAATGTGGCTCACGGGACCAATCGGGCTTGCCAACAACATCGAGCTCCGTGCCGAGACCGGCGCACTCGTGTTTTTCAGTCCAAGGTTCGAAGAGTACCCGATGCCTGAAAAAGGAAGCCGTGTCACATCTCCAATTCATGGCCAGGGCCTGACAAATATCGCAATCACGGGCAAGGGGACATTCAATGGGAACGGGCACTACTGGCGTCCCATCAAGAAAGAGAAGCTCACAGCCAAACAGTGGAAGGACCTGGTCGCCTCTGGGGGCGTCGTCACTCCTGACGACAAGATGTGGTGGCCTTCCGAGGAGGCGATGAACGGAGAGGAATACCTGAAGAATCTCCGTAAGGGAAGCAAGAAGCCGACCCCGGAAGAGGTTGCTGGAGCGAGGGAGTTTCTCCGTCCGACCATGGTCGACCTGGTGGGATGCAACAAGGTGCTCATTGACGGTCCGACGTTTACGAATACCCCGGGTTGGGCACTGCATCCCTCGGATTGCGAGAACGTCGTCATCCGCAACACATCCGTCATCAACAACTGGTGGGGACAGAACACCGACGCAGCCGACATCGGTGCGTGCAGAAATGTTCTTTTCTACAAGAATGTGCTGGATGCGGGGGACGACGGCATCTGCATGAAATCGAGTGTGATCAAGAATCGGGAGTTTGCGCTCGAGAACATCGTCATCGCCGATTGCATTGTCTACCACGGCCACGGCGGTTTTGTGATCGGTAGCAACACGGATGGAGGCATCCGCAATATCTCTGTCAGGAACTGCACGTTTATCGGAACGGACATCGGCCTCCGGTTCAAGTCGGCTCGCGATCGGGGAGGGAAGGTGGAAAATATCTACGTCGACGGGATCCGGATGAAGGACATTGCGACCTCAGCCATTCTGTTTGATATGTTCTACGAAGGCAATGCAGACTTCGATCCCGCGAAAGCGAAGATCCCGTACTTCCGGAATTTCGACATCAGGAACATCGTCTGCGACGGGGCCAAAAACGCCATGTTTGTCCGCGGACTTGCTGAGGCGCCGATTCAGGGAATCTCTCTGAAAAACATCTCCATTACGTCCGATGAAGCGATGAAGATGGAAGACGCCGATGGATTCACGCTGAACAATGTCTGGTTGAATTTCAAAACTGGTCCGGTCCTTACCGTCAAGGATGGAAAGAATATACATCTCGACCAGGTCGTGACCTCAACAAGGCCAGAGTTGTTCATTCTTGCTACTGGATCTCGTACAGAGAATGTCCAAGTCTTGAAGTCTGACGCCGCGAAAGCGAAGAAGGACGTTAAGCTCGGTCCGGATGTCAAGCCAGAAGCGATCGTTCTGAAATAGAGAAGGGGTATTGACCTGAGCATGAGAAAGAAGCACCATAGCAGCAGCACTTTGATTCTGGCCATCTCGTCAGCGTGGTTCATTACGATATTTCTTCCCGTGTCCTCGAGTGCCAAGACGTACTTTGTTTCTCCCGGAGGAAGCGATGCGGCTGGTGGTACGTTCGACCAGCCCTTCCTTACGATAGTGAAGGCCCACTCCGTCGTTGCCGCCGGAGACACTATTCTGGTACGCGGGGGAACTCATTTTCTCAACACGACAATCAGCCTCACAAGGAGCGGCACAAGCACTAATGGTCTTTTCCTGCTGGCATATTCCGGCGAACGGCCTCTTCTTGATTTTTCATCGATGGCAGTTTCGGGCAGCAACAGAGGAATCCAGTTGTCAGGAAGTCGCTGGACCGTTAAAGGATTTGACATCAAAGGAGCGGGTGACAACGGGATGTTTATCAGCGGCTCCTTCAACACGGTTGATTTCTGTGCTCTTTTCGAAAATAGGGATACCGGCCTGCAATTGGGCAGCGGCGCCTCGAACAACAGAATCATCAACTGTGATTCGTACTACAATGTGGATCCCGGGCAGGGAAATGCCGACGGATTCTCACCGAAACTGGATGTTGGTACAGGCAACTATTTCTATGGCTGTAGATGTTGGCAGAATTCAGATGATGGCTGGGATGGGTATCTGCGGCCATCCAACGATGTAACGACGACTCTGGAAAACTGCTGGAGTTTCAACAACGGTTATCTGAAGGACGGTACTGCAAGCAGTGGCAACGGAAACGGATTCAAGATGGGCGGCGGGGACAATGGCAACGCAGACCATCTGAAGCACAACATGATTCTCAAGAGATGTCTGGCATTTGACAACAGAGTCAAGGGGTTCGACCAAAACAACAATGTGGGATCGATGACCGTAACCAATTGCACAGCGTATAGAAATGGCACCAACTACAGCGTCAGTCGTGCACTCGATTCGGGCAAAGCACTCATTGTTGTCAATTGTGTCGCGCTGGGGAGCTATGGCTCACTGGGGGGCTTCGCCGTTCAACAAACGAACAGCTGGCTGAGCCCTTTCAGCGTCTCGAATGCAGATTTTGTCACAGTCGATACGGCGGGTGTACGTGGGCCAAGAAAAGCAGATGGGAGCTTGCCCGACATAGCGTTCCTGCACCTTGCGCCGACGAGTCCGATGATTGATGCCGGTGTCAGTGTCGGATTGCCGTACAGCGGTCGTGCACCTGACCTGGGGGCCTTTGAAAGTGGTCCGTTGACGGTGATCGGTGAACACCGGGAGGTGGCTCCGGCGTTCAGACTCGAACAGAATTATCCGAACCCGTTCTCCGCCGGAGGCGGATCCGCCTTTG
>Ga0208045_1000002_pt1 | contig 164140 bp, 154 predicted proteins | sample PL_2010_200m_FD_184160 | JGI IMG/M metagenome (GOLD analysis project Ga0208045, IMG submission 184160) | Freshwater microbial communities from Powell Lake, British Columbia, Canada to study Microbial Dark Matter (Phase II) - PL_2010_200m... | ecosystem: Environmental > Aquatic > Freshwater >...
ATTCCACCTCACGGTGGACACCCTTGCCGTTCGGCTCATGATTCCCCCTGCCGGGGTCATAGGAGTCTTGCACTCCCTAGCAACTGCGCCCTGCCGGGCGCACAAAAGAGAAAACCCGCCCGGCTTGTGTGCCAGGCGGGTTCTTCAGGTAGAGCTTTTCCATGTAGACCTGACAGGTTTCATTGTGAACTCTCATGGAAACCCGTCAGGTCTGCCGTGTTGCGGTGACCCTATTTCTTGAAGGGCTTCTCATGGTCAGAGGCGAGCTTGAACCGGAAGGGGATTGACACCCAAACCGCTACCGGCTTCCCCTCCATGACCGCGGGTTTGAACACCCATTGCTTTACGGCATCTACTGCTGCCTGATTGAGCATTTCTGCGTCGCTTTTCTGAATCTCAACCTTGGTGACCTTCCCCTGTACATCCACCAACGTTTTCAGCCATACTGTCCCTTCTACTTTGTCTTTTTTTGCGGCTTCCGGATATTTCGCGGGCATTTGTTTGATTGCTTCCGGTGGCTTTTCGTATGGAACATAATCTGCCGGTGGCATCTCCTCACGGAGGTTCTTGGCTTTCGACTTCATATCTGGCGCCTTCACCGGCACTCCCATAGAAGGCGCTGCGCCTTTTCCCTCACTAAGTTTGAAACGAAACGGAACCATGACCCACACAGCAACCGGCTTGCCATTCGTAATTGCAGGCTTGAATGTCCACTGCTTCGCTGCAGCCATAGCAGCCTGATTGAAGACCTCAGTGCTACTCTTCATTACCTTTGCCTCGACGACGTTTCCTGATTCATCTATCCAGACATTTACCCAGACCGTTCCCTCCGCCTTACTCGCCAAGGCCTCGTTGGGATAGTCAGGATGCACCTGTTTCACAACTTCAGGGGGCTGATCATACTTTACGTAGTCGGGCGGTGCCTGCTTCTTGGCTTGCTGATCCTGAAACGCAAGTTGATCTTCTTCACTCAGAAGTTCTTGAACCACACCGGGCTTCTCGGCAACCGTCTGTGCGCAAAGACCGGCACACAAAAGGAGCGATATAATCAGCAACACAGGTTTCCTCGATTTCATAAGTCCTCCCTATTGAATGGTTACCACTGGTTCCATCGTATATGCTCTTACTTCCACGGTGGGAACTGCCATCAGAAATGCCGTCTGTACTGTGCGGACATCGGCGGTCTGATTTGATTCAGCCCACATCGACGATAGCAGGACGCTTCCAAAGATGAGCACGAAGACGGCAGCCGCGACCACAGGAATCCGCATTGAAAGCCTGCGCTGCCAGATCATTGCCGGGATGCCGGGGCGATCGGGCTCGCTTGGGCGGCGGTTCTTCGCCGCGGTCAATACTCGCATATCCAATTCCTCCGGCGCCAATGGAGGGATATCCTCTCTGAGGTTGGCCCGCAACTCCAACTCTGAGCGAAGAGTCGCTCTGCACACAGAACACTCGCTCAGGTGAGCGAACAGTAGCTCCGATTCCCGATCCGCCAGCTCATTGTCGATTAGCGCACTTACCTGCTCCTGGTACTCATCGCACTTCATATCTCATTCCTTTCCTTCAGTATCGATTCCAACTTCTTTCTCATCGCCCTTCTGGCCTTGAACAATCCTGACTTGACCGCGCTCTCAGATGCACCAGTCACCTGGGAGATTTCTGCATAGGAGAGCTGTTCATATTCCTTGAGTATCAAGAGCTCCCGATACGTCGGCTTGAGAAGTCCCAGGCAGTGCTGGACAATCCCGGCTCTTTCTCTTTGAACCACATTTTCCAGCGGATTGTCTTCATCCCACACATTCTCGGTCTCTTCCTCCAGTTCCTCCGTTGGCCGCAGCCGGCGAAGAATTGTAAACGCCTCGTTGCGTGCGATGGAGAAAATCCACGCCTGCAGTGATGCTGCATTTTCAAGTTGATCGAGCGATCGATGAATCTTGACAAACGTCTCCTGCGCCGCATCTTCAGCGTTCTGTGGATGCCGGAGAAGCCGGTAGCAATAGGCGTACACACGGTGCTTGTATCGATGGTAGACGTGAACGAAGGATTGTCCTCCGTCAATCATAGAACGTTCATCGATTTGTTCGTATCTGATTGACACCACGGCTGGTTGCGATTGTGGTTTGGTCCCTTAAGTTAGCACTCCCTTCCTCACTGTCAACTTCCTACCAGGAGAGATGAGGGAATCCGGAAAAAGTTGCTGTTCTTAATTCTGCGAATTGACTTTCTTTGCGGTGTTCTCTACCTTCACAGAGCCATTTACAGTCACCATTCAGATTCTCCTGCGAAAAGCTTTTTGAATGAAACGAGCCCTGATCGTCTTCGAATTCATTATCCTCTTCATTCTCGGGTACTATTCCCTGTACCTTGCGACCGACTATCAAACGGCGCACGGTCGGCACGGCATGCCGGCACTCATCTGGATCATCGATACGATCGATCTTTTCATCCATGAGGGGGGCCATGGAATATTCAGCCTCTTCGGCCGGTTCATATACTTCCTCGGTGGTTCGCTCATGCAAATCATCCTGCCTGTAACGACTATTATCGTTTTCCTGAAGACGAGCGGACTCCGATCACTCATTGGAACTCTGTACTGGCTTGGACACAACATGATCAACGTGTCCATCTACATCGATGACGCGCCCAAGCAACAACTCACGCTCATCTCGCGGCACGCGATCCATGACTGGCGATGGCTGTGCAATACCATGGGGATCATGGACTCATCCGGCGATCTTGCTGCCGTGGTCGCTTTTCTCGGCACAATCAGTCTGCTGGGAGCAATCGGAACGACGGTGTACTTCATCGTCTACGACATTCGTGCAGAGTTCTTCCCTCCTCCTCCTCCCCAACCCTTCCCGCCAGGTCTTCGTCCCCGGACAAGGACCTTTCTTTCACCTGAGGATAAGAGTACGCGCGAGGATGATGTAGACAGTTGACCGCTCACCCTTCCGCCTGCATTGCTTTTCCCTTCGCGCTTTCTTAGATTGACGTATCGTGTTCACAGTCGCAGGAGGCTCACATGAATTCACATAGTCCATTTCCGTCCCGCACGTTTTCGGTGGTGCTTCTTCTCATGCTCGTTGCAGCCCTTGCTCAGGCGCAGTTGAGATTTCAAATTGGAGCTGGAGCGGGAGTCGCTATCCCCGCTTCAGACTATGCGGGAACCACAATGGATTTCTACAGCGGTACAAAGTATGGACTCGGAAGCGGTCTCAATCTTCAGGCGAAAGCTCGTTTTGGACTGCTCGGCCTAAGACTCACGGGGGAAGTCGACTACTCATCGTTCAGCAGAAGCGGAGAAGCTCAGCCGGGCCAGGGAACGATAGACCTTTCCCAGAAGGTTGTTGCGATCAAGTTGGGACCTGAGTTTTATATGGGCGTGCCGTTTGCCCCTGTGACGCCGTACATCGGCATCAATGTCGCTCTGAGCACATTCAGCGGTCAGGTGCAGTTCCGGGGTGTCCCAAAAGTCCCAAGCGCGACGTACGATCTCGCCACCGCCGTACGCCTCGGTGCAGGATTCAACGGAGGGGTACTCGTGACACTTGGGTCGTTCACGTCACTTGATCTGGGCATTTCGTATGACCTGATGAATGCCAGCGACAAAGCGTGGGAGGACACGGATCGTACCCAGGACCAGCGACTTGATTCCTATCTCGCGTTGAACGACAACAGAGATCCTTTCTATAAAGCCGGCGACGAGAAGCACTTCATCAACAACGCGAGGAATATCAACGCATTCCAGGTAAAGGCAACAATCATGGTTGGTCTTTAACTGGGTGTTGAAAAGTTCTTTCTGATGTAGTTACACGATTGAAGCGACTCTTCTGGGGCTGTACGGGCGTGAACTCCCGGGTGAAATCAATACAGAGCTCCGCACATCAGTCAAAATCCCTGGTACAAAATGAAAGATCGAAATCGATGCGGTTGGTCGACCTCTGATCCGTCGTATATGGAATACCACGACAATGAATGGGGTGTTCCCGTTCATGACGATCGGAAACTGTTTGAGATGCTGATCCTTGAAGGGGCGCAGGCTGGACTGAGCTGGATCACGATTCTGAAAAAGCGGGAGAACTACAGAAAAGCCTTCGACAATTTTGACCCCACCACGATCGCGCGGTATGATGCACGCAAGAAGCGCCAGCTCTTGCGAAACGAGGGGATCGTTCGCAATCGACTCAAGATCGACGCAGCCATCGGTAACGCGAAAGCATGCCTGGCTGTTCAGCGGGAGTTTGGAAGCTTCGATGCTTACATTTGGCAATTCGTCGGCACCAAACCAAAGCAGAACCACGGGAAATCCTTGAAAGAGATTCCGACGAAAACGTCGGCTTCCGAGGCGATGAGCAAGGATCTGAAGAAACTGGGATTTCGCTTTGTAGGACCAACCATTTGTTATGCCTTTATGCAGGCCGTCGGAATGGTGAATGATCACATAACGGCGTGTTATCGGCATCATCAACTAACCCCTTCATCCATCTACCATCATCATAGGCCCTGACTCATGATCCACAGAAGACTCAACGCAGCCCTTCTCTTTGTCATCTCCATATTTGTCTTCTCTCTTTCGTACTCGCAGGACGGAACCATCTTGATGTCACCGTACCTGCAGGCGGTGACGACCAATAGCATCTATGTCCTTGTCGAATGTTCGACTACAGACGCTGTTGTGGTTGAGTACGGTCTCACAGGATCTTACGGTTTGCGTGCCCGGACAGAATCATGCGATACAACGACCAAATCCACATACGTCCACAATATCAAGATCAGCGGACTGTCCCCCAACACGCTCTATCACTACCGAGCCCTGCAAAACGGGACGACAACGGGTGAAGCTGCATTTCGGACTGCTCCGAATCCGGGAACGAGCTATCGCTTTGCGTGGATGGCCGATTTCCGAACAGGCGTGACTGTTCACGACAGCATTGCCAGGCGCGTCGCCGAAGCGAATCCTGTTATGTCGCTGTACGGCGGTGATCTTTGCGTCAACTCAGGTTACCCGGCCTTCAAAGAGCAGTTCTTCCGTCCGAATGAACTCGCATTGATCGCCCGCGTTCCATTCTTCAATACTCCCGGCAATCACGAAAAGTGGTCGACGAACACCCGGGCATTTACGCAGGCCCCCGCATCTTCTTCAGGCATACAAGAATACTATTCATTCGACTACGGCGACATGCACGTCCTTGTGCTGAACAACGAAATCCCGTACGACGAAGAAAGTCCGCAGTACCGCTTCGCCCAGAGTGATCTCTCGACCACGACAAGAGCATGGAAGGTTGTGATCAATCACAGACCGGCATACTGCGCGGGCGGACATGGCGAGGATGCCAAGATGAAGAAAATGTCAGAGAATGTCTTTGAACCAAACCACGTCGACGTAGTCATCGGCGGACATTCGCATTTCTACCAGCACAACCTGGTGAACGGAATTCACCACATGGTTCTTGGATCCGTGGGTGCTCCCCTGTACAACCCGGGGAGCGCCTCGTACATCGTGAAGCAGGCCAAGGACTATGATTATGGAATCATAGATGTCACCCCAACTTCGTTCGACATGAGGGTCTACAACGACAAGGGGCTGCCCCTCGACACTCTTTCGTTGATGAAGACAGGCGGTGCGAAGTCTAAGAAGCCCTGAGCGCCGGAGGTTTATCTAATCCGCCCGGACGTTCCAAGGGAATGAGATTCTCTCCCAGTCATTCGCGGTCGAATGCCGGGGAATTAAGAAGGAAAAATCCAATGAACAAGGGCTCAAGGCAACAGGTCACCAGGCAATTGCAGGAAATACCGGGTGTGGGAAAAAGCATCGCAGAGGATCTTTGGCTGCTTGGCATTCGCCGGGTGGCCGACCTGAAGGGAAAAGACCCCGAGAAGCTCTACATCAAGCGATGCGCGCAGGTTGGGATGCAGATTGATCGATGTCTCTTGTACGTCTTTCGGTGTGCTGTGTACTATGCCTCAACCCAACGCCACGAGCCTGACCTCTTGAAATGGTGGAATTGGAAAAACAGAACTCTCAACTGACGCAGTCATGCACTCATCCCCCCCACGACTGAAACTGATTTCTGCGTTCGCCTCCGTCTATATTGTCTGGGGTTCGACCTATCTTGCGATTCGCATTGCCATCGAGACAATCCCACCCCTGCTCATGGCCGGCTTCCGGTTCATCATTGCCGGTTCGATGATGTACCTCTGGGGGCGCCTCCGCACCAAGGAACGGCCAACACTCATCCATTGGAAATCTGCCGCGATCGTGGGACTTATGCTCCTGCTCGTCGGCAATGGCGGACTCAGCTGGTCCGAGCAGTTGATCCCCTCCGGCATCGCGGCGCTGATCGTCGCTGTCAGTCCGCTCTGGTTCATCCTGATCGATTGGATGCAGGGGGGTGCGCGTCCGACAGCCGGTGTCTTCATTGGATTGGCACTTGGGACACTCGGAATCGCCATTCTTGTTGACCCGGCCGACCTGGTTGGAGGAGGCGAAGTGAGCGCTCTCGGCGCGTCTGTGTTACTTGTGTCGTCTGTTTGCTGGGCTTTTGGTTCGTTCTATGCGCGAGGCGCGAAGCTCCCTTCTTCGCCCGCTCTCGCGAACGGCATGGAGATGCTCATCGGAGGCGTTGGACTCATTTTCGTCGGCATGATCGCAGGAGAGATGAAAGATCTTCACCTGGCAACCATCACGACCAAGTCTCTTCTTGCCGTTGCTTATCTTGTTGTTTTCGGTTCGATCATTGGATTTTCGTCGTACATCTGGCTCTTTCGTTCTACGACCCCGACGCGTGCTTCGACATACGCGTACGTAAATCCCGTCGTAGCTGTTTTCATCGGTTGGCTCGTCGGGGGCGAACAGTTGCCAACGCGCGTTGTTCTCGCGGCAGTGCTGATCATTGCAGCCGTCGCAGCGATTACAGTATTCGGCACCAGAAAGAGTTCGAAAGCGCTCGAGACTCTCGCCGCGAAAGGAAATGAGTGAGGAGTGGTGGAGTATGTGAGTATGTAAGTATGTGAGTATCTAAGTATGTAAGTAGTAGAGTAGTTCGACTTCAGAGGGCAGTTGGCAGAGAGCAGCTGACAGACGGATGCTGATAGAGCGTAGTTCAATATAGTCGGAGATCTCCGTGAGCACTCGTGTAAAGATCTGCTGCATCAGGAGTTTCGAAGAAGCTGAGATGGCAATCCGGTACGGTGCATCAGCGCTCGGGTTTGTTTCCGCAATGCCGAGTGGACCGGGGCCAATTTCAGAAGACCTCATCGCCGAAATCATCCCGCGAGTTCCGCCTGGTATTCTCACCTTCCTTCTCACGAGCAAGCAGGACGCGCCCTCCATCATCGACCAGCAGCGGCGAACGCGGGCCAACACGTTGCAGCTTGTTGATGCTGTTTCCTTTGAAACCTATCGCGAGTTGAAGAAAGCTCTTCCCGGCGTTTCGATTGTTCAGGTTATTCATGTCACCGGCAGCGACGCAATCGATGCCGCACAATCCATCGCTCCTCTTGTTGACGCTCTTCTCCTCGACTCGGGTAACCCAAATCTGCTGATTAAGCAGCTAGGAGGAACCGGGCGAGTGCATGACTGGACCATCAGTAAAACCATCTGCGCCCAGCTCGCCAAACCGGTGTATCTTGCCGGTGGTCTGAGCCCTGAGAACGTTGCCGAGGCAGTACGTCTCGTCCGACCTTTTGGTGTCGACCTTTGCAGCGGTGTCCGGACAAACGGCGCGCTTGACGAGGTAAAGCTCTCGCGCTTCTTCGAGCAGGTCACGACCCTCTAGTTTTTTTCTGTCCAATCCCCCGTTCTATCCTCTTTATCCAGTCCCAACTCCTTCAAAACCAAGGGATTACCGTCTTTCTCAGAAACCTAAGAAACTTGTGGGGTTTCGGAACTTTCTTGTTTTTGGCGTGGTTAGAGAATGATCAAATCCAATGGGCTTGCTGGTCATCAAACTGGAAACCTGAGATACCCTGCGGGTTTCCTTCCAAATACGGGATAAAGGAAATGAGCGTCTCCGACTCAGAAACTCGTGACAGAATCCTCGAAAAGGCCCGCGACCATTTTCTTCAGTTTGGCTTCAGCACCGTGACGATGAGCGAAATCGCTACGGATCTCGGCATGAGCAAGAAGACGGTGTACACCTACTTCCCGAGCAAGGAAGACCTCGCATCTGAGATGGTGAAAAGGATGCAGGAAGAAATTTCCTCGCAGATGAACGCTCTCGTCGACGACCAGGGGATGGATTTCATTGAGAAGCTAAAACGCATACTTGATATCACAGTGTCGCATCACAGCCGGCTCACGCCTCATTTCAGAATGGACCTGCAGAAGCATGCGCCGGGGGCGTGCAAATGCACGGACGAGTTCCAGCAAAACCAAACTCATACGGTTGTGTCGAAAGTCATCCAAGAGGGCATCCGAAAAGGGGTATTCCGCAGTGACCTCGAAGAACCGATCGTCACGGCAATGTTCATCGCTGCATTCGAATCGCTTCTGAGGCCCGAATCATTGGGCCGCATCCAGCGAACGATCCCGCAGATTATTGAAGCGATCAGCGGCGTGATGTTTCAGGGAATCCTTGCCGACGAAGCGCGCGGGCGATTGTACCCGCAGCCATCGGTGGCATGAGATCATTCCATAATCGTCTGTACCAGAAAACCATCACAGAACAACTAGCGAACAATATCATGAAACGATTTTTCTTTTTACTCTTGATGGTGTCGCTCGGTGTGAGCGCGCAAACAGCCTCCGCCCAGCAGAAGCTGCAACTCAGTCTTGGTGACGCCGTTCGGCTGAGCTTCGATAAGAGCAAGTCTCTTCACGCCTCACTGATGAAGGTCCAATACGCCGACGCGAAAGCCGGTGAGGTGGGAGCCATTCTGCTTCCCTCGGTGAAATTCAACGGAGGGTACACTAAGTTGAGCGACATTCCGGCTGCGCAGTTCTCCCTCCCCATTCTGCCGGCGCCAATCACGCTCTCACCGTCGATCGTCAACAACTTCAGCGCGCGTGTAACCCTCCAGCAGCCTCTTTTCACGGGATTCAAGCTTCAACGGAGCATGGACATAGCAGACTATGCTGCGCAGGCAACACAGAAGGAATTCGATAGGGACAAGTCGGATCTCACCTTCAACGTGAAGAGCGCATACTGGAATCGGGCAAAAGCGCTCGAACTTGAAAAAGTGGTTGATGAGAATGTCGGACAAGTCAAAGTGCATTTGAAGGACGTGCAGAGCTGGCTGGCACAGGGGCTGATCACCAACAATGAGGTGCTCAAGGTCCAGGTGCAGCTTTCCGATGTTCAGCTCCGCCAGATTGACGCACGCAATAACGTCCAGCTCACCAAGATCATGCTGAACAACGTCATAGGCCTACCGCTTGACACGGACACTCAGCTCACGACGAGTATTCTGCACGAACACAAGATCTTCGATGCGCTTGCGGCGCTGATCAAGCAAGCCCACGAACGGCGGGCTGAGATCAAGTCGATGGAATATCGTGTTCAGGCAAGCGACGCTGCGGTGTCGCTCGCGCAATCCGGCTGGTGGCCGCAACTGTATCTCGTCGGCAACTATGTAACGGCCCGCCCGAACCAGCGTATTTTCCCGACGCAGGATGTTTTCAAAGATACGTGGGATGTGGGCGTTGCGGTGTCGGTCGATCTCTGGAATTGGGGAACAACCGTCCGGCAAACCGACCAGGCCAGGGCTCAACACGAGCAGACGAAGGACGGTTTGGGGCAGCTTCGGGATGCGGTTGCTCTGGAGGTTACCCGTGATTATCTCAACCTCGCCCGCGCCAAGGAACGCATCAGCGTTGCCGAGCAGGGAGTCCGACAGGCCGAAGAAAATTATCGTGTCACAAGCGGAAAATTCAAGCAGGGACTGGCGCTGAATTCCGATCTTCTCGACTCGGAAGTGGCGCTTCTGCAGGCCAAAACCAACTACACGCAAGCGATTGTCGACTACGAACTGGCCGAGGCCAGCCTCGAGCGTTCAATCGGAGAATAAGAGTGGATGAGCAGGTGAGTAGTGAAGTGTGTAAGTATAGGGATAGTTGAGTAGCGAAGCATATGAGTAGAGGGATACCATTTACTAAATCGGAGAGCATATGAAGAGGATGAAGCTGATTTCAGGGGTCTTGATAGTCCTGGCCCTCACAGTTGTCTTATTGCTGAACAATCGGAGCAAAATGCAGGCCCGGTCGAAGCCGAACGAAGTTCAATTTCTCCCAGTTACGGTTGCACAGGTTGCAAAGGAGAAACTGTCAGAGTCCGTTTCCCTCGTCGGCACGATCACCGCGAACAACGACGTGGCGATTGTGGCAGAGACGCAGGGCAAAGTGACACGGGTGCTTGCAAACATTGGCGATTACGTGCAGGCGGGATCGACGATTGTGGAGGTTGATGATGAGCTAAAAAGGGCGGCGTACGCGACGGCCGAGGTGAATTACGAAAAGGCCAGGAAAGACGTCGAACGCTACGAGTCGTTGATCAAGGACGGCTCGGTGTCCGACACCCAGCTTGAAGGCGCCCGGCTGGCGTTCAAGTCCGTTGAGGCACAGTACATCGTCGCGCGCCGACAGTACAATGATGCCAAGATCAAGACGCCGATCTCGGGCGTCGTCAGTGCCCGCCCGGTGGATGTCGGGACGATGATCCAGAACAACAACACGGTCGCAAACGTGGTCGACATCTCGAAGTTGAAGGTGAAGCTCAACGTCTCCGAGCAGGATGCGTTTCGCATCAACGTTGGAGATGAAGTCGACGTAACGACAGACGTGTATCCCGGCGTCACCTTCCAAGGGAAGGTCTCGACGATCAGCTCGAAGGGAGACGAAGCGCATACTTACCCCGTCGAAGTGGTGCTTGCAAACAGCGCCAGGAATCCTTTGAAGGCGGGAATGTTCGGGCGGGTATCACTCATCTCCGTCAAGGATCATGAGTCTGTGACAATCCCCCGCCAGGCGCTCGTTGGCAGCACCAGGAAGCCGCAATTGTACGTCGTGGAAAACGGTATCGCGCGATTGCGCGACATCGTCGTAGGCCCGCAGGTCGGCACAAACCTCGAAGTCCTGAACGGCATCGGAGAAGGCGAGACTATCGTGCTGAGCGGACAAAACAACCTGAAGGACAGCGTCGCAGTCACGGTGCTGAAATAAGAGGAGAATGACTCATGACGCTTACTGAATTAGCAATCAAACGCCCATCGCTGATTGTTGTGATCTTCTCGGTTTTCGGCGTGCTGGGACTGTTCAGCTTCGGACAGCTTAAGTACGAATTGTTGCCGAAGATTTCGCCGCCCCTTGTCACGATTACAACGATCTATCCGGGTGCGGCCCCCACAGAGGTGCAAACGTCCGTTACAAAGATAATTGAGGATGCTGTCTCCGGACTCGACAAAGTATCATCCGTTGCCGCATCGTCGGCAGAAGGAGTCTCTTTTGTCAGCATCGAATTCCTGCAGTCGGCAAATGTCAACATCGCTCTCCAGGACGCGCAGCGCAAAGTGAACGAGGTGGTTTCAAAACTTCCGTCGGGAGCGAAAGCGCCGACGATTTCCAAGTTCGCGATCGACGAGCGCCCGATTCTCCGCATGGGAGCTACCAGTTCCATGAGCAGCCGCGAGTTCTACCAACTGCTCAAGAACCGAGTTCAACCCGAGCTCTCGAAACTCGACGGCGTCGCCCAGGTGACCCTCGTGGGTGGCGATGAACGAGAGATCAAGGTGAATATCGACGCACTGAAGCTCCGTTCGTACGGACTCTCCCTCCTGCAGGTATCTCAGGTCATCAAGTCATCGAACCTTGACTTTCCGACGGGAAAGGTAAAAGAAGACGAGACACAGTATGTGGTTCGCCTCGCTGGAAAATTCAGTTCTGTCGAGAGCTTGCGCGGTCTAGTTGTGGCCCAGTCAAAGCAAGGGGGTGACATCAAGCTTTCCGATATCGCCGAAGTGCAGGATGGACAAAGAGACTACGAGACGCTCAGCCGTATCAACGGTATTACCTCGGTTGGTATCCTTATTCAGAAACAGAACGACGCGAACGCCGTGGATGTCAGTAAGGTCGTCCGTGCCTCGTTGCCCGTGCTTGAGAAGACGTTCTCCGGTACCGACCTGAAGTTCGATGTGGCTCAGGACGGCTCCACGTTCACGCTCGATGCAGCCAACGGCGTGAAAAAGGACCTTGCCCTTGCGATTCTGCTCGTCGCCATCGTCATGCTTGCCTTTTTGCACAGCATCCGCAATTCCATCATCGTGATGATTGCAATTCCGGCGTCGATGATCTCGACCTTTATCGCAATGTATATCTTTGATATGTCCCTCAACCTCATGACACTTCTGGGGCTTTCACTGGTAGTCGGTATCCTCGTCGATGACTCTATCGTCGTTCTTGAGAACATCTATCGCTATCTCGAGATGGGTGAAGAACGAAAGTCGGCAGCCCTCAAGGGGCGGAATGAAATCGGTTTCGCGGCCCTGTCGATTACACTCGTCGACGTTGTCGTCTTTCTGCCACTCTCCCTCGTTTCGGGATTGATCGGTAACATCATGAGAGAGTTTGCTTTGGTTGTTGTGTTCTCGACACTGATGTCTCTCTTCGTCTCGTTCACCGTAACTCCGCTCCTGGCGTCGCGCTTCGCGAAGCTCGAGCACCTGTCAAAGAACTCCATCCTCGGGCGATTTGCTCTCTGGTTCGAGGGAGTGTACGAGAAGCTTGCCGCGTTGTACGTGGGAACCCTGCACTGGGCACTTGCGAACAGGGGTAAAGTGTATGCGATTGCAGGCTCGATGTTCGTTGCCTCCTTTGCATTGGTTCCACTTGGCTTCATCGGCTCGGAATTCATAGCTGTTGCTGATCGCGGTGAGTTTACCGTCACTCTCGAACTGGCACCAGGGTCGACCTTTGAGAACACAAACTATGTGACGCAGCGGGTCGAAAAAATCATCGCCGGCATACCGGAGGTGAAGAAGATATTTGTCAACGTCGGTGCCTCAAGCGAAGGGTTTATCGGACAGACATCGAACAACAATTCAGAATTGAATGTGACGCTGGTGTCACGCGAAGAACGAAAGCGATCGACAGACGAGGTTGGAGCCGCGATCAAAGCGAAGGCTTCTCAAATCCCGGGCGTGAAGGTCCGCGTCAACCCGATCGGAATATTCGGAACAGCGAATCAGACGCCGATCCAGATCGCGGTCAGCGGCACACAATACGACGAAGTGCGGGGAACCGCTCAGAGACTCGCAGATGTCATTAAGACAATTCCAGGCACGGCAGATGTCCGTCTCTCGTCGGAAGAAGGAAAACCGGAGACGCGCGTTGACATCGATCGCCAGAAGCTTGCAGCGCTCGGGATTTCCCTTTCGGACGTCGGCGCATCGCTCCGTGTCGCTCTCAATGGTGACAACGATTCGAAATACCGCGAAGGGGATGATGAGTATGATTTGCGGATTGTGCTCGATGAATTTGACCGTTCAAGGACATCCGATGTCGGAAGCCTGACGATTGCGAACCGGAAGGGGCAGTTGATCGAGCTGAAGCAGTTTGCCACGATTACACAATCCACGGGCCCGACAAAACTGCAGCGGAAGGATCGTAACTTCTCCGTGACGGTGTTCTCGCAGGTGGTTGGTCGTCCGAGCGGAAGCATCGGAGCCGATATTCAGAAGGCAATGAACAAAGGAAGCCTCATTCCTGCCGGAATCAGTATTGCTTATCTCGGTGACCTGAAGAATCAGGCAGATGGATTCGGGAGTCTGGGAATTGCCCTCCTCGCAGCCATCCTGTTCACGTATCTGATCATGGTGGCTCTCTACGATTCGTATGTCTATCCGTTTGTTGTGCTCTTTTCCATACCGGTGGCAATGATCGGCGCGTTGCTGGCGCTGGCGTTGACCATGAAATCGCTGAGCATTTTCTCGATCCTTGGTATCATCATGCTCGTCGGGCTCGTCGGCAAGAATGCCATCCTTCTCGTCGATCGTACGAATCAGATGCGCACCGAAAAAGGGCTGAGCACATACGATGCACTGATCGAGGCAGGCCAGACCAGGTTGCGTCCGATTCTGATGACCACGGTGTCAATGGTGGTCGGTATGCTCCCGATCGCCCTGAGCTCAGAAGCCGGAGCTGAGTGGAAATCGGGACTCGCCTGGGCGCTTGTCGGCGGACTGATCAGCTCGCTTTTGCTGACGCTCGTGCTTGTACCCGTGATGTACACGAAGGTCGATGAATGGCGTGTGAAGTTGCCCGCGCTTGTCCGGAGACTTGTCCCGCAAGGGTTACGCGGAGAAAAAGCAGGAACAATTACTGGTGAACCAATCGCAATCGTGGAACGCTCGAGCAAGTAGTAACATCTTCAAACCCGAACTGTCATTCCTGAATACTCCTATCGGGAATGACAGTTTTTTTTGTGAGAAGGATTTCTTAGATTGCCGTTGGAAACAGATGGGCAGCAACTCCGGGAGCTCGACCCGTAAAAACTTCGTAGTTGTGCTTGGTTAGCTCATCTTGGAAAGGAGAGTACTCTTATGAGAATATCGGGCGTTGTCGTCTTATTGTGCGTTGGGATGTTCTCCGCATTCGCGCAGGAAGAAACACTCATCAACGGTTCCATCGAAAACGGGGGGTTCGGGGGACCGGTTCTCAAGATGGGAAGCTTCAACGGAGAAGCGGCGATTCTCGTCGGAGGCAGAGGCGGTTGGATCATCAATCACTCGTTCATCATCGGCGGCGGGGGGTACGGCCTCGCGAACAACGTGAAGGCGAGAGTTTCCGGCCCCTACGGCGAACGGTATCTGAATTTCGGTTACGGCGGGCTGGAATTAGAATATATCTCACAGTCGGATCGGCTCATCCATTTTTCCTTCCAGACGTTGGTTGGGGCGGGTGGATTGAGCTGGCGCGACGAGGATGTTCGCGTCGGGATGCGCGATTCTGATGGCGACTCATTCTTCATCGTGGAACCGGGAGTCAATGCCACGCTCAATGTGACGAAGTATTTTCGAATAAGCGGCGGGGTCAGCTACAGGTTTATCAGCGGGGTGCAATCGCCCGCCTCCAGCAGCCCCGACTTGAGCGGTCCATCGGGTGTGCTTACATTCCGTTTCGGCAAGTTTTAGGCGTCTGACCGGTCTAATTGACAACGGCCGTCACTTTGCTGTGGCGGCCGTTTTTGTTTGTTCACTTGCCCGGACTTCGCGCCCGGCCCCGAGCATTGACGTTGGAGGGGGGCTAGATCGAGCGCGTTATGATTTTGACCACCGTGGTGAAGCCATTATCCATTTGATTTTCGTGAAAGTCTTCTTGTACTTGAGTGAGTGTTTCCCGGATTGGGCCATCTTGTGCGACTAACGAACATCATACTCCTGCTGCTTCTCACTGCTACGGCACTGATTGGTGTCGTCGCACAGAACCAATCCAACAGCCCCGTCTACAAGAACTACAAGAACCCCTCCCCTTCAGCACAGCTCAAGCGTTCGGATATCGATTACAACCTGATGCATATTTTTGTGCTCGAGCGTAAAGCGTATGCAGGCGATGTGGCCGCGCAGCAGGAGCTCGGACTCCGCTACCTGCTTGGCGAAGGCGTCGAAGCGGACACGTTGAAGGGTGCATTCTGGATCAAGCGCGCAGCCGAACAGAACTCCGCTGACGCAGCATACAATCTCGGCATCCTTGAATTCAACGGCATGGGAATACCGTGGAACCCGTTCGATTCATACAAGCTCTTCAAGTCGGCAGCAGAACAAGGCATGCCGGAAGCTGAGTACATCTTCAGCATGTTTCTGACAGAGAATCTTGTCGTCCCCCGCAACTGGGAGGAGGCTTACCGATGGATCAAGAAGTCGGCCGATGCGGGGTACGCTCCCGCCAAAGAGGCGGTTGCTGATTTCGAGGCCAGAGGCCTTGGGGCCGGGACACAGGGTCAAAATGGAAAGGCAGATACCGCTTCTTCGAAGAAGAAGGCACCGGTAAAGCCAACCCTCAGCTTTGCATTCCTCGACGCCGAACCCGACACGAGTACGCAGAGCGATGCGATACTTCTGAAAGACGCACTCCGTGAAGCAACGCCGCAATTGAAAAGAGCACTCGGCATATCCAAGGAACCGACGAAGACGCTCGATCTTGACACTGCTGGAATGAGGGCCATTCGTGAAGCAGCAGAAGAAGGAAGCCCGGAGGCGTTGACGATCCTGGGACGCAGTTACGAACGGGGCATCGGCGTCAGAAGAGATCTTGTGACCGCTGCGATGTATTATGTTCGGGCGGTCAGGATGTCCTCTCCGCGCGCTCCCGGTTTGCTCGCGCGGCTGATCGAACAAAAGGGGTTCTTCGAGTTGATCAAGTCTCGCGTAGAACAGCACGATGGCGATGCGGAGTTCACGTGGGCGGCAATGACTGCGTTGAAGCTGGATTATCTCATGACGCAGAAAGAGGGCTTTATCACCGACAAGCAAGCGCTCGAGTTTCTGACAAGAGCTGCCTCGACGAATCATATCCAGGCTATGATTGAACTCGGCCTCTGCTACTACTCCGGCCGCTGGGTACAAGAAGACCAACGCCAGGCGATGGTGCTCTGGGCAAAGGCAAGCACGCGTGGAAGCCGTGAGGCCAGGCTGAGGATCTCGGCATTATCTGTGAGGACAGAAAAAAACATGAAGGTACTCCACTCGACAATTGCTGAGCTCGAGCAGGCAGCCCAGAAAGGCTCTGTCCTTGCACAGGTCGCTCTTGGATACTGCTATGAGACGGGCACAGGCGTTGCGAAGAAAATTCCTGAAGCAGTCCGATGGTATCGGGGTTCTGCTCAACGCGGAAGCCAGGATGCATTCTACGCTCTGAAGCGGCTGCACGATCAAATCCGCCCACGTGATAAGGAATTCCAGATCAGCGATCTGGAGTGACTTCGAGATCTTCTTCGCTTCACTCTCCCTCCGCGCTGCTGACCGATCCACGATGATCCACCAGTTCTGATGTCTCGGTGTCTTCAAATTCAGGCTATTCTGAATTGCTTAGAGTTCCACATGTAAAACCGCATTCTGCCGCTGGATTTTGCCAAAAACTCCCCCCTCTTCCTTTCCTCCCCGTCTTGAATCTCAAGGAAAAATCAACTAATAAGCACTCGTTGAGCTAACGAGGAGCAGGGCGGAAAAACAACGCTGATCTTCCAGCGCACTCTGCATACATAACTACTGCTGCGTCGTTCGCGATCGTCTCCCCCCACACCGTATCGTAATGAGCACTGCTGACGTTGTTTTCAACATTCAACGCTTCTCCCTGCACGATGGTCCGGGCATCCGCACAACTGTGTTCCTCAAGGGATGCTCAATGCGGTGCTTCTGGTGCCACAATCCCGAAGGGCAACACCCGGAACCCGAGCTTCGCTACATAGCCGAACGATGTATCGCCTGCGGCCAATGCGGCATCGCATGTCCAAACCATGCCCACGAAATGCACGACGGCGCGCATGTCTTTCTCCGCGAGAAGTGTGAACTATTCGGAAAGTGCGTTGAATCATGCTACTCTCGTGCCCTTCAAATGGAAGGTTGCGTGATGACGGTTGATCAGGTGATGAAAGAGGTGTTATCCGACAAGTCGTTTTACGAATCTTCAGGCGGGGGCATCACGCTTTCAGGCGGAGAGCCAGCATTCAGCAAAGATTTCGCCCGGGAAATCCTCGAACGGTGCAAGCACAGTGGATTGCATACCGCGATCGAAACGTGCGGCGAAGTTCCGTGGACATCCCTCGAGGCTCTTCTCCCCTTCACTGACATGATCATGATGGATATCAAGCATATCGATTCCGGCAAGCATCTGCTTGCCACCGGCCATCCGAACGATCGCATCCTGTCGAATGCACGAAGACTGGCATTGAGCGGAAAGAGGATCGTCTTTCGCACACCGGTCGTACCGTCTGTGAATGACACAGAAGAAGAAATCGGACAGATCGCCACTTTTGTTCGTGAACTAATCGAGCATTGCAAGAGCGTCGGTCAGAACGGGGGCGGAGAGATCAGGTACGAGTTGTTGGCGTTTCATAAGCTCGCTGCAGGCAAATATCCAAGCCTGGGACTCGAATACGGAGCTGCGGATGTCGATCCTCCAACCAAAGAAAGAATGGCGGTTCTTCTCAATGCCGCACACCGCTGCGGCGTTGACGCTGCATTGCGATAGGCAATTTGGCCTCAATACGGGACAGCACCAGAGGGAAAACCATGATTCGCTCTGATACGAAAGCACTGACGTTCACTGAACGCATCGACATGCTGCGAGCGACGAAGATGCGGCACACGGAGGAGAAGTGGCGTGAACTTGGATCCTTCGATATGGATGACCTCCCGATCATTCTTCCTCCCCTTGAGTCGCGAAAAGTAGTCCGTGTCATCAGCGGGTCCGGCCTGCTGATGGTCGATGCCCTGTTCAAGGAATTCACTCCAAAGAGCAATCATCCGAGCGGCGGAATCTTCGGAGCGCGGGCCTGCGGCGAGAACTTCCGCCGACTGATGGACCTCCATCCGCCGTACGTGGACCCGGTGAGCTCTCTTGCCGGGGGATATATGGCCCATTTCCTCGCCTATCGTCAACCCGCCTGGAATCCCGACTTCGATTTCTCACATCTCCATGAGGATCAGCAGAAGTACAAACTCCATCACGGCATCGGTGCGGTGCAGCATTTCTGTCAGGACGAAGCGATAGGGCTCACGCTCGGCTGGGCGGCCATTCTTGCGAAAATCCGACATTACCGCACGGTGAACACCGACGAGGAAGCACAGGAGCTTTACGACGGGCTGGAACACACGGTGCTCGGGATACAAGACTGGATCGCGCGGCACGCAGCAGCTGCAGGCGAAATGGCGAAGCGGGAAGAGCATCCACAACTGCGCCAAAACCTGCTCGAGATTGCTGAGATCAACGAACGAATCGTCACCCGACCTCCACAGACATTTCGAGAAGCGTGCCAATGGATGCTGTACTATCAGCTCGCCGGGAAAATGTACAATATGGGAGGATCGCTCGGACGCATTGACCAATTCCTCTTCCCATTCTATGAAGAGGACAAGAAACAGGGGATCCTCACCGACGAAGAAGCCATCTTCCACCTCGCCTGCCACTTCATCATGGACACCAGTTATACGCAAATCGGCGGTCCTGACGCGTCGGGCAAGGATACGACAAATGCTCTTTCCTATCTCGTGCTTGAAGCCGTACATCAGCTGAAAGTGCCGGTAAATGTTGGAGTCAGCGTCGGCAAGAACATCGATCCGAAGTTGCTCCGGCGGGGAGTTGAGATACTCTTCGAGGACAAGACAGGCATACCGAAATTTCTCGGTGTAGATCGCACGAGCGAAGGCTTCGCCAGAAATGGCCTTCCGATCGAGCTCGGGCGCCAGCGGGCGTACTCCGGATGTCACTGGTGCGCCATTCCCGGAAGGGAATACACAGTAAACGACTGTGTAAAGGTGAACCTTGCAACGGTATTCGAAGTGGCATTCAAAGACATGATGTCCACTCCCAGTGTCGAACCGTGCATGAACGAGCTCTGGCGCTCCTACGAGAAACATCTCCGTCGAAGCGTGGAGGTGGTCGCAGAAAGTCTGGATTTTCACCTCGACCATATGTACCGGGTATTCCCCGAGCTGCATCTTGATCTCCTCTGCTATGGTCCGATTGAAAAGGGGCGCGACGCTTCGCACGGCGGCGTCGAATTCTACAACCTGTGCGTCGATGGCGCAGGACTGGCAACGGTGGCAGATTCTTTTGCAGCGGTCGAACAGCGCGTCGAGCGCGAGGGAAAGCTCACGTGGAATGCATTACAGCGTCTGCTCGATACGAATTGGGCCGGAGAGAATGGGGAACGTACCAGGCTCATGATGAAGAGTATTCCGCGCTACGGGAGCGGCGGCTCGCGTGCCGACGACTACGGGGTGAACATCTGCCGTCTTTTCACGGCAATCGTCAAAGAGAAGCCAACTCCTCATGGATTCAACCTGATCCCCGGGATTTTTTCGTGGGCTGCCACGATTGCGATGGGCAAGGATGTCGGAGCAACACCAAATGGCCGATATTCGCAGAGTCCGATCTCGCACGGCCCGAATCCTGATCCCGGATTCCGAAAGGACGCTGCACCGACTGCTCTGGCTCTTGCGGTTGCATCTGTACAGCCGGGGTATGGGAACACCGCACCGATGCAGATCGAGCTCGATCCCGGTCTCTCAAAATCGAACGAGGACATCGAGAAAGTCGTCGCACTCATCCAGACGCATTTTGAGCTTGGCGGCACGCAGATCAACATGAATATTCTAAACAAGAAGGCGGTGCTCGAGGCACACAAGGATCCGAGCTCGCATCCCGATCTTGTCGTCCGTGTCACAGGTTTCAGCGCGTATTTCGCCAGCCTTTCGCCCGAAATGCGGCAGATCGTAGTGGATCGAATCATCGCTGAAGAGTGAACACCGTGTAGAAGTGAACCACAAAGACACAAAGAAAAACATAATTAACTTTTCTCGTCTTCGTGCCTTTGTGGTTAGATCCTTCCTGGTTGAAAATTTATGAACTCATCGCCACGTCAACGGTTCTTGTCGTACGTCAGGAATCCAAAAGAATCTGCGCCCGTCGTATCTCCTTTTCTTCCCCATCCAGGCGTTATACGCGACACGCTCGCGTTTCTGCATTTGCCTATCACTGAAGATCCCGTCGGAAATGAAATCCGGCTGGCGCGGGAGCTTGGCTACGAGCCCATGTTCATGACCGACTGCTCGGGTTTGATCTTCAACTGGAGCACTGACGAGTCACGCTCAACGGCCGACATTGCGTTTCGCACAATCACAACGCCAAAAGGGGAATGGACGTGGCGGGCTCCACGGAAGGATATCCCCTGGAGTGATGAAGCGGCCTGTCCTGTGGAATCGATACACGATCACGATATGCTGGTATCGGTGTGTGAACAGGTGGGTGATCGCGAACAGGAAATTCGCAACCACTTTCGCACGTGGCGTCAAAGAGTGGCTGAGGACGGAGTCATTGTTCTCGGACATCCACACCCGTCCTGGCTCGGGTGCCAGATCAATCCAACGAATATATTCTACCAGTGGAATGACTGGCAGGAAGTCTTCATACGGAGCATGGGCGCACTCTATGAGGCATCGTTATTCGTGATGTCGATTGCGATTGAAGAGGGGATCGATTTCATGAGTGATTCCAGCTATGGGCTGGAAATGACGTCGCCTGAATTGTTTGCAGCGATGGATCTGCCTTACATCCGCAGGTTCGCAGAGTGGACGCATCGCCACGACGGACTCTTCTGGTACCACAATTGTGGGTTCACCAGTCAATTCATCAGGGATGGGGTCTTCAACACGCTCGGGGCGGATGTGATCGAAACCATCGCTCCTCCGCCCGAGGGGGATAATGACCTTGCGGAGTCGCGGCGCCACATCGATCGAAGCATCTGTACAAAAGGGAACCTGAACTTACGGCTGCTCCGGGAAGGAACGCCGGCTGAGATCACGAAGGAAGTGCAGAAGATTATTTCGGATGTTCGCGGCTATGCACACATTTTCTCCACCGCTGATGGCGTTCTGGAAGGAACCAGGCCCGAAAACTTCATCACGTTTGTAGGGGCAACGAGAGAGACACTGGGAAGATAGTCGCTTCCGGAATAGGAGCGATCAACAACAGCTCTCCAACTAAAGGCAGATCATGAAACAAATCACATTCATTGCTATTCTTCTTTCCCTCACCCTTTTCTCATGCAGCAAAAAAAGTGATGTCGTCGAGCTTCAAAACTGGAATTTCGGCGGCAGACCAAAGCTGATCGAGTTTCTCAGACAGAGAGTGTACTCCTTTGAGAAAATACACCCGGGCATCAGTGTCACCAACAGCGACAAGAGCTGGAACATGATCCGGGAGATACTCTATGCGGATTTCAGCGCGGGTGCGGGACCTGATGTTATGAATACTCATTCGAATTTCGCGGCGGAGTTCGGTCAGGCGGGATTCTATTATCCGGTCAACAAATTCCCCGACTTCGAACAGGTCAAACAGTGGTACGTTCCGCATCTTCTCGAATCGACACGATACAAAGACAACTACTACGGTCTGCCATCGAGCGCCATTGCCTTTGTCCTTTGCTGTAACAAAGAACTGTTTGACAAGGAAGGACTTACACCGCCGAAGACATGGTCCCAGTTCAGGGAGACCGCAAAGCGGCTCACAAAGGACGCCGACGGTGATGGTGTGCTCGATCAATTTGGGCTTGTCCTTATGGGGGGAGACAAGGGAGGGTTTGCCTATCGCATGATCCCGTTCTTCTTCAAAGCGGGCGTCAATGTCATGTCGGAAGATCTCAGCAAAATCGAATTCAACGCCCCGATGGGTGTTGCTGCGCTGAAGCTTATGGCCGACATGTATCAGATCGACCACTCCATTACTCCCGGATTCCTCGCTTATACCCATTCCGAGATCAACGATTTGTTCTGCAGCAACAAGGCGGCCATGAGCATTGAAGGGCCATGGTTCAGAGGCATGGTCGGCGATAAGAGTCCGGGCAAGGATATGTACGTTGTGCCCGTTCCGGTCCCCGACAACCTGATCGCGCAGTATGACACCGCCCCAACATTGCAGGATATGGTGATGTATTCAATCAATGCTCATTCAAAGCATCTGAATGAGGCTTGGGAGCTCCTGAAGCATCTGAGGAATGAAGAAGCAGACATGTTCTGGATAACGCAAGACCTGGGGGCCACACCAACAACAAAGCACGCACTGGGCAGCAGCGAGGCTCAGAGTGTGAAGGACATAAAGGTATACATCAACGAGCTAAACCATGCCCGTCCGTGGCCTCCGCATCCAAGCATGGTCGCGATCGCCAGCAACGTCTTCACACCGTACTGTCAGAAGGCAATTGTCGGAGAGTTGACACCGAACGCTGCTCTCGACCAGGCAGCGAAAGAAGCACAGGAAATCATCGACGAGAAGAAATGAAGAAATCCCTCCCCTACCTGCTCCTCGTTCCGGCACTGCTCTTCACAGTGTTTGTTCTCGTCTACCCTCTCGTCCAGAACCTGATCAACAGCGTTTGCGATGTCAGTATGATCAGAGGATCAAATGGATGGGTAGGACTGCACAACTACGAACGTATCTTCAACGACACTCTCTTCTGGCATTCGTTCAGAAACACAGCGATCTACGCCATTGTTGGGACTCTGCTCGCCCTTCTGGTTGGGTTGGGTTTCGCGCTCCTGCTCAATATGAAGCTGGGGAGAATCAGCAGCATCGCATCATTTTTGTACACGATCCCGTGGGTAATTTCTCCTGTCGTCGCAGGATTTGCCTGGAAGTGGATCCTGAACGATCGATTCGGCATTGTCAACTACTGGCTCGCAAGCGCCGGGATTGTTAAGCTCGGCACCTCATGGCTGGGAGATCCCGGCACAGCGCTGTTCTGTGTTATGCTGGCGCGCATATGGCAGTTCTATCCATTCGCGATGGTGATGTTTCTGGCGGGGCTTCAAACCATACCACAGGAACAGTACGAAGCCGCCGCAGTCGACGGCGCGACCATCGTCCGAAGGTTCTTCTATATCACGCTCCCCAATCTGAAATCCGTGAGCTCCGTTCTCCTCGTACTGGGAGTGATCTGGAGTTTCAATGATTTCAACATGGTCTTCGTCATGACCCGGGGAGGTCCGATGAACTCATCCATGGTCCTGCCTGTCCTCGTCCGGGAATTGTCGTTTGTTCATTTCGATCTCGGAAGAGGTTCCGCACTCTCTATCGTCATTTTTGTATTGTTGGTATCTCTTTCCTATCTGTATTTGAAACTAATCGGCGGGAGGGAATCTGCATGAAGAAAGCCCTGTTGATTTCCCTCATGGTTATTCTGGCCCTCCTCGTCCTCCTTCCCTTTCTGTGGACATTCTCCACATCGCTCAAGCCGCTGAATGAAGTGAACAAGTATCCGCCGGAGTGGACGAGCGTCAATATGAGCCTAAAGCCGTACAGCGACATGTTCTTCTATCTTCCCTTCTCGACATATACGTTGAACAGCCTGATCGTTGCTTTTTCTTCGACGATCCTGACGCTCCTGATCGGCAGTCTGGCGGCATTCGCGTTCTCCAGATTTCAGTTCGCCGGGAAGAACGTTTTTCTCCTCATCTTTCTTCTGTCACAGATGTTGCCCGGCGCGTCGGTCATTATCCCGTTGTTTCAATTGCTTCAGAAGGTTGGACTCTACGATACGCGCCTTGGGCTGATTTTGGTACACACAGCGTTTCTTCTTCCCTTTGTTATCTGGCTCCTCTATGGATTCTTTCTCGCAATCCCCAGGGACGTGGAAGACGCAGCGCTGATCGATGGCTGCTCCAGGATGCAGGCGCTCAGGAAAGTGATACTGCCTCTGGCCCTCCCCGGCATGGGCGCAACGGCTCTGTTCGCCTTCCTCGGGTCCTGGAACGAATTCTTTTTTGCGTTGCTCCTCACTTCTTCCGACTCGACCAAGACGATTCCGGTTGGCATCGGGTTGTTCGTCGGAGAATATCTTGATGTGTGGAACCAAATGGCTGCGGCTGCGGTGTTATTCAGCCTGCCGCCGCTCATTCTCTTCATGTTCACACGGAAAACATTTGTCAAGGGGCTGGTCGCAGGAGCTTACCGATGATGATGGAGAGCGCGCATCGCTTTTGACGGAGCGACGCTGAGCAGTTATTCTGAAATGCATAAGGATGTGGCGGCAATATGAACTATGAGGAATTGAAAACCCTTCTGGAGAAAATCCGGCAGGTCAGGATCGGGATCGTGGGGGATTTCTGCCTCGATGCTTACCTCCTTCTGGAGCAAGGTGCCTCGGAGATCTCTCTCGAAACGGGACTCTCCACCCTTACTGTCCGGTCTCAACGCTACTCTCTCGGTGCCGCAGGCAACGTTGCCAACAACCTGCAGGCAATGGGCGTGATGAATCTCTCGGTTTTTGGGGTCATCGGGCAAGATCCTTTTGGACAAGAGATGAGGCAGCTCCTTGCTTCCGGCGGGATGAATACTACCGGCTTGCTGATGCAGCGGGAGCAGTGGGACACCCATGTCTACATGAAGCCGTACGAACGGGAGCAGGAACAGCACAGATTCGACTTCGGAAACTTCAACCAGCTTCACCCATCAACGGCGCAATCGCTTCTGGAGAGGCTCGCGTCAATTCTGCCCGAGCTGGACATCGTTATCATCAACCAACAGGTGAAGCATGGCATCCACACTTTGGAATTCAGAGAACGGTTGAGCGCTCTTGTGCTCAGCCATCCTGAGAAGCTCTTCATTGCGGACTCCCGGCATCATGCGGATGAATACGCCGGCACAATCAGGAAGCTCAACCTGCCAGAGGCAGGAAGACTTCTGGGGAAAGACCTGACTGCAGCCGGTTCAGCGGAGATCGAGGATGCTGTCCGATCACTCTATGAGCGCTGGGCGAAACCCGTCTTCCTGACAAGGGGTGAGAACGGTTGCATTGTGTACGATCGTAAGGGGCTCACGGAGATCCCGGGGCTTCTAATTCTCTCACCAGTAGATCCGGTCGGGGCCGGAGATAGCGTGCTCGCCGGAATCGCAGCTGCGCTGGCTGCAGGTGCGGACTCATTCAAGGCCGCAGAATTTGGCAGCCTCGTAGCGGGAGTGACCATTCAGAAACTGATGCAAACCGGAACGGCCGCGCCCGAAGAAATCCTGAAGATCGGCGTTGATCCCGACCGCCGCTACCGGCCGGATCTCGCACGCCAGCACGAAAAAGCGGTTTCTTACCCTGATACCGAGATTGAAATCGTCAGCGCACTCCCGGAGACCCGGCAGTTTACCCATGTGATTTTTGACCATGATGGCACGCTCTCGACGCTCCGGCAGGGGTGGGAGGCAATTATGGAGCCGTTGATGATACGGGCCATTCTCGGAAAGAGTCAGCTTGACGCCGACGAGGCTCTTCACAACCATGTCTCGGCAACGGTCCGTGACTATATCGACAAGACGACTGGAATTCAAACGCTCGTTCAAATGAAAGGCCTCGTGCATCTGGTCAGGAAGTTCAAATGCGTGCCAGAGTCTGAGATCCTTGACGAGTTTGGATACAAGAAGATGTACAACGAGGAGCTGTCCGAAATGGTGAATGGAAGGATCGGAAAGCTGGAGAGAGGGGAACTGAGTGTGGAAGACTTCACCATCAAGAAAGCGGTTGAGCTCCTGAACGCTCTGAGCCGGAAAGGCGTCAGTCTCTACCTTGCGAGCGGAACCGATAAAGAGGATCTCGAGCGGGAAGCGGACATTCTGGGATATCGCGTCCTCTTTGGTGATCGCGTCTATGGAGCCGTGGGAGATGTTAAGAAGGAGGCAAAACGCGTCGTTCTTGATAGGATACTCGCTGATATTGGTGATGAAACGCCTGAGAGAATTCTGACGTTCGGTGATGGGCCTGTTGAAATCCGCGAGACGCACAAAAGAGGAGGATATACGGTCGGGATTGCGAGTGATGAGATCCGACGGTATGGAATCAATCTCCCAAAACGGAAACGATTGATTGAGGCGGGAGCCGATTTGATTGTTCCGGACTATTGTCAGATGGATCAACTGCTGAAGCTTCTATTCGAGTGAGAAACATTTGTTGCGAGCAAATAGCTATTGGCTGTTGGCGATTAGCTTATGGCTCAAAGAGGGCATGGAATTCATCTTGCCCGCCGACTTCCTCCCTTCGCACAGGGTTAACTTCTCACCATTTCCATTTCTTTCCCTTTCTGTCTATATTCACAGACGTTTCTCCGACGAAGCAACTTCGGGCGGTCTTGACTTCAGATGACCTGAGAAACCAGAGAGTTGGGAGGATCTTCCAAGATGCATCGGCTTGTTTCTACCTTGGTGATTGCTGCATTGAGCTTCTCATTCTTGTGTGGACAGACTCAACAGAACGAGAAGGACTCTCTAAACAGCACTTCCGCAAGATTATTTCCACTCCCCATATTCTTCTACACGCCGGAAACCGGCATAGCGGGCGGTGCCGCTGTGATGTACCTCTATCGAGAGCAGTCATCGACGCGGGCATCGAGCATTACCGGCGACGTCATCTATACTCAAAAGAAGCAGATTATCGTTGAGGGTGGGGGCGATCAGTATTTCAGCCAGGGTGACTGCCGGTTGCTCAGCAGTATGTCGTTTCAGAAGTATCCGAACAAGTTCTTCGGAATTGGAAACCACACATCCTCCCAAGACGAAGAACAATACACACCACAGTCCTTCGTTTTGCGTGCCGTGCTGTACAGAAACTTCTACGCACGCTTCAATATCGGACCCATCATACGATTCGAGTCGGTCTCGATGAAAGAAACGATCCCTACTGGACTTCTCGCCACCGGCACGATCAGCGGCAGCAAGGGCGGGATCAGTGCGGGTCTTGGCTTTGCCGCGAACTGGGATTCGCGCGATAACACGTTCTCCGCTCAATCAGGAAGTTTCTACCAGTTAACTGGATTGTTCTATCGAAGTGCGTTCGGGAGCGATTATAATTATACAGATATTCAGATTGACACGCGGATGTTCTTCGAAGTTGTTCCCGGTCAGGTGCTTGCCTTGCAGGGAGTCGGCGAATTTATCGATGGGTCGCCTCCTTTTCAGAGCCTTGCGAAATTTGGTGGCTCGAATATTCTGCGCGGTTATTACTACGGACGATACAGGGACAAGAACGGAATAGCACTGCAGGTGGAATATCGTCTCCCCGTGTGGTGGCGGTTCGGCATGGTTGGTTTTGCCGGGATTGCTCAGGTTGCTGATCAGATCAACCATTTTGCATCCAACAGATTCTGGTTCGCAGGCGGAGTCGGTTTACGGTTTTTCTGGAATCCTCAGGAACGAATCAGTCTGCGACTGGATTACGGAATCGGCAACAACTCCGCAGGGATGTACGTTACGGTGACAGAAGCGTTTTGATGGGGTAGAGAAGTAGTTGAGTATCAAGTACTTAGTATCGAGATTGAGGAAGAGACAAAGCGTGAGAGATGAAACCGGGCGTAAGACTCTTGGCGTTCCGATCGCTTGACCTGGCGACGGCCTAGCGGGCATCCTTCACTGAATTGTTGCATCGAGCACTTCCACAGCCGCAAAGAGCCCTTCTACTACCCGTGCCAGAAAATCGTAGTTCAGCGTCTCCGGCGTGTCCGATGGAAGGTGATAGTTGGGATTGCGGAGAAAGGCTGTATCAGTAACCATCAACGCCGGAATGCCGGCGTTCCAGAATGAGGAGTGATCAGAGAGAAAGAGAGGGGGTATGAAGCCGGGAGCGCTGAGACTTTCGACGCCGATGGTGCCTCGCTGACGCATCGCCCTCCGCACGATGGACATCATCCGGAGACTTCTCAGATTCCCGACGAGAGCGATGAAGTTCCCGTACTTCGGATAGCGTCCAAGAACACGCATCAACGGAGCCGGATAGAGCTGATCGTGCCGCTCACCTGCATATGCAAGCATCTCCAACGCGAGCATCACCAGTACGTTTTGCCCTTCCTGCTTGAGCTTCTTTGCATACTGCCGGCTGCCCATCAGATGAGTGAAAAAGTACGGCGGCTCTTCATGAGGGAAGGCTACAAACTTGATCGTGCGCGTGTTTGGATGGTCTTTCAAAAGGCGCGCAAGCTCCAGGAGTCCGGCTATGCCGCTCGCGTTGTCGTCCGCGCCCGGTGTGCCGACAACCGTGTCGTAGTGGGCACCCACAACAATACACGATAGCTCCGGCTGGCTCCCCTTCTTCTCGACAATCAGGTTGCGTACCTTTGCTCCATCGCATTCGTAGAAATGTGATTCCACGACAAAGCCAAGCGCCTGGAATTCCTGATCTATGAAGTCGGCTGCGGCGTTGAGCGTTTCGGGATATCCGCCGTGACGCGATGGATACTCGCCGGCGAGGATCTCTACGACCCTGCGGGCGCGGGAGGCGATGGTGGACAATTCAGATTGATTCATCTGGCTTGAATGTAACGCGGAATTGTTCGAATGTCCAATTCGTTGAAATGCTCACTTCGGCGGGATGTTCAATTAGTCGGGACGTTCAATTGAACGTCCCGACACACTTGGAAAGGCCATCATCTTTCAAGATCTCCCAAAGCATCAATTTCTTGAACTTTGCTGGAGGATTCTCCAAAAAGAAAGCCGCGGGGGAACCCCCGCGGCCTTTGATAAGAAAGACTTGTTGGGCGAGGCGTCGCCCAACGCATTATCTTGGACGCCCAACAACGGGTCGACCACCGGGTCCGCCCATCTGGTACAGCTTGGCATATTGTTCTTCTGGAAACGGCTTCTCAAGCAAGTACCGGTAATAGAATCGCGCAGCCTCGACACGGGAGTGAACGCCTTTGGCGCCGCCCCAGCCATGTCTGCCGCCGGGATAGACCGCGAATTCAAAATGCTTTCCAAGGTTCTCGAGCGTATCGACGAGCTGGATGCTGTTTTGCATGTGAACGTTGTCATCCATCGTTCCGTGAACGATACGGAGCAATCCCTTGTACTTGTCCGCATACGTCATCACCGAGCCATTTTTGTACCCTTCAGGGTTTTCTGCGGGAGTATCCATGAACCGCTCGACGTAGTGCGTGTCATACAACCGCCAGTCCGTCACCGAAGAGCTGGCAATGCCGTGCGTGAAATAGTCAGCGCCGGCCGTCAATGCCATGGCTGTGACGTACCCTCCGTAGCTGCCACCGGTGATGCACACCTTCTTCTCATCCACATATGACCTGGTCCTCAACCATTTGACGCATTCGATATAATCATTCATTTCCCACTTCCCGAGATTGCGGTGCATCAGCGCCACGCCTTCTTTACCGAAATGTCCCGATGCGCGGTGATCAACCGCCACCTGTATCATTCCCTGCGACGCCCACCATTGGGCGCCGATCCCTCTCCAGCCATCGAATACGGTACCGGAATTGGGCCCGCCATAGATGCTGATCAGAACGGGGTATTTCTTGTTCGGATCGAGATCCAGCGGCAGCGTAATTGTTACAGGAAGATCGTATCCGTCCGGGGTCTTGAACCTCACAAGCTCCGTCCTGGCAAGCTCGTAGTTGTCAAATTCTTTGCCTTTTCCGTTTCCGATCTCGCGAAGAACTTTTCCTTCGTCATTGCAGACAGCCATTCTCTCCGGTGTCGAAACATTTGAATATGTCGTGGTAAAATAGCTGCCTTTCGGCGACAGACGCGCATTGTGTGTGAAATCGCCAAACGTGAGCCGGGTCAGACCTTTTCCATTCAGCTTGATCCTGTAAAGGTCGGTCCGGGTCGATGCTTCTTTCCTCGCTGTGAAATACAGAAGGTTCTCATCTTCGTCAACCATTACAACATTCGACACCTGCCACTTGCCTTCAGTGATGCGGTTCTTAAGCTTGCCGTCCATCCCATAAAGATAGAGATGCATCCAACCATCCTTGTCGGTCTTGACGATGAAGCTCTTGTTGTCTTTCAGGAATTCGATTTTGTCGAACCATTCAACCCACGACGGTTGGTACTCCGAATACACCCGACGAATTCTCGCCGTTCCCATGTCCATACCGTAGATCGTGAGCGTATCCTGTCCACGGTTCATCCACTGAATCCAAAGCTCCTTGCTGTCGGGTGTCCAGAAGGGATTACCGAAATATTGGTCATTCTTCTCGTTGAAGTCGGCCCACATGACCGTCCCTCCGGTAACCGGCAGAATACCGACGCGCACATCCGGATTCGGATCGCCCGGCTTCGGGTACGGGGTTTCCTCCAGAAATCCATGCGTCCCTTCCGAGTTATAGAGCGGGAACACCGGAACTTTCGAATCATCGAAGCGCATGAATGCCAGCCTCCTGCTGTCCGGAGACCACCAGAAAGCTTTGTAGCGCGTGGCCCGACCGAGGATCTCCTCCATATACACCCACGATGAATATCCGTTGTACACGAACTTGGCGCCGTCTGTCGTGTATTGGATTTCTTTTCCCGCTCCGAGATCGATGGCGAACAGGTTGTTGTCACGTGTGAAAGCGACATAGTTGCCATCCGGCGAGAGCGTCGGATTCTTCTCTTCCGACGGAGTTTGCGTCAGACGCTTGAACTCTTTCGTCGCAGTGTTCAGGAAGTAGAGATCCTTGTCTTTCGCATAAATCAACCTTGTCCGTGCATCGTTGGCTGTCGCGGGGAAATTCACGTTGACATCCGATCCGACGACGTCTTTGAATTGACTCAGATCGGGAGTTTTGGACGGAACTTCTTTCTCTTTTCCGGACTTCGCGTCTACCGAGTAGTACTTCGCCGGTTCACCCTCTTTCCTTCTCATCTCGAGATAGTGGGTGTCGTCTTCCCATCCTGTGATGGAGGGCATCGGATTAGACAGTCCCGTCTCTGCACCGCGATAGACCTGGTCGAATGTCAGTCTCTTCTTTTGCTGTGCCGATGCAAGAACGGCAAGCACCAGTAGCAAGAAAGAGAGAATCAGATATCTGCCGTAGATTCTTTGTCTCATGTCGACTCCTCGTGAGTGGTGATGCTGTGTAGTGAACATTGTCCCTCAATTCGAATTTATGAGTTCGTGATTCGAATTTGTTTCGTATTTGGGATTTCGGCTTTCGTGCTTTCAAATCATCTTTTTCCGGATGATCGTTATCGCGACCGAAGTGAGCTCTTTCCTCCCTTTTCGGAGTCCATAGTCACCGTGAACGGTCCCTTCCCCTCAACAATCCACCGCACATACACGGCGCCCATCCCTGGGATGCTTTCAATCTCAAGCCTCTCAGGATGATGTTTTTGTTCCTGCGCGATGCCCAGGAAGCGATTCTGGAGAATGCTTCCCGATATCACCGTTCCTCCGGTCAATGTCACCCAATCGGGACGGGTGATCTTGTTCCTTGAATCCTGGAGCGTGTGCGTCGGAATCACCCGCGTGTTCGTTACGATGGCAGAGACCTCCGTCAATCCACCCGGCAACGCTTTCGTCGAAACACTGTCGACTTCCACTTTCGGGGTGTGATAGAGATGGAACAACGTGAATGCCATGTTACGGTGACACATGTCTTCAATCATGAACGAAGGCGCAGTGCGGGTCCATGCTTTCTTGAATCCTCCGACTTCGACCTCTCCGTACTGGGGATGGTTGACTTTCTTCCACGGCACGACACCTTCTTCAAACAGCAGGATCTTGTCGAAGCGGTACAACGTGCTCCTGTCGCGCGGGTTTTCACTTTCCTCCCTCTGACGACGGAAGTAATCGAAGTTCGTCCACAATTCATTCGAGAATGTGACGATCCCCCGGGCGCCGTACAACCAGTCGATCTCTCCACCGTACACGGTGTAAAGATCTTTGTAGATGATCATGTATTTGTATCCGGGAAGCATTTCTTCGCCGAGCTTGCCGAGAAAATCGTATGTCTGGATGTCGAGCGGACTATAGGTGCGGAGATCTGTCTGCGTTCCCGGCCCGCGCAGGATCATGCCCCCGTTGTTGTGGAACGACTGCGCTGCAGCGATGTTTGGATGCGCTAAAACAAACTCCGCGATCGAGCGGTTTTCCGGAAACGTGAACGGATAGTGATCGGCTCCGCCCTGAACATACCGGGGTGCCCAGTTCCACGCCCAGTCGCGGTTTGGATCGTACGAGCCGGGGCCATCCTCATTTACAAACCCGTCTCCGTCGTTGTCGATGCCTTCACTTCCCAGAAGCGTATACTGACCGGGCTGGTCCCCCTTGGCGGGCAGCATGATGCGCGGATCATCTGGATCAGGCACCCATCGTCCGTTTGGGTCCTTGATTCGCATCTGGGTGATGTTGCCGTCTCCATCAAGATCATCAAAGGCATCCTCGTCGACCTGGCCGTCACCGTCGTCATCCCTTGGCACGAGACCGGCTCTGGGAGAAGACGCGGTGTTCGGCTGGTGAATGAAGTGATCGCGGGCGTCGGGATTGATGGTTGGCACGATGTAGAGGGTCTTCTCGTCGAGGAGCCTGCGGATCCAGTCGTTAGAGCTGTACATTTCCGTGACATACCATGCCGTATAGAGAGCGACCTCCGACCCCTGGATTTCGTTGGAGTGGATATTCCCATCGATATACATAGCCGGTTTCTTGTCGGGATCGCCGTTCGAGAAATTCGACACCGTAATCAGCCACATTTCCTTGCCTTTGTACGACTTGCCGATGCTTGTGACTTTTGCAAGGTTGGGATACGCTTTTTCGATGCGGTGCATGATCTCCGCCAGTTGTTCGCTGTCGTAGTAACGGTTCCACGCAACTTCGACCTTCGGATTGTTGGGCGCTCCCATCGCCTTCAGAGCGCTTTCAGTTATTTCCTTTTTGGTCTGTGCCTGAGTTGTCATCGCGCATGCAACCCCGAGGAGGATGAATAATATTTTCATAGAGAATGAGGATGTCGTTTTCATGGCCGGCCTCCTTCGCGCAAGGTAATGGTTTCTGTTGCCTTGCCCGCGATCGGGCTTTCGGCAGTTACCGTCACAGTTGAGCCGGCTTTTCCAACAATCAGCCAACTGACGGTCTGATATCCACCATTCCCTTTAATCGGCCTCAATGACTGTTTCGCCCTGCCGCTCGCGACCGACTGATCCTTGGAAAGCCCGAGAGTCAGATAGACGTTTCTCGGCCAGCGCACACGCACTCCCAATCCGCTGTTCGTCGGGAGATACCCGTTGTTGACGACATCAAGTGTGATCCGATAGACGTTGTCATTGATCTTTTCGACTTTGATATGACCAAGTGCAACGGTTGGAAGCTGTCCGGCGAGGTAGGTCATGAACTTCACGTACGGCTGTGCGAGTGCATTCAGGCTGTCTCCCGGAGGATTGGAGATGACGTAAGGCTTGAGTCCGCCGATCTCGACTTCCCGGTCGGGGAAATCGGGATGCTTCATCTTCGTCCACGGAACGGCAATATCTTTGTAGCCGTTTGTGTCGTACCATTTCAATGCGCGGAGTTGCTCTGTATACTCATCTGAAGGCGTTTCTGTCTGCGTGCGCCCCGTTGGCGGTCTCATCCTTCGTGCCATATCACCACCTGTAGTGTCTCTCTTGACGGTGACCGGTGCCCACCAGGGCCTGACAGAGAATGACCAACGGCCGGTGTGATAGTAAATCCAATCGGTAAATGTGCCGGCCCCTTTCTTTGGGTCAGGAGCGTCTTTCAGTTTCGTTATATCGAGGAATTGCTTGCTGAGGTACTCGTAGTACGGCTGATCGTCCTCGAGAACCGATGTCACTGCGGTGTTAGCGGCTTCATCGCTCGGTGGTCTCATAGAAGGAGTTCCACCCCCGCCTCCGCCACCCGTGCCGCGACCGGAGAAACCACTTGGGGCAGTTGCATCCCCCGCTGCGGATGGACGTCTCGGCTCAGCCTTCCACGGTGTTGTCAGGTTGTCGTTCGGAGAGAACGAGAAGACAGCGCCGATCGTCGGGTGGCCAAAAATAAATTCGGCGATCGCCCGTGATTCGATCTCCGAAACCTGATGCACGCCGGCATTCGCGGAGAAGAACTGATAGTTGAACGGGAAATTGCGGTTGAAATCAACGCCTCCGGCAGCATCTTCATTCCACTGTTCGTCCTTATCATTGTCAATTCCTTCTGTGTACATCAGATAAGAGCCCTTCTCCCCTTTGGCAGGATCGGCTTTCTTCATCAATCGGCCGTCCTCCGGGTGAACCATCCATTCGCCGCGGGGGTCTTTCACTCGCATCATGGTAATCATGCCATCCTTGTTCACGTCATCCACGTCGTCCTCATCGACGGCTCCATCTCTGTCGTCGTCTGTGGCGTGGAAATTGGTCGATCGTTCGCGGATCGGTTTTTCAAAGTAGGATTCCGTTGCGTCGGGACTTACCCGTGGAATGACATAGATAGTCGTCGTCTGCAGCAGTTTCGTCACACTGTCCACCTTGCCGTACGAGGTGGCGAGGTTTTCGGCAAAGCGAAGAGCCATTTCGCTTCCTGCGATCTGAACAGCTTCCACCCCGCCAACGACCAGCATGGCCCGCGGCTGATCAGAATCACCCTTACGAAGAGTGATGACCCAGATGTCACGGCCCTTCAGTGTTTTTCCCAGCGACTCAACCTTAACAACGTCGCTGTGCGCTGATGCCAGGCTTCTGATGGCCCGCGTCATTTCGTCGAATGAATGGTACTTCGATGGGATCGCCTGGCCATACAACGCGCCACCAACAGAAAAGGGAAGCAGCATGATGATGCAGACGGCGAGTGCTTTTTTCATAAAGGACTCCCTGAAGATGAATGATACGTGGTTGCAACAAGGTGGTCGTGACTATGGCGGTTCAGAGACAGAAACTCACGGTGTAAACGGAACAAAGAACAATTTGTTTCTCAAAAAGGGGAAAGGCAAGAGGAAAAGCAAAAACCGGAGATTTTCTTGTCCGCGCCCGGAATTCTCGCTGTGCTCAGGGTTTTCATTGCCGGAGGCTTATTCCCCCACCGCGGCGCCGCTTCGCCGCGGATCGCTGCAACCGACAAGTGTGTTTGTCCCGGCGTCGTACATGATCGACTGCACTGCGCCGAAATATGCGCAAAAGCCTTCAGAGCGCCTTACGTCATGTCCCAGAGTCTCGAGTTGGACGAGGCTCTTTTCCGTCACACGATTCTCGACTTCCAGCTCACGCTGCGTGAAGATGCTGAACATACGCGGAGCATAGATGGCCTCCCGCAGGGGCATTTTGAAATCGAGCAGATTCACGATCACCTGCGTGATCGTCGAGATAATCAAATCGCCCCCCGGTGTCCCGACCGTATAGACTGGCCGTCCATCTTTCAGAATGATTGTCGGCACGAGGCTGGTCACGACTCGCTTGTGCGGCTGCAAACTGTTCGCGTATTTCGGATCGATGTTGAAATTCTGCATCTCGTTGTTCAGGATCAATCCGGTTCCTTCAACCGTCTGACCGGTCCCGAAAAGACCGCTGAGAGTGATGGTCATTGATACGGTATTACCCTCGATATCCATGATGCAGAGCTGCGTAGTGTTCTTGTCATCGGTCCGGCCGGCCTCTATCTCCTGTGGAGGGCGCGCATGTGCGAGGTCGATCTGAAGAAACCGTTGAAACGCGAAGGCGTCCGATAGTACCGACTTGACGGGAATACTGTTGAAGTCCGGATCGCCATTGTGCATCGCTTCATCCTTGAACACGAGCTTGAACACTTCCGCAAACAGATGGAGGTTGTATTCATCATTCTTCCTGCATTCCTTCAGGTCGAAGTGTTTGAGAATGTTGAGCGCTTCCAGCAAGAGCATGCCGCCGCATGGCGGTGGTGTCGTGACGATGCTGTAGCCCCGGTATTCTCCAACAAGCGCCTCCCTCACAACCGGCTTGTATGCAAGAAGGTCTTCCTTTGAAATAAATCCACCGCGCTTCTGTACATCGTTCGCGATGAGTTTTGCAATGGCGCCTTTGTAGAATACCTCAGCACCGCCTGATTGAATTGCCAGAAGCGTCTTTCCATAATCGGGATTCTTGATAACCACCCCCGCTTTTGGAACCTGACCATTGGGATAGTACATTCCTCTTGCGTACGAATCCTTCTCGAGTATCCTGCGATACGATTCCAGGTTCAATGCCAGCGTGCTGTCAACTTCATATCCCCTGAGCGCATAATCGATTGCCGGTTGAATCACCGTCTTGCGATCCAGCTTGCCGAACGTTTCCCGGGCATACTCCAGTCCCGCCACCGCACCGGGTACTGACGCCCCTTTCGCCGATCGGGCCCATTCAGATTTCTTGTCGAGATCGAGCGTACGGTAAGTGGCTCCCTGAGGAGAGATCCCTTTGAAATCGACGATGATCGATTTTTTCTCTTTTGCATTGTAGATCAGCATTATCCCTTCTCCGCCGACCCCCGATCCGTGTGGCTCAACGACACCAAGCGCATATGCCACCGCAACGGCGACGTCCACGACGTTTCCGCCTTTCTTGTGGACTTCCAGGCCTGCTTTTGCAGCGAGCGGATGTGCGGAGATCATTATCTTTGAGCCACTGGTGACCTTCGCGTACTGCGCTGTCGAAACGGGATTGAACAGCACAACGCACAAAGCAAGAATCTGTATTCGGGCCAACGTTTTCATTGCTTCCTTCTTCTGAGTTTCTAGTGCCACTGCCAATTAGAGATATCGTCCTGGCGCCATGCCTGTGACCAACTCAGAAATGCGCTAGAGAGCTGGTCGATGAGTGTCGCCACCCCGCCTGCCAACTTGGGACCTCGGGGCGGGCAGGAAAGTCACTGAGCCAAAGGCTCATGCGCCTCTGGCGCAGAAGACACCAAGGTGTGTAAGAGCTTCACTTTTTCTCGTCTTCTTCTTTGTGACTTGCCAGCCCGCTACGCTTTCTGGCGGGGTGCCTTTGTGGTCCCGCTTTCATGGATCCCGCAACTTAGCGGGATCCTAAAGTGCGGGAGATTCCGCTCATAAGCGGGATTCAGAGAGCGGAACAAATGATGGGTTTTTCGTCCGGGCTCCTGAAATCACATTGTCGATTGATTGTTCCGAACTTTTCCCCGCGCAAGAGAGGCAAAAACCCCAAGGACACACAATGCCGAGAAAATGCTGAACGCCAGCTGCATGCTTTGGAGGAATTTCGGGTAGTACTCGGGCGTGATTTGAGTCTTTCCCATTATAAGCGAGAAAATGAGCATCACGATTCCCATGCTGAACATTTGACCGGTCAGACGCATCGTACCGAGCGTTGCCGATGCTACGCCATAAAGCTTTTTTTCCACTGAACTCATCACAGCGTTTGTGTTCGGGGATGAAAACAGTGCAAAGCCGAAACCAAGAAGGAGAAGGTAGATCGTGATCAGCACGATGGAGGTTTCGTTGCCAACGAACGCAAGCAACGCGAGGCCGACAGAGATAATCGCCATCCCAATCGAAGCTACAACGCGCGGTTCGATCGTATCGGAAACCCGGCCTGCTAGAGGTGAAAAGAGAGCCATCATAATCGGCTGGGCAACAAGGATGGCTCCTGCGATCTGTGGATCGAGTCCTTTGATGTACTGGAGGTAGAGGCTCAGCAGGAATGTGACGGCGTACGTCGCACAATAATTGATCAAAGCGGCCGCATTGGAGTAGGCGAAAACAACGTTCCGAGCAAAAAGAGTGACGTCCAGAAGGGGTTTGTGTGCTCTTCGCTCCCAGGCCACAAAAGCTGCAAAGCCTGCCAGACCTGCCAGCAGCGTCCACATTCCGGTAGCTCCCGGCAGCTTGGAGAAACCGATCATCAGCATTGTGAGCGACACCGTATAGAGGAGGGATCCCGGAATGTCAAATTTCTCCCCGCGGGCTTCCGCCCACTCGCTCTTCAACCGCCACAGAACCAACATGATGATACAAAGACCCAGGAGGGCATTCATGAAAAAAAGGCTCCTCCACCCCAGGTGTTGTGTGAGGAAACCTCCGATGAAAGGTCCAAGGGAAAGTCCGAAATAGGTGGCGGCCACGCTGATCCCCAGCACTCTCCCGCGTTCTGCGACAGGGTAGGCGGAGGTGAGCATTGCGATTCCCGTTCCAAAAATCATCGCAGCACCCACTCCCTGGAGTGCGCGCGTGAGAATCAGAACCGTCCCCGAGGGTGCGAGGCCACTCAGGAGCGAGAACGCCGTAAAAGTGCTGATGCCATAGACAAATATCTTTCTACGGCCATGAATGTCTGCCAATCTACCGAATGGGACAAGAAATATTGCAGCGGCGAGAACAGCTGAGGTTGCGATCCAGCTAAGGGACAACGCGTCCATCGAGAATTCTCTCCCGATGGAGGGGAGAGCAATGTTAACGGAAGACGCCATAAGGGGGGTCAGAAAAGCTGCGGAGGCGGATGCCGCAAGTGCGGCCCTTTTGTCATCCAGCGTGATCATCGTGGAACCGGCGTCGCTTACAGTGAACCGTGGCAGGTGTGCTGAAGGCGAGAGAGATCGGACCCATTGGCCCGAAAGCGCCGATCAGCATTCCCAGTACGTATGACTTCATTGCCGGCGCCCTTGAGAGGATGAGGCAATGCTTCCGAACAGATGTACTGATAACAGCATAAGAATATTTTTCATCGAGTTCCACGATCCACTCGTCACCCCGGGACAGCCAGAAGAACTGACTCACCAGATTCGAGTCGTTGCCTTTCCGAACAACGAAGGCCTTCCCTTCAATGCGATGGAGTCATCCAGCGGTGCTTTCGCGTCCGAAAGCCAACTCATGCAGGCAGCCGGACCAATGAGGAAGGGAATCGCGGAAACTTCAATAACTATGGAGGCTTATTTCTGCGAATATGAGGGTTGGTGGTATCTTAGGAAGTCGACTGGGATTGGGATCCTATCACGATCGCTGTCGCCGAAGCCGTTGCAACTAATTTGTTTCTCGAGTTGAAAGCCTCTCCCTTCATTTGCAGCACCTGCACACCGCGTGCAATGATGATGGCTTGAACGGTAAGATGATCGCCTGGCTCAACCGGACGCATGAAGTGAGTATTCAGGGAGAGAGTTGCACAGGGAACGCGAGCGGCCAGATAGCTCAGGGGGCCGAACACGTTGTCGAACGCGGCAACGAGAAATCCCCCTTGCATTGTCCGTAGTGGATTGAGGCTTTCTTCCAGCACGGGAAATGAGACGGTGAGGGATCGCCGGGATTCATACTCGACAAACTCGGCCTTCATCGCTACGAAACAATTCGGAGGAAATGTTGAGCCCATGCCATTCTGGCGTACGAGCTCCTGGATTTCTTCATCCAACATTGACAACGACGCATTCATGGTTGTGCAGGTTGACGCGATCGCAGCGTTGATCGTCTGAAGGTTGTAGCGGGTTGTGTCGTCGATAGGGTTACTGCGGGACTGGCTCCCCTGACACCGCCCACCACGATTCTGTTGTTCGTGTAAGCCGGTCCGCGAGATCGACCAGGAGTTTCTTCGCGAATTCGGGATGTTTCTCTACAAGCTCATTGACCGTCATCCGCACAAACAGCACAGATGTCGGTTCCACGGCTTGAAGTGTGGCGGTCCGCGGAATACCCAGGATGCATCCTAACTCACCGAAAATGGTTCCGCGCGTATTGACTTCTGCGACAGTGAAGTCTTTCTTGTAGACCCCGATTTTTCCTGTGAGGAGAATGTAGAATCCGTCTGCGGGATCTCCCATGCTTGTGATCGTATCACCAATGGAGTAGTACTTTTTTACTCCGGCGACACCGTACGCGACATTCGACTGGTCAGTCATTGTTTCTCTGTCTCCTCCAAAGTGATGCCTATGAACTCCCAAGGGTATAGTAGTTGTTCCTCTTCGAAAGTGCAAGAGGGGACTTCTGTCCCTCGCTCGCCATGGGAGTGAATTCAAATCTTCAGACAAAACCGGCCAATGCTTTCAGGCTCACGCCGTTATTTCTCACTATGAGATTGAAGTTGGAAATGTCAACCATTTTGTTGCGCTCTCACCTGAAAAGCCAGAAGAAAGGAAACAGGGGCTTGTGACTTCTCCCCACCCTTTTTCAGGCGACAAACTTGGACTTCCTATGCAAACGAAACCGGTCGGCCGGGTTCAAGCTCCACAACGATTTTCTTCAGAGAGGCCGGAAGATGTTTTTTCAACTCCGTCGGCGTCCCCGCAAGAACCGGAAACGTACCATAGTGCATCCCCACCACGTACTTGGGTTTGAGTAATGTGCACGCATACGCTGCCTCGCGCGGGTCCATCGTATACAGTCCGCCGATCGGAAGAATAGCGAGTTGAGGCTTGTAGAGATCAGCGATGATCCTCATATCGCCGAACACCGCCGTATCACCCGCGTGATAAATTCTGAACCCATTTTCAAACTCCACGACAAATCCCGCGGGCTCGCCACCGGGAACCACAGTTCCCCCAACGTCGAGATCCGAGCTGTGCTTCGCATCCACCATGGTCACCTTCAGACCATCCACACTCATCGTTCCCCCTTTGTTCATTCCCTGCGCGTTGACAACACCTTGTTTTTGCAGGTAGAGGGAGATCTCATAAATGGAAATCACCGTTGCATTTGTCCGTTGTGCAATCTCGATGGTATTGCCGACGTGATCGGAGTGTCCGTGACTAACGAGAATCAGATCAACCGGTGTGATTGCTTTTGCCCCCGGCGGTGCTTTCGGGTTCTCCAGCCATGGATCGATGAGCACCGATCTGCCCAGGGGAGCTTTCAAGAGAAACGCGGAGTGGCCAAACCACGTAAGATTCAATTTCTCTTTCTTTGTCTTCCTTACTTTCATTCTGCACTCCCTTCAGTGAGCGTGTTGTCTTGAGATGAGACTTTTCATGTTTGTCCAGCTCGTGCCGGTGCCCATTCCAGAAGCCAGCTCACAATCACTCACGCCTTGGCGTGAGACTTCCTGTTTTTCCGGACGGATTTTTGTGATAAGTTCTAGTGAGCTCGTTTCCACCTCACGGTCAGTTCAGCGACGCGCTTTCCAAGCGCTTCTCCTTTCTTCTCAAATTCTTCCGCTACGTCCTTTCCTGTTACCACCTGATCGAAAGGCTTCTCACCAGTGATGGCCGATGCACCGAAAGCGGATCTCCAGTCCTCTCCGCCGACAACAATCATGCCGAAGACCATCATCGAGTGCAGAATATTCAATTGTGTCAGTTCTTCACCTGCAGATATTCCGCCGCTGCTGACAAACGCGGCGCCGATTTTGTCGCGCATCGACGACCCGTCGAATGGCCAGCGGTTCATAAAGCTTGCAACTTCGGGCGCGACGTTGGCATTGTAGACTGGACTGCCAACGATGACGGCGTCAGCCTTGAGCAGATCCTCTGTCGTTGCTTCTGTGACGGTCAGCAATTTCACATTCACGGTTTTTACCGATCGAGCACCCCGGGCCACAGCCTCTGCCATGGCGCGCGTGTGTCCCGTCTGACTATAGTACGCGATCAGGACCGAAGGGCGTTCCTGAGCCATGGAAGCTCTCATCCAAGGACAAAGAAGGGAAAACAACAAGAAGAAGCTCAGAGTCTTTCGCATGTGCAGTTCCTTCCTACGCGACAATCATGGATGTCGCAGTCAGCATGAACAACGTGAGATTGATGTGAATTCTACTTTTTGGGGACAGCCAGTGAGCCCAGTGTTGGCTTCACAAGCTGCTCAAAGTTTGCGTACGGCAGCCGGATCAGTTCGTGATGCGACCCGGCATTGAACGAGATCTCGCGATCCTCCGAAAGTGCCGAGTCGGCAATCACCCGCATGTTGAAGAGATTGCCAAACGGGGGCATCGCACCGACTTCACATTCGGGAAAGCGGTCTTTGAATTCCGACTCGCTAGCGAGCTCGACGTTTTTTGTCTGGCTGAATTCCTTGAGCTTGGTGAAATCAATCATTGACGACGCCGGGAGAACCACCATCGCCATAGCGCCGTCCATCCACACAATGACCGTCTTCGCCATTTCCTTCCCGGGAATATGAGCAGACTGTGCGACGTCTTGAGCCGTGAACGCTGTCGAATGCGTTACGTTGACGTACCTGACGCTGTTGTCGTCGAGAAACTCGACCAGCTTTTTCAAGATCATACCGGTCTCCTTTCGTTGCTGTGATTTCCCCCCATTGTTCAACGCCGGAGGCGCACTGGTTCGCAGCACCTCCTGGTTCTCGTTGTTTTTGCTTTCCCTTTCGGCCCAAGTACTCTTCGTCCCTGTCAACAATCCAACCATTCGAATGGCAAACACACCTGGAGTGTTGCCGACCAGGATCGTGACATAGAATATCACTGTGCAAAAGTACCCCTTCCGGGGGGCAATGTCAACCGATCCGATTGCGTCTTTTGCGAAGCACTGATGGGGGGAAACGCTATGAGAGTGGGGTTGTTCTGCTGAGGGAGATCATAGCTGAACGAAATGCTCAGCGAGCCACTGCGCACACTTTTCGGCGATTGCCAGAATCGTCACCTGGGGGTTGACGCCGAGCGATGTCGGAGTGACGCTTCCGTCCATGACAAACAGGCCTTTCACATCGTGACTCTGGCAATGTGCATCGACTACGGACTTCTTCGGGTCGGCTCCCATGCGGCACGTGCCGAGCGGGTGGGCACTATATAATGCAATCTCATTCATACCCCAATCGGCACTGGCAAGTTTCTTCCGGACCTCAGCAGGTGATTGGAATTCTGTCGGCCTGGTGTGCAGCGTCATCACCTTCTTCGCGCCGGCAGCAAACTGAACACTCGCCGCGACCTCAATGCCTTTTTGAAGATACTCAAGGTCCCGCGACCGCAGCGAATATGAAATAGAGGCACGCCCTTCATCATTCGCCGTCACCCGCCCGCTCGAATCGATTTCCTTCACCAGGACGATGGTGGCACCGATGTGCGGATATGCATGCATCATCTCACGGTGAAAGGCCCCGAATCCTGGCAGTGCCAGGCCGGCGAGCGTCGGATAGATCGGCACAGCCTCAAGCCAGAACCCCCCACCGTCTCCGTTCTTGTTCAGAAATTCATCGCACATTGCCGACTGCGGAATACCTCCCGCACCGTAGACAATTGAATCGAAGAGACCGAGCACTGCAGAGGTCAGATGAAACGTGAGATTTCTTCCAACCTGACCGCTGGAGTTCGCGAGGTTTGACTTCAGGAGAAGAACCGGAGAGTTGATCGCTGACGCAGAGACGATAATGACCGGAGCCTCTATGAGGAAATCCGTTTTGGGCTTCTGTGTCTGCTGGTCAAAAACAACTCCGCTGACCTGTTTGGTTCTTCCTCGGACCTCAATGTTGTTTGCCCGGAAATTGGCAAACACTGTCGCCCCTGCTCTCACGGCATCCGGAATGTAGGTAATCGCGACGGTCTTCTTCGCATCGAATGGACATCCAAGTCCGCATGCCCCGGCTTTGACACAATTGTCCGTGTTCCGTCCGACTACTGTTGAGCGGTACCCGAGCTTTTTCGCACCGTCCAGAATGATGCGGTTGTTTGGATTGTGATTCTCAAATGGTTCTTTGTGGATGTTGAGGTAGCGCTCGACTTTTTCGAAATATGGTTCGAGTTCCTTCGATGAATACTCTACCAATCCATGGTCACGTTTCCACGCTTCAAGCACGAATTCCGGCGTCCGGAGCGATGTCGTCCAGTTCACCGTTGAACTGCCCCCGACGCATCGACCCTGGAGGACCGTCACAGAAAGATCATCCGTAGCCTGACCTGCACGCTGTTGGTAGAGATTCTTGTATGCGGTTTGTTCCGTGGAATCGAAGTCTTTCGACGTGTAGTGTCCCCCTTCTTCAAGAACGATCACCTTCTTGCCGGCTTCAGCCAGTATTTTCGCACTCGCACCACCACCGCACCCCGACCCAACGATGCAGACATCTGCCGACTCCCGCACAGGACCGGTAATGTCGCGACCCTGGACAATCATCTTCGATCCTCCGGCATGAACATTCCCTCGTAGCCTATCTCTTTCCACGAGCGTCGGTCCGTATAGAACATACTCATGGACACGCGCTTGAGCGCCTGAAAACCCGTCCGGCGGAATCCGAGATTGCTCGTCATCCAATCCTCGATGTACGAGTCTTTGTCTGCAGGAGACATATTCAGGAAACTTGAGGTGCGAAAGTCGAAGAGGAATGTGAAAAGCGGGGCATTGAAAACCGACAACAGCTGGTGGATTTGTTCCTGCACCTCGGGATCCGCGCCCTCCAGGAATTGATCGACCCTTGCCGCCACGCCAACGTCCTTGCTCCGAACTTGCCCTGGAGATGCCGCGCCGATGATGCGTTCTGCCACAGCTTCAAAGATGAGATATTCCTTCGAGGAGAAGAACAGCAGATCATTCGGGACCAGATCATTGGCGAGGAGAACCTCCGAGGGAATGAACTTCGACACGAAGAGAAAGACCACTCCCGAGAGTGTCTCCTTGAGAAATTGCCGGCGAGATGTGGTTTTGCTACTCATCGTACCTGAGAAAGTTCATGCCCCAGCGAAAGAACCTGAAGGATGGTCCGTGAACATCAATACGCCAATAGCCCAAGATACCTGAGCACACCACGCATCAACGTTGTGCGAACACCGGAATCAACAACCGTTTCAAATGGGAATCCCATGACAACGAGTCCGTAGTTTTTCCGATAGCCAATTCCCGCGCCAAACCCGTTTTCATTATACCGCAGGATTTGCTCGCTGCCCATTCTCGGCACGATTGCGTCGGGCGATTCGACGCTGTAGACGCGGCGGTTCAGCTCAACATTGAATGTGAACGCTTTGTCTTTCGGAAGGATGGATGGGTTCGTAGAGTACACTGCACCGGAACGACTCGCATGCCCCACCGACCAATCGAAGTGCAGGACTTTCCAGGCGAACCTGATGCTGGCGCTGTCTTCCTTTGGATGGGAAAACAGATCCGTGCCGACGTACGCCCCCGAGAGAAAAAGATTTCCCCCGTTCTCACAGTAGCTCTGGAGAACAGTCTGCAGGCGGGGCGGAAAGGTTCTGAACTGTACGCCGTTCAGCGAATCACCAATTGCCTTCGGCCAGCGAGTTTCTTTTTCCTTGCCGAGGATGAGGTCCACGAATCTGTAGTCATTGAGATTGATCAGTGAATCCATCACGGCCTCGCTGCTCGCTGAGCAGAAGGAAAGCCCGCATGCCTTTATTGCCTGACCATGAATGTACGGGTAGTCGAACGAATTTCCAGCGACCACCTTCCCCTCGTTGTCTGAAAAACTTGCGCCGTGTCCGGGGCCATCATTCGAACGATAAGCAGAGGACCGATCGAAATCGAATTGTTCCCCTGTAAAGCCGAGTTCATAATGATCCGGCACGCCGCGATCAAGGGAGGAAGCGAATCCTTCATTTTCCCCCGCCTTCACAATGCCCGGACCCGAAACGCGATGAAAGCCGTTCACAATGAGTACCGGTTTTCCCCCGTTGGGTTGAGAGCACACAGCGAGAATCTCGGACGGGAAACTCTCTCCGCCGTCGTTGACCGCGGTGACTTTGAAACTGTAGATGACTCCAGCCCTCAGGTTCTTGATAACAGCGAAGGGCGTGTCGACAAGAACGCCATTGTCAAATCCACCGTCATCCAGTCTTGTATAGACAAGATAGCGGTCCGGCACGGCCGTTGGCTCGAGGGAATCGGGGCGCGGTTTCCATTTCAACAATGCGTTCCCGCCCGCATCAAGCTCTGCTGAAAAGTGCGTAACGGCAAGGGGCTCAACTGCATACGGCGCACGATGCTCAGTTGCGAGGAACCGAAGCATTCCCTTGTAGATAGACCGGGCCACATCAAACCGGAACCGGGGGTCAAGCACGAACTTCATGTCGAGAAAATTCTGATGCGACAGCAACTCGAGCAACAGCGACGGCATATTCGGTCGCACAGCTTCGGCATAGCCTGAGTTGAGGAGCTGCCGACGCTGCCAGGCTGGATCGTACTGCGCGCGAACGTCATTCACAATTTGTGTCTGTACGAGGTCGGCAAGATCGCGGTTCGCGAGCCTGGAGACGCTGTCCGGGAAAACAGTCAACTTTCTTGCGTCTGCGATACTATAGATGGAAAGCGTGCCGATGGCAGTGTCATTGTTCGTGATTCCGGCATCGGTGTGAAATGCCATTGAGAGGTCGATCGGGATGCCGAGACCCTTTTCATCCCGGTTCTTATTCGGACCGTATGGCGCGCCAGTGAGATAATTGAGATATTCCGGGCGACTCTGATAATCATCCCGGTAGTCATCCCTGTCATTGCTGAAATTGTAGACGAGTGTGTCAGGCATTCCTGCGAACTGAAGGTAGTAGCGGCTTCCTTCGACGTATTTCATTCGGCCGCTTGCTCTCCCGTTTCGCGCTATGATGCCCATTCCCCCTCCGAATCGCACACCGTCTGCCGAAACGACTCCGCCCGGTCCATGACTCTTATTGGTGAGCGCAACACTTCCGGACTCACGGTTCTTTCCGGAGGAGAATTTAAACGACCCAAGATAGATCCACGTTCCACCCCCGATTTGCTGATTCACGACAAACTCTGTTTGTCCGCCGAGATGACGGACCGTATAGTGTGCGTCAGCAACGCCGCTGTCAGATGAGTTATAGGAAATGTACACCGCGTACTCGCCGGTTTCCGGAATCTCCGGGACCCACGAAGCTCCGGCAGTCCCGACGGTATCAGAACGAACAACGCGAGCTGACCCCTGCATGAAAGGATTTACGCCAGTTCCATACGGCGGTACACCGACGGCAAACCCGGGAGCCGGTCCGTTTTCCCAACGCGTACTGAGCGAAGAGGTTTCTGAGTAACCCGACGTGGGGGAATCATTGTCTACCATCGCTTCGTTTACCTGGAAATCCCGCTCACGCGGCACGAAGACATTTGCTCCTGCATTCTCCAGCATCGGTACCAAATACGGAAGAATGAACGATGTAGGAATGAGATCTTCCACCATCATAAAGAGTCGGGGACGCTGCCATTCCCAACGATCGAGGTCACGGTTGTAGTACCAACCGTGGCTGTTCCAGAGACCGATATTGCGGTTCAGAAGTCCCTTCGCCGGTGCGAACGGTTTACTTATGTTCTTCACGACAGGAGGCGGCCTTCTGGTGACGACAAGGGGTAATCTTGACTTATCGTACCGCGATGAATCCGTCCGGAAGTAATTCGGCACGAGCTGCTCGATAGGTTGTCGGAGTGTCAAGACTGAGAAAGCGAATCCGTCGAAGGTGTCGGCAAAATACGACCGAACTTGACGGTAGACTTCGTTGACATTGTCGTTGCGGTATGGAATCGTGGAAAACGCGTCACTGAAATACACTTCCACCAGCTTCTTCGTTGAATCGATTTTGACTGTATCGACACGTGTACGCGGAGGAAGTTGAAAAGGGACTTTCTTTGCCAGGACATCGGCCCTGAAATCGGAAATCCTTTCGGCAGCACTCGGCCGGTAGATGCCCACGGTGCGGAGCAGACCGCAACCTGAGAGGACGAAAGAAACGAGCAACGAAAGGACGAGAGAGAATGTGAGAGTCTTCATGGTGCGTCAGCGGTTTGCGTTCATTGGAATGTGTGGGAAGATACTGAGAAGACTTTCTGCATGCACGTGTGAAATGAACAGGAGGTCTGCCGGCAACCGGACTAGGCAGGCAGATGGTGCTCAACGAGTACGGGCGGCCAGAAACTGGCGATAGAATCTGAGACTTCCGATCAAGAGAGTGCCGCCCATGGCGGTGTAGGGAATGGAGAGATAGTACATCGGGATTGATGAGTTCCGGAGGGTGAAGCCGATCACGATCATCAGTGCAATCATGATGTAGCCGTGCCACGCGGTGAATGCAAAAAGACATGCACGCTCTGGCAGCAGTTCAATCCGATCGATGTTCTTCTTCACCACTTTCATGAAGAAGAAGAAATAGCCGGCAATCGCCAATCCGATACTGATCGTTTCCAACGCGAACTCGGTTCCCAGCGGAAACACTTCAAGCCAGATCTCGCCCCGCACGCATAGTATCGCACCGGCGATTGTCCAAAGCACTCCGGCAATGGCGAAGAGATAATGCCGGGGCACAGCCGGATCGAGCTTCGATATCAGCGATGCATTGATGTGGTTCATCACCTGAAGAGACCTCGACGTATTGATGGTGGTCCGGGAACCGCACAGATTCACCGCAAAATATAGTCCACAATAGGCACAGAACCAACACGCCGGCGTGTCATCCTGATGCCGAAGTCGGCGTAAAGCGTTTCTGACAAAGCACTTGCACCTTAAACAAGGAGAACTCCCAATCACGCGATTCAACTAGGAATCGATACGGAATTTGCATATCTTGTAATACCAAATAACAGTACACCGTCTATTCTCTTTCGGGAGAGCTCATTCGGCACTTTTTGTGCAGGATGGGTACGCCTCCAGAATCTCCTGCTTCAAGGATCTCGCCTACAAGCCTGAACCCGAAAAGCGGAACAGCTGACGAACCGCACGAAACCTTCCAAGGTCGAAACGCCGTTAATCAGATGAGGCTCCCGAGTTGTCACTCGGGTAGCGATGAGTGGTAATCAAGTCCGTATGTTCGGCGTACACCTTGCCCGACGGTTGAGTCGGGTTGTAAAAAACACAAGAAAGGACGCGTTCCATGGAAAAAGGAACAGTCAAATGGTTCAACGCAGCTAAGGGTTTCGGCTTTATTTCACGTGCCGGTGGCGAAGATGTGTTCGTTCACTTCAAGGCGATCACAAGCGCCGGGTACAAGAGCTTGAACGAAGGTGACACGGTTGAGTTCGAAGTCGAGAAGGGCCCCAAGGGCCTTCAGGCGTCGAATGTCTCCGTTGTCTAATCGGAACTTCGAAACTCCAAAAAGAACCCCGCTCACAAGGCGGGGTTTTTTGTTTCTATGATATTGAAATAACTCACTCTACGAGACGCCGCCGGCGTCCCCTTCAGAGAATGTACTTCTTCACAACACCGATGATCACCAGCTCGTTTGCGTCTCCTTGAGCTTGAGTGACCTCGCTGTCGCCAATCGTTACAATCACAATGTTCTTCGCAGGAACGACGTAGATGGCCTGACCGGCAAACCCGGATGCTATGATGAGCGAGTCCCGGCCGTCGTCATTGGTCCACCAGAGATAGCCAAAGTTGATCGACGAGAAATCACCTTTGACGGCATTCTGTCCGTTCCGGGGAGTGATCGATTGCTGAATCCATGCCCGCGGGACAATCTGTTTTCCGTCGATGAGTCCATTGTGCAGATACAGTTGTCCGAACCGGGCCAGATCCCGCGGTGTCAATCGCATCCCGGTCCCGCCAAGATAGACATCCTGAGGATCAGTCGCCCATGAGCGAACCGAAATTCTGAGCGGTTCAAACAGGTTTGTCTCGGCAAATCTATACGTTGTTGAGCCTGAAACGCGGGCAAGAATCCCTGACAGAAGATTTGCGTTCGGTGTGGTATAGACAAAGGCGTCTCCCGGAGAATGCTTCAGCGGCAATCGCAGTGCCGTAGACAACCAGTTGGATTGTGAATTGAAGTCCTTCGAATGGTCCGCATTTTCATTCCAATCAATCCCACTTCTCATTGCAAGCAGGTGTTCGATCGTCCATTCCTGTTTCCGGGGATCAAGATGCGTCGTATCGAATCCGGGGAAGTAGTTGAGGACTCTCTCTTGGACTGATCGTATGATTCCCCTGTCGATCGCGATGCCGACAAGGGCTGATGTTATACTCGCAGACACCCCGAAGACTCGAAAGTCGTTCTCATTCACAATTCCGCTCGCGCAGTACTCGGCAACGAGCGAATCATTCCGTACGATGAGAACGCTGAGAATGAAAGGGTTGGCCTGAATCTGCTGAAGACCTGCGGAGATCCTGGCCGGATCCAGTCCCTGGGCTGCCGGAGTGGATATTGGCCATGGATACGACTGACGGAAGTCGAAATTCTGTGAGACCGGTCCACCACCTCCGACGTCATTAAGACCGCACCCGGAGAGCGAAACGGCGAGCGCGGTCACCAGCACTATCGTGACAACCTGATTTGTCACAGCTCTTAGACGATCCTTCACGAACAGAGGGGACAACAGGAAGTCAAGAGTGAGCGCCATCCTGCAGAATGGTGAACATATCTTCCCAGGTGCCGCTTCCTCCGAAGGCCGACCCGCCATCACGGGAATCTACAGAGGCAAGCGGGAGTCCTTCGGACAAAAAGCAATATTGTGTTTTGATTCCGGCGCTGCCAACGGTAGCAGGCAGTAGCTCCTTACTGAATAAACGAACGCATGGCACTGCCACAAGACCCTTTATTAGAAGTGGCATTACCATGCGTGCACGAAAGAAACAATCGATAACTCTGCCCGTTAATAGCGACGACCGCCGCCACCGCCTTTGTAACCTCCACGACCGCCGCTTCCACCGCCAAATCCTCCGCGCGAAGATTTTTCCGGGCGAGGTCTGGCTTCATTCACGTCCATTGACCGACCCATGAATTCTTTCCCGTGCAATCCTGCAATCGCAGCTTCTGCTTCCGCTTTCACTGCCATCTCCACAAAACCGAAACCTTTGGACACGTTATTCGAACGATCCTTGATGATGCTTACTGAATCGAGGGCTCCAAAAACCTGAAACGCCGCCCGCAAGTCATCTTCTGTGACGTCTCGAGACAAGTTGCCTACGTAGAGCTTCATACGTACCTCGCTAAGTAATGAGAAATATGAGACGGTTGTACCCCCCGCGGCGGCGAGCCATGCGACGATAGATATCGTCGGAGGTAGGCAATCGTGGTAGGCAAAGTGCAGCGTATTGAGGTCGAGCCATCATCAGACCGGAAGGCATCTGCCCGATATTTGGTCGGTTCGGCGGCTTTCCCACTGTAAACATAACTGAAATAATGATGGTATCCAAATCCAAGCTCATTCCCAGCGCTGGGAAAGCCCTGGAGTCAAGGGTCGACGCAGGCTCAAGGGCTTACCTCCCTGCAACGCAATCCTGTGCTGTCTTGTTATTCTTGCTCCTCTTTCATAGCTTTGATTCAACGATTCTTCTAACCAACCAGAGGTCAAGATGGTCACCGAGCGGCGCAAGAAAATTCTAATCGTCGATGATGAGCCGAGCATGGTGTCTGTCCTGAAGCGGCATGTGTCGAATGCGGGATACGATTTCGACAGTGCATCAAACGGCCAGGAGGCGTTCGAGAAAATTCAGCTGGATCAACCCGACCTGGTCTTGCTTGATTTGGTAATGCCCGGGATGAACGGGTTTGAGACATGCCGTCGAATCCGCGAGAATGAAAAGACGAAGAAGCTGCCCGTTCTCATCGTCACTGCATTACGCAGCGACTCTGATTCCTCATCGGCGGCCGCCTGCGGCGCGAACGAGTTCATCGTCAAACCAGTCGATGGAGCTCATCTGGCAAAGCGGCTTCGGCACCACCTTGGCTCTCCCTTCAAACTCTAACGCTGAACAGACGCACATGCCAAATCCTTGATGTGAATCACAGGAGTTCCGGCGCGGTTGTCGGGACCCTTTCGCGTCATGGCGCACCGTATACGGCTCTCCTCAGTTCTCTCTTGTTGCATCCCTTTCCGTTTGTCCCTACATTCTTCCAAGTTCAAGATAATCAATGACCTAGCGATTGCCCGGCGCAGCAAGAAAACTCGAATTAGGCTGATTTTGCGGAAACGTCCCGGGTGTTGAGAGTGTTATAAGGGACAAGGATGATGCATTGAAGGAGGTTCATGCGATATTTTGCACTGAAGTTATCGGTTGTGTTTTTTGCTTGTTTGAGCATCGTGCTGAGTGGCGTAAAGCAAGGGAGCATTGGAGGCAAACGCCTGCCGCTCGACGGGGTGCCGGGTGTGGTTATGAAGAACCGCAACAACAGTCTCTATCTCCCGGGCCGTGTGATCCTCAAACTCATGCCGCGTACAGCGACATCTCTCTCGAAGTCTGTCTTTGGCGTTGGGTCTGTTGACCGCGTGCTTTCGCGCGCGATGGGAGTCGCAAACGCCCAGATGTTTCCAACCGCCTCGGTCGCACAAAAACCCGGCGACGTCGACCTCTCCCTGCTTTACACCGTGGCCTACTCTTCTCCAAACGATCCGTTCACGCTCGCAGAAGAGCTTTCCAAGTTACCCGAAGTGCAGTATGCCGAGCCATGGTTCATCTATCCTCTCGCCGAGCGGACATCGCTGCCGAATGATTCGTTGTATGGTCAGCAATGGGCTCTGCAAAAAGTGAATGCCCCCGCTGCCTGGAACATTACACAGGGAGACTCAACCGTCGTGGTTGCCATCGTCGACAGCGGCGTCGAATGGAAGCATCCGGACCTTGCAGCCAATATTTGGGTCAATCAGGGTGAGACCGGCACCGATGCATCGGGCAACGATAAACGTTCCAATGGCATCGACGATGACGGCAATGGGTATATCGATGATTGGCATGGATGGGATCTCGTCGGTGCACAGTACCAGGCATACGACGCCGGCACGACAAAGGGGGACAACGATCCGTCACCGACGGGCTCCAACAACAACCATGGAACTCACGTGGCTGGAATCGTTGCCGCGGTTACGGACAACCACATCGGCGTGGCATCGCTTGCCTACAAGTGCAGAGTCCTTCCGATCAAATGCACGGCAGACAATGACACCCGCGGCGGAGGGGATGCGTATATCCTCGCCGGTTATCGTGGCATTGCGTACGCGGCAATGATGGGGGCGAAGATCATCAACTGCAGCTGGGGTGCAAACGGCGGGGCCCAATCAGAGCAAGATATCATTGACTTTGCGACGCAGCAGGGATCGTTGGTCGTGGCGGCCGCAGGCAACGAATCTTCAGATGCCTTCTTTTCTCCCGCTTCCTATCGCAACGTATTGAGTGTTGCTGCGACCGACCAGAACGACGTGAGAGCATGGTTTTCGAACTACGGTGACAACGTCGATGTGTGCTCACCGGGCGTGTCAATTCTCAGCACGCTTTACCCGAAGACGTACTCCGTGCTTGACGGCACCTCCATGGCAAGCCCCCTTGTCGCTTCCCTCGCGGCGCTCGTGAAAGGAAATTTCCCGACTTATTCAAACCTCCAGGTCGGCGAGCAAGTTCGTGTCACTTGCGATGACATTTCCAGAGTAAACTCACTTTACGATGGTCGTTTAGGGCGCGGGCGTATCAATGCACTCAGCGCCTTAACGGTGAAGAACCTTCCCTCCGTGCGACTCCAATCATTTTCGGTCAGCGATAACCCAGGTGGCAATGGCAACGGCTATGGCGAACCCGGCGAGACTGTAAACATCACATGTACTTTCAAGAACTATCTCTCACCCACATCGTCGGGAGCGGTCATCTCGATCTCCACGGACTCTCCGTACCTTACGATCACTCAAGGTTCTATGGGCATACCGCTGCTGGGAACGCTTGACACAATCACGACTGTAAAGCCGTTCCGTGTCACAATCCTCAAAAGTGTGCCACAGAGCTACAATGCTCGCATCAAAGTGACGCTCACCGATGGCCAATTTACCGACAGCCAGTTCATCACATTCCTTATTAATCCGACGTTTGCAACCCAAAACGTCAACGACATACAACTTACGCTTGCCAACAACGGGAGGCTTGCGTACCTCGACTACCCCGACAACAAGTACGGCGTCGGATTCATTTTCAACGGGGTCAATCATCTCTATGAAGGCGGATTGATCCTTGGCACGTCTGAATCCCGCGTTGTCGATGTAGTCCGGAATGAATTGACACAGGATGAAGATTTCCGGTCGGGCGACTTCTTCAAACTCCAGACGCCCGGTCTCGTTTCCGATCAGGATGGATTCACACGATTCAGCGACAGTACCGCACCGACTGCAAACAGAATCGGTGTCAGGGTCGCCCTGCACTCGTACGCGTACTCGAATCCGGTCGACTCGAAATATATCATCCTGGCATACGAAATCACCAACACAACAACGGTTCCGTTGACAAATTTCCGCGCAGGGATCTTTCTCGACTGGGATATCGGACCAACTGAGGCGGAACTTAAACAGAATACCTCACGGTATGACTCGACACGGAGTCTTGGATACGCCTACAGTTCAATGCCGCAGGGACGGCGTGAGTACCTTGGCATTCGGGCGCTCGACAGCGCCACGTCATTCCGGTCCTTGGTCAATAACTCGTTAGATCTGTCACGAGCTGCGAAATGGGACTGGCTCAGCGGCGGATTTGGCGCAACCACAGCTGGACCGGCTGATATTCACCATGTGATCTCATCAGGACCGTACACCGTTGCTCCGGGAGCAACGCGCAGACTGGCTTTCGCCCTTCTGGCAGGAGACAGTTCCCTGGCGAACCTCCAACAGAGTGCAGATGCGGCCAAAGCAAAGTGGCGTCGGCTGACGGTGGGATTCGCAGATGGTCTTCCGTCAGTTCCGTTGGCGTACCAACTCATGCAGAATTATCCGAATCCGTTTAATCCGACGACAGCTATTAGCTATCAGCTAATAGCTAGTAGCCACGTCTCATTGGATATCTTCGACGTTCTCGGAAGAAGAGTTGCCACACTCGTCGACGATGTGCGTCAGCCGGGAGCCTATACAGTCCGATGGGACGCATCGTCGTTTCCAAGTGGAGTGTACTTCTATCGTCTGGAGGCCGGTGATTTCCACGCAACACGAAAGCTCATACTGGTGAAGTAGAAACAGCACACTTCATTATTCGATATTCATGTTCGCTATTGGCTATTCACCTGGCCCCAGCGAAACAACCCACGCGGACACTTTCCGGGAACGAAGCTTCTATGAGACACCCGACAGATTTCGATAAAGCGTTAACCCCCTCCGAAGCCCGACGGATCGCAGGCCTCACGACTCCATCACACATACAGTCTTTCCTTGATTCGATCGAGTATAGCGAGGAAGAACGGTACCGCTGTCCCCTCACCGTCCTACGCGACGGCAAGGGACATTGCTTCGATGGAGCTCTTTTTGCCGCAGCGATGCTGCGACGCATCGGTCATGCTCCCCTGATCACGGACATCATTCCGAACGATAACGATGACGACCATCTTCTCGCGCTCTACAAAGTGCGGGGTCACTGGGGCGCAGTCGCAAAATCGAATTATAGCGGACTTCGGTTCCGCGAGCCCGTTTACCGTACTCTGCGTGAGCTGATACTCTCGTACTTTGAGGATTTTTTTAACGCGATCGGCGAGAAAACCATGCGCGCCTACACGAGACCCCTGAACCTCACGGCGTTCGACCGGCAGGGTTGGATGACAAGCGACGGAGCGCTCGATGCAATTGGCGAAAGGCTGGATGAGATCCAGAAATTCAAGCCGTTGACGCCAGCCATGATTCGCAATCTCTCGTTTGCCGATCAGCGTTCGGTACAGGCCGGCTTGCTCGGCGCAAAAGCGGCGGGTCTCTTCAAACCGAGTAGCCGTTCGTCGCGATCTTCTTGAACCTTCTAGTTTCTTACCTGAATGGACATCAGACCCATCACTCTTGAAGGAAGGCACGTCCGCCTCGAGCCTCTTTCCATGGAACACCTCCCCTCTGAATGGCCCCAGGTGAAGGCTCACCTCGAGGAAAAACTCCAGCGACCCTTTGAACAACGGGCCTGAAGTGCACATCCGTTGCCGGCCTCCCTCACCATGATAACCCGATCACGTCGGCTTGTTGCTGTTCTGAAAGCAACCTTTACTGTCGTGGTCTGGGGTGCGTCCTTCATCGCCACCAAGCTCGCCTTGCGTGAAGTTTCTCCAGTCGTCGTCATCTGGCTCAGGTTTGGCATTGGTGTTGTCGTCCTCGGATGGTTTGTTGTTCGGCGCAAGGAATTCATTTTTCCGACGGGACGAGAGCTCGGGTTCTTCGCACTTCTGGGTTTCCTCGCCATTACCTTCCATCAGTGGCTGCAGGTTACCGGGCTGTTGACGGCCCAAGCGACGACGACAGCATGGATCATGACAACGATTCCGGTATTCATCGCTCTCCTCGGTCGTTTCATTCTCAAAGAAAAGCTGGGTTGGGACCGCATCGTCGGGATTCTGATCGCGACGATCGGTGTGGTGCTCGTTGTTTCCCACGGCGACCTTGAGTCGATCCTGCTGGGCCGGATCGGCACAACCGGCGATTTGCTCGTGCTCATCAGCGCGCTGAACTGGGCCGTCTTTTCGGTTCTCTCCCGCAAAGCTCTGAAAAACCGTCCAGCCACTCAGATGATATTCTCTGTCATGTTCTTCGGTTGGATTTTCACCTCTGTTTGGTTTGTCTCGTTCAACCACTTCGGCGAGATCGCCAACCTTTCACTCAACGGCTGGTTCAGCATTCTGTTCCTCGGAATCATTTGTTCGGGTTTCGCTTACATTTTCTGGTACGATGCTTTGAAAGAACTCGCCGCCTCCCAGGTCGGCTCTTTTCTCTACCTTGAACCCCTTGTGGCTGTTGCGGTCGCTGCGTTGCTCCTGCAAGAACCATTATTTATTGCAGCGTTTGTCGGCGGAGCATTCATTCTGGCCGGCGTGTGGCTTGTTAACCGGCGAACGACAATCGAAATTGCGCCTGAGTGATCTTCCAGCCTGCCATCCGCATCTCAGCAAGAATCGGGTGGATGTTGTTATAACATTCTTCTATTGTAAGAGAAACGATGGGAGAACGAAACAATGAGCCGAAAAATCCTGCCACAAGAATCAGTCGATTACCTGCGCATTGAACGGGCAATCACGTTCCTGCAATCCAACCACACACGCCAGCCTGATCTCCGGGAAGTTGCCCGCAGCGTTCACTTGAGCGAATATCATTTCCAGCGGCTGTTTACGAGATGGGCGGGAATAAGCCCGAAGAAGTTCCTTCAATTCCTCACGCTTGAACACGCGAAGCGTGTTCTCAAGCAGTCACGATCGCTCCTCGATGCAACATATGAAGCTGGACTTTCCAGTCCCGGACGCCTCCACGACTTGTTCATCAACGCTGAAGCCGTGACACCCGGAGAGTTCAAGACCGACGGCGGCGGGGTGACCATGCATTACGGTTTTCATCCGACTCCGTTCGGTGAATGCCTGCTTGCCATTACAGGCCGGGGAATCTGCGGACTCTCATTTGTCCCGGAGGGTAAGGGGACACAAGTTTTAAAGGAATTGCGGGAACGATGGTCTGGGGCAACACTGTCAGAAATCCCCAAAACGACTCAGCCATTCATCGATCGGCTGTTTTCGAAAACAAGGGGCAGGCAACGCAAACCGCTTCAGCTTCTCCTGAAGGGGACCAATTTTCAGATCAAGGTTTGGGAGGCGTTGATGAAGATTCCAGAAGGAAGTGTCGTTTCCTACGAAGATCTGGCCGGTGCCATTGGCAAACCTGGAGCATCACGCGCCGTTGGGAACGCTGTCGCCAAGAACCCGATCGCATATATCATTCCGTGTCACAGAGTCATCAAGCGAGCCGGGACCGTTGGTAACTATCACTGGGGTGCCGCCCGCAAGAAAGCACTGCTGGGATGGGAGTGGGCTCAGACCGTTTCGCGAGGCGATGAGATTTGATGGGAGGTGCGCCCGCGCCACAAACCTTTCAAAAAAGGACGCGTTGCTCGCCGACTTCCAGTCCGATAACCTTGTCTGAGAGATTCTGTTGTGCGGCAGCTTCACGAAGCCGGTCCATGGGCTCGTTCGGATTAGCATCGGATCCGTAGAACAATGTTCCGAAGTGGACCGGCAGCAGATACTTCGCTCCGACATCCTTGAAAATCGCCAGCGCGCCAAGAGGGCCTGTGTGAACGCGCGAGCCTACTCCAACCAAGGAGCCCGGTGCGATCGGAACGATTGCCAAATCGACCTTGAACCGACGACCGATTTCCTTGAAAAGTTCGGAGTTGTATCCGGTATCTCCCGCGAAGAAGACCGTGATCCCTTGATACTCGATGACATATCCAGTGTAACCAAGGGTTCCCAGCCACGCGCCATCGAATCCATACCGTCCGGTGAAATGCTGAACCGGCACTGCCGTAACCCGCACGCCATCCCTCTCAATCATTTGCCATGGCTTTAGCTCGCTCACTTCTTTGAACCCGAAATCAGGGGTGTAGTCGGCCGCACCCTGTGGAACGGCGAGCACACCGTTTTTCGGCAACATATCGAGGCTGCCGTAGTTAAAATGATCGAAATGAATGTGGGAGATGAGCGTGAAGTCAACGTTCGGGAGAAGAGCCGGATCGAGTCCCGGACGGACGGACCGTTTCGCCAAGATCCCGATTGTGTTTGTGAGAAATGGATCGGTGATGAATATCTTGTCATGAATCTGAAGAAGGACCGTCGCGTGCCCGACCCAGGAGACAGCGAGACTGGCATTCGGGAGAATCGACGTCGTGATCATATGCGGAGCGGCGGGAATCGGCTGACCCAATCTGCCCAACGACTGTAGGACAATGCGTGAGATGTACGAGCTGCAGCCGCTCAGCAACAGCGCGATTGAAAGAAGTGATGCAACAACAGCGGGACGGGCGCTCCTCATCGAGTCCACTCCTTCACTTTGTTTCCTCCTGCTTTGCGACAACTCCGATGTTGGCGATTGTCTCTCCCTTCTTCATCGACGGAACCGCACAGATGTACAAGACGACACCCGCAACCGGAGACGTTGCCTCGTAGATCGTCCTCCCGACGTAGTCTGTCACGTATCCGATTTTCATCCCCTGTTCGACGTACGTTCCCTTCCCGACGAGAGGGTAGAAGATTCCTGTCTGCTCACTTGCAGTCGACACGACTTTCCCAATCCAAACAGGGTGATCAATGAACGTAACACCACCGGGTAGCATTTTCAGGTAACGCATGACATTCAGGCAGCCGTTCACGAGCGCCATGAGATCTTCGGGCTCGACCGTTCCGGCATGTCCGGCTTCAACGGTGATTGACGGTTTGCCGCGAGTTGTTGCCGTGTTTTCAAGATAGCGCGACGCGTTTGGATCTTTGGGTCTGTCGGCAGAAATGATGATATGATCAAGCCCGAAGGCCAGTACCATTTCCCGCGAAATTTTGTCCTGAGTCTCGTTGCCGGTTTTCGTCCAGTAGCTGTAGGGACGCAGGCTTTCGTCGAGGTCACCGCCGTGAAGATCGATGAGATGATCGCACTGCTCGACGACTTGTTTGGTGATGAGGTACGAAGCCCGGCTGGTTTGTGTTCCGTCCATTCTTCCAGGATACATCCGGTTCATACTTATGCCGTCGATTGGATTCACGTGCGGGACTTTCCGCTCGAACGACTGTATGTTTACAAGCGGCACAATGATGACCGTTCCGGCGATTTCTGATGGATTGAGCGTCCCAATCAGCTTCTCGAGAGCAATGATTGAAGTATACTCCGTTCCGTGGGCTCCCGCGACGAGAGCAAGCACTGGTCCGGGCCGACTGCCGTGAATGACGGCAACAGGGATACTTGTTGACGTGTCAATGCCCGACGGGACGTCAATCGTGCCGGTCACCTTTTGACCGCGAGCCGCAGTGGCTGTACCCACCGTGAAAACAGACCGATCTTGCGCTTCTGCACCCGAGATCAACAACAGGGCAGTTACCATGAACAAGCCGATTCGTTGCATGGCCAGACTCCTTCGCAGACGTCGCTGCGTGTTAGTGTTTTACGCGGTTCTTCGTTGAATTCTTAAAGAGTGAATGATCCGGCGTGACTTGCCACTGATTTTCTACTGTCCGGAGTCCGCGCTCCCATTCGTACCGAATGGTGACGGCCTGCGACCACCACGGACTCAGTTGGTGTTTGTCAGCGAGATGTCTTGCTGCCAGTTTGTGGCCATTTTCTTTGACGTTGAAGCCGTCGAGGATCTTGAACCAATGTTCCCATGTCTTGCCCGTTTTCTCTTTGACGGCCTCATCACTGATCTTCACAAAAATGGTTTGGGATTTGGGCATGAAATTGTTCTTTTCGTTATCGACGTTTTGTCACCACCGAGCATACTTAGAAAATATACGTCTTCCCTGCTACTTTGGCATCGGTTACGAACACAGAAGGACGAGGAATCATCCAGGCTGGCCTTGGTTTGAAAGTGTTCATGACTACTTCCGGGATGCCACGCGCGATTTCTATCGCCCGCAATCGAAATTGACGTCCTTTCGCAAGTGTCACTTCCATTTCAGCTGCCTCCGAAGACATGCCCAGGCAGAGAATCGGCCATCGAGGGACTACCCCGCGCGCCTCTTGCCCCATCATTTTTCCATTCATGCGGACTCGATGGATTCCTTCCGGCTTGTCGGTATTCAGAATCAGCATCTGAGCGTCTTGAGTTGACTGGACTCTCAGCTTCAGCGTCCGGACAGAATCAATTGTTTCGTCGCTTAAGACCCTGACATCAGGAGTTGGACAGGAAACAGCAAATGCACTGTCGGTAAGAAGAGGCCTCCCGGTGAATGGAAGAAACTCCGGAAGCGATCTGGTCTCCCGTGCAGAAGAGAAGAATTGACCCGTCCACTCATCCGGGTTCGTTTCCCACGAGATCCAGCGTGCCCTTCCATCGTCTGCGTCATAGGCGTAGAGAATACTGTTGGGTTTCGGGAAGCGTTCGCTTGGCGTTCGCGAAAACAGGCCAAGAGCAATAAGGCTCGCTGCGGCCACGAGACCCACAGCCGCAAGGAGCCCATCGCTCCTTTGAGGCAGTATGGACAACGGCAATTGGAGCGTGCCAAAAAGAATCACGGTCAGTCCGATCAATCCGGCGACAACAGAGAGCGTCACCAATTCATACAGGATGTAGATTATCTGCGTGAAGAGGAAAATGCCAGGGGTGAGACACAGCGCCATCAGCATGACGCTTCTCCACGAGAAGATGTCACCATCCTTGCTCAGAAGGATAAGAGCAGCTCCGACGAGTGTCAGTACCAACGGCACGAGAACGATGTAGCTTCCGCCGGGCAGATAGAAAACCGCGAGCCAGGCAAGGATAAGCCACAGAATGAGCGGACCTATCGCCAGATTGAAAACGCCGAGTCTCTCGACAAGCCTGCGGTGGAAGAGAACTGAAAAAGCAATGCCGAGCGCAAGAAATCCGCCCAGATAGAGATCGCTGTGATGAATGGCGTCGAGAAAATAGAGTCTGTACTCCGGTTGTAGCGGGCCAAGCCAGTTCCACAGAACATAGACTACACCCGCAGCCAAAACGACACGGAGAACAAAGATCGAGAGCGCAATGAACAATCGGGAGAGCGTGAGCCGCTGTTTCTTGAATCCGACGAACAGCACGAAGGCAAATGCAAGGGTGGCAACGACAACGATCGTCAGGTTCCATGCCACCGGATAGATTACCATGCTGGGAAAGAGGAAAGAAAAGTAGACAACATCCGGCGCCTTTGTCGCATTGAGATTGAGATCGAGATTGCCAAAGTGTATCGCGGAACTCAGCATGTTCTCTCCGTGATGCTGCATCGTCCGGAGATCCATATGCGCGACATCGTCACGAACACTGTGGTAGTCGATGACACAGTTGCCGTGGGCGAAATTCAATCCACTCAATGCCTTTTCTTTGAAAACTGAGAAATCTGTGTTGAGGGGCAACCGCTTATAAAGCGCGTACGTAAGAGAAGTTACAAACTTTTTGGGGACCGCCTGGTCAAACTCCCGAACGACCCACCCATTCTGGTCGTTCGTTTCAAACATCATCGACGGCCCGCCCGACCCTCTCGCTTCAAAATTCATGGCAAAGCCAACCTCATCGGCCATCGGGGACTGGCGCACAAACGCCTTCGCCCCCAGCATTCCCATTTCCTCACCATCGGTAAAAAGCATGATGAGATCGTTCTTGAGCGGCGGGTGGGCCTTTAGCGCCCGCACTGTCTCGAGAATCGCCGCAAGGGAATATCCGTCGTCGTTTGCTCCCGGAGCAAGGAACACCGTGTCGTAGTGCCCCGCCAGGAGAATTGCCTTCGTGTTAGCAGTTCCCTTGATGGTTGCTGTGACATTCTCAACAACAGCTGCCTGTGTGAAGCTCGTTATCGTTGTCTTCTGAACGACCGGCTCGAGTCCTAATGCACACAATTGATTGCAGAGATAGTCCCGAACGCGCGCAGCGGCCGGCGTCCCGGTAACGTGGGGCTCGGAAGCAATAACGCGCAAATGCTTCATTGCGCGTTCGGACGAGAAGAGGGTTGAGTCTGCTGATTCAGGAAGAGCTTCCGGCGGTTGAGTCTGGTACAACGCCAAAAGGACTATCAACCCCATCGCGGTTATGAAGAGAGCGGAACCTATGATGGATTTCAATGGAACGAGGTCTTTCGTCTTTAAGATTTCTCAGAGGCTGTCCAAAAAGTGTCTTTGTCATTTCGACCGCCCGCCTGCATGACTGCATCAGCAGTCTGGCAGGTTGTATGTGCGGCGGGCAGGCAGGGAGAAATCCTTCTTTTTGTTCAGATTTCTCAGTCGCTTCCTGCCCGACTACGTCGGTCAGGCGGGCGCTCCTTCGAAATGACAAATATGGCTTGGAGGACAACCTCAAGTCGCCAACATACCATGGGCAATGTTAGCGAAGCGTCGCTTCGCCCTACGAGCTATTCCTGCAGCTTCGGGTGCTTCAGATGATAATCCGTTGCATCCTGGAACTGCTTCGCCACCGCGAGCAGCTTCGCTTCTCCAAACAATTGCCCGATGAAGCTGATGCTCGTCGGCGTTCCTTCTTTTGTAAATCCGTCCGGCAGCACGACACATGGATGCCCAGTAAGGTTCGTTAGAAGCAGATTGCTTCCTCCGAACGACGGCGTCACGTAGACATCGATGTCCTTCATCAGCTTCTGCATTTCCTGAATCACCAGATACCGTACGCGGTTTGCCTCGATGTATTCTACAGCCGGGATGAAGTGCGAGCTGCGGAACGAGTTCGGCCAGGCACCTTTCATCTGGCGCACCATCAGATCATCCTTGCCGCTCCGTGTCAGATCATCAAATGCTGCTGCCGCCTCAGCACTGAGGATTATTCGAAGACCGTCCACCGGAAGCTTTGGCAATTCGATCGGTATGAGTTGCGCACCCAACTTCCTCAGCACGGTGAGGACGGAGTCGCTGATTGCCTTGTTCGATCGCACACTGTCGAATTCCATCTTGAGGTAGCCGACCCGGAGTTTCTTCCAGTCAACTTTTGGATCATAGTTGAACGGTGCTTCATAAAGCGTTTGATCCTTGCCATCGGGGCCATAAATTGCGTTGAATACGAGCGCACAATCCTCCACTGTGCGACAGATCGAACCAATCTTGTCCATGGACCAGCTCAGCGCCATTGCGCCGGTGCGACTTACGCGTCCGTACGTCGGACGCAAACCGGTAATCCCGCAGCGCGTTGAGGGTGAGACAATCGAACCCAACGTCTCTGTCCCGATGGAGAACCCTACCAATCCGGCAGCTGTCGCGGAAGCCGACCCGGCAGACGATCCGCTTGACCCTTGTTTGTAGTTCCACGGATTGCGCGTCTTGCCGCCAAACCATACATCCCCCATAGCGAGCTCACCCATCGTCAGCTTTGCCATCAGTACGGCACCGGCGTTCTCGAGCCGCTTGACGACCGTCGCATCTTCATCAATCACCTGATCTTTGTACGGCACGGATCCCCACGTCGTTTTGTATCCCTTAACGGAGAGAAGATCCTTCACACCAAACGGAATGCCATGCAGGGGACCGCGGTATTTCCCTTTTGCGATTTCTTTATCTGCCTGCTTTGCCTGCTTCAGCGCAAGATCTTCCGTCAAGGTGACGACACATTCCAGCTTCGGGCCGTACTTCTTGAGCCGATTCAGGTACATGACGGTCAGTTGTTCCGAAGTCACTGTACGCGTACGAATCAGCTCGGCCAGTTGACCGACAGAGTAGAATGCCAGATCCTCGATGTTCTTCGCCCTAACCACTTTTCCCGGGGGGCTCATCTTGAACGACTTTTTTGCTTTCTCGAACTGAAAACCAACCGGAATCGGGTTGAACAGGATCGCCGGTGGTACATTGTTCGGGAGGGCGATGCTTCGGATTTTTTCGAAGCCTTCCAGTTGTTCGACGAGATTTTCAAGCGCTGAATCCAGTTTCGCCCGGTCGAAATTGAGCCCCATGATTTTCTGCGCCGGTTCTGCCATCTCTATCGTGATGGGCGTAATGGGTTTCGCCTTCTTTTCCTGCTGCGGGTATACAGCGGGTACGACGCTGAGCAGTGCTACCATAGCGAGAATGATCAATCGGAATGCGCGATGTTTCATGGATGTTCTTTCTATCGTGGAGTTTCGGTTTGTCCGCTCTGCTTGTCCATCTTGCTGTAGTCAAACTCCGATCCCAATACGCTGTGCGGAATAAGGTACACGACAATCATGACGATGGATGCCGCAAGCGCCCAGCGCGTGGGGTTCTTCGCCCTGGAGTGTGCTATCGCCACGATAACCCACGCGATGAAAGCAACCGCTGTCTTGTTGTCCGTGAGATCGCCCCCGAGCGGCCAGCCGGTCCACCAGACATTGAATGAAAAGTACTGCATGAGCGGACCAAGGATGAGACCGCCCAGAACCAAAAAGCCGAGGGTCAGATACATGTAGTTTTTGAATTTCGGTTCTTTGCTGAAGAACTCCAATCCTGCACGCGCTGAAAAAAGGAACGCACCGAACATCGCAAGCACATGCGGAATCACGATCCAAATCGGCACTTCACCCCGGAACCGTATCACAATCGGATCAGGCCCGGGGAGACTCACGCGTTCGTCCGCGTGCTGGAGTTCCACTCGATACATAAGCTTCCCGGCCACCGGCTGGTGAGGCATTTCGGCCTTCAGCGCACCGTCTGTGAAGGTCATCGCAACCTGTGTCCACGGATCGTCGGTCTTGTACCGCTTCCAGAACAGAAAACCGTTGATCGATTGATCGTCCGTTTTCACCTCCACTGTGGCGTTGGTAGGACCAGGATGGCTGCGGTCGAATTTGTAGGCAATTGTTTTGCCTTTGACCTGTGCCGTTCCCGAAACCGGATAGGTCGGACCTGTCACCCGCTGATAGACGAGTGATACAATGGTGATGATGGATGCCAGAATCCAGAAGAGAACAGTTCGTTTCATGATGCTGTGTTTCCTTTCTTCAATGGGAGATTTTTTCTTACGAAGATGAGTCGCCCGCGAATCATAAATGTTCGGGGTAGGCAAAGATCATAATACTTCACGGACCACAAGCCATCTCAAAAACAAATCGTCGTCAGTCTGAGCGTCCGCCTGCGTCGGAAAATCGACTTCCGGCGGGCATGCAGGGAGTCCATACCAATGTTGGTATGAACGAGGTCGAAGACCGCTCAGGATCGCGGTTTCTTTTATTCTGCGCGCCCCCCCAAAAAAAGCACGTCAGTCTGAGCGCAGGCTTGACGCTTCTTGTCAAGTCGAAGACTCTAACGAGCCAAGGACAGCCTCCGCGATGAAAACTACAAAATGTTTTTTCAAATGTCGCCGGTTCCTCGCAGTAGATAAGCTTACTCTACAATCTTCTTGGCGGTATTCTTTTTCTCCATCAGCTGGAGAAATACCGTTTGAGTGGATCAAACACAAATTCCTTCCACCCACTCCGATGATTTTTCTTCTCCGTCGCGTTAGGAAAATTCGAATGCTCAAGAACAATCTTTGTCCCCTTCCCGGAAGGAGCAAACGTACACTTCACGACAGATTCTTCGGCGTATGCCGGCCAGTCGCCCGGTAGCCAGGTATAGACGAGGGATTTGCCGGGCTTGAACTCCAGCACCTTTCCCTTGACCCAGCCGTCGAACATTTCAATCCTGCCGCCAGCCTTCGGAGAAACCTTCCCCTTCTGGCCGCTCCACTGAGCAATCTGTTTTGCCTCCGTCAGAGCCGCAAAGACATCCTTCGGTTTTGCAGCGAAGGAGACAGTGAGTTTGAACGACGATGGTTTCATTCCGTCCTCTCATAGTTTTTGAATATGAACAAGTTCCACTATTGTTCCCCACATATGAAAACTCGCCCTATCTTTCAATTCCTTTGCTTCAAAACGGACGCGCAGTCCGTCTTTCCGAAGATCTTCCGGCAGATTCATCGGATCGTAATTCCTTCCGTCGTCCGCCTTGATACCATAGAAGCCCCCTTCGAAAGAGAGGAAAACAACCGTGCCGGTACCGATGATGTTATCTCCACTGTCGGTCATGCATGACTGCGAAAGGAGCGCAAATAAGACGAGTGAGGTGCTCAAGAAAAACCGTATGAACAGACGGGATAAGGTATTCATAACGAGATTCTTTGGATGTGTACGAGTTCAATTACCGGACCATGACCCCAGCCGGCGATCGGCGTGCTGTTTTCCACTTCCCTTGCCTCGAACCGAATACGAAGCCCGACTTGTTGAAATTCCTCCGGAAGATTCTTCGGATAGTAATCCTTTCCGTCATCCGCCTTGATATAGTGGAAGCCCATGAAATCCAGGACATCCGATCGGTAAGCGATGATTCCCGTGATCCTGAACGTATCTTCATTCTCTACAGCGCAAGACTGCAGCGCAATTGCGCTAAGGACGATGACCAGCACAGAAAGAAGTCGGGACATCTTGACCTCCTTGCAGTAAATCGGGTTCAGCCGCTCTTCCGGGAGATGAACCGAAAATGGCGGTGTGGGTGATCGGCCGACGGCACCTCTTCGTTTTTCAGCACGCTGATGGAACCATCGATTTCCAGTACCGCGACGTTGACGTCGCCGACGGAGGCGACACCGTGTTCACGCAACGCCTGCGTCAACACATCCGCCGATATCCTTTCCTTATCCAGATGTTCCTGGATTATCTTGCCGTGCCGGATAAGCAGCGTAGGCGTTCCCTCGACGAAGTCTCGTATCTTTTTGTTCTTCCATACAACCCTTGTCACCGCGGCATTCAGGAGCAAAAGTGTGGCGGCAGCGACGATTCCGCCCGAGACGGAGGTATCGGGTCCCGTCATTGCGTTCTGGACTGCATTTGAAATCAGAAGCAACAATGCAAGATCGAACGGCGTCATCTGTCCGATTTCGCGTTTGCCCGTCAGCCGGATGCCGATGAGGATGACGAAATAGACGATGGCTGTCCGGAGAATGATCTCGATCATCGTTTCAGAAAAATTCCACATAAGGAGCCTCACGAGGAATAACGTTGAAGGAAGAATCAAAGAAAAGATGAACCGCCCCCGAACCAGAAACGTTCGGGGCAAGCAAGTGCGCCAAGAACGCAAAGAGCTTAGAATTCTGGAAAAAGAAACCCTTTTGATCTCTTCTTGGCGCCCTTCGCGTCTTGGCGGTTTGATTTTTCAACGGCAAACTACTGAGCACGAGTCTGTTGATACAGGCCAAATTCGGCGACAGTCAATGTCCCGAGATCAGTCTTCACCGCCCGGGCGCTTACAACTTTGAACAAATCTCCCTGCATATACCAGAGGCGGGAAGTCAGGAGCTTCCCCGATCCGTCGGGGAGAGAGGATTGGAGATCGGTGAATTTTTCAAAGTCCCGCGATTTCTTGTACGCCGGGAGGTTGCCTGTCACCACAAACGGTGCATCGGGATTTTTCTGGAGCCCGGCAATCGTGCGCATGCACTTTGCCAGCTCATCGCTTGATGCTTTCGCCGGTAGCCGCGTGCTCACAACAACAACGTCCCTCACGCCCGCATCGATTGAAACCAGGAGAGCGGATTCATAGAACGCCGATGGTACATCGTATTCCTTTTTCTGATTCGAACGAATGGGATACATGCTGAAGACCGCGTTCCCCTGCTGCCGGCCTGAAATATCGATGGATTCTCCGAATGCGTGACGCATGTCCATTTGGGCAGCAAGTTCATTGACGAAGTCGACCCGCGTTTTCACATTGGGATATCTCGCAATACCCTGCACCGCGAGGATTTCGATCTGCTCACGCTTCAGGGCCGCTGATAACTGCTCAATGTCCTTCTTTTCAATGCGTTTGCCGTATCCGGACAGGTCGACACTTGCTACCCTGACGGTGAGGGCAAGTTTTGGCTGAGGGGGTGCGGGCGCTTCGGCTTTCGTTGTCTTCGGAGGGGCTGAACAACCCGTTAGAAATAAGGCTCCGGAAAGAGCAACAGAAAAACGACGCAAAAGGAGGTCAAGGGAAAGATTTCGACGTGAGTTCATGCATTGAGAAAATACTCTTTTCTCAGCAAAGAATCACGGAGTTTGGGAATCTGGGATTTTCTGAACTGGGGGGAATGGAGGGAATCGGAAGAACGGTCAAATCCGAAGAACCTTCGCCCCGTGGATCCTTGCTGCCTTCAACTCGATCAAAGCCTGGTTTGCATCTTTCAGCGCGAACTCCTCGACTTCAGGTCTGATTTTCATCCGGGCAGCGAGCTGGAGGAATTCATTTACATCCTGGCGGGTGACATTTGCGACGCTCTTGATTTCTTTTTCGAGCCAGAGATGGGCAGGATAACTCAAAGACAACAGGGTGTCTTTGTCCCGTTCTTCCTTCCGTATTGCGTTGATAACAAGTCTCCCACCGGGCTCAAGGTTTTTCAACGCCTCGACAACCGGTTTCCACGCCGGCGTGGTGTCGATGATCGCATCAAGTTGATGCGGTGGAGTATCGGTCGTGTCGCCCGCCCAGGCTGCTCCAAGCTCCATGGCGAACTTGCGTTCTCGTTCACTGCGGGCAAAGACAAAAACAGCAACGCATGGGTACCGATGTCGCACCATCTTCAACACAAGGTGCGCCGAGGCTCCGAAGCCGGTGAGCCCGAGACTCTGCCCATCACCGATATTGCTCAATCGTAACGACCGGTAACCGATGGCTCCCGCGCACAACAGCGGGGCAGCCTCGGCATCGGAAAATTCTTCGGGTATCGGATAGCAGAAATCTTCATGAACAGTCATGAATTCCGCGTATCCGCCATTCGCATCTCTGCCTGTCCCGCGGAAATCGGCACAGAGGTTTTCATTCCCTGCACGGCAGAACTTGCACTTCCCACATGCCGAGAAGATCCAGGCAACACCAACACGGTCGCCGAGTCGATGTCGACTGGCATTCTTCCCAACAGCCGCAACCCTTCCAATAATCTGGTGGCCCGGCACAATAGGGAAGAATGATGGCGGAGTTCGTCCTTCGATCTCATCGAGTTCTGTATGGCACACGCCGCAAGCCGACACACGTAGCAAAACCTCGTTCTCGCCTGGCGACGGATCTTCTATCTCAGAGAAGCGTAATGGCTGTGAATTATCTTCGACACTGCATATTTCATCAAGAACCATTGCTTTCATGCGTCCATTTCACTTTCGCCATTTTGAAGAAACCACGGATAACACGGATTGGTACGGATCATCACGGGTGTTCTATCCGTGTGCATCCGTGCAGTTTCCGTTTGATCCGCCTGCCCGTCATGCTTCATCGTTGGGCGGGTGGTTAATCTCCTGTTGGAAGTTTTCGATTTTGCTCCAGCGACAGCAACAGTCTCTTCCGCCACAGCCCACCGCCATACCCACCAATATCACCATTCTTGTTGATGACCCGATGGCATGGAATCACGATGGAAATCCGGTTAAATCCATTTGCCCTGCCAACCGCCCGACTCGATTTTGGTGAACCAATTTTCTTCGCGATAGATTCGTAGGATGTCGTAGCACCGTACGGAATTTTCAACAGTTCGTTCCACACTTTCAATTCAAACGGGCTGCCGGGATAGACCAGTTTCAGTGAAAAAGAGTCTCGCTTTCCTTCGAAGTACTCCCCGAGTTCCTTCCTGAGCTGGACGATGTGCTTGTTCTCGCCTGGAATAATCGCGCATTTGAAGTATTTCCTAAGCCGGACGAACTGATGCTCGAGCCGCCGCCTGTCGGTGAATTCCAATAGACACACGCCTTCTGATGTGGCGGCAGCGAGCAGTGGACCGAATGGGCTCTCAATCCAAGCTGTCACAACACAATCGGATTCCCTGCTTTTTCCCGGTGAAGAACCAAATGTCTTTGTGAAAGCCTCGCGGAACCCGCTGTGCGAATCGTACCCATAGCCAAGCGCCACATCGTCGAGATCGACCCCCAGCCGGATCTGCTCGAACGATTCCCCCAGCCGGCGACCGCGGCAATAGGCCTGGAATGTCATGCCATAGTTCTTCAGAAAGAACCGCCGCGCGCGTGACGGCTCGACGCCGATCGAGCGCAGATAGGAATCGGAGTATCGCCCCTTCGGGTTTTGATCGACAGTTGAAAGAAGTCCCCCGACCCATTCTGGCGGAGTACCGTCGGTTTCCAGTGGCCGGCAACGTTTGCACGGACGATAGCCTGCGAAAACAGCTTCACGTGCCGAGGGAAAATACTCAATGTTGGATGGCAGGGGCTTGCGCGCGGGACACGACGGACGGCAGAAGATTCCCGTGGTCCGTACCGCCAGAAAGAAAATTCCATCGTAGGAAGCATCTCGCTTTGTGTGCGCCCGCTTCATTTCAGGAAGTGAAGGACGAGTGTGCATCGTGTTCTCCATACGTTATCACACAAGAGAAGAAACCGGCAGGAGAATGATACAAGACAAAGAGAGATTCCTCCACCGAAAACTGAACATGGATGGTTTGGTTGGCATTTCGTCAAGATGGAACGGATATAGCTCCAACCGAATTCGACTCGTCTGCCCATGAGACGCCACTTGGATGGAGTCTGGCTTTTCATCCTTTCGCTGAGCGTTGCGGCTGGACAAAGTTCCGGCTGTCCATTTCAGTTCTCTGTCACTCTGATACCTCGGGGAGAATTCTACCACAAAGACACAAAGAAGAATAAGCAAGAGAACGAAACCGTTCTACAGAATGAGGCGTTTGATGCCGTTCTTGATAAGAGGGACGTTGAAGTTGATTAAGAACCCCAACCTCTTGCCGGCCAGCTTCAAATACGTCAGCAGCTGAGCTTCGAACAATGGAATCATAACCTCTACCGCCTTGAGTTCAACAATGATCTCTTCCTCTACCAGGAGATCCAAGCGAAAGCCGATATCCAATTGAACGGTCTCATACCGTACCGGAAGCTGAAGTTGTGTCTCAACCTGAAGCCCTCGTTTTCTCAATTCGTGCGTCAGACACGCTTCATAGACAGATTCTAGCAGGCCGGGGCCGAGTTCTTTGTGCACCTTGAAGGCTGCGTCCACTATTTCCTTCGCGATTCTTTCCGTCTCTTGATCGAGTGGTTTGAACTCTTTCATGATTCTCTTCGTGCCTTTGTGGTCTATCTTCATTGAGCTTCCCCCCATCTACCGGCGATTTTCGTCCAGCACTTATAGCAATTTCCATTCTTGAGCTTGTTGCTCAGTACAAGAAATCCTCGTCGCTCGATCAGCACGGTATTGCAGGAGGGGCAGAAGGTGCTTTCCGTGTCGCCCACATCGCCCGGACGGTTGCCGGCGTAGACGTATCGGAGTCCCGCCTGCAGGCCGATATCACGTGCACGAAGGAGTGTGTTGACGGGTGTGTTCGGGGGATCGGTCATTCGATAGTCCTGGTGAAAGGCGGTGACATGCCATGGAATATCTTGTGAGACGGAAACGAGAAACTGCGCGATGTCCTTCAACTCTGCGTCCGAATCGTTGAATCCCGGCACAAGAAGCGTGACGACTTCGACCCAGAACTTTTTCTGATAAAGTGTCTGAATTGTATCGAGCACGTTTTGCAGCACGCCGCCGAGCTGTGAGTATGATTTTTGAGTGAAGGCCTTGAGGTCGACCTTAAAGAGATCGACCCAGGGGCGAAGATACTCCAGCACCTCCGGCGTGCCGTTGCCGTTTGATACGTACGAAGTTACCAAGCCAACCCTTTTCGCGAGCTTGAAAATCTCCACCGCCCACTCGCTCGTGATGAGCGGCTCGTTGTATGTACTGGTGACGACACGCGCCTTGGATCGCAGCGCTGCGTCAACGAACGCTTCCGGTGTTATGAGATCAATGCCCGATACAGCTTCGGGATCACGCAACGCCTGAGAGGTGACCCAATTCTGGCAGTACGAACAATGATAGTCACACCCAAGCATGCCAAAGCTGAGCGCCTTCGCTCCCGGGTACGCATGAAAGAACGGTTTCTTCTCGATCGGGTCGAGGGCGACACCACCCGCATATCCCCAGGGGACGTGCAACATCCCCTCTTTGTTGAAGCGGACCTTGCAGATGCCGTCCCTCCCGGGAGGAATCTTGCAGCGATGGCCGCATGCATGGCACAACACCCAATCGTGGGTCATTCTGTCGAACAGCTCGCCCACTTTGGTGTTCTTCGCGAGCATTTCGCGCAGCGTATTCTCTTCCTCCATAGGTTCCACCTCCGGGCGAAATGTACGATAGCCCTCTGCTGATGTCAAGCAACTCTCAGGTAGTCGAGAATTGCCACGATGCAATGCCACGAAGCCGATATCGGGTTCTCGAAATCGTGTGCGCTTGCAGGCCTTGCTCATTGCTCATGAAGAGATTTCCGATATTGGGAATGTCTCCCCGCCGGCTGCGCACGACCGCCCTTGCATCTTTCGTGTTGCACATTTAAATTTCTCGCACACGGGAGGGAACAGGATATGGATACGCTCGTCATCAATCACTGCGCACTGTGTGGAGAGGAAGTTGAGCCTGAAGACGAATACTGCTGCCAGTGCCTCCAAGAGTTAGACAAGCTTGAGCCTTGTCCTTGCTGCGGTCAGATTATCTGCAACTGTGAGGCGGGGTGCGGGGATTGAAACAGAATGTAGAACGCAGCTTCAGTCTGCGTACTGCCGTCTGCTTACTCCATACTGGCGTTCCGTCTTCCGTCTCATCTATCCGCCGAAGCACGAGGTGCGTAGGCGGACGTCTACCGTCTTACTTCCTTCTTCACCATACTCCTCAAAACTCTCATATTCATCACGTCCTCTTTCATATCCGGTCCCTTCGGCGTCTCGAGGATTTTTGGAACGGTGCGAAACCGATCATCGTTCATCAACAGACGAAACCCGGTTTTTCCGATTGCACCTTTCCCTATGTGTTCATGCCGGTCAACACGAGACCCGAACTCCCGTTTTGAATCGTTGACGTGAAATGCTGCAAGTCGACCGAGTCCGATGACGGCGTCAAAATCTTCGAATGTCTTTTCGTACCCACGCTCCGTCGCGATGTCGTACCCTGCTGCAAAGACGTGGCAGGTGTCGACGCAGATTGCCATACGTTCAGCATCGTCCACGAGATCGATGATCTCGCGCAGCTGCTCGAATCGATAACCAATGGCTGTTCCCTGGCCGGCCGTTGTCTCAAGTACGCTTCTGACACCATACCCGAGGGTCTGATCATGGATGGTGTTCAGCGACTCTGCAATCCGTTTGATTCCTTCCTTTTCTCCTGCACCGATATGCGATCCCGGATGAAAATTGAGGTACTCGACTCCCAGCCTTTCGCACCTGTCGAACTCATCTTTCAGGGCGGCGCGGGACTTCCACAAAATCTCCTTATCCGTTGCACACAGGTTGATGAGGTACGTATCGTGGACAACCACGGGGCCGATGCTTGATTCCTGCAGCAGCTTTTTGTAGGTTGAGATGTCTTCATCCGTCAGTTCTTTTCCGCGCCATTGGTTGTTGTTCTTCACAAACATCTGCATCGTCGTACAGCCAGTGGAAATCCCACGTTCGACGGCTGTATGGACGCCGCCGGCGATGGACATATGAGCACCTAGAAGGATCGGGCATTCGGGTGATCGAGGCATCGGGTTGGTTGGGAAATGGTGAGGTGGTACAATAGTTAACTGTTTAACTGGATGAAGTAGCGATTATGCAACGAGAAAAGCTAGTTGTCCTCTTCACGGTATTTGTTGATGTCATCGGGTTTGGAATCGTCATACCCATTTTGCCATTTTACGTGGGATCTTTTGGAGCATCGCCTTTTGTTATCACGCTCCTTTTTTCGTCGTTCGCTTTTTTCGCATTCCTGAGCAGCCCGTTTCTTGGAGCATTGTCCGACAAAATCGGCCGTCGGCCCGTCCTCATCGCAAGCATCACGAGCACGGCTATCGGCTGGTTTGTCTTCGCTGGCGCCAGCAGCATACCGCTCCTGTTCCTCGGAAGAATCATCGATGGCGCTGCAGCAGGCAATTTCACGGTGGCGCAGGGATGCCTCGTCGACCTTGCCCGGGACGAAAAGGAGCGCTCGTCGAACCTGGGACTCATTGGCGCGGCTTTTGGCGTCGGATTTATGGTGGGACCCATTCTTGGCGGAGTGCTCAGCACGGTGTCTCACTCATTCCCGTTCTGGTGTGCCGGCGGTCTTGCAGCAGTTAACTCGATTCTGGCGTACTTCTTCCTGCCGGAAACGCACAAGAGGCGCGATCCACGCGCCGCGATATCGTTCAACCCTTTGCTGCCATTAGCGCGCGCCGCCGTGAACAAGAACCTTCGTCCTCTCTTTCTCACATGGCTGTTTTTCGCCGTTTCGATGTCCGCTTCGCAATCGGTGTTTGCGTTGTATGGCCAGCATGCGTACAACTTCAGTTCGTTCACAACCGGCTTGATCTTTGCGGCAACGGGAGTTTTTGCTGTGCTCAACCAGACTCTTCTCCTCAAGAGTGTGTGGTTGAAGTACTTCACGGAGTCTCAGCTCGAAGTGATCATGACCATCATTCTGGGCGTCAGCTTTTTTCTGCTTGGCTTCGACATTCTCGCGCTTTTCTATGTCGGTCTGCCGTTGTTTGCGACCGGTCAATCGGTGCAGCGGGTGGTTATCACGAGCGAAATCACGGGAAGGACTGATCCGCTCATGAAAGGTGAAGCTCTCGGCATTCTCACGTCCCTGATGGCGGCGTCGATGGTCGTTGGTCCAATGATCGGCGGAGCGTTGTTCGAGATTCACGACAGCTATCCTTTTTTCTTTGCGGGCGCCCTGATGATCATCTCGTTGATCATTGCATTGAGGTATAGAAGGTCACCGGATTATCAGAGTCGACTCGCTGCTGTTCCGACCGGAAGTGGAACTGATTCGCTGCATTGACACGCTCCAGCGCCCGACCTGCGGTGGATCGGGTAAGAGACTGGGTTACTCCCGCCGTCAAACCAAGCAGCGGAGTTTCTGGCGTATCCATCCAGTTCCTGCACTAACCGACCCCTTTCGTTTTGAACCTGCACAGAGGAAAACACCGACGCCACCAGCGATGCTGCCAAAATAGGAGACTCGATCAGACGAACTGTGCTTGTCATCTCCGCCATCCAGAACTTGTGGTTGTTTCAGTCGCCGACGGCTCTTCACGATTTCTCCCTTTGTGCCGAGAGAGCGCGACGGCTTAGTAGCAACAACCCACCAGCACCAGCGACCATGGACGTCGCATTAATACCAATTTTCGACTCGTATTCCGCAACGATGATAGCTCGCCAATGAGTATCTCGCGTTTGATCTCCAGACCGACCACATAGAAGAAGACGGGCATCAAGCCATGGTTGATCCAATGAAGAAGAGAGTTGGAGAACATGAATGTGCCAAACCCAAACGAAAGGGTCGTGTGCTGCCATTCTTCGTATCTGTCCGACCAACGTGAATTTGACCGCACGATCGCGACGATTGTAAAGGCAAACAGAAGAATGCCCGAAGCTGATTGAAGCCTCAGGAACGCCTGGATCGGATTCGCAATCGTCTGCACAACATGGTTCATCTGCTTGACCGACCGTTCAGGAGCCATGCAGTTCCTCTTTGCTCAGATCTGACAAGAGGCCGCACAACAAGAAACCATCCCTCCGATGACAGAATTCCACCGGGTCAAGCGGTCTTTTGGTTGTCCTTCAGGTCGCGACGATAACGCCAGGTAAAGAAAAGATCCAGGAATACGGCGAGCGCGACTGCTACCGGCCAGTTGATCCCAGGGAAATCATCATAGTTCAGACTGTAAACAAGGCTTATGAGTATACCGACAACGAGCATTAGCGGAAAAAGAAAAGCAAACATCGTCAAACGCTTCTTCGATTTCATGATTTTGTCTCCTTCGAATACTCTTTCCTCGGCCGGATTCCGTGTCCGTGAATGACCCAGTGCCAACGTGCCCTAGTTGCCCCGGTCTATCCGGTACAGCGGGTTCGCTCACTTGCAAAACTCAGTGTGATTGCTGGGTATAAATGGATGTTCCCGATTTGGCATCCGGTATCTTGATCCAGTCCGGACATCAATCGCAGAATGAGCAGCCACCCCGAGGCCATGAAGCGACGGGGCAACGGATCGAAGTGGCCTCGAAATGCAAATCAGGAAACCGCTGGCTTCACAGGGGGAGCGCGGGAGGAAAACGGTGATACATCCAACTCTGGACATATCAACGTGTTGATGGAGACGAGTATGACGGCATACTGCTCCAGTCGGGGGAATTCCAGAGACGAGACGACCGCTGGTGGAGCAGGTGCTATCTTTGTGACTGCGGGAATGTGCTTATACTGTGTCCAGTAGACCTTCGTTGGAACCGGATGGGATGGTTTGGTTTGAGCGATCTTCTGAGGACCCTTCCCAAGGCCAACCAGCTGGTTGAACGCATCAAGACGCGCCACAGCTCCGACGAAAAGATAGCTGACGAGAAGCAGGGTGACAACAATATGTTGGATTCGTTTGAACATTGATTTTTGTTCTATCCACACCATACACATCTCAACGGAAATATGCAAGCAGAATCGTGACACTCAACTAAGACCGGCCAAGGATGCCAGCATCCCTGCAAATTTGACCATGCAACCAACGAAGCGCTCCCACCGCTGTAGCTATTCAGAAACTGGACGACAGCAAACGATTCGTGATAGAGAGATACGGCTCAATCGGGCAGGAGGCGGGGTTACACCTGCGGGGCGCACACATAAGAAGCCCGGGCTCTCGTTTGAAAGTCCGGGCTTTTTACTTGGTGGGAGCACAACGCGTCACTTTCCTTTGATAGTCTCCAGCAGCTGCTGAGCATCTTTTCTGAACTGGCCGTCATCTTCATCCATGGTCGGAAGCGTAGCAATCGCGTTCAGATGCGCACGGGCTTTATCGTATTCGTCCTGTTCAACGTACGCACGTGCACAATCCAGCCGATACATGATGAACTCTGTCCGAAGAGAAATTCCTTTCTCGAAGTTCTTGACCGCCTCATCGAGGTTTGCCCACCCGAGCCCAAGCGGCCATCGCACGATCCTCGGTTTTTCGCTCACCTTCATATGGGTCCGGCCCAACACATAGTATGCAGCCGCATCCTTCGAATCGAGTCCGATCGCTTTCTCACAATCGGCCTTTGTTTGTTTTACGAGGTCGAGGGATTCCCAGACACCTTTGAAGAGCGCGATACGGCCGTTCGCTATTGCCCTTCGTGTATATCCCATGGCTCCATTTGCATTCGCAGCAATTGCCTTGTTGGCGAACTCGAGAGCCTTCTCATACGTTTGAAGCTGCTGAGTTTTTTCCTGGTCGGTCGTGGCCGGAAGATGCTCGCCAATATCGACGTAGCTCCGGCTGATGCGCCATAGCGCTTCGTAGTTGCCGGGCTCAAGCGCTGCCGCGGCCTGATAACTCTGGAGAGCTTTTTGATTCTCGAACGTCTTCTCCGCGAACGAATTTCCCTGTGCGATGAGCTGGTCCACGCGGGATGAGTCGGGCGCCGACGCCGAAGCGGTTATGACCCAGAGCATTGATAGCAACATCAGACAGAATATGGTCCGTTTCCGTTGGACGGTGGTTTTCACTGTGGGGAGCCTCCCTTGTGATTGGAAATGGTGAGTTTGGAAAACGATGTGCGTGATGAAAGGATCCGGTTCAGAATCCTTACCATAGCACACTTCTCAATTTGTCATTCGTGTTCGGTATTGGATATTCATCCAGAGTGCTGTTAAGCGCTGCGAATCTTGAATCTTGAATGTTGAACACGAATACCGAATAATGAATAATGAAGTTGGCTGGTGCAAGCACGTACGGTTCACTCTTCGCTGTTGACAGTATTTTGTCAACTATTCCTCGCCTCGAGCTTCACAATTTCATCGCGGATCTTCGCCGCTTTCTCATATTCCTCTTTCGCCACGGCTTCGAGGAGCTGCTGGTGCAATTGCTCAAGCCGTGAGAGCTTGAGCTTTGGTCTTTCCGTTTCCTGCTCGGGTTCAACAGAAGCGGGAGAAGTGGGTTTTTCAGCTTCGTCGCTATCCGGAACAAATCCCGCTTCATCCATGACTGAATCAGCCACATAGATGGGTACGCCATATCGAACTGCCAGTGCAATGGCGTCGCTCGGCCGTGAATCAACCTCCTGGGAGTCGAGGCTGAGTTTGGCGTAGAAGGTTCCGTCTTTCAGTTCATTAATGAAGACATCGTTCAGGCTTGCGCCGAGTGAGTCCATCACATTCTTCAACAGGTCGTGCGTCAGGGGACGAGGAGGTTTGATCCCTTCCATCTCGAGGGCTATCGACTGTGCTTCGAAAGCCCCGATGATAATCGGCAGGCGACGGAGTCCATTCACTTCTTTCAGGATAAGGGCATACGCGCCCCCGCTCGACGGGCTCGTCGAAAGTCCCAATATGTCGACCTGAATCCTCTCCACAGATACTTCTCCTTTTGTTGCTTGCCGCTTGTGCTTCGAACCCACTATCTCACGCAAAGGCGCAAAGCCGCCAAGAAAATTGATCTAGAAGTCTTTGCGTTCTTGCTTGCCCCGATGTTCTGTGTCGGGGGCGACTTTGCGTGAGTATTTTCACTGGCTGCTAATTCTTACCGAGCATTTTCTTCACTTCCGCCGTCAAGGCGGGGATAATTTCGAATGCATCGCCCACGATGCCATAGTTGGCAACCTGGAAGATGGGTGCGTCCTTGTCTTTGTTGATAGCTACAATATACTTTGAAGATGACATTCCCGCAAGGTGCTGAATCGCGCCGGAGACCGCGACAGCAACATACAGGGACGGCGAAACCGTTTTCCCAGTTTGCCCAACCTGTTCATCATGCGGACGCCAACCGGCATCCACCACTGCCCGCGACGCACCGACTGCAGCACCAAGTGCCTCAGCCAGTTGTTCAATCATGGCAAAGTGTTCCGGTCCCTTCAAGCCGCGTCCTCCGGTCACAATAATATCAGCTTCGGAGACATCAAGTCTGGCGGACGATTGTTTGATCTCTGTGGCGACACAAGAGAGGTCCTGTTCCGTCAAGTCCGCAGACATTCTTTCTACCGGAGCGACAGCTCCGCTCGATTCACCCGCGGCAAACACATTGGGCCGCAACGTGAAGACTTTGGAAGCTGAATTGACCTTTAGTTGTGTGAGCGCTTTGCCGGCATAGACCGGCCTCGTCGCAACAATTTCCCCCCCCTCAACATTCAACGCCGTACAATCCGATGCGAGGCCCGCATCCAACCTCACCGCAACTCTTGGAGCGAGGTCCTTCCCCATCGCGGTCGCGGGAATCAACACGATGGTCGCCTGATGCGCTTCTGCCGCATCCGCCACGAGTCTCGCATAGGCTCTTGATGCATAGTGAGCGAGCCTTGGGTCTTCGGCGATAAGGACCTTTTGAGCCCCGTACCCGCCCAGGCTCGGCGCGATCGATTGAACATCCCCTCCGACAACGAGGGCAATCACCTCACCGTTGAGCTGATCGGCGATTGAGCGCGCCGTCTTAACTGCTTCGAATGCCGGTTTTTTGAACTTATTCTCTCGTTGCTCCGCAAAGACAAGGATTTTCATGCTGAAACCAAAAGAAAGTTAATTGGTGAGTGGTAAATGCTAATCGACAATTTCATATCACTTTGGCTTCTTCGTGGAGCAGCCGCACCAGTTCGGGAACCGAGCTTGCATCCGTGCCGACGATTTTTCCTCCCGCTTTCGCCGGGGGCTTCTCCATCTTGATCAATTCGGTCTTTCCTGCGACAACAGAAGCGGGACGCTCTTCGATCGGCTTGCTTTTGGCCCCCATGATTCCCTTGAGCGAGGGATAGCGGGGCTCGTTCAATCCTTTTTGCGCTGTAAATACTGCCGGCAGCGTCGCCTCGACAACTTCACGTCCTCCTTCGATCTCTCTCTCCGCCGTCGCCTTGCCGTTGACGATCTCGAGTTTCACGCAAACGCTGACCGACGGCATACCAAGCATCTCCGCCACCATTACGCCGACGGCGCCGTCGTCATAGTCGACCGACTGTTTCCCGAAGAACACCACGTCGGGAGAAATTTCTTTGAGATAGTCGGCGAGAGCCCGTGCCACCGCAAAAGAGTCGCGCGCGTTGTCATCCTTTAGAAGAACGGCCTTGTCGGCTCCCATGGCAAGCGCTTTACGAAGTGTCTCCTTGTGGGTGTCTCCACCGAGAGAAATGGCGGTCACGTCACCACCGTTTTTTTCTTTCAGTCGAAGGCACTCTTCCAGCGCGAACTCGTCATACGGACCTATGATGTATGTGACGCCCGTTCTGTCGATGGCTTTTCCATCGGCCGCGATGTTGATCTTCGTTGCAGTGTCGGGAACGTGATTGATGCAGACTGCGAGTTTCATAGGAAACGTGATAGTGTGAATATGGTTGAACAGTGGTCAGCCCCGAAGGGCGAGGTCTATGATATAAAGGAATTCTTTGAGCGGCAAGTCCGCGCAACCGACAGCACGCCATCGACTGAAGTCGACGTCTTTTGAAGAGGCGAAACCCTTCGGGTTTCGTGAAAAACAAGACGTCCGATTTATCGGATGGCGTGAAGAAACGGTCTTTCCGCATCCTCCAAGGACACTAGACACCGACCGATTATTGCCCCTGTCACAGAATCCTTTTCAGAAGCGCCGGGTCTACATTTCCCCCGCTGATGATGGCACAGAGTTTCTTGCCCGAGAGCCCGAGCACATTGTGATAGATGGCCGCAGGGGCCACGGCACCGGTTGGCTCGACCACAATCTTCATCCGGTCCAGAAAGAACCGCATCATCTCAATCACCTGGTCATCGGTCACCGTGATCATGTCGTCCACGCATTGCAGAATGATCTCGAAGTTTCTCTTCCCCACGGCTTGCGTGCGCATGCCATCAGCGATGGTGTTCGGCGGATTGATTCGCACGATCTCCTTCTTCCGGAAGGACTGCTGGCAATCGTTCGCCGGCTCCGTTTCGACCCCGATGACTTTGATGTTTGGAAACAAGTGTTTTGCCGCTACCGCATTTCCCGCAATGAGGCCGCCGCCGCCGACAGGAACAAAGAGATAGTCGAGCTGACGAACATCCTGTGCAATCTCCACGGTCGCGGTCCCCTGCCCGGCAATGATTTTGTCGTCATCGAATGGGGGAACAGGCACATACCCATGGCGCCCTTGAAGCTCTTTCGCCACGCGTTCCCGGTCGTCGGATGAATCTTCGCAGAACACCACTTCGGCACCGTATCGCAGTGTGCCGGCAACTTTATTCGCCGGAGAACTCTTCGGCATGACGACCACGGCCCTCGTGCCGAGCAGCTTCGCTGCAAGGGCAACACCTTGAGCATGGTTGCCGGAGGAGTGTGCGACAATTCCGCGTTTCCGTTCTTCCTCCGACAGCGACGCAATCTTGTAATACGCGCCCCTGATCTTGAACGCGCCGATCCTTTGCAGGTTTTCCGCCTTAAAGAGGACCTCGTTCCCCACCCGCTCATCGAGTGTATGAGACCCAAGCAGCGGCGTCTTGTGAACCACCGGCTTCACAATCCTGTACGCGTCTTCGATATCGTGAAATGTTATCATGTGCTGAAAAAGGTAGAGAAATTGGCCCTGATTGACAAGTGAAATTTCTTCCGATGCCCCCTTGCATCTTTCGTGACATTAAAGTATACTTTACCTAAGTAAAGTATGAAACACCTCAAGCAACGAGATATCGACGATCTGTATGCGGCCATCACCCGGCTTGACAACCTGGAGGAATGCCGCAAGTTCTTCCGCGATCTTTTGACCGAGACGGAGATCCGCGAATGTGCCGAGCGCTGGAAGGTCGCACGCATGCTCTGGCAGGGATCCCCCTATACCACCATCGAACAGGAAACCGGCATGAGCTCACGAACCATCGCACGTGTCCATAAGTGGCTCAAGCAGGGAAAGGGCGGATACATCATGATGCTCCGGCGTCTCGTTGTGCTCAAAGACTCACAGTAATTTTTTTGCTCAACTCACTTTATCAAGGTAAAGCATGATTGCCAACAACGGTCGACTCAAGATCGCAATTCAGAAAAGCGGACGCCTTACGGAGGATTCCATTTCCCTGCTCCGTGCGTGCGGATTGGAATTCGAATTTCAGAAACAGAGCCTGTACTCTCCATGCCGGAATTTTGACCTCGACGTCCTTGCTCTGCGCGATGACGACATTCCCGAATACGTTCAGGACGCCGTTGCGGATCTCGGCATCGTGGGCGAAAACATCGTTCGCGAGAAACGGGCACAGGTCGAAACAGTCACAAAACTCGGCTACGGCCACTGCCGCCTGACCATCAGCGTCCCACAGCGGTCAAACATCAGGTCGGTGAACCAGCTCAACCGAAAGCGAATCGCTACAACATATCCGTCAACCCTGAAGCAATTCCTGCGGGCTCGCAGCCTGAAGGCAGAGGTGATCGAGTTGAGCGGATCCGTCGAGCTTGCCCCGACGCTCGATGTCGCAGACGCAATCTGCGATATTGTATCGACAGGCACCACATCGCGCGTGAACGGGCTGCGGCCTCTGCACGTCGTGCTTTCGTCGGAAGCCGTGCTTATCGCTAATCGCCGGGCTCTGAAACAACCTGACAAGAAATTGCTCATCGAGCGGCTCGCGATTCGCATTTCCGGAAGTTTGCAGGCCCGCGGAAAGCGTTATATGATGATGAATGCCCCCTTGACGGCGGTCCCGCGTCTGAAACGCATAATCCCAAGCTTGAAAAGCCCAACAGTTGTCCCCCTGGCCGAGGAAGGGATGGTGGCGCTACACTCCGTCATCGCTGAGGATGTGTTCTGGGATGTGATGGAGAGGCTCAAGAAGGCGGGCGCAAGCGACATCATCGTGGTCCCCATTGAGACAATCATCGTATGAAGATCTATCAATCCGGTCGGCTGGCACCCGAACATCAGCGCGCCCTGTGCATCCGTCCTTGGACCGAGGACAGGTCCGCGAGGAATGTTGTCAAAAGCATCTGTCTTGATGTAATGCGCCGCGGAGATGTGGCGCTCAGGGAATACAGCAAACGATTCGATGCAGCCGAAGTTTCTGAGGTGAAGGTGAGTCCTGCAGAGATTGAAACCGCCCAAGCGGCTGTTTCTGACAGGGTTCTCGCAGCGATCGACCACGCTGCGCGCAACATCCGGACGTTTCACTCTGCCCAATCGAGGAAAGCAAGCAAGATCGAAACGGAGCCCGGCGTCGTTTGCTGGCGCGAACAACGGGCAATCGAGACTGTCGGCCTGTACGTTCCGGCTGGATCCGCACCGCTCCCGTCAACCGTGCTCATGCTCGGTATCCCGGCCCTGCTTGCGGGTTGTTCGCGTATCGTCCTCTGTTCACCGCCAAAATCAAATGGAGTTCTTGATCCCGTCGTACTTGCAGCTGCTGCGCATGTCGGAATTCGGGAGATGTACAAGGTGGGAGGCGCTCAGGCAATTGCCGCGATGGCATATGGAACGGGGTCGGTTCCAAAGGTCGACAAGATCTTTGGCCCCGGAAACCAGTACGTCACCGAAGCGAAACGCTTTGTTTCATCAGATCCTGGCGGTGCTTCAATCGACTTGCTCGCGGGACCTTCCGAGTTGCTCATCATAGCAGACGAGAGTGCTGACCCCAAAATCGTCTCCGCTGATCTGCTTTCTCAGGCCGAGCACGACCCCCAATCACAGGTCGTTCTCGTATCGACGAGCGCATCTCTGGTCAATGCTTCGCTTGATCAGGTCGATCAACAGTTGAAGTCTCTTCCGCGCAACACGATTGCGGCGCAGTCGCTGCAGACCAGCTTCGCAGTTGTCGTGCAATCGCTTGAAGAAGCGGCTGCATTTTCGAACCTCTATGCGCCGGAGCATCTCCTGATCAACATCCGTCAGCCCGAAAGCATCCTCCCGCTGATTCAGAATGCCGGCTCGGTTTTCCTCGGATCGTTTGCCCCGGTGACGGCCGGCGATTACGCTTCGGGTACCAACCATACGCTGCCGACAGGCGGGACGGCGCGCTGGTTCAGTGGCGTGTCCGTCGAGAGCTATCAGAAATCGATAACGTTTCAGAGCCTTACCCAAGAGGGTCTGAAAAGCCTCGCACCGGCGCTGACGGTGCTGGCCCAGGTTGAGGGGCTTGAAGCGCATGCCCGCGCCGTTACAATTAGGTTGAACGACGACACGGCTACGTCATGATGCATATTGAAGCCCTCATACGATCAAACATTCGGAAGCTGAAGCCGTACCGAAGCGCTCGCCAGGATTTTACGTCCGGGATCCTCCTTGACGCGAATGAAAACGCCTTCGGAAGCGCCGTCACGTTCGACGGACTGGAACTGAATCGATATCCTGACCCGTCGCAAAAACAGCTTCGGTCCAGGATTGCGCAGCTCCACAATGTGCAGCCCGAGACTATTTTTCCTGGCGTCGGATCGGACGAAGTCATCGACCTGCTCATTCGCATTTTCTGCGAGCCACGGTTGGACTCCGTTGTGATTCTCGAACCGACGTACGGCGTGTACCGGGTCGCAGCCGATGTGAACGATATCACCGTGAACTCCTCCCTCCTGACCGATGAGTTCCAGATTGATCTTGATGATGTACAGCAAAAGTCAGATGCAAAGACGAAGTTGATTTTCTGCTGCTCCCCCAACAATCCGACAGGCAACCTGCTGCGACGCCAGGATATCCTCGACCTGTGTGCGATGACGCAGGCGATTGTTGTCGTCGATGAAGCGTACGTTGATTTCGCCAGAACCGAGTCGCTGATTGGGGCTCTCAGTCAGTTTCCAAATCTCATCGTTCTGCGAACATTGTCCAAAGCCTGGGGACTGGCTGCGATTCGGCTCGGGTATGCTCTCGCTCATCCGCTGATCGTTTCCTACCTGATGAAGGCAAAAGCCCCCTATAACATCAACGCTCTGACGAGCATGGAAGCGCTCAAGGCGTTGGAACGGACAGACCACGTGCAACAAAGCGTCGCTTCGACCATTGCCGAGCGACAGCGTCTTGTCGGGGAGCTTCAAAGGATCGCGTATGTGCAGAGAGTCTTCCCATCTGATGCGAATTTCCTGCTTGTTCGGGTCGCCGACGCACGAACGCTGCATCAGCGGTTGGCTCAACGCGGCGTTATTGTGCGCGATCGGAGTTCCGAACCGAAGCTGGCCAACTGCATCCGCATCTCAGTGGGGACACCCGGCGAAAACGACACTCTGCTCACCGCACTGAAGGAGTTTGAAGAATGAATGTGGTTTTTCTGGACCGCGACGGAACGATTGTCGTCGAACCGCCCGATGAACAGATCGATTCACTGGAAAAGCTCGAGTTGATACCCGGCATCATCGAAGGATTGCGCCTCCTTCGCGACCGCGGGTTCGAACTGGTGATGGTCACGAACCAGGATTCGCTGGGAACCGACCGCAATCCTCTCCCATCGTTCGAACAACCACAGAAAAAGCTCCTGAGGATTTTGCACGGGGAAGGGATCGAGTTCTCGCACATCTTCATTTGTCCTCACACTCCGGCGGATCGGTGCGACTGCCGCAAGCCCAAAACCGGGCTCGTCAACGAATACCTGAAAGACCATCAGCCTGATCTCAGCCGCACATTCATGATTGGAGACCGGGAAACCGATGTTCAGTTCGGAAAGAACATCGGCTGCAAAACTGTCCGGCTCGTTTCAGACCATCAGAGTGATGCTGATTTCGTGACGACAAGTTTCCTGGAAGCGTGCCGCTTCATCGTTCGGAGTGGCCGTTCGGCTCACGTGGAGCGAAGCACAGCTGAGACAGTGATCTCGGTCGACGTCACACTCGACGGGACGGGCACGTACACAATCAATACTGGCATCGGTTTCTTCGATCATATGCTCGCTCAATTGTCCAAGCATTCATTGATCGACCTGACGGTGAACACGAGGGGAGATGTGCACGTCGATGAGCACCATTCGGTGGAGGATACGGGATTGGCAATCGGAGAGACGGTTCGACGGGCGCTTGGCGACAAGCGCGGGATTGAACGGTACGGCTTTCTTCTCCCGATGGACGAATCGCTTGCCCGGGTTGCTCTTGATCTGAGCGACCGGCCTTATTTTGCTTTCAGCGGGAAATTCGAGCGCGAAACGGTTGGTGAATTTCCCACAGAGCTTGTCGAAGATTTCTTCCGTGCATTCGCGGACGGGCTGCGGGCCAATCTTCACATCACGGTGCAGGGCCGAAACGATCACCACAAGATCGAAGCGATTTTCAAATCTGTCGCACGGGCGCTGAAACAAGCTGTTGCCATCGACCAGCGATCACCCGCAACACTTCCATCGACGAAAGGGACGCTGTGATCGGCATACTTGATTACGGAGCCGGCAATATCCGATCACTGGGCAATGCCCTGGAACGACTCGGAAAGCAGTTCTTCGTTTCGCAGGATGTCAACGAACTTCAGCGGGCGGACAAATTGATTCTGCCCGGCGTTGGTGAGGCACGCAGTGCCATCGAATCACTGGACCGCGTTGGATTGTTACAATGGCTCACGACGATTCGCGTCCCATTTCTCGGCATCTGCATTGGCATGCAGATACTCTTTGAACATTCGGATGAGCGGGATACCGCCTGCCTGGGAATTGTTCCGGGGCGCGTGGCGCGATTCGACGATACGGATTTGAAAGTGCCACACATGGGCTGGAACCGCGTGAACCTCAAGGCACAGAGCGTTCTGTTCGAGGGAATCCGGGACGGCGAGTTTTTTTACTTCGTTCACTCGTTCGGTGCACCGCTCGTTCCCGACACAATCGGAACGACGGAATACGGGCGGCAATTCTCATCGGCCGTCCAGCACAAGAACTTCTACGGCGTGCAATTTCACGCGGAAAAATCGGGGAACGCCGGACTTCAACTCTTGAGGAATTTTTCGGAACTATGCTGATCTATCCGGCTATAGATATCTTTCAAGGAAAGTGCGTCCGTCTGCGGCAAGGGGATTTTGCCGAGCAGAAGGTGTATTCCGAATCGCCTGCCGATGTTGCCCGATCGTTCCTCGACGAGGGATTGTCATTCCTTCATATTGTCGATCTTGAGGGGGCTAAAGAAGGACGGATTGTGAACCGGCAGTCAATAGAAGCGGTCCTTCGTATTCCGGGGATTCACGCGCATGTCGGAGGCGGCATCAGGACCCGCGAGGATATCTCGTATCTTTTCATCGCCGGTGCAACCCGGGTGGTTGTCGGCAGCGTCGCCGTCAAATCGCCGCACATTGTGCAAGACTGGCTGAGCGAGTTTCGGAGCGAACGATTTGTCATCGCCGTTGATGTACGACAGGGAACTGTGGCACATTCAGGATGGCTCGAGCGGGCGAACCTGACCCCATCTGCATTCATCGATTCCATGGCCCGCTACAGTGCGACTCATTTTCTCTGCACCGATATCGATCGTGATGGAATGCTGGCCGGCCCCAATCCGGAATTGTACACCACGTTGAAGAAAGAATTCCCCTCCCTGCACTTCATTGCATCCGGCGGCATTTCGCAGCTGTCCGACATTCAGGACCTTGAGGTAGCCGGATGCTCAGGTGCCGTCGTTGGCAAGGCCCTGTACGAGGGACGCCTGAGACCATCCGACCTCGCTAATCTATCGGGGACATGAACAACGTATGCTGACAAAACGCATCATTCCATGTCTCGACGTCAAGGACGGGCGAACGGTAAAAGGGACAAAGTTCGTCGACCTCCGCGATGCGGGCGATCCTGTTGAGCTCGCGGCGCGATACTCCGACGAAGGGGCAGACGAGTTGGTCTTCCTCGATATCAGCGCGTCGCAGGAGACCCGCAAGACGTTTCTGTCGGTCGTTGAGCGCGTCGCCAGGGCTATTCAAATTCCCTTTACGGTTGGAGGGGGTATCAGTACGGTTGACGACGTCATGCGTGCTCTTGACGCGGGAGCCGACAAGGTTTCTCTGAACACTGCGATTGTCCTACGACCGGATTTCCTCCTGGAAGCATCGACGGCCGTTGGCTCACAATCGATCGTAGCTGCCATCGATGCGAAATGGAGCTCGAATGGCTGGGGGGTGTGGATAAAGGGGGGATCAGAAGAGACGTCGCTTGACGCGATTGCGTGGGCCCGGGAGACGGTTCGACTTGGTGCGGGGGAGCTCCTGGTGACATCGATGGATACTGACGGCACGAAAGAAGGATACGATCTCGAACTGCTGAGGACCATTTCCGAGTGCACGCGCGTACCTCTGATTGCCTCCGGCGGTGCCGGAACCAAAGAACATGTCAGGGATGCGATCACGCTTGGCAAAGCAGATGCAGTTCTTGCCGCGAGCATTTTCCACTATCAACAGATCTCGTTGTCGGAAATCAAGGAGTATCTCCAGAAGAACAACATACCGGTCCGGTTATGATCGACAAACTCAATTTTACCAAGCTGAACGGCTTGATTCCAGCAATCATTCAGGATACCACGACGAACCAGGTGTTGATGGTCGGGTTTATGAATCGCGAGGCCGTGGAGAAAACCATTCAGGAGCGAAGGGTCACATTTTGGAGCAGGACCAAAGGACGACTCTGGCAGAAAGGAGAGACGTCGGGCAACACACTTGAGGTTTCTTCCATTCAGACCGATTGCGACGGAGACGCCCTGCTGGTCCGCGCAATCCCGACCGGACCCGTGTGTCATACCGGATCCTATACCTGCTTCGCCGAAGCGAGAACCTTGGATGCGGAATCGGTGCTTGCGGGACTGGAGACGATCATTCGAGAGCGGCGGCAGCAGATGCCAGCGGAATCGTACACGTCAAAACTCTTTGGGCAGGGCACGCCCCGAATAGCACAGAAGGTTGGCGAGGAAGCAGTGGAAATCGTTATCGCGGCATTGCAACACGATCAAGACTCACTCAAAGAGGAGTCGGCGGACCTGTTGTACCATCTTCTCGTGTTGCTCCAAGACCAGGGATTGAGTCTGTCAGACGTGACAGCGGTACTGAAAAAGAGGATGACAAAACCCGGACGTACAGGAGGCGACAACGTCGTTGCGGCTGGGTGAGAGATTTATCGGGCTGTTGGCAGCGGAAACCACAAAGACACAAAGAGCTCGAAGACGATGACGGAGTTGTTCCTCACAGCACAATCCAAAAGATCTTTTTGTGTTCTTCGTAGCTTGAAAGTTCAACCTTTATTGCTCTTTATGGGCGAATTCATGCCCTGCCTTCTGCAGTGCCTGCACGGCATTCACGAGTTGCTCTTCCATAACAAATACATAGTCCGTATTGAAAGTGCTGATCGCGAACAGCGGGATGTTCGCTTCTGCGAGCGGCTGAGTCATTGACGCAAGCACGCCAACCTCCTGCAGTTTCATCTCTCCTTCCACCTTCAGACACCGCCAGCCAAGTTCCTGTTGAACATTGTTCGGCGCCATGTAATCCGGGCAGACGATGCACAGTTCATCATCTGTCCGGAGCATAAAGCACATATCGCCATGGCTCAAAATAGAAGGGATTTCAGCAAACTGGGGGAGTTTGTTGATCGTGAATGTTTCGTTAAGCAGGTGAAGCGTCAGTTTTTTCATAGTGCGGTATGCCTCATCGGACGCATCGTGATTCTGCTGCCAGCTCAATGTCCGGAGAAAATGTACAATATCGCCCGCTCTCCCGCAAGTTTGTTTATGGTCTTAATTGACCGACAGCACAAAATTCGGTAGTATTCATCAGAGATTGCGAATTCCTTCACCCTCCAACATTGACAGTGCAACCACGATCAGCTCTTCTTGTCGGAGCCAGCGGCCTCGTTGGCGGGCATCTTCTGCGTCTCCTGGCTCATGACGAAGCTTACGACCGGGTAACCGTTCTGGTGCGGAAACCCCTCTCGTTTCGACATCCAAAACTTGAGGAGACTGCGATCGAGTTCGACGAGCTCGAGAAGCACAAGGCCTTGTTCAGGGCCCACGATCTGTTCTGTTGTCTCGGAACAACAATCAAGGTTGCGGGGTCAGAGGAAGCCTTCCGGAAGGTCGATTTCACGTACGTCACCCAAGCGGCTTCTTTTGCCTCCATGAACGGCGTTGAGCAGTTTCTCGTGATTTCTTCAATTGGAGCGGATAAGAATTCACGTGCATTCTATATGCGTGTGAAAGGAGAGGTCGAGCAGGCGGTATCGAAGCTCCCGTTCAAGGCGGTTCAGATCTTCCGGCCATCAGTTCTCATCGGCGATCGAAAAGAATCCCGATCGAACGAAACCTTCGCCATTGCGGTAATGAAGCTGATCTCTTTTGCGTTTGTTGGCCGACTTCGAAGGTACCGTACCATTGAAGCGAAAAGGGTTGCACAAGCGATGCTCTCTGTCGCGAAACAACAAAACACCGGAGTCGCAATCTATGAATCCGAACGTATACAAATTCTGGGTCAGGTGTAAATAATCGCTGTTCAGTTCACTCATGTCCGGAGAACAAATCCACATGCACAGATCAAAATATTTGGTGATCCCCTTCCTCATCATTCTGATGACTTCCCTGCTCGCCGCACAATCATCCATCGTCCAGCGCTATGATGCCTACGCACAGAAGATCGTCAAGGAAGCATTGGGTTCGAATATGTCCATGGAGAACCTCACCGACCTGTGCACAAAGGTCGGACACCGAATCAGCGGTTCACCACAGGCGGCGCAGGCAGTTGAGTGGGCAAAGAAGAAGATGGAAGAATATGGATTTGATAATGTTCATCTCGAGCCTGTGATGGTCCCGCGGTGGGTGCGTGGGACTGTGGAAGAAGCATACCTTATGTATTCATCGGGAAGGCGCGAAAGGCTGAACATCACGACGCTCGGCGGCAGCATCGGCACACCCTCCGAAGGAATCACCGCGGAGATCATCGAGGTGAAATCCCTTGATGAACTCAGCCGCCTTGGAGAAAAAGCGAAGGGAAAAATCGTCTTCTTCAACAGGCCGATGGACCGGAAGCAGATATCCACGTTCGCGGCTTATGGCGGCGCTGTCGATCAACGCGGCGGCGGTGCAATCATGGCTGCCCGCGCAGGAGGCGTGGCAGCCCTCGTGAGATCGATGACAACGAGGATTGACGACTTTCCGCACACAGGCGGTATGGGATATGTCGACACCGTCAAGAAAGTGCCGGGCATTGCCATCAGCACGCTCCAGGCTGAGAGGATCAGCAAGCTTCTCGCGCAGGGAGATCGATTGAAGATTCACTTCAAGCTTTCAGCGCAGACATTGCCTGATGTGGAATCGTTCAATGTGGTCGGCGAATTGACCGGGACGGAAAAGCCCAAAGAGGTGATAGTCATCGGCGGGCATCTCGACAGCTGGGATATTGGTCAGGGCGCACACGACGACGGAGCGGGCTGCGTCCAATCGATCGAGGTGTTGCGAATACTCAAGAAGCTCGGCCTGCAGCCCAAGCGGACCATTCGGGCCGTCATGTTTATGAATGAAGAAAACGGTTTGCGCGGCGGGATCGGGTACGCGGCAAAAGACCGGCCGGGCGAGAAGCACATCGCAGCCATTGAGTCCGACGAAGGTGGATTCCGTCCGCGGGGATTCGGCATCGCCGATTCTGCTGCGTTCAAGAAGGTTGCTCCCTGGGCTCCCCTTTTTACCTTCTTTGATGCTGATCTCATTCGGTTCGGCGGCGGAGGGGCAGACATCAGTCCGATGGGGCCAAAAGGGATTCCGCTCATGTCGATGATTGTCGATACGCATCGCTATTTCGACTCTCATCACTCCGAGAACGACAATCTCACAGCCGTCAACGAAAGAGAGTTGGCCTGCGGCGCTGCCGCGATGGCGATTTTGACATACGTGATGGCGCAGGAAGGACTGTAGGTTCTTCGAACGTTTCGACGGACAGCGAGAATTCGCTTTGATCCTTCGGAGAGTTTTACGGCTCAACCCTCACACACCGATGAAAAAAACAATATTGGCTCTCCTTGCCGCGATATCTCTTTCTGCCTGCGCGCCGTACTCGATGAAGAGCTCAATCGCGGACGCGATCGATACACTCTTCGCCGACTACGACAAGCCGGACTCCCCCGGCGCGTCCGTCTTGATTGTGAAAGACGGTAAAGCCCTGCTCAGCAAGGCATACGGCCTCGCAGACGTCGATCACGCAATTCCCGCCTCGACGAATACCAACTACCGTCTCGCATCTGTCACCAAGCAGTTTACCGCCACGGCGGTCTTGAAACTGGTCGATCAGGGAAAGCTCTCGCTTGACAGTCGCCTCACCGATGTTCTTGCGGGTGCGCTCCCTTACGCGCGCGACGTCAGAATCAGGCATCTTCTCAATCATACTTCAGGACTTGTGGATTACGAGGATTTCGTGCCCGACACTCAGACGGTACAGGTACTCGACACAGATGTTTTGAGACTCCTGAGTACAATCGATACAATGTATTTTCCGGCCGGAGGGAAGTACCGGTACAGCAATTCCGGCTATGCGCTGCTTGCGCTCGTTGTTGAGTCTGTTTCCGGCCAACCGTTTGCAGTCTTCTTGAAGCAGAACATTTTTGAGCCGCTCGGGATGAACCACACCGTGGCATTCCAGAATGGAATCTCCACGGTGGACAACCGGGCCTTCGGCCATTCACGAACAGATAAAGGTTTTGTCCGAACGGACCAGAGCAACACGAGTGCGGTATTGGGCGACGGCGGAATCTATTCTTCGGTCGAAGACCTTTTCAAATGGGATCAGGATCTCTATGCTAATAGGTTGGTGAGCGCTTCGCTCCGTCAAGAGTCCTTCACACCCGGTACGCTGAACGACGGAACCCGCACAAAGTACGGCTTCGGCTGGAACATCGAGCCTTACAAAAATATTCCGTCCGTGAATCATACCGGCTCTACCAGAGGCTTTCGGAATGCGATCCTGCGGTTTCCCGATCAGCGATTGACGATTATCATCCTGACGAACCGCAGTGAGGGCGAGCCGATAGAGATCGCGAGGAAGATCGCGGATTTGATGCTGGCGCAATAGAACCCAACATATGTTGTCCGACAGATTATCTGTCGGACATGATTCGCTTGAACCTATCTCAAAAACCGCTGTCACTCCCGACTTGCCCCGAATTCTTTTTTCGGGGATGCTTGTATCGGGAGTCCAGGACGCGCCGTCTGGATTCCCGCTGAAGACGTGCGGGAATGACAATTATTCTTTGGAGTGTGTTTTTGAGATGGTTTCTAATCAGTGAAGATCTCGTATCATCAGTGTTATCTGTGTGCTATTCTTTGTTCTTTCACAAGATTCTCCTTTCTCCTGATAGAGTCTTGAGATGTGGCATGGAGGTCGCTAAATGAAAGCCGTCCGCCTCGTAGAAATTGGAAAACCTCTGCAGATGCAGGAGATTCCCAGACCATCCCCCGGAGACAACGACATTCTTGTACGTGTCCGCGCCGCCGGCATCTGCCATTCGGACGCGCACTACCGGGCAGGTCTCTCGCCCGTTCGTCCGCTGCCTATGACCCTGGGCCACGAGGTTGCCGGCGTCGTTGAACAGACGGGAAGCCGTGTAACAAGGAACAAGGTTGGAGATCGTGTCTGTTTACACTACAACATCACCTGCGGCGACTGCCACCATTGCAGCACCGGAAATGAGCAGTTTTGCCCGCACTGCCTCATGCTCGGTCACTACACAAACGGCGGTTATGCTGAATACATCGTCGTCCCGGAGCGCAACGCCATTCTGCTTCCGGAAGAAATCCCCTTCGAACAGGGTGCGACGTTGATGTGCGCTTCCGCCACAGCGTTCCACGCGTTGCGCAAGTCCAGACTCAAGGCCGGAGAAACTGTCGCAGTCTTCGGAGTCGGCGGACTTGGGATGTCTGCCGTCCAGCTTGCTCGTGTGTTCGGCGCGTTGGAGGTGTATGCTGTCGACATCAACGAGGACAAACTGAAACTTGCCAGATCCTATGGCGCCTTTCCCGTGAATGCCAGACGGGCCGATCCGGTCGCAGAAATCAAGAGACTGACAAAGGGCAACGGCGTGGACGTCTCCCTGGAGTTGATCGGGCTCCCGCAAACAATGCGACAAGCCGTTCAATGCCTGGGTGTTCTCGGCAGGGCTGTTATCGCAGGCCTCAGCAACAAGCCGCTCGAAATTGACACCTATCGCGAACTACTGGGGAACGAAGCCGAAATCATCGGATCGAATGACCATCTTCTTCAGGAGCTTCCGCTTCTGGTGGAAATGGCACGGCGTGGAATACTTGATACGTCGCGCGTCGTGACACGGACTATTCCACTCGATGGAGATGCCATCAACGAGACGCTTGACCGGCTTGAGCGATTTGGCGGCGATGTACGAACGGTGATTGTCCCCTGACCTTGGAGAATCATTGTCAGGATGCTGAACGTATCCAATTCTCTTTCAAAACCTGGAAATCACTCCCATGAAACGACGTGATGCATTGAGACTCTTCGGAATGGCTGTCGGGACCGCTGCCATTCCCTCCCTCCGGCCCCGGTACGAATATATCGGCCTTCCAATAGACGAACAAGAGATCTTGAAAGAGTTCGACCGCCTCCGCGGTGAACCGAAGGCAACGTCTGCTGTCCGGTTCGAGCGCGGCGGCCCGCGCTTCTTCATCAACGGGAAGGAAGAATATCCGCTTTTTGCCGGCAGCTCAGGGCTGATTGACACGATCAAGAGTTTCAATGCTTCGGGAATCAAGTATTATCATCCCCTCATCAGCCTTGAAAACGGCTGGCTCGCTCCCGATAAGTACGACTGGAAACCTGTCGACCAGTACTTCGCGAGGCTTCTCTCGGCCCATCCCGATGCCTACTTCTTGCCACGCCTGCATCTCTATGCGCCGATGTGGTGGAAAGACGCTCATCCCAAGGAGCTTGCCGAGTACGGACTGCCGGTCGATAAAACTCAGTTCAAGATGGGGAAGATTGCGATCGACAGCGGGTTTGACTGGAACAGCGTCCTTGAAACCTACGCTGCCTCTCTTGCATCCGATGTCTGGAAGACCGAAATGGGAATCACGCTGCAGAGTTTCCTTCTTCACATGGAGCAATCTCCCCTCCGCAGCAGAATCATAGGATACCACCTCTCCGGCGCAATGACTGCAGAGTGGCATCATACCGGTTCGCGTTATCTTCCCGACTATAGCGAGCCGATGCAGCGGAAGGCCGGACCGGTGCCGAGCGCCGAAGAACGAATGCACACAACCCATGGTCTGCTTCGGGATCCTGCACGCGAGCAGGCAGTCATCGACTTCTATCGGAAATTCCATCAGAACACGACCGATGTCGTTTTGTATTTCGCTGGCATCACAAAGGAAGCAACGCAGCGGCAGATTGTGACAGGGACGTTTTTCGCCTACGTCATGGAAAACGTTTGCATCCAGGAGGCGGGCTTCCTGGCACCGGAAAAGCTCCTGGAGTCGAACGACATCGATTACATTGCCTCCCCGTACACCTACGAGCACGGGAACATTCCCGGCAAACAGCGGTGGGAAAGCGACATCGTCGATGACGCGGGCAACTGGCTGGGCAGAGCAAGGGGAGTCGGCGGCGACGGAGGATACAGGGTGCTCCTTGAGTCCATGCGCCGACACAAGAAGCTCTACATCGCGGAGATGGATCCGAGCACGTATCTCGAACCGGAGAAAACCACAGAGGGAGGCTCAGGCTTCGATACGGTTGATGGCACGCTGAACATTCTGCGTCGCGATTTAACCCAGGTTTTTGTTCAGGGAAACGGCGGATGGCTTTTTGAATTCGGCCACGTTCCCACCTTCAAAGCAAAGAAGGGCTGGTATGACGACGCTCCGATGATCCAGGAGATCCGGACATGGGCTGAACTCGGTCAGAAAACGCGTACTCGGTCTGACACGCGTTCCGTTGCCGAGATAGCCGCGGTGTACGACGTCAAAAGCTTCCTCGTCACTCAACACTGGAAAGCGGAAGAACCCTGGAAGGGATTCGGAATCGCCATTACCGATTTCTTCAACCATTGGCTCGTGAATAGCCAGGCGCGGACGCTTAACAGAATCGGCGCACCTATCGATTTCCTCTATCGCTTCGATTTGAAGAAGGAAGATGCAAGGCGATACAAGCTCTTTATTATGCCCAACATCTTCTATCTCACCAAAGAAGAAGTTCAGCAGCTCAAGAGTATGCTCAAAGGAAGCAAGGCGACCGTTCTCTGGTACTACGCTCCGGGGTACGTTTCGCCCTCCGGTCTGACTCCGTCTCAGATGAAGGATCTGACCGGATTTCGGTTCAAGCGGATGGACCAGGCCGGACCGATGATGATCCAAGCCGACTTCATGCACGAAGGGACGACCATCAGTCAGAAATTCGGCGTGGCAAAGGAACACACCCCACGCTTTGCTGTTGAAGCCGGGGATGCCTCAGTTAATGTTCTTGGCAGGTGGACGGATTCCGAGGAAACGGCTTTTGCTTCCAAAATGCACGATGGTTTCGAGTCGGTCTATGTCGGGAGCGGCCCGGTTCCCGTCGAGATCTTACGGTGGCTTGCAGCCAGTGCCGGAGTGCGACTCTGGAGTTCGAAGCCTGATTGCGTGCGCGCAACCCGCGACGCAGCAACCATCATCGCCTCGAGCGATGGAGAGCGGTTTGTTCGCTTCCCTCAACCGCTGGCAGCGTCGGAGGGGGGGGCGGCATCGCGCGACCATCAGCTCGACATGAAGTTCGGAGCTGTGAGGGTGTTTTTGAAAAAGTGAGCGAGCCGCCGCGAGGGTGCCCGTCACTTACCATAAGTGGTCATCGTGGTGACGGTCACCTTTCATGTAACAAAGCCGCGATTACGATCTGATTAGGTGTCCGGCACTCCGTCGAGGGCTTTGTGAAGTGACGGTCACCCGCCATACTATTCACCCCCTCGTTTTAGCTTGTCTTCCCCATTGGCTTTTCCCAAAAATTTGGATAAACTCTAGGCATCCGCATCTTACAAATGGAGGTTCAAACCATGACCAAACGTTACTTTCTTCTTACACTCTCATTTTTGCTGTTCCTGCAACTCGGGTTCGCCGACGAGGGAATGTATCCAATCAGCGAGATTCACAAGCTCAATCTCCGGGCAAAAGGACTTAAAATTGATCCTAAGGCCATCTACAACCCGAACGGCATTGGCTTGATCGACGCCGTTGTTCAGTTGAGCGGCTGCACCGGCTCATTCATCTCCAGCGATGGCCTTATCCTGACAAACCACCACTGTGCCTTCGGCGCCGTGCAGGCTGCAAGTTCAAAGGAAAATGACTACGTCACGAACGGATATCTTGCGCAAACGCGACAGGAAGAGATTCAGGCCAGGGGTATATCTGCCCGGATTTTGGAATCGTATCGCGATGTATCAAAGGACGTCATGGGCGTTGTGAACGACAAGATGGAACTTGCCGATCGAACAAAGGCCATCGACAAGAAGATCAGAGAAATCGTAGCCGAGACCGAAAAGAAGTATCCCGGTAAACGTGCAGAAGTCTCCGAGATGTTCGCCGGGAAAACATATGTTCTTTTTCTTTCGACGATGCTTCGCGACGTCAGGCTCGTGTACGTCCCGCCGCGCTCGATCGGCGAGTTTGGCGGTGAGAATGACAACTGGGTCTGGCCAAGACATACCGGTGATTTTTCATTCCTGCGCGCGTACGCCGCACCGGATGGATCCCCCGCCGAATATTCAACGAACAATGTCCCTTATCACCCGAAGAAATTCCTGAAGGTGAACCCGGCCGGCGTCGATGAAGGTGATTTTGCATTTATCCTCGGTTACCCGGGCAGAACATTTCGGCACAGAACTTCCCACTACCTTGCCTACGAAGAAAACGACCGTATGCCGTACGTCGCAGACCTCTTCGACTGGCAGATCTCCACAATGGAAACGATGGGAAAGAACGATCGTGCGATCGCCTTGAAACATGATGCCCGCATCAAGGGACTGGCGAACACGATGAAGAACTACCGGGGCAAATTGCTCGGCATGAAACGAATGCATCTGGTAGACAACAAGCAGGCCGAAGAAAAACTCCTCCAGCAGTTCATCGAGGCCGATCCGCAGCGAAAAGCTCTGTACGGAACAGTGCTTGAGGAAATCGGAAAGGTCTATCGGGAAATGTCGGATCACGCTGCGTCGGAGCTCATTTTGGATAATCTCCGATCCAGCTCTCAACTGCTCAGTTATGGATTCACGCTGTACGAATCCTCTATCGAAATGCAGAAGCCTGACATGGAACGCCTGCCAGCCTACATGGAACGGAATCTGGCAAACACGAAACAGGGCCTGCGCACCGGGCTACGGAATTACTACGAACCAACTGACAAAGCATTCCTGAAGCACATCGTGATGCAGGCACTCGCACTGCCGGAGAATCAACGGATCGACATCATCGACAAACAGTTCAAAGGCCGGACGGAACAGGAGATCGAACAAACAATCGACCAGGCATATGCTCAATCAAAGCTGACCGACGAAGACGTTCTTCTGTCATCCTTCGGGAAACCGCTCGCCGAGTTGGAACAGATGCGAGATCGGTTCATCAGCGGAGCGCAGATGTTGTATCCAGCGTATCAGAAGCTCCGCGAGATCCGTCAGAGACGGGATGGAGCGTTATCAAAGCTCTCGGCCATGCTCGTTGATATCAAACAGCAGTACCAAAAGACCAGCTTCATACCTGACGCGAACAGCACGCTTCGGTTCACCTTCGGACGCATCAAGGGATATTCTCCCGTCGATGCGACGTACTACAAGCCGATCACAACGCTCACAGGTGTCATTGAAAAATCAACCGGCCAAGATCCGTATGCAACGCCGCAGAAGGTTATGGATCTCTACAAAGCAAAGGACTTTGGCCGGTACAAGAACGCAAAGCTGAAGGACGTGCCCGTGGCGATTCTGTATGATATGGACACCACAGGCGGAAACTCCGGAAGTCCGGTTTTGAACGCCAGCGGAGAATTGGTCGGCGTGAACTTCGACCGCGCCTATGAAGCAACGATTAACGACTATGCATGGAGCGAATCGTACAGCCGCTCGATTGCGGTGGATATCCGGTATGTGCTTTGGGTAACGGAGAAGGTTGGCGGCGCAAACCGCATTCTGAAGGAACTTGGGATTCAATAGCGATCCACTCTGTTGAAACCGTCCGAGCGGACGCAAGGACCATTTTGTTCTCCCGCGGACCTTGAGAAAGCGGGTACTAAGTGATATTCTATGGTGTTCCGGCGCGCAAACGACGCTCTCCGTCACTGATCGCTCACACAGGAGTACTGCATGGGTTTCTTCCCGGATTTGCTTGAAATTATTCTTCACCTTGATCGTCACTTACTTGATTTGTGCACACAGTACGGGGCATGGGTGTACGCCATTCTCTTCGTCATCGTATTCTGTGAGACAGGCCTTGTCGTGACCCCCTTTCTCCCCGGCGACTCCCTCCTGTTCGCCGTCGGTTCGCTCGCTGCCATTAACGCCCTCGATCTGACACTTTCGATCGTCTTGCTTATCACCGCGGCTATCCTGGGCGACACGGTGAACTACTGGATCGGCGATTATGTCGGACCAAAGGTCTTTCATCAGGAGAACAGTCGTTTTCTGAACAAAGAGTACCTCGTACGCACGCATCGGTTCTACGAAAAGCATGGCGGTAAGACGATCATTATCGCACGCTTTCTCCCGATCATCAGGACATTTGCGCCGTTCGTCGCCGGCATCGGCAGCATGACATACAAGCGGTTTCTTATGTTCAACGTCGTTGGTGGCGCGTTGTGGGTTCTCTTGTTTGTACCTGCCGGGTACTTCTTCGGAAGCGTCCCCTTCGTCAAGAACAACTTCAGCCTTGTCATCCTTGCTCTTGTGCTGATTCCGGGTATACCGAGCGTCGTCGAGGTCGTCAGGATGCAAGTCAAACGACGTAGGGCGCGCTCACAATCTTCGTAATCAAAAAGTGCAACTGTTCTGCGACAGTTTAACTGTCGCAGATGGTTTATGACCGACAGATCATCTGTCGGACAACATGGTTTTTTTAGAGGACGCGATGCCACGACAAAACGTCTCAAGCGGTGCACCGTGGGAGCCAATCGTGGGATACTCACGCGCGGTCCGCGTTGGACCGTACATTCATGTGGCCGGCACCGCGGGAGTCGACGCCGATGGCATCGTCGTCGGCAAAGGAGATGCTTATGCCCAGGCTGTACAAGCGTTGAAAATCATCGAGGCGGCACTCCAGAAAGCCGGCGCGGGCATGAAGGACGTCGTCCGGACGCGAATATATCTAACCAACATTGCCGACTGGCAGGCTGTGGGGAAAGCTCACGGCGAGTTCTTCCGCGACATCCGGCCGGCATCGACAATGCTTGCCATTACCGCTCTGGTCGATCCCGACATGCTCGTCGAGATCGAGGCAGACGCTATTCTGTCAGATCAATTCTAACGATGACTCCCCGCACATGAAATTCCACATTCGGACCTCTTGCGTATTCATCTTCCTTCTCATTTCTTCAGCCTCTTATGGCCAGACCCAGAATTTTCGCTTTGCATGGCTGACTGACACGCACGTTGGCGGGACGACGGGCTCGACCGATCTCGGTCTCTCCGTCCACGACCTGAACACGATGACCGACATCGATTTTGTGATCCTCTCCGGCGATATCACGGAGATGGGCTCCGATGTACAGCTGGAACTTGCCAAAGCAATACTTGACAGCTTGAAGAAACCGTACTACATCATACCGGGGAACCACGACACGAAATGGTCCGGCTCAGGATGCACAAAATTCTCCGCGCTCTGGGGCGGTGACAGGTTCGCCTTTGAGCACAGGGGCTACCGGTTCATCGGTATGCACCAGGGTCCGATCATGAAGATGGGAGACGGGCACTTCTCCGCCGAGGATCTCCGCTGGCTGGACGTCACACTCGAGTCCGGAAACACGAAATCCCAACCTCTATTCTTCATCACTCATTACCCGCTCGATCCGGAAATTGATAACTGGTACGAAGTGACAGAGCGTCTGAAAAGAACAAACGTTCAGGCGGTTCTTGTGGGTCATGGCCATGGCAACAGAACTATGAATTTTGAGGGCCTTCCGGGAGTGATGGGCCGGTCAAACTTGCGCGCAAGAAAACCTTTGGGTGGCTACGCTATCGTCGACGTGAAATCGGATACAGTATATTTTTCAGAGCGTGTCCCGGGAGTTGAACTGAAAAAATCCTGGCACAAGCTTCCCCTCGGCAGGAAAGACTATTCAACGGATACGACGAAGTACCAACGGCCGGATTTCGCCTTGAACGAGCAATTCAAGAATGTGAAGGTGCGATGGGCGGTACGAGCAGGATCGACGATTGCTTCAACTCCCGCTGTGTGGAAAGAGTACGTGGTGGTTGGAAACAGTGCCGGCATCGTCTCGTGCTATTCGTTGAACAATGGCAAGCTTCTCTGGAAGCAGAAGACCGGCGGCACGGTCTATTCATCGCCTGATGCCGCTGACGGGAGGGTTGTTGTCGGTTCTTCCGACAAGTTCATTTACTGTTTCGATATTCGAACCGGGAAGACAAGATGGAAAGTCCGAACCGGGGCTCCGGTCGTCGCCGCTCCGACGATCCACGGAGGGACGGTCTACATCGGCGGAAGCGATACTTTGTTTCGCGCTCTTGACCTGAAGACTGGCACCGTGAAATGGGAATACCGCGGAATACCCGGGTTTGTGGAAACGCGGCCGCTCTTGTACCAAGGAAAAGTAATTCTTGGCGCCTGGGACACGTACCTCTACGCCCTCGATGCGGAAACGGGTTCTTTGGTATGGAAGTGGTCAAATGGGAATGCCGGCGTTTTGTTCTCCCCCGCTGCTTGCTGGCCTGTCGCTGCCGATGGAAAGGTATTTGTTGCGGCACCAGATCGCTATCTTACAGCTATCGATGCGTCGACGGGAGAGACGATCTGGCGTACGAAGCGGTTTCAGGTTCGGGAAACGGTCGGAATTTCCGGTGACGCCAGCCGGATTTACGCTCGGTGCATGACCGATACCGTGATTGCGTTCTCCCCCACATCAAGTTCTTTTAATCCGCTCTGGGTCGTCAATTGCGGTTACGGCTACGACATCGATCCTTCCATGCCCATCGAGAAAGACGGTGTCGTGTTCTTCGGGACGAAGAACGGACTCATCTACGCGCTGAACGGAACGACAGGAACTATTCTCTGGAAGTACCGCATCGGGGGGACAATAGTACCTACGCTTGTTCCGCTGAACGCCCATCGCGTGATCGCGAGCGATTTGGACGGAACAGTCGTCTGCCTCGAGGCGAAATAATTCGTTTCTCAATAAGGAGGAACAACCATGAAGAACATCATCGTTGCGGGTCTCGTCGCGGGATTCGCCATGCTCGTTCTCGCGATGGCTATCGGCATATTGGCACACGCAGCACTACCGTCGGTTGCGAAAGAGTACGAAAACACAAATCTCTTCCGTCCCTGGTCCGATCCGATCATGTCTCTCTACTTCCTCTACCCCTTCTTCCTTGGCATTGCGCTCGCCTGGGTTTGGGACAAAACGAAGGATGTGCTCGGAGGCGGAAGCTTATGGATCCGGGGAAGCAGGTTCGCGCGTTCGTTCTGGATCGTCTCGACCATTCCGGGCATTCTCATGAGCTACAGTAGTTTTCCGGTCTCTCTGGCAATGTCACTCACCTGGCTTCTGAGTTCGCTTGTTCAATTGCTGTGTGCCGGTTTCATCTATGCGCGCATGATCAAGTAGTTGCTCTTCAATTCATACCGTGGTATTCTCTGTGGAAAGAACCGTGAGGAGGATTTCGCATGACGGACGTACGCTACCCTGTTGGCAAATTTTCACCAAAGCCGACGATCTCAGATTCTGAACGCAATGCGTTGATACAAGAAATAGCCGATACGCCGGCGAAACTGCGGGAAGCCGTCCGCAAGCTGTCGCAGGAGCAGCTTGATACACCATACCGCCCCGGCGGGTGGACGGTCCGGCAGGTTGTTCATCATGTGCCGGACAGCCATCTTAATTCCTATATTCGGTTTAAGCTGGCGGTTACCGAGGATCAACCCACTATCAAGCCATACAAAGAGCATTTGTGGGCGGAACTTGTCGACGCAAAATCGTCACCCATCGAACCCTCCTTGACGCTGCTGGAATCTCTTCACCATCGTTGGGCGATATTTCTTCGTTCGTTAGGTGCGGCCGATTTCGCCAAAACGGTTATCCACCCTGAAAATGGAATCATGAACCTTGACCGGCTTCTGCAGCTCTACGCATGGCACGGACAACATCACGTTGCTCACATCACAGCCTTGCGCGAGCGCATGGGCTGGTAGAATCCGACTTCTTCCAGGAACACACCCGGTGAGAAGTTGGACTTCTCACTGGGCTTTTTCCACAAGAGCCATGATAATCACTATCCGACAAGCAACTATCGCCGATGCTCCGGTCATCGCCCGCTTCAACTCACTGATGGCGGCAGAAACCGAAAACAAAATGCTCGACCAGGCGTTGCTTCAGAAAGGCGTCGAGGCAATCCTCAGTGATCCATCAAAAGGGCTCTATTTCCTAGCCGAAGCTGACGGCGCCGTCGTCGGCCAGACGATGATCACTTATGAATGGAGTGACTGGCGCAATGGTACGTTCTGGTGGATCCAAAGTGTTTATGTCACGCAGGAGGGAAGGGGGAAGGGCGTTTTCAAATCTCTTTACGAATACATTCTTTCTCTCGCAAGAAGCCAGACGAACGTCTGCGGACTCAGGCTCTATGTCGAAGAGAACAACACCCGCGCGCGCCAAACGTATGAGCGGCTCGGCATGAAGGAATCCCACTATAGAATGTACGAATTGGATTTTGTATTGTAGCAATGTGAACCAGTAGAAGTCCGATCTCTTACTGGAACTGCCTTGTTGAGGTCGGATTTCTTACCCAACCAAATCGCTTTCGACCACAAACAATTCGACAACTATTCCATTTCCTATAACGATGTCTCAACTCACCCTCATTCAGGAGGATCCATGATTCAGCGATGCTGTATTCTTTTTCTCCTGCTCGCGACAGCCGTGCAATGGACGTCCGCCCAAACGGTTCCAACTACCGGGCTGCGGGAGAATACCCCCACTGTTCACGCATTCACCAATGCGCGGATTGTTGTCGCCCCGGGCAAGATCATTCCGCAGGGAACACTCGTGATTCGCAACGGTTCTATCGAAGCCGTCGGCGACAAGGTCGCGCCACCCGCGGACGCGCGTGTCTGGGACCTGAAAGGCCGCACGATCTACCCGGGCTTGATTGAGCTTTCTTCTGACATCGGTTTACCGAAACCGGCACAGGCTCAGGGAGGTTCGCCGTTCGATTTCTCCGCACAGCCGACTCAGCCAACCGAGAAACCAAAGGGCGCAGCTCATTGGAATGCCCGAATGCAGGCCGACTATGCTGCCGACAAGGAATTCGTTCCCGATGCGAAGGCTGCTGAAAAACTCCGTTCCCAGGGTTTCACACTTGCCGTGGCAACACCTCAGCGCGGGATCTTCCGCGGAACGAGTGCCCTTGTCGATCTCGGCGACGGCCCGGCTTCCGATCTCGTGGTGAGACGAACGGTTGCCCAAAACCTCAGCTTCGAACAATCGGGCGGCTTTCAAAGCGGTTACCCGAATTCCCTCATGGGAATCATTGCGTTCATTCGCCAGATGTATTATGACGCCGACTGGTACCGGAAGGCTCACGATTCGTATGCAAAGAGCCCGGCCGGACAAGCCCGACCCGAGGCAAATATCGCTCTTGCGGCTCTTGCCGACGCTGTGCAAACACGGATGCCGGTTATCATGGATGTTGCCAGCGATCTCGATTTCCTTCGTGCTGTAAAGATTGGAAAAGAATTCAGCTTGAACTTGTGGGTCCTCGGAAGCGGATTTGAGTATCGCCGCATCGAGGCAATCAAAGCAGCGAAAGCCCCGGTCATCGTGACCTTGAATTTTCCAGAAGCCCCAGCTGTCGAGACACCGGAAGAGGCCGTCAATTTGACGCTGGAAGATCTTCGACACTACGATGCCGCGCCGGAAAATGCCGGACGCCTGCAGAATGCCGGCATTCCGATTGCCCTTACATCAGCTCAGCTCAAAGATCCGGGGACATTTCTTGCTCAGGCCCGCAAGGCCATCGAGCGCGGACTGACCCCGGACGCGGCTCTCACCGCACTGACGACGACTCCGGCAAAGTGGATCGGCGTCGACAAGTTGTACGGCTCGCTCGAGCCCGGCAAGGTGGCCAATATGGTGGTGACAGACGGCGACTTGTTTGGCGAGAAAACAAAGGTCCAGGAAGTGTGGATCGATGGGAAACGCTACGAGGTCAAAGCCCCTCCGGTAGCAGATGTTCGCGGCGTCTGGGACTTCAAAACCGACTTCGACAGTGGCACGCTAACCCTGAAAGGCGAGAGCGAAAAACCGAGCGGCTCACTGCGCCTCAGAGGAAAAGAACTTCGGTTTGCGACTGTGACACTTAGCGGAAGGCGCGTCGCTATGACCTTCGCCGCCGATTCGATCAACATCCCGGGCACCGTGACCATGTCGGCAACGGCGAATGACAAGGAAATGTTCGGCGTCGTCGACCCACCTGACGGTTCCTCATATAATTGGACGGCCATCAGAAAAGAACCAGCACGTGACGAGCCGGATACGACGAAGCCCAAAAAACCCGAGATGGCCGCTTCGTCCGTGACGTTTCCTCCTGTCGAGTACGGCAGGAGCAAGCCTCCCGAACAACCTGAGCTTATCCTCATAAAGAACGGAACAGTCTGGACTCAAGGTCCGCAGGGAAAACTCGTTCATGCGGATGTTCTCGTGACGAAGGGAAAGATTACAAAGGTCGGCATGAACCTCGCAGCTCCAGCCAACGCCGCCATCATCGATGCGACGAACAAACACGTCAGTCCCGGTATCATTGACAGCCACTCGCACACTGCAGCAGCGAGTATCAATGAAGGCGGACAGGCCATTACATGCGAAACGCGCATCGAAGATGTTTTTGATCCGGACGACATGTGGATCTATCGTCAACTCGCCGGCGGCACAACCATGGCGCAGGTTCTCCACGGATCGGCCAATCCGATCGGCGGACAGAACGCCATCGTCAAGTGGCGGTGGGGCGGTCTGACAGAAGATCTGCTGATGGCCGGAGCACCTCCAGGAGTCAAGTTCGCCCTCGGTGAGAACGTAAAACAGAGCAATTTCACACCTCCGAGAGGAACGGCGCCGCGCTATCCATCGACGCGCATGGGAGTCGAACAACTGATCCGCGACCGTTTCAACGCAGCGCTCGACTATGAATTAGCAGGGAAAGCGTGGGAAAAGGATAAAACAAAGATCCCGCCCCGGAAGGACCTCGAACTCGATTGCCTGCTGGAAATCGTTAAAGGGAAGCGGGAGGTTCATGCGCATGCCTATCGGCAGGATGAAATGCTTATGCTCATGCGCGTTGCCGAAGATTTCGGTTTCCGGCTCGCCTCCTTTGAGCACGCGCTTGAAGGCTATAAGGTAGCCGATGCCATGGCCAAACACGGGGTCGGCGGCGGCGCCTTCAGCGACTGGTGGGCCTATAAGATGGAAGCCTGGGACGCAATTCCCGGGAACGGACCCTTGATGCGCAGCCAGGGCGTTGTCGTTTCGTACAATTCCGACAACGATCAACTCGCCAGTCGCCTGAACTGGGAGGCGGCAAAAGCCATCAAATACGGGCTCTCTGAAGAGGAGGCGTTCGACTTTGTTACGATCAATCCTGCAAAGCAGTTGAAGATCGACAAATGGGTCGGATCGCTTGAGCCCGGAAAAGACGCCGACTTCGTCATCTGGAATGGCGATCCTCTCTCCACGTATTCCAAATGCGAGCAGACCTGGGTCGATGGCAAGAAGTATTTCGACATCCAGGAAGACAAGGAAATGCAGGCAGCCATCGTCAAAGAGCGGGCAGCGCTGATTCAGAAAATCCTCTCCAGCAAGAAGACAACACCCCCTGCCACCGGTGGTCCACCAGGGAGGTCCCGGCGTCCGAATGAGTCCGGTCAGCAATCGTCGTTCGAGGAGGGTCTGAGCCATGAAGAAAACTAAAATTGTTCTCCTCGCCTGTCTTCTTCTTGTCGTCGCTGTCTCCCACGCTGCCGATGCGATTCCAGCTGCGAAGCAGAAGAAACCGATCGCTCTTATCGGCGCCACCATTCACACTGTGAGCGGCGGAGTACTCCAGAATGCAACGATCGTTTTCGACAAAGGAAACATCACAGCAATCGGTGAGAACGTAGCAATACCGGCAGATGCTGAGCGCATCAATGTTTCCGGCAAGCACATCTATCCCGGCATCATAGATTCGTACACACACATGGGTCTGACCGAGATTGGCTCGGTTCGCGCCACACTCGACATGGCAGAAACTGGTTCCATCAATCCCAGTGTTCGGGCAGAAGTGGCAGTCAATCCCGAAAGCGAACTCATCCCGGTGGCGAGGTCGCTTGGCGTTGCGGTTGTGGCAACGGTTCCAGCCGGTGGTCTCATTTCAGGTCTCGGCGCTGCACTCATGCTCGATGGTTGGACGTGGGAAGACCTCACGTTGAAAAGCGGATTTGGCCTCATCGTGAACTGGCCGGCAATGGTTTATACGCCTTCGCCGCGATCGCGGGTCACCAAGGAAGACTGGCTGAAGCAGCGTGACAATCAGCTTAGAATGATCGACGAAGCCTTTGCCGATGCGCGTGCTTATATGACGGCGAAGAACGCCGAGAAGCAAAAAGGCATTCGATACCACGAAACCGACCCGCGCTGGCAGGCGATGATTCCCGTCCTCGAGGGTACAATACCCGTGTTTGTCACCGCAAACGAGTTGAGTCAGATACAGGCGGCCATCACGTGGGCCGAGGCTGAGGGCGTGAAGCTCGTGATCGTTGGGGGAAAAGATGCCTGGCTGGTCCGCGGACAACTCAAGGCAAAGAACATTCCGGTGATTATCACAGATGTTCAATCCGGCCCTGCCCGCCGCTGGCAGGGATACGATGATGTCTTTGCGCTTCCGATGAGGCTGCACCAGGCTGGCGTCCGGTTCTGCATCACGGGCGATGGCGATGCTTCAAACTCGCGGAACACGGCGTATCATGCAGCGAATGCAGCCGCCTATGGTCTTCCAAAAGATGAAGCGCTCAAGTCAGTTACGATCTACGCAGCGGAAATTCTCGGCATCGCGAACAAGGTTGGCTCTCTCGAGGTTGGAAAGGATGCAACACTCATCGTTACCAGCGGCGATCCACTTGAAATCCCGACGGTGACCGAACAAATGTTCATCCAGGGCAAGAAGATCAACCTGACAGACAAACATAAACAGCTCTACGAGAAGTACAAACAGAAATACGGACAGATGAACGAGAGATAACCCACGATTTTAATCGTGGGGGGGGGCGAAATGCGAGGGCGCTCAACAATGGGCGCCCTCTCCTTATTGTTGTCATCCCTTGCGCAATCGCTGGGCCAGCAGACCCAGGAACGCGCCAACATCCGTCACAATGCCGATAGTCTGCTGTGATCCGCGATCCGATAGCTTCGTCACGACGGCAGGGTTGATATCGACACACACCATCCGCACCCACGACGGCAGCATGTTGCCCACGCCGATTGAGTGTAACATGGACGAAAGGCAAACGACCATCTTTGCATTTGCAAGAACGTGCGCATACGCTTCTTGCGCTTTGATGAGGTCCATCATCGTATCGGGTAGAGGGCCGTCATCGCGAATCGAACCAGCCAGAATGAATGGCACGCCGTGCCGCACACACTCATACATCACCCCCGAGCGCAGCACTCCGGATTCCACCGCGCTTCGAAGCGATCCACATCGGTTGATCGCGTTGATGGCGCGCATGTGGTTCTTATGCCCCTCTTCGATCGGCACCCCGCGCTCCAAATCGACCCCGAGAGAAGTACCATACAGTGCGTGCTCAACGTCGTGAACGGCAAGCGCGTTGCCGGACAGTAGAGCATCGACATATCCGTCGCGGACCAGATCACAAAAGGCCTTCACTCCACCCGTATGGATCACGACCGGCCCAGCAACGAATATGATACGTCCTCCTTCCGTTTTGAGCTGACGCATTAAATCGGCGACTTTGCGGGCTGCTGTCTCCGTGCGACGCTCGGACGAGATCTCGTTCGCCATAAAAGCAAAGCCGAGGCGGTCGCGTTCTTTGAACTCCGGCTGAATGCGGATTCCATGGACGCCGCAGACGATCGAATCACCGCGCCGGACATCCCGCAGCTTGCGGCATTCAGCACCGCTCCCTTCGACGACAATGACCGCATCCATTCGTTGTTTGCCAACTTCCAACCAGATGTCCCGGGCGCGAAGAAAGGTCCGATGGTTGGTTGTCGAATAGAAATCGTTAGGCACAACGTGGTCGGCTTCGGCAATCCGCAGCGTGGCGTTCGCGATGGCGGTCTGGTAGCAGCCCAACTCGACGAGTTCTTCAAGTGTCTTGGCCAAAATCTCCGGGGTCCCGCCGGTCACCCTCAACTCCAGGTGAGAAAAGTCTTCGTTGGTCTTTCCCAGGCTGAATTGTACGACTTCGAACTCTGACCCGCATGCTATCACACGGTCGAAGATTTTCGAAAGGATCTGCGAGTCAACCAGATGTCCGTCGGCTTGAATGATTTCAGAGTACATAGTCAGCCCTTCCCTCTGGGGAGTGAACTTTGCTGTCTGTAGGCATACTGCGTTGGGTTCGCGTTTGTTCCGTTTTTTGTGTCCTCTCTATAATGTAAGAGATTCCACATCATTGGCAACTGTCGTTGATTGCGCCTCTGAATATTCCTACCTTTTATCGAACTCTTTTGTCACATCCCGGCATGGCATTATATTCGACTATGCAGCCTCTTCTCTTTGGTCCCCCCGCGGGAAACGCTTCAGCCCTCCTTATGTTGCTGGGTGCTCTTCTTGTGTCGGTGTGGTTGCTGTCCGTGCTTTCGAAATGGGTCACAGAAATGGTCTGGAAAGGAAAAGCGAGAATGCGAAACTCTCTCAAGGAATTTGAATCGCTTGTGTCGATGGCCCTTCCGTTGCTTGATTCGATCTCTGAATCGGAGAGCTCGACTCGCCCTGCACCGGACAAATGGTCAAAGAAAGAAATCCTGGGGCATCTCATCGATTCGGCAAGCAACAACCATCAGAGATTCGTACGAGCGCAGCTCAGCAGCGAAATAAGGCTTCCCGAATACGAACAGGATCGCTGGGTCCGTGCGCAATCGTACCAAACTGAATCGTGGGAAAACATTGTGGAGCTCTGGAAGACGTTCAACCTTCATCTGCTTCACGTGGTTGTGAAAATCCCGGTCGACAAAATAGATAGTCTGTGCTTTATTGGAGAGGATGAACCCGTGACGCTTGAATTGTTATTCAGCGGCTACGTGAAGCATATGAAGCACCACCTCCAGCAGATACTCACAGAACATCCACTGACGGGCATCGGAGTCTGACGGAACACGTTGTAGGGAGAGACCGTTGGGATTTCGAATGACTTTTGCCTACATTTTGGCAGACGAAAAATCGGACGCTACCCGTTACCGAAGCCGCATCCATAATTGCGAAACCCAGCGTGCGAATCGCAATCATTTCTGACATTCACTCCAACCTTGAAGCGCTCACCAGCGCCTTTGCCGCCATTGATGCCGAGCGCGTCGATACGATAGTCTGCCTCGGTGACACAGTCGGATATGGCGCAAACCCAAATGAGTGTCTCAGTCTTGTCCGTTCACGTTGTTCGACAATCCTGCTCGGCAATCACGATGCTGCGGCCCTCGATCTCTCTTTTGCGAATCAGTTCACGCTGAACGCCCAACTTTCCGCAATCTGGACATTCGGCGTCCTCCTCGACGAAAACAAAGCCTTCCTGAAGGATCTTCCACAGGACAAAACCCTCGGCGAAGTGCTGCTTTCCCACGCATCTCCTTTCGAGCCCAATGAATGGCATTATGTCATCAGTGAATACGACACCCGCGAAGCGTTCGGTTCTTTTACCGAAAGGATTTGCTTCATCGGCCATTCGCACATCCCCGTCATCTTCTCGGAGCGCGGAAAAGCAGCGACTGTTTCCGAGACGGGCCGGTTTATCGTCAACGTCGGAAGCGTGGGTCAACCACGCGATGGAAATCCGAACCTCAGTTTCGGATTTTTCGACACCGAGTCTGAGTCGTACCGGAATGTGCGTGTCGGCTATGACATTGACACTGCGGCGGAGAAAATTCGAAAAGCCGGATTGCCGCGCACACTTGCCGAGCGGCTCTACCATGGCATGTGAGATTTGCTGCTGAAGTTGAGGGACGAGATTTATCGCGTAGGAAGCAAAGCGAGGAGTTGTTCTTTCTTCATCGTCGAAACCGCAACACACACGGCTTCTTCTGTTTTCCATAGAATTACGCTGCAGTCCGGGTGACCAGGGTCTGTATACCACCCCGATTGTGCCAGAGCTTTTTTTGCAGCGAGCGGCAGAGAGACCTGCGTCCCGTACAGCGCGTCGTCATCGCTTACCTCAACGACATACACCAACTCGCTTCCCATCTTATAGAGCAGATGTGCTTTTTTCACCCCACTGCATTCAGAGGCGGAACCTCCACTCCAATCGCAGTTGCGAAACCTGGGGATGTCAACGCCAAACTGGAGGTCAGTGTGCCGGAAGAATTCTCTCATGCTCTCAGGAACGGTCGTCACCATTGCGGGCCGCATAGTTCCAACCTGCAGGAGCGCAAAATTCACGAACGATTGATGAATGATATCGTTCGATGAGTTGTGCGCCGTCATTTGATATGACGGATCCACCCGCGTACTGACCATCAGAAAAAACAGCGCAGCCACAATTCCTCCTGCCAACGCGGGAACGACGACTCGCGGGGGAAACAAACCGGCCAGCCAAGATTCTTGAACCGGCTCATGCCGTTCGAATTCCAGTCGAAGGGACTCGAGAATAGAAGATTGAATGCTACGGGGCGTTGGAACCTGCTTCACGTTCTGTCGAACCATGTGCTTCGACAGCTTTTCCAGCGCAACTTCACTGCGGCACGGCTTGCACTTGTCGAGATGAGCCTGTAACTCTTCTCCTACACCGTTGGGAAGAGACCCGTCAATTGCGTCACCGGCAAACTGCTGGGCTTTTCTACAATCCACAATACCACCTCATGAAACAAGATAACAATGTACTTTGTCATCCTCCCTAATCATCCTTAATCATGCCCTGCTGTTTTGCATATTCAAAAAGCTCGGCCTGCAGCAGTTTTCGTCCACGATGCAGACGCGATCGGACGGTTCCGATGGGGCATTCAACAAATTCTGCAATCTCTTCGTACGTCAACCCCTCGATATCACAGAGGATGACGACGGTTCTGAAATCGTCCGGCAGTTCCTGTAACGCCTTCGTGACCTCATCACCGAGCAAATTGCCGTACAACTGTTTCTGGAGATCGTTTGGATCCGTTGATTCGGCGCGGATCGTATTGTAGAAGTTCTCGATGTCCTCGTAATCGACCTTATCCGGTTCTTTTGTCTCTTTCCGGTACCGGTTGATGTACGAATTCTTCATGATCCTGAACAACCACGCACGGATATTCGTTCCCTTCTCGTACTTATCCCAGAAGCGATACGCTTTGAGATAGGTCTCCTGCAGCAGATCGTGTGCGTCGTCCTGGTTTCCCGTCGTCCGGAGCGCGAAATTGTACAGCACATCCATATGAGGCAGCGCTTCTGCCTCAAATTCGGTGTGCTTCTTCTTCGTACTTCGGGAAACAACAGGCTGAACGACAGGAGTCATGGATCGCCTTGACTAATCCCCGGATCGAATTATGAACTGACCCATCGATCGCGGGGAATCAGTGGCGACCTGGAGTGCGAACGAGAGAATATTGTAGGGAGCTCTGAACCTGAAGATCTCCGGCAAACAACTTTCCCTGAACCGACGGGGCGATACGGTTTCGAACTGAACGTGTCTAAAAATAGCGAAATCCCTCCGCGAGTGCAATACTGCAGCCATGACAGGAACACTCAAGGCTTGTTGAGCAACGCCTGAACACGCTCCGCTGTGATCCGTTGATCCATCTTGATCTCGGAATCGCTAAGCAGAGCACCACGGACATCGACCTCCTGGAATGCTCCAAAGATACTCAGGTCGCCGATGTCGACAATTTTCCCAACCAGCTCGACGCGGCCGCTTTCCCCGTTCAACTCTTCGTCCAGGTTGATTCCAATATCAACCCTCACCGCGGGTACCTGCTCGTTCGCCTTCAACTGCGCGTTTCGCAAGATCACGTCATAGAGGTGCTTGGTGCTGAACGGGAGTCCTTCGTACGCGGCAAGACCGGCTTGTTGGTACATACCGCTCGCGATCGCATGCAGGCTTGCCAGGAGCCCGACATAGTTGAGCTTTCGAACGAACATCTTCTCCCGGTCACCCGGCCAACCGCCGGATTCTACCAGGACCGTGCTCGTTCCCCATTTTTGGATGTTGTCTCCAAACGCGCGCGGCTCGAACGTATCATCGTACTTAGAGACGTGCCCCGGAATGAACTCCTGCAGGACGGAGGCAAATGTCGAAGCAACGTTCTTCGCAGCTACACGGATATCGTTGTCACCCCGCGATTCATCAAAGGCGGGGGCAAGCAAGGCGACGGCGCAGACATTTTTTGAATTCCCCACCGTGTACCGCGGATCCTGATCGTGGAGATTGAACCCGAAGTGAGGCTGGTACGAGTCCAGTGTTTCTTTGAGGATGTGTGCTTCGGGTGTCCCCAACGTCAACGCGTCGCGATTCATGTCAATGGATTGCGCCGTGCGCCGTTGAAATCGCTCGGCGCCGTCGGGATTCACCATCGGGATAATCAGAAGGCTCAGAGCATCGAGAATCGTCCGGCTCACGACATGGTCCCGTGCACGCGCGAAGAAATTGAGCATGTCCAGTAACGCCATCGTTGCCGTCGGCTCATCACCATGCATTTGGGACCAGAGAAGAACTTTGACGCTGCCGGTCCCAAGCCTCAACAGAGAGATTGTCCGCCCCTCTGCTGACTGCCCAAGGGGGATCGATGTGAAGAGATTCATTGATCGGAATGAGTCCAGCCAACGGAGCATATCGGCCTGAGTGAACCGACGTGAGACAATCTCCGTCATTCGATAGGTTGCATAAGTTTCAAAAAGTTCCCCGGCAACAACAAACCGTTGTTGAGCCTCGGCAGACGAGAAAGAACTGCTCATACGTGTGACTTGAGGATTGATTTGGTTTGGCGATCACACGGGAGCAGCGGTCAAACAACAAGAGACTCCCGTCGTAGATTGACACGGTTTGCAGGTGCGTCTTCAAGATAGGTGGAAATCATCAAAATTACACCTGTGTACCAAATGTACTCGTCCGGAACCCGAAAGGCCTGATACCCAAGGGCAGTGGGGATCGCAATCCCTCGCCATGCGGGGCGCAACAAAAAAAGGTCGGATTCAGCATCCGACCTTTCAAACAACAATCACAAAACCGCGTTTTTCAGAAGGGGCGAGAGAAGCGGAAGATGAAGTGCGCGGTATCCTTTCGATCCGTGCGCCATACAAGTGCAAGCCGGAATGAGCCGTTTCGCGATGCAATTCCTGCTCCGACATCGTGCCTGAAATCAGAGACCTTGATGTCGCTGAAACCGCTCGTCCACAAAGCGTTGGCGTCCACGTCGCGCACAATGCCGGCATCCGTCAGCACGAGGAGATTGACTCCACGCATCAACCAGCTTGGCCAGAAACTGAGATCGCCGAGAAAGTCGCCATTGACGATGAGCTCTGCATTCATCAGGAGCATTCTGTTTCCAATTTCACCTTTGAATGGGTACCCCTGAAGCGTTCCGAGGCCGCCAATCTCATACGTCTTTTGAAAAGGCAGGTCTCCCTCAGAGGTGCCAACCCGGAAGCGAACGTTCAGGTTATCGTACCGACCCAATGGCTGATAGCGACGAATGTCGGCAACATATCGGTTGAACGTAAAGTCCCCACCGAATTTCTTGTCTGCAACCTCTGCCGTCGCCAGTATGCTCCACCCCTCGGGGCCGTAGATCGTTGTCGTCACCGTGCTGAGGCCGGCCGACGAAACAATGCTTCGCATTCGGCCTTCGTCAATGGCCGGATTCGTACGAAATTGCTTGTTTCCTCCGAAGATCGACCACTCTGTCTGGTTTTCCATCGACCTGTACTCGTCGGAGAGATATCCCGCCTTCACTTGACCAGTGAGATAGTCCCGTTGCATGGCATATCCAATATTCACACCATACCCATCGCGACGGAAATAGTCGCGATAGTCCTCGTGAATGAGGATTGCCGCTGCCGTGTTTTCCTGGACGCCGATGAGCCAGTCGTCCTTTGTATCGGTCAGACTGTGTCCTTCTACCTCAATTTCGAAAAGTTGTCCATCGTCAAACGCGAATTGCCTACTCAGGCCCAGGTTGCCGCGCCAGTCGTGCGACTTGAATCCGTAACCGACAGATCCGTACAGGCTGTAGGATCGTTGACTGTCCCAATAGTACCGTTTTTCCGATCCGGTGCCGAGGAAAAGACCTTCAACCCTGTTGTACCGAAAGATAAAGTTGTCAAGATTGGTCGTTTCGTTGACCCAGTTCGCATTCAGTTTCGTCGAAGAACGGCGGAAGTTCTTCTCTTCTTCCCTGTAGGCTTTTTCTTTCTTCGAGCTACCCTTGTCGATATACCCCACGACAACGGCATCATCATCTTTGTTTACTTCTCCATTGATCACTTTGATGTTTCCGCCGATGTACGCTCCGTCTCTTATGTAGATATCCCCGCCAACGACGAGCACATCACCATTGATACGCCCGTATACAGTCAGGTCGCCTCCTTTGACAACCAGGTTTGTGTTTACGGTGTCACCCTTCTGGATGACGGTGTTGCCCTGGTATGTCAGGTTGCTGTCTTCCGCGACGGGTGTCACGATATCGCGTGGCGGCTCCTGTGATTGCGCCTGTTTGAACACATCCTTCTTGATGGGGAGCTGCTCGCTGCGACCTGAAAACTCCCTTTCAAGTTTGTCGATCACGTCCTCGACAATCGACCCAATGCGCTTGCCAAGGTTTTCATGTTTGTCGTTCTCAGCGGTTTCTTTCTTTGTAGATTGTGCTTCAGCCACCGTCAACATGAAAACGGTGAACAGAAGCATCATTGAGATTCTGGAGAAGAAGGTCATGGCGTCGCCTCGGGGGATGTGAATAGGTCATCTAGACCTACGCTGGTTTTGCGGGAAAAGTTGCGCGGGGGATCCAACGAGAGCCCAGTCCTGCCTGGTAGGCACGGGATTGTTCAAATCCGACAAAATTACTAAAGAGTGCGAATTTTCGTATATTAGTAACCGAAATTGATCTCAATGTATGAGACAACTATGCGTTTGACCATCAATATTGACCATATTGCCACCCTTCGCAATGCCCGGGGCGGCCACGAGCCCAGCCTCGTTGAGGCAACCAGGATTTGTGAAGCGGCAGGCGCTCATGGCATTGTTTGCCATCTCCGCGAGGATCGACGCCATATTCGCGATGCCGACGTCCGTGAGCTCCGGAAGACGATCACCACCAAACTCGACCTTGAGATGGCCGCAATCGATGAGATTATCCAGGTCGCGCTGGAGGTCGTTCCCGATTTCGTGACGCTGGTCCCTGAACGCCGCCGGGAATTGACGACGGAAGACGGGCTCGATGTCAGGGCCAACAAGCTCCATCTCCAGCAAGTGATCAGGACTTTCCACCAACACAAGATCGCGGTAAGCCTTTTCGTGAATCCAATCAAAGAGCAGATCGAGGCGGCGCACGAGATAGAAACCGACATGATTGAGATTCACACGGGAGAATATGCCGAAGCACGCAACTCTCTCTATCAACAGGAACTGTTCGCCCAGGTCGCACAGGCTGCAGCGCGTGCCAAGTCGCTCGGCATGGGTGTCCATGCAGGACATGGACTCAACTATTCGAATGTCGGTGCGATCGCCGCGATCCGGGATATCGACGAGCTCAGCATTGGCTACGCGATTGTCGTTCGTTCAATGTTTGTCGGATTGGAGCGCGCGGTCAAAGAAATGCGCTCGCTCGTCCTTCAAGAGTAGCACAGCACGGCGCCTCTCAGAACATTCTCGCCAGAGGACCCTTCTCTGGAGCACCTTTTGCTCCGGTTGAGACACAGCGGTCAGGTCATGATGATTCTCCCCCCGGAGGATACCGACTTCAATAGAGTGTCGCTAGAAGAATTTAGCGCAAAAGTGTTCACTTCCAACAAGGTGGAGAGCCAAGCAATGAACAAGAAAATCCGGCTGTTGTTCTTCCAGGTCGTATTCCTCACCATGTCGGCTACAGCGCAAGAAGCATTTCCATTCTTCACGAAGGACTTCCCAGTGGAAGACTTTGCAGCGCGACGCGCACGCGTCTACGATGCAACAGGCCCGTCTGCATTTGCGCTTGTGCAGGGAGCGCCAAGTCCGGTCGGGTATGTCCGCTTCCGCCAATCGAACGAGTTCTATTATCTTTGCGGAGTGGAAACCCCGCACGCGTACATCCTACTTGACGGATCGCAGCGACGATCCACCCTTTATTTCCCTCACCGGAACGAAGGACGAGAACGAGCCGAGGGCAAGGCTCTCTCACCGGAAGAAGAAAAACTCGTCAGGCAGTTTACTGGTGTTGACGCCGTGTACGGAGTTGATATGCTGGCCGAACACCTGGCGCGCTATGCAAGGGGAACCATGATGCGAACGCTGTTCACGCCGTTCAGTCCTGCAGAGGGATTCGCAGTGAGCCGCGACCTGGCAGTCCGTTCCGTTGCAGATGCGTCGTCCGATCCGTTCGATGGACATCTGTCGCGCGAAGGGAATTTCATTCAACTTCTCCGTTCGCGCTTTCCGCAATTTGAAATCCGGGATCTTACTCCAACGCTCGACAAACTCCGATTGATCAAGAGTCCCCTCGAAATCACACTCATCAAGAAAGCAACACAGTTATCGGCGTTGGCACTCATGGAATGCATGCGGTCAACGAAACCGGGCATTATGGAATATGAGCTTGATGCTGTCGCGAAATTCGGCTACTATCGAAATGGGGCACAGGGAGAAGCCTACTACTCGTTGATCGCAAGTGGACCGAACGCCATGATCGGGCACTACAATGCCGGCAGAAGACAAATGCAGGATGGAGACATGCTGCTGATGGACTTCGGTCCCGACTACGGGTACTATATGAGCGACCTGACGCGCGTGTGGCCGGTCAACGGCAAGTTCAACAAAGCGCAGCGGGAGCTGTATGATTTTTATGTCGGCTGTTATCGTGCTGTTCTCAAAGCAATCCAGCCGGGACTCACAGCACCGGCAATTTTGCTGGAGGCAGTACGGGAGATGGATGGCATTCTTTCCAGAACCAGATTCTCGAAGCCGGCGTACGAACGGGCAACAAAGCGTTTCGTCGATTCATTTCGTCAATCTGCAAACCGGCCTCGTGCCTCGCTTGGCCACTGGGTCGGAATGTCTACTCACGACGTGGGAGAGGACTTCGGGCCTCTTCGCCCCGGCATGGTCTTCACTATGGAGCCTTCTCTTCTTGTGCCGGAAGAGAACATCAACATTCGCTGTGAAGATCTTATTGTCATTACGGAACAGAGAGCTGAAGTCGTGTCCGATTTTCTTCCGCTCGATGCAGCGGGTATCGAAACGCTTATGCAGAGCAATGGCATGCTTCAACAATATCCCAGCGCCAAGCCGATGGAACGGTGACAGCACATCATCGTTGCTGTGTTCTACAAGGCTTGCGGATGAAACACGGCGGCGGAAGGCACAAAAACGGCCCATGCGTAGATTTCAGCGCTTTTCCACCAAGGAACCGCTCTGTGCACTGGATCAACAAGAATGTTATGGAGTTTTCTGACATTAGTGGCGAGATTATAGAGATTCATGGCACGGGATAGTGGGATACGGCCCCTTGCCGAAAAGGGAATGAGCGAAAGATTCAAAGCACCGATCACAGACGAAACGAAGCCATCACCGCGACATATTCTATGCGACTACCAGGCTCCATTCAAGAGATTCCGACCCCAGCGTTGCTGCTCGACCAGAGCATTCTCGAGCGCAATCTTACCAGGATGCAGGATCGCGCAAATTCGTTCGGCGTGACACTGCGTCCACACATCAAGACTCATAAATGCATCGAGATTGCTAATCATCAGCTGGAGTTGGGAGCGCGCGGCATCACCGTCTCGACATTGTTTGAACTGGAGCAATTCGTCGTTGCCGGCTTCAACGATATTACATGGACGCTTCCGTTGATCCCAGACCATATCGAGCGCATCATGGAGCTTTGCGACAAAGCTGCGGTTCGCGTCGTCGTCGACAGCCTCGATATGCTTGAACGGCTCGACACCATCGAGCGCGTTGGCAGCGAACGCTTCCATGTATGGCTCAAAGTTGATTGCGGATACCATCGTGCAGGTGTAGATCCGCAATCCGTTCTTGCAGAGCAACTTGTGCGATTACTCAACGAATCAAAGAACCTCGTCTTCGACGGCATCCTGACACATGCCGGTCATTCGTACGAGGCCCGCAACCGCGCAGACATTCTCATCGTTGCCGAGCAGGAACGGGCAGTTATGGTTGAATTTGCGGAGCGAATGAGAAACAAGGGATACAACATCCCCTTGGTGAGTCTCGGCTCAACGCCTACGATGTCGGTGACAGAAAATCTTGACGGTGTCAACGAAATTCGGCCGGGCAACTACGCTTTTTACGACTACACACAGGTCATGCTCGGGAGTTGCGGTGTGTCCGATTGTGCGCTGACCGTGCTTGCCTCCGTTATTTCTCATCAACCAGGGGCCTCCCACTTCGTGATCGACGCTGGCGCTCTTGCTCTCTCAAAAGATCCCGGCCCCGTGCACATCAGCAACGACATGGATATGGGGATTGTGTACGAGGATTATGACCGTAAGCGGCTCCAGGCACATGTGCATGTCAAAACCCTGTCGCAAGAACATGGCAAGGTCCTGATATCAGATGCCATGGCTTTGAAGGGGCAGTACAAAGTCGGAGACAAGGTTCGCATCCTTGAGCATCATTCCTGCCTGACGGCGGCCAACTTCGACTACTATTATGTGGTCAAAGGCTACGAGGTTGTCGACCGGTGGAAGATCCTTCGAGGAAGGATCTGACCGCCCGGCGTGCCGCCTCTTGAGATCGATACTGGTCTTCCCCTACTCCTGACCAGAGGCACTTCTTCTCGATTAACCCACTGACCGATGATCTTTGTTCATCAGACGTGTGACAGAGATCAGCAATAATAAATTCACCGCACACAAGAATTCATAGATTTTCTCCGTCTTTCGTGCTATCTTCCAGCACTTTCCGAGAGAAACAGGCTTACGCATGAGCGGCGACAATTTCAATTTCATTTTCTTATCCGAGATTCTTCACCTCCCAATTTTCAATGCCACCACCGGCAGAAAAATTGGGCGGATTGTTGATGTCGCCGCGCGCACAAGCCACGTCTATCCGAAGATCACCGCGCTCATTGCGTCCATGTACGACAAGCAGGACCCGTTGTACGTCCCGTGGGGTCTTGTCCGGCTGACAATGTTCAAGAAGCATGTCACTGTCGAGTACCCTTTCGAGCACGATAGCAATCACCGGGAATCCGCCGAGAACGAAATTCTTCTCAAGAAAACGTTTCTGGACAAACAGATCATCTCGACGTCGGGGTACAAGTTAGTGCGCGTCAACGACTTGCAGTTGCTTATCGACAACTCTTCCAAGGACAATCCAAATCTCTGGCTCGTTCACATCGACATTGGATTCAAGGGCTTGCTTCGACGACTCGGTTGGGTGAATTTTCTGAATCCGATTTTTCATTGGTTCTTCGCACGCGACATCAACGACAAGTTTTTGACCTGGAAGAACGTGCAACCGATGACAGCGACAAACGTCAACGGTTCAGTAATTCTGAAGGCGGATTCCTCAAAGCTCTCAGCGATTCATCCTGCCGACCTCGCAGATATTCTGGAAGACCTCGGAACCGACGAGCGAATCTCGCTTCTCGAATCCATCAGTGCTGTCACCGCCGCAGCGACACTTCAGGAAATGCCAATAAATCTCCGGGTCCAAATGGCAGAGTCGCTGGACAACGAGAAACTCGCCGGCATCATCGCTGAGATGCAGATGGACGAAACCGTAGATCTCCTCGACGAGCTCGACATCGACAAGCGGGAAGCGGTGTTCCGCCTTCTCACACAGGACAGAGTTGCAGAGATCAAAGATCTGACGAAGCTGTCTGCCTTCAGCGTGGGAAGCATTATGAACACAAATTTCGTCACCGCGATGGAGACCCAGACCGTCCGGGAGGTTCTGAAAGCCGTGAAGGCAGAGACCAAACGGGCAGAGCTCCTGTCCTATGTGTATGTTATTGACGAGGAGGAGCACATCAGAGGGCTTGTCACGCTGCGGCAATTGCTTTCTTCGAAAGGGACAATGTCAATCGCAAGCATCATGCGCGGCAACATCATTTCTGTGCGCATCGACTCGAGTATCAAGCGCATGGCGCAGGTGTTCTTCAAGTACAAGTTCGACGCGATTCCCGTTGTAGATGAATACGACAAGCTCCAGGGAATTATCACGATGCGTGATGCACTCGATGCGGTTTTTCCCGAAGTAAGACGGGCATCTGAGGGATAGCATGGGTCTGGCTCAAAAACTGAAAGAACGACCGGCGTTCCGCAACCTGCTGATTTTCCTGAGCGTTATCGGCCCCGGCATTATCACCGGCAGTGTCGATAACGACGCGGGCGGAATCACGACGTACTCGGTGGCCGGGGCGAAGTATGGCTACGGGATGCTCTGGACGTTGCTCCCCTCCTTCATAGCGCTTTTGACTGTGCAGGAGATGAACGCGCGCATGGGAATTGTGACGGGGAAGGGGTTGGCGGATCTCATACGTGAGAACTTCGGCGTACGCATTACCTTCTACGTCTTCATCCTGCTCCTCATCGCCGGTATCGGCAACACGGCCACAGAGTTTGCCGGTGTTGCGGGCAGCATGATGGTCTTCAACGTCGACAAGTACATTTCCGTGCCACTCTCTGCAATGGCAGTCTGGATTCTCGTTGTAAAGGGGAATTACAAGATATCAGAGAAGATATTTCTTTTCTTCAGCGTGTTTCTGCTTTCCTATATCGTGTCGGCTGTGCTTGCCAAGCCAGACTGGGGGGAAATTGGCAGGGAGATGATTGCGCCAACGATTCAGTGGGACAACGCGTACATCACGACGGTGCTGGGACTCGTCGGTACCACGGTCGCTCCATGGATGCAGTTCTATATGCAGTCCTCGGTTATCGAGAAGGGGATCAAGATTGCCGATTATAAGTACACTATCTGGGATGTTGTTGCTGGTTGCGTCATAACGGTTGTGGTAGCGTTTTTCATTATCGTTTCTTGCGCAGCGACGCTCCACGTCAATGGCATACAGATCAATGAGGCAAAGAATGCAGCGATGGCACTGAAACCGTTTGCCGGCGCTCTTGCTTCACAGGTCTTTGCCTTCGGATTGTTTGTGGCTTCAGTATTCTCGGCTGCCATCCTGCCGCTGGCGACTGCGTTTATTATCTGTGAAGCGTTTGGCTTTGAGGCAGGGATTGATAAGAAATTCTCCGATGCCCCACAATTCTATACTCTGTTTACGTTCACCATCCTGATTGCTGTCGGCATCATCCTGCTCCCTAATGCTCCCCTGATTGCTATTACCATCTGGACGCAGGTGTTGAACGCAGTCCTTCTGCCGGTCGTGCTGATCTGTATGATGCTCATCATCAACAAGTCCGAGATCATGGGAGAGTACACCAACAAGCGGTACCAAAATGTCATCGGATGGACAACATCGATTGTGCTGATGATCCTCAGCGCAGTGCTCCTGCTCTCGGGGATTGGCTGACGAGCGTTGCGGAAAGAGCATTCGAAGACCCCAGACATTCTCATTCACCCTCAACGGTTTCTATGACAACTCTTACGAAGAAAACTGTTCTCATCACCGGCGCAAGCAGTGGCATCGGGCTCGCCTGCGCAGAAGCCTTTGCCCGGGAGGGCGCCCGTCTCATTCTTGCCGCCCGGCGCAAGGAGAGACTCGAGGCACTGGCCCTGGAACTGCAGAAAACGTACGGCACGGAAGCACTCACGCTTCAGCTCGACGTGCGCAATCAGCCGGAGGTCGAGAAGACGTTCCAAGACCTACCGGCTTCGTGGCAGGATATCGAGGTGCTTCTCAACAACGCGGGACTCAGCCGCGGGCTTGACAAGCTTCATGAAGGAAAGCTCGAGGACTGGGAGGAAATGATCGATACCAACGTAAAGGGCTTATTGTATGTGAGCCGCTCCATCATCCCCGGCATGGTTGCCCGGGGTAAAGGGACGATCATCAACATTGGTTCCATCGCAGGTCATGAAGTCTATCCCGGCGGAAACGTTTACTGCGCTACGAAGTTTGCTGTCGACGCATTGACGCGAGGATTGCGGCACGATCTTGTGGACACACCGATTCGCGTTTGTACCGTTGATCCCGGTCTTGTGGAGACCGAGTTCAGCATGGTGCGATTTCGCGGCAACGAACAGCGCGCGAAAACTGTTTACCAGAATCTCCATCCACTCACAGGAGTGGATGTTGCAGAAACGGTTCTCTTCTGCGCCACCAGGCCACCACATGTGCAGATTGCTGAAGTCATCATCCTGCCCACCAACCAGGCGTCCACAACGCTCGTGTATCGCGCACCAAAAACGCCGAATTGAGCGCGACAGCATCTGATGTGCCGAGCTTGAACAGTTGTCGAGCGCCCTTTTTCGCGTGGGAAGCCTTGATTTTGAAGCTTCGATCTCTAACTTAGTACTTCGTACTCGGAGGAAGGTCCCTACGCAGACGGATTGAACACGAGCCGCGAAGGACACTTCGGCCTAGAACAACTCCTTTGATGCGCACTCGCACCGAAATCACCCTCGTAGGTCCAGGATACAGATTCTGTGGAAATGAGATATGGAAGCGCCACACTGTCCAAACTATAACGCCTGCCAGCTTGTCCACTTGGCAAACATTGTCTCCGATCCACAGAAGAAGCAGTTCTACCTCGACGCGTATTGTCTTGGCACAGCCGAGTTCTGGAGTGTCTGCAAGCGATTCATCGCCAAGAACGCTCTGAATTTCTGCCCTGATTTTGTTCTACCCGACTCCCCGTTTTCACCCTCAGAAATTATTGATCAATTCGATAGACTTTCCGATGATAGTCATTAGTTGAGTGAGAATGTTCTTATGCCAATCATGGAAATTGAAGGAAGAGTATTCGAAGTCGATGGCGATGGTTTTCTCTCAGATCCCCATCTTTGGAATGAAGACGTGGCCCGGTTAATTGCGCAGCACGACGGCATTACAGAGATGAACGAGAAGCATTGGGCGATCGTGAAGTTCATCCGCCAGAACTGGGAAGAAAAAGGACTGGCACCGATGATTCGCTCAATCTGCCAGACAACAGGCATAAAGCTCAGAGAAATCTACCAACTCTTCCCGCTTGGCCCGGCACGCGGTGCGTGTCGTGTCGCGGGCTTGCCAAAACCCGACGGGTGTGTCTAAGATGCTCAAACCTATATGACCAGCTTCCACTATCTCGCGCTGTCTGCCCTTCTTCTCTGCCTGATTGGATTGTCCTATCACTTCGTCAGGTTGATCAGGTTGGGGGCTCCGAAGGATTTTTCCCGCCCCAGAGGCAAGCCGGCATCAGCGATTGCCTACTCCTTCCTGGGTGCCATGAGCCCCGCAAAGAAAGAATCTGCCTACCTGCATTTGCCAACGTATACGGCGGGGTTGTTGTATCACGCCGGGACGTTCGCCGCCATCATCCTTTTCTTCCCGTTGTTTCTTCATGCCCGCCTTGATGGTTGGTTGCGGGGGATCTTGGTGGGTATTCTCATGCTCTCGGGATTGAGTGGTGTCGGCATACTGATAAAGAGAATAGCAGTAAAGAAACTCAGGTTTCTTTCGAACCTCGATGACTACGTGTCGAATGTTTTGGTGACGTTTCTGCATTTCCTCACTCTGGCTGCGCTCGTTGCAGAGGTCGTTGCCCCGCTCTATTTCCTTTGCGTCAGCATCCTGTTACTCTACCTCCCATTCGGGAAATTGAAACATGCGCTCTATTTCTTTGCCGCACGGTACCAGCTCGGCCTGTTCTACGGCCGGCGCGGAATATGGCCACTCAGAAAAACGTGAGAAAGCGGCATGAGCCATCTTTCTGAAGAACAAGAGAAAGCCCTGAAGATTCTCTCTGAGTTGAAGGACAGTCAGCTCCTGTCGCACCTCAACAGCTGTGTCCACTGCGGACTCTGCGCGGAGAGTTGTATGTACTATCTTGCGACGAACGATGAGCGTTTTGTTCCAGCTGTGAAGGTTGCTCTCGTTTCCTCGATCTATCAACGGTATTGTTCGTTTACAGGCCGGTCTTTTCCCCAACTCGTGAACGCGAGAGAACTCGATGATGCGACGCAGAACGAGATGGTCGATTTGCTCTTCGGATCGTGCACCCTCTGCGGACGATGCACGATGCATTGTTCCATCGGTGTTGATATTACCTACGTTACAAAGGTTGGAAGGTCGATGCTGGCGGCAATGGGACTCGTTCCCGCAACCCTGCAGTCAACGGTGAACGCCGCTCTGCAAACCGGCAACAACATGGCCATTCCGACTGATGATTTTATCAGCACCATTTCATGGTTGGAAGATGAACTCAGGGACGAGGTGAACGACCCCCAGGCTTCGATTCCGCTGAATCAGGCCGGAGCGAATGTCCTGTACACACTTAATCCGAGAGAGCCAAAGTTCTTCCCGCTTTCGATTTCGGCAATGGCCAAAATATTTTACGCCGCAAAAGAAAGCTGGACACTTTCGACTCACATGTACGATGTTACAAACTACGCGTACTTTTCGTGCAATTTCGAAGAAGCAGCCCTCATTGCCCAGCGGTTGTATGCAGAGGTGGAATACCTGCAAGCTCGACGCTGTGTGCTCGCGGAGTGCGGTCACGGTTCCCGGGCTTTCCGCTGGGAGGCGCCAAACTATCTCCAGCACCCTTTCTCCTTCGACGTTCTCACATCCGTTGAGCTCCTCGCGGAATATATCCGCGATGGGCGGATCAGGCTGGACAAAGAAAAGAATCGAGAGATTGTGACACTCCACGACCCGTGTAATCTCGTGAGAGAGGGCGGTATTATTGATGAGCAGCGCTACGTTCTAAGCCATGCGGCAACGACGCTCATTGAGATGACACCGCATGGGGTCGACAATTTCTGCTGCGGTGGAGGGGGTGGTCAGCTTGCTATGAGTGAATACGGAGATCGGAGAATGAAAATCGCCGAACTCAAGGCTGATCAGATTCGAAGAACGGGAGCTTCCACCGTCGTGACACCATGTCACAACTGTGTCGACCAGTTGATGCAGATCAACAACAAGTTCAAGCTCGACGTGAACATCAAAACGCTTGGTGAAATCGTCGCCGATGCATTAGTGCTGGAGTAGTTCATCCCTTTGCTTCCTATCCGCCACAACAAATAAGATGGTATGAGCACATTAATCTACCTTGACAATTCCGCGACGTCGTTCCCAAAGCCCGAGGTCGTTTACGACTTCATGAACAGCTTCTATCGCAACCATGGTGTCAACCCAGGCCGATCGGGATTTGATGCAGCCCTGGAAGCGGAAGAGATTGTGATGAACACGCGAAAGCTCCTCACCGAGTTCTTTCACGGCGGAGGCGACCCTAACAGACTGACCTTCAGCTACAATGCAAGCGATTCCTTGAACATGATCATCCAGGGCTTGGCGGAGAAGGGCGATCATGTCATTACAACGATGCTGGAACACAATTCTGTCCTACGACCGCTGCATCACTATCAGGTCAACGGGGTTATCGATGTCACCCACATCATGTTCGATGAACATGGCTATGTTCACCCCGACGATATCAAACGCGCCATCCGTCAGAACACAAAGATGGTTATTGTGAACCACTGCTCCAATGTTATCGGTACCATCCAGCCGATTGGTGAGATTGGGAGAGTGTGCAAAGAGGCCGGTGTCTGGTTCGTTGTGGACACTACTCAGAGCGCTGGAACAGTACCGATCAACATGGAGACAATGGGAATCGATGTCGTTGTCTTTACCGGACACAAATGCCTCATGGGGCCGACCGGTATCGGCGGCTCCTATGTGAAAGATAACGTGCCTGTCAAGTACACCCGGTTTGGGGGCACAGGCGTGCGTTCTGCGCAATTGACCCATCTTGAAGAGTTTCCCTATCGCCTTGAATGCGGGACGCTTAACCTACTCGGTGTCGCGGGATTGCATGCCGGAATCAAATGGGTACTTGAAAATGGAATGGAACAGCTGCATGCCCGGGAGATGATGCTATGGGATAAGCTCCGGAAAGGCATTCAAGATGTCGGGACCGTCACAATGTATTGTGCGGAAAGTGCACAGAATCATAACGCGGTGCTCTGCTTCAATATCAAGAACTTTGAAGCTGGAGATGTCGGAACCTTGCTCGACGTCGATTACAACATCGCTTGCCGAACCGGTTTGCACTGTGCACCCAAAGTGCACGTTGGCCTGGGGACAGACAAGATTCATGGCACTGTGCGGCTCAGCATCGGCCCATTTAATACAGAAGAACACATCGACAAGGCTATTGAGGCGGTGAAAGAGATCGCGGAGATCAGGAAGTAGGTCTCTTCAGGGAACAAGTTACGTCACAGATGGGTTTATGGTTGAAACAGCATGAGAATCGTTGGGTGAAGGAGCAGAGATGGCGAATGTGAAATCGGCGAAGCAGGGATCTCACGGCGGGAACCTTGAAGAATATTTTAGCGAGTTCCGCAAGCATATCATCGGACACCATCATCCGATCCAGACTCTGAATGGACAGACGGAGTTGGTGTATGCAGACTGGGTCGCAAGCGGACGGCTGTACCGTCCAATTGAGGAACGAATACTCAATGAGTTCGGACCGTTCGTCGGAAATACTCACTCGGAATCAAGCATCTCCGGCACGGCGATGACGCATGCCTACCACCTTGCACATCAGATTATCAAGAGACATGTGAACGCGGGCCCTCAGGATGCCCTTCTCTTTGTCGGTTCCGGGATGACCGCGGCGATCAATAAGCTGCATCGAATCCTTGGTCTTAAGATCCATGAACGCTTCAAGAGATATTGCACGCTCCCTGAAGAACTCAGGCCGGTTGTTTTTGTGACTCACATGGAACACCACTCCAACCAAACAACATGGTATGAAACCCTCGCAGATGTCCATGTGATCAAACCGACCGCTGACGGGCTGATCGACGTCGATGATTTTCAGAATCTGCTTGATCAGTACAAAGAGAGAAAGCTAAAAATCGGCTGCTTCACCGCCTGTTCTAATGTGACGGGTATTCAGACGCCGTACCATTTGCTTGCCCGCATCATGCATCAGCACGGAGGAATCTGCATCGTAGACTTCGCCGCTTCTGCCCCGTATGTGGATATCGACATGCACCCCGCCGATCCCCTTGAACGTCTCGATGGTATTGTGTTCTCACCGCACAAATTCCTCGCCGGGCCGGGCTCATCAGGAGTTCTTGTCTTTGATTCCAGCCTGTACACCCTCGAATCGCCGGATCAACCCGGCGGGGGCACCGTACTCTGGACAAATCCGTGGGGAGAGTACCGGTTTTTCCCGGAAATCGAAGTACGGGAGGATGGTGGAACTCCGGGATTTCTGCAAGCCATCCGTGCCGCGTTATCGATCCAGCTCAAGGAGCAAATGGGTGCAGATACGATGCTCCGGCGGGAGGAAGAATTCATCCCCAGGGTGTTTCAGGGTTTACGTGCCATCCCGGGTCTGCACATCTTGGCCGATAACATCGAGAAGCGGCTCGCAACGTTTTCATTCTACTTTGACACGATCCATTACAACCTTGTTGTCAGATTGCTTAACGATCGGTTCGGCATCCAGGTGCGGGGCGGCTGTTCATGTGCAGGAACGTACGGTCATTATCTGCTTCACGTCGACGAGTTTACGTCAAAGCGAATTACCGACAAAATCGACGAGGGGGATCTTTCCACCAAGCCGGGATGGGTACGACTTTCCCTTCACCCAACGACAACGGATGAAGAGATTGCCTACATCCTCGAAGCACTGCGGGAAACCGGGCGGAATGCAAGCACCTGGTCACAAGACTACACCTACGATGCTCATACAAACGAGTATCGACACAAGTCGGGTGAGAGTGCACTGCAAAGAACCGTTCAACAATGGTTTGAGCTCTAGCAGGAGTCGTAGCCGTTCGAACTCTGGAAGTATCTTCTAGTCCTGGCTGAGTTCGGCGTTTCCTTCCGCCTCCACCTTCCGAAAAAACATCGCACCTACTTCACGCTCTTCCCTTAAGTTCAGATACCCTCCCCAACCTAGATCCGATTTTCTATGTGTATTCGGGTTGGCCATAGTTTGCTTAGGTCTGCTTTGCTTGCTTCATAGAACTTTGTCGGAAAAGGCGAGGATGCTGCCAAAGCACGGTTGTATTCACTCACCAAATGCATTATTTCATCCAGTCTGTTCACGTTCGCCCTTTGGAGCTCATCACATTTCGATAGAATGTGTGAACACCTGTGGTGAAGTTCATGGAATCTCCTACGTAACGTTGAAACGTCCAGCGTTGCCCAAAATGAGAGGAGAGCCAGAGTGAACATGTTGATATTTGCCAGAATCGTACGAGTCGCGTAACCATGTATCATCAGAGAAATCAGGCCGACGACACCGAGGACGGTTATCGTGGTCACGGCTGCCAAAAGCTTGAAAGACTTTCGAGCAACGCGCTTTGTATAAGTGCAATTTTCAGCAAGCATGTGCAGCAGTATTCCGGGTCCCGGATGTAATTGAGGGGCATAATATGGAGCGAGGAAGGGAATATCTTGTACCGTCGAGGGATTCGATGGTCGGTATAGCCTCTTCAGATGTGATTCCGAAATATCGAGATCTAAGCCGTCTTTGAGCATAACCGTGCTTCGCACATTCTCGGCGCTTGAGAAGTGATTGATTGATACTTGACGGAGGACGTAGGCGCCAAATTGTACAAGCAATAATGATATCGGAATATAGATATTTGTACCCGGAAAGACATTGCTGGAAGTCGAAAGACTGACTACCACAACACCAACGTTGCAGAGTATGCTGCAGCGCAGCAACCGTTTACTTAATACGAAATGGCCCCGCATTAATTCAATGAGATCGAGGTTTCTAGGCATAGACTGGGAGTAGTCGTCGGAGTCAAACAAAAAAGGGGAACCCCGGGAGGTTCCCCTTGATAGTTGAAAAATGGCCAGATACTACTTGAGAAGCGTGAGTTTCTTAGTTGCAGAGAATCGTCCGGCCTGCATGCGACAGAAATATGGTCCGCTGGCAACTCGTCCACCAGCATTGTCTTTTCCGTCCCATTCAACTGAATATCGGCCCGACTCGTGGTGCTCCGACGCAACCACATTGCGCACCAAACGCCCGTGGATATCGTAAATCGCGATATCTACGGTGGCTGCAGCCGGAATTGCGAACTGAATCCGCGTTTGCGGATTGAACGGGTTTGGATAGTTGTTCTCGAGCTCGTAACCTGCCGGGACGCCCTCAAGCTCTGCAACATGCGAAGTGCCTGTCCTGTGGTCGCCGTGGCACTGTGTGCACTCACTCTTTGAGGTAATCGTCGAGCTATGGCAGCCTTTGCACTCGGCAATGATCGCCGGCGAAGCAAAGAGCGGCATGAATTTCGCGGCCAATTTGTCGTTCAAAATCTTTGCGGCATATGCGGCAACGTCGCCCGTGAGGCGAGCACAGCGTTCCTTGCGCTCGGTTGAGCCCTCAGTCAGTTTGGCGGCCTTGCACCATTCTGCGATCGAGGCGTGGCAAAGAATGGAGCCCGAGGTATTCTGCAGCAGAGCCTGTGTGTATTTGTTCTGCGTGTATTTCGATTGAACGCCATACTGGTTGCTGATGTCCGTGGGGAATTTTGTCTGTGTGTACCATCCGAAGACCTCACTCTCCAAGGCGGAGGCTTCAGCTTTAGCGGTGACAAGCGCTATGAAAGTCGCTGCACCAACCACTGCGCCGCACGATCCACCCCAGCTTGCTCCACCGCCGCCGCCCCATAGCATCATTCCTGTAGGGAACGATGTGTAGGGTTCTCCTGCGACATCCGCGCTGGCTTTCACAAGCGCAGCAAATGCGCCGAAGCAGCATCCTCCGTATGTGGCGTCGTAGTACAAATCGTGCCCCAGAATCCGAACTTTCTCAACGTCGAGTGCCTGATACGGATATGGCCACGCGGCATTGACGCCTGCCATCGCTTTGTTCATGAGGGAATCAGCGGCCACCACGCCAACGACGGCCCCGGCAGCGTATTTTGACCCTGACGATAGAAAATCTTTTCGCGAAATCTTCATGAAAACCTCCTTTATGTGATAGTTGGTTCGTGAGACGATTCCATTTGACTGCTCGTAGCCTCGGATACAACAGGGACCTCATTTGATGTGATCGTGCGGACACAACCCATAAATTGAGACCGTCGTTCTTCAGGAAGTAGTTCCAGAAGGGCTATGGCGATTTCCTCGGCCCTCGACTGGACCCGCCCGACCAATGCAATTCCGGCATCAGTCAGCGTGAGCCGTTCCGTCCGACGGTCAGTATCCCCAAGTGCCCTTTCGATAAGGCCTCGCTCCTGGAGCGCTGACAATATCTTAGAAAGAGAACTCTTGAGAATGCCCAGTTTTTCGGCGAGGCTGCCTGCTGAGTCTGGATGATCGAGGTAGAGAATGAGAACGCACTCGAGTTGATACACTGGGAGGTCGACTTCCTTCGCCAACGTGTTCTGGACACGGTGATTCCAGAGCCCCAGTCGAATGATCTCTACCGCGGCACTCCTGTAGTTGCCCATCAATCGCTCCATTTGTGAACTATATTACTATTACAATTTTTGTTCCTCGCCAACAGTTGGCGTTTTCTTTGTGTAATCGACAATTTCTACAGAATTCGCATGATTTTTGTGTAGATTATTTCAACAGTTGTAGAGAGATTCGGCAGAGCCGGATCCTTCTGCAGCGACGTGCATCTCAAACGGGCGGGAATTCGCCCCGATACATCAACGGGTTGTACAACTCGGAGAGAGGCAAACGCAAACTGCAAAGGGGAAAAAAGTCCTTGGTCGAAACTGATATTTGATCAAGACGTTTCCGTACTTTGCATTCAAACGATCGTATGGACAATCCCGGAACATCTATGGCCGGTTTTGATGATCTTTCACGCGAAGATCTCCTGAAGCTCATTCAGGTGTATGCGAAGAACTGGCTGGCGCACGACGGCTGTTGGTTCCAGGCGACAGAAGAGACGCTGGGTTTAGATACAGCTATCGATCTAGACACGAAGGCATGGAATCGGTTCGCTATCATCGAAGCCAGACGAATCATGAAAGAATTCGATATTCCAGCGGGTAGTGGGTTGAAAGGGCTAGAACGCGCACTTGCGTATCGGCTGTATGCGGCGATAAACAAGCAATCCGTTGAGTGGATCGATGAACACACCATGGTGTTCCGCATGGTCGAATGCCGTGTGCAGAAGAGTCGGACGGAAAAGAATCTACCTGCCTTCCCCTGCAAATCTGTTGGCATTGTGGAGTTCAGCCAATTTGCACGAACGGTCGATGGGCGCATCACAACACAATGCGTAAACTGTCCGCCAGATCCAGTTGGTGATTCGTTTTGTGCTTGGCGATTTTCGATTAATCCTGAACAACTTGACGGACAGAATTATAGGTGAGGTGGGGTTTGTCATCCTGGATTTACTTGGTGGCGTGCTCATCGGTCTGGGTGGTGGATTCGTCATTGTGCCGGCGCTTGTTTTCATTTTCGGATTTTCACAACTTCAGGCGCAAGGGACGACTCTGGCCTTACTGGTTCCACCAATAGGGAGCCTCGAAGTATGGACATACTACAGACAAGGGTTTGTTGATATCAAGGTCGCCGCGTTGATTGCCGTTGGGTTTGTGGTGGGGAGTCTTCTTGGCGCACGCTATGCTATGAGTATATCGATCAACTCCCTCGAGAAAATCTTCGGGGTTACACTTGTGCTTATTGGTCTCAAGGTGATCATTGGGAACTGCGGATTGAGCGGGCAGATTCCGTAGACATTCTCATCGTCGATGATGAAGCTTCACAGCGAAGTATTCCAATCTGAATACACTCCATACAGAAGGAAGGTGTGCAATGATGATGAATGAAGAGCTTCTGAGTGAAGATCGATTTCTGCAACTCAATGAAAGCCAACAATTGGAGCTGATCGCGAAACACTGCGTAGGAACTGAGAAGCGCATTCGAGAAGCACAATCAAGGAAAGAAGCTGAGACGATTGCGGAGGAAGCTTGTGGGAAATTTGAAACTGAATGTCCAAGTGATATTATCCGAAGGGGACTCGTTCTGCGTGTTCGGGCGATGGTGGAGCTACGTTGGGGAGACAAATAGGTCTCTGAGTATCCATGGAAGAGCTTTGAACGGTTGATTCTGTCAATTCAATGTTGATCCAACTGAGAAACGGGAAGAAGATAAATGCACGAACGTAGATTTCAAGCGGAGATTGAGCGTCTGCGATCACCAGAGAGGATTGAGCGATTGGAGGTCCAGCGCGTTATCGGACTGTGTCTTGACGGGGGCCGAGTGCAATCTGTCCTCGATGTGGGGACGGGAAGCGGGATATTTACCGAAGGATTCGCGGAGAAGATCGCCACGGTTGTTGGCATTGATGCCAATCCAGAAATGATCAAAGTTTCGCAGGGACTTGTCCCCAAAGTGAACTTTCAAGAGGCGACGGCTGAGTCAATGCCCTTCGCGGACAAGTCGTTCGACCTTGTGTTTTTAGGGCTTGTATTGCATGAGACCGATGATGTCCAGGGCGCGTTGTCTGAATCCAGGCGGTGTGCGAAGCAGAGGGTGGTTGTGCTCGAATGGCCTTACAAACAGGAAGAGATGGGCCCGCCACTGGAACATCGACTTCAATCAGGCGATGTTGTGGCGATGGCGAAGAGGGTGGGATTCAAAGCTATTACGATCATCCCTCTCAAGAATCTACTCTTTTATCAATTCCTCGTGTAAATTGAGAGGGACGACTCAACAATCTACAAGAGCTTTTTTGATCTGACTCTCGAATGTCTCCTTCGATCTAAAGCCTTCGTACCTCGATACCATCTTTGCGCTTCTGTCGATCATAAGCGTCTTCAGAATAGTTTCCACCCCGCCATATTGTGTCGTTGGCTCACCGGTTGCCTCTAAACCTGAATAGTTCAAGCCGTCCCCCCGGACGAGTTCTCTATACGGACTAGCAGCCTTCCCCCCTTCGATTCCAGTTATTCCCAAATCCGATATTCGACAAACTGTGACGATTGCTGCGAACCGATTTCCCAATAGCAAGATGTCAAACCTGATTTGCCATCGAAAGTCCATAAAAACCAAGGATATATGAATGGCATCATACTTGTATTTATAAATATAGGTATGAATGCTAATGACAACAAAGAAATGCTCCTCTATTCGATAGGGACTGTTGCGCGGATTCTCGGGGTCTCAGTGCAGACGCTTCGGCTCTACGAGCGACGAGGTCTTATCCTTGCGCACAAAAGTAGTGGGAATCAGCGCCTCTACTCGCAATCGGACATTGAGCGGTTGAGGTGCATTCGCATATCAATTAGCAAGCATAAGATTTCCATCGAGGGTATTCGCCGCATACAATCCATGGTCCCCTGTTGGGAGAACGTGCAGTGCCCGATGGAACAGAGAATAACGTGTCCCGCATTTACCGCGTCCGATGCGGGTTGTTGGACATACAAACACAAAACGAATGTTTGCGCGGGTCGCGATTGCCTGCACTGCAAAGTGTATCTGCTCGCTGGGGACTGCGAACAGATCAAGTCGTTGGTCCATCACCAGCCCAGCCGCTTGTCTGACACGACAGATGTTCTGCCACGAGAATGTTGATGCTCACTGGAATCTCGAAGTGTCAGTCGCATCCGGGACTTCACTATGACTGAAGACAAAGATCATTGGTACGACGGGCGATTTTATGACCTTGTCATAGCTCCACACCAGGACGAGTTGTTCGCGAGGGTGAGAGATATTGTAAGGCCTCAGTCAACGGTATTAGATGTTGGCTGCGGGACGGGTCGCATGGCATTCCAGCTTGCGGGCAAATGTAAGCGAATTGATGGCGTCGATCTTTCGAAGAGGAATATTGACAGAGCAAACAGCAAGATTGCAGGATACCTGACGGAAAACGTTTCGTTTTATCACTCGGATATCTTCCGGTTCCTTGAACAGAAGGCAAACCGCTATGATTATGCAGTGCTCACGTATGTAGTGCACGAAATGGACAAGAGCCTGCGGCAGGCTATCCTCGCAGAGCTTGCGAAAACGGTTCATGAGATCATTATTGTTGATTATCTGGCCCCGCAGCCAAGGACTTTTGGCGGCTTTATGAATGAACTGATTGAACATGTTGCCGGGCCGGATCATTACAGGAACTTCAAATCGTTCCTCGCTGCAAATGGACTGACAGGGCTGGCGAAAGAGGCCGGACTCAGCATTGTCAGCGAAGTGCGGAACGATCCTCCGGCAAGCCATATTCTCGTTGTGGCGGGCACGCTCATCAGCCCTTCTGATTTGTGCTGGTAAGAAATCCGCCGTCGCAGATCCACCTCTTGCCGCTCATTGTTGAGAGACGATACGCGAGATCATTCCGAAGTATCTTACATATAGGGCAAGTGCGCAGGGCCAACATTTGCCCGAACTGAAATCAATGGCGCATACCAAGAGGAGGAAAATCCCGTGGAAACGAACACCGAGGTAAAGAGCGTCTCAATGCCTCGCATTGGGGACAAGGCCCCTGCCTTCAAAGCTGTTACAACGCAAGGCGAGATCAATTTTCCAGAGCAGTATTCGGGGAGTTGGGTCATTCTGTTCAGCCACCCTGCCGACTTCACACCTGTGTGCACGTCGGAGTTCATGACGTTTGCGTCCATGGAAGCTCAGTTCGCCAAAGCAAACTGCAAATTGGTGGGACTTTCTGTGGATGGGCTTTACAGCCACATTGCCTGGTTGCGAACGATCAAGGAGAAGATCGAGTACAAGGGTATGAAGAATGTTGAGGTCACTTTCCCATTGATAGAAGATATCACAATGGAAGTGGCGAAGCGGTACGGGACGATCCGGCCGGGCGAGAGCTCCACCAAAGCGGTGCGTGCCGTGTTCGTCATCGACCCAAAAGGAATGATCCGCGCTATCATATACTATCCCTTGAGTCTCGGGAGAAATTTCGATGAACTGTACCGCGTGATCATTGCACTTCAGACAGCCGACGCATTCTCTGTTGCGACACCCGCCGACTGGCGTCCGGGCGATGACGTCATTGTTCCTACGGCAGGATCTTGCGGTGTTGCCAAGGAACGTATGGAAAACAAGCAGGACATGACTTGCTATGACTGGTTCTTCTGTACAAAAAAACTTGACAAAGACAAAGTCCTGAGCACCATTTTGAAGAAATGAGACGCTGTTGTCTATTTCATGAGAACAAACAAGAAGGATTAATCAGAAGGGTTGGAAGAATGGATACCGCAAACATCAAAGTTGCATTCGTCACTGATGACGGAACAACCATCAGTCAACATTTCGGGCGGGCACACTATTACGAAGTTCTTACGGTTGTGAATGGCACCGTCACGGATCGTGAACGCCGGGAGAAGGCGGGACATCACACATTTGCCGGACAGGAACAGCCGCATGAACATCATGGCCCCGGGCATGGCTTTGACGAACATTCACAAGGGAAACACCGCACGATGACGGCGAACGTAGTAGACTGCCAGATTTTGGTTGCCCGCGGAATGGGATTCGGTGCGTACCAGCATATCACAGACTCAAAGATCAAGCCAATCATTACCCACACCCAGAATATTGATGATGCAGTCCAGGAAATCATCAGTGGCACAATCGTCAATCATGAAGAACGATTGCATTGATGTCCAACGGTAAGATTGATGCCGGGACTGAAGACCATTGGAGCCATAGCAGGAAATTTCAAGGGAATGAACAATCAATACTGAAAGCACAACGTCATGAGCGAGAAAACCCGGATCGGAATCATCATTTGTCATCGCTACCATACCTGCGCCGGTGGAAAATGCTTCCGTGCGCTGTACCGCAAGGAAGGGGCATTCAGCGTGTACCAAGACAACGAGGTTGAGCTCGTTGGATTTACCACGTGCGACGGGTGCCCAGGTGGGAACATCGAATCCGCTCCTGAAGAGATGAAGAAAAACGGAGCCGAGGTCATACACTTTGCCACGGGAATGCTCGTCGGTTATCCTCCGTGTCCTCATATTTCCCACTTTCGTGACTTCATTCCGGCGAAGTTCGGTTTGAAGGTGGTCGTTGGCACGCATCCCATCCCTGAAAAATACTATAAGGTCCATACGCAGTTGGGAACCTGGGAGACCCCGGAATGGAGGGAGCTGATTCAGCCGACGGTGGCGGATGAAAAGATGCGATTGGCTTATGATTGACTGGTGGGCGTTCGTATACTGTGGTCGTTTTTGGTGTATATTGGTTTGCCAAGATTAGGCACAGGCGATATTTCTGAATACTGCAAGCCGCTAAGTTTTGCTCAAAATTATGGGAAATTGCACCATCAACGTCGGATCCCTCAGCTTGATCAGCTTGGCGCAATTGGCTCGGTGCTAAGGAGGCACTCGAGAATGACACCATCGGATGGATTGAACAAGAAGGCCGTCAACCGATTAACGGCCAATAGTGCCATAGTTCTCTCATTTGTCGTTGCGCTTGAACTTGTCATCATGATTAGCCCCTTCGCCGTCTTTTTCTATGCGGTATTCAATCCATTCTTACTCGCACTCAATCACTCAACGATCACTCGTTGGCTCACAGCCTTTTTTCTTCCTCACATGATTGTTCCACCAAATCAAGTACTGATCGTCATTCGTATTTTGGGTTCGGTGTTTTTCGTTGGCGGTATGTTGGTGTTTCTCGTCTGCGCGGGACAGGTCTATTTAGGAAAACTCTTGAGAAAGGCGACGGCTACGAAAGGACTCTACGCGCTGGTGCGCCATCCACAATACGTCGGTCTTGCATTTGCCGCGCTGGGACTCGCCATCATGTGGCCAAGATTTCTGACGCTTGTGCTATTAGCGGTCATGCTCCTTCTTTATTACGTCCTCGCCAAGGATGAGGAACGTCGGATGATGAACCGTTTCGGAGAGACGTACGGCGCTTACATGAATCGAACAGGTATGTTCTTACCATATCCAATTGAGAGACTTTTCTTTAAGAATCCCAGCCTTAGACCAGGTCTTAGCATGCTGGAGGTCGGCACTATTTTTCTGGTGCTCTTAATGATCACCCTCGGAGGCGGGTTCCTGTTGCGAGCTTACACTGTTCATCATCTTCCGCTGGAACAAGTGAGACATGTTGATGTCATTACCATCACACCCGAAGATTTACCGATCGCCAATGAATTACTTCCTCAGGTACTGGAGGATAGTGTCGTCGCCTCAAAGCTTATGTCTCTACCCGGCAAGAGTGGTGACCGTCTTTGTGTTTATTTCATCCCGATAGACTACGTGATGCAGGGGATGATAGCAAATACGGGTGACGAATGGAAGCTTTTCGAGCAGCACAAAACCATTGGGATGATTACAGAGTATATCCTCCATCCCTTTGCGCATTTGACGGGTGGACATGCACACCATGCAGCGACTATGACACACGGTCCAGAGATGTACAAGAGTCCGATGATGATGCGAAGAGCTATTTTCATCAATGTATCTGCGGATAATTATGAGCTCAAATCGCCTTTTGATGATTTTGAAATCAACATTAAACGTACGCCCCTCTTTTTCGTCGATGTCCATCTTCACACGGGAGAGATTCTTCAAGTGAAAGCTACACCTGCGGGGAGTGGATGGGGCACCGTACCAACGCCGATGTTCTGATGTGTCGCAACTTCACGGTACCATAGGCATTACGACGTTCACTTTTGGCAAGCGGTGTTGAAGCACAATTCCCTTCCTGATATCAACTCCCTTTTGCTTGCATCCCCGACTCAGGATCCTCAACGTTGTCGAAATGAATTTCGACCTACTTTGCTTGCATCTCTGACACAAGAAAATGTACATTCGTGATAGCACAGACATCCCGAGGTAACCTCCCATGACTATGTTCAAACGCTTGACAAACACGGCCATCCTGTGTCTCCTGTTCAGTCTTCAAGCCCTCGGCCAAGCACAGCCGCTGGTTTTCTATGTTGCTCCTATCGGAGATGATTCCTGGTCCGGCACGCAGGCATCACCGAACAGGAACCTCACAGACGGTCCTTTTGCATCGTTTGAACGTGCCCGCGACGCCATCCGGGAGCTTAGGAAAAAAGGAGCGACTCCTATCGGTGCGGTAACGGTACTCGTGCGCAACGGTACGTACCGCCTTTCACGGACATTCAGAATGTCCTCTGACGATTCGGGACTGCAAAGTGCTCTCATCGAATGGGCCGCATATCCCGGAGAGGAAGTCATCCTCACCGGCGGCAAATCTATCACAGGATTTCAACCGATCACGGATCCCGCCACACTGAAGCGAATCGATCCGCAGTACCGGCAAAAGATCATGGTTGTCGACTTAAAGGCGCAGGGCGTACAACACTATGGAGAGATCTCGCAGCGCGGCAGTCCCGGTATCGAACTCTTTTGCAGCGGCAAACGCATGACTGTCGCACGATGGCCAAATGAGGGATGGCTTCATATCTCGGATGTACCTCAGACCGGAACAAAGCGACTCAATGAAGGCCTCGATCGGGAGAAGAGATTTGACGGTGTACCGGTCGGGCGGCACTATGGGCGAATCACGTATGATGGTGACAGACCGAAGCGATGGTCAGCGGAGAATGAAACCTATGTTCACGGGTACTGGACATGGGATTGGAGTGATACGTACCAGAGAGTGCGCTCCATCGACACGGTCGTGAGAGAAATTACGATGCAGGAACCTCATCACCACTACGGGTATACGAAGAATCAGCGCTATTACTTCCTGAACATTCTTGAAGAGCTCGACTCGCCGGGTGAGTGGTACCTCGACAGGAACAAGGGGCTTTTGTATTTCTGGCCGCCAGCGCCCATCACTGAGGGTTCTGTATCCGTTTCGCTTCTTGATGAGCCGCTGCTTTCCTTCGACAGCACATCGTACGTAACATTCTCCGGTTTCACATTCGAACAATGCAGATCCAATGGGGTCGTTGTCACTGGCGGCAGCCATGTTCGTCTCGCAGGCTGTACGTTTCGTTTCCTCGGCAACGAGGCAGTGGTCATCAATGGTGGCACCGAAAACGGTGTGCAGAGCTGCGACCTGTACGATCTTTCTCTTGGAGCGATTCGTCTGGTGGGGGGCGATCGCAAAGCGCTCGTCCCGGGCGGAAATTATGCCGTGAACAACCACATTCACCACTATAGCTCGTGGGTGCGGACAGGACAGTATGCTGTATTCATCGACGGTGTCGGCGGACGGGTTCAGCACAATCTCATCCATGATGCTCCCCACGAAGGGCTCTACCTGAAAGGGAATGATCACCTGGTTGAATTCAACGAGGTTTATCGTGTTTGTCAGGAAACCGGCGATGCCGGAGCGCTGCACACGGGTCGGGATTGGACATGGAGAGGCAACGTCATCCGCTACAATTACTTCCATCACCTTCTCGGGCCGGGCTTGCACGGTGTGATGGCTGTCTATCTTGACGATTGGGCAAGCGGGTTTACCGTCTACGGCAATATTTTCTACAAATCCGGGCGCTCAGCAATGATTGGTGGCGGCCGCGACAATACCGTGGAGAACAATGTCTTTGTCGAGTGCGCGCCTTCAGTCCATGTCGATGCCCGCGGGCTCAGCTGGGCAAGCTTCTTTTTCAATGGAACGCTGACTCTGCTCTTCGATCAATTGAAAGAAATGAAGTATCAGGAGCCACCCTACAGCACACGCTATCCCGAGTTGTTGACGCTCGACAAGGGAAATCCGGCATTCCCCCTGAACAACAGGATTATCCGCAACGTCTCCTACGGTGGCCGCTGGATTGATTTCTATGATTCCAACGCATTTGATTTCTCTGTCGTAACGATGCGAGACAACCTCATCGCCGACACTGCCCTTTGCCGCCGTCAACAGAAGGATCAGAAGGGATGGGACACGTACTATCTGGATATTGACAGAAAAGATGGCTATGTACTCTATACGAATGCCGATCGGGGCATCAAAGAAGAATTCAGGGAGAACACCTTCGTCACCGGTGATCCGGGTTTTGAGAGCCTGCAACGGCACGATTTCCGACTGAAGAGCTCCTCGCGTGCATTTGCGCTCGGATTCAAGCCAATTCCCATTGAGAAGATCGGATTGTACCAGGACTCGTTCCGACGAACTCTGCCGGATCGATCTGTGAAAGAATTTGAATAAGAAGATCCACGTTACCCTCGTCATGATAAGAAGAAAGGCCTAGGCTATGGGAGTTCAACAACCCGAACAATTGCTGGCGACAGCAAGGGCAATAATGAAGGAGGCAGACTATTGCTTCTTCATGAGTACTGGAGAGTCAGGCGAAATCAACGCACGGTTGATGCATCCCTTTGAGCCCGACGCTGATTTCAATGTGTGGCTGGGTGCCAGTCCGAGCTCGCGGAAGGTGCGCGAGATCCTGAAGCAGAACAAGGTGACGCTCGCATTCATCAACCCGCGCAGCACGGCATACGTCACGATTGTCGGTACGGCCGTACTCGAGAGTACTCCCGAACTCAAACAGAAGTACTGGAGATCCTACTGGACCGACATGTATCCGGGTGGACCGGAGAACAGTGAGTACATTCTGATCAAAATCACTCCGTACCGCGTCGAGTTCATGAACTTCACAAATGCCGCGCTCCCCCAACCATTCGGCCTGAAACCGAACGGGTTGGAGAAAAAGGACGGCGCGTGGGTGGAAGTTGCGGCACGCGATCAGCTCTGATATGTAACTGAGATATGACACCTCAAAGACACAAAGAATCAATTGGTGAGTGGTGATTGGTCGTTGACAATTGTCAATGGTTCGATCAAGAGTCAGAGACAAATTGAAAGGACGATTGTCATTGGTGAAATCTGGTATATGAGACGAACGATCGTTGTTTGCGGCTTCATCCTTGCTGTCCTGTTGAGTCTGGCAGGCTGTAGCAAGCCAAAAGAACAGGCCAAGAAGCGCATCGCTGGAATCGTCTTCCAGGAAGACCAGTTTTTCCGCCTCGTGCTCTTCGGCATGCGGGACGCGGCAGGAAAGAATGGCGTTGAGTTGCTCGAAGCAAACAGCGCCGGCAAACCCGACAAGGAAGTCGGACTTATCAATACATACATTGCCAACAACGTCGATGCGATTGTCATCTCTCCTCTCAGCGCAAGGGCTTCTGTTGCCGCCCTGACGCGCGCTCACGAAAAAGGCATCACCATCGTGACGTACAATACGCCGGTAGAGGGAGACCTTGCGGCATCTTTTGTCGAAAGCGACCAGGTTGACCTGGGAGCATCGACAGGGCGAGCGGCTCGCACGTACATCGAGCATGCACTCAAGGGCAAAGCAAAGATCGCCATCATTTCCGGTAAATCACAGATTCCGGAGCAAGCGATGATGAGGATCAATGGTTTCAAGGACGAGGTTCTCAAGCTCCCCGGAGTTTCGATCGTGTCCGAACAGGATGCCTGGCTTGCCGAGCAGGCAACAAAAAAGGTCGGAGACATTCTCACCGCAAATCCGGATGTTGACATCGTGTGGGCGGCAAACGAGGGGGGAACCGTTGGGGCTGTGATGGCCATTCGGAATGCGCGCAAGGTGGGAAAGGTTGCCGTTTTTGGCACGGATATCAGCGAACAGCTTTCGGATTTTCTTCTGGACGACGACGGTGTTCTGCAGGCTATTACCGGCCAGCAGCCGTTTGAGATCGGCTCGATGGCTATGGACGCTGCGGTGAAGGCGCTGAAGGGGCAGACGGTGGAGAAGAAGGCCTCGCTGCCAGGGGTTCTTCTGACCCGAGGGAAACCTAACGAGATCAGGACATTCAGGCAACGTTTGAAAGAATTGAGCAGATAGCACCGTGTGCCGATTTCGTTTGTGGACTTGTATTTTTCGCAACGGAATCGATCGTGAAACTGTAGTCTTCTGAGACGCTATCATACAAGAGAACATCCCATGCCCGGAAAAACCATTCTGATCCTGCTCTTCCTGGCCGCCGGCCTCTCGCTATTCAGTTGCAGCACGAAGCAAAAAGAAGAACCCAGGAAACGCATCGCAGGAATCGTGTTTCAGGAAGATCAGTTCTTCCGCCTTGTTCTCTTCGGGATGCGTGACGCGGCAAAGAAGCACGGCGTGGAATTGCTGGAGGCAAACAGCAACAACAGGCCGGACAAGGAGGTCCAGCTCATCAATACCTACATCGCGAACAAGGTTGATGCAATCGCGATCGCTCCGCTCAGCGCAAAGTCGTCTGTCAGCGCGCTGGAGCGGGCACGGGAAAAGGGGATCCCTGTTATCGTTCACAATATGACGCTTGAGAGTGACGTCGCCGCGGCATCGATCGAGAGCGATCAATTTGACATCGGGGCCTCGACGGGAAAAGCGGCCCGGGCATACATCGAGAGCAAGCTCGGAGGAAAGGCAAAGATCGCCATCCTTGCGTTCCAATCGCAGCTCCCTGAACAGAGCTCGATGCGGACGAACGGTTTCAAGAGCGAGGTCACTAAGCTCCCCGGCGTCACAATCGTTTCCGAACAGGATGCCTGGCTCGCCGAGCAAGCGGTCAAGAAGGTCGGGGACATCCTCACCGCCAATCCCGATGTGCGTGTCATCTGGTCCGCGAACGAAGGCGGCACTGTCGGTGCCGTCATGGCTGTGAAAAATGCAGGAAAAGCAGGCAAGATCGCGGTCTTTGGCACTGACACCAGCGAGCAACTTGCAGGCTTTCTCCTCGATGACGCCAACATCCTCCAGGCCATCACTGGTCAACGCCCGTTCGAAATTGGGTCGATGGCCGTTGAAACCGCTGTGAAGGTACTGAAGGGAGAAAAAGTCGAAAAGAACGTCTCCCTTCCCGGATTTCTTCTGACCCGGGAGAAGCCGGACGAGGTGAAGCAATTCAAAGAACGTTTGACGGAACTGAGCAAATAGCGGCGTCCACTCCGGCATGAGCACTCAGGTCCACACTCTACAGACGCTTGCCCTTCGTAAAGAATACCCAGGTACTGTTGCCCTCAACGATGTGACCGTTTCATTCGCCGGGGGTCAGATCCACGCCCTTATTGGAAAGAACGGAGCAGGAAAGAGCACGCTCGTCAAGCTCATCGCCGGAGCAATAGAACCAACCAGCGGATCAATTCTCGTCGATGCCAGGGAAGTCCTGCTGCACTCACCGCAAGACGCTCTTCAACGCGGTATCGTTGCTGTCCACCAGGAACTCAGCCTTGTCCCCGAACTCACCGTTGCAGAAAACATTTTGCTCGGTCGCCTGCCGAAGAAACCAGGCTTCGGTGGCTCGATCATTGACTGGCGTCAGGTCTATACGCATGCGGATCAAGTGCTCGCCGGACTCGGGGTCAGCATCGATGTACGGGCTCGTGCCGGCACGCTTGGAGTTGCACAACAGCAATCCGTTGAAATCGCGAAGGCGATGTCATACGAGCCGTCGATTCTCATCCTCGACGAGCCAACCTCCGCCCTCGCGCAGCATGAAACCCGGCGCCTCTTTGATCTTTTAAGAACGCTTGCAACGCGTGGCGTCGTTCTTCTTTACATTACCCACCGGTTGCAGGAACTCCGGGAGATTGCAGACACCGTCACTGCCCTTCGCAACGGCTCACTCGTCGACACCATTAGCATTGCACAAGCAAGCCCCTCAACGATTGTTCAAATGATGTTCGGTGAAGTCGTTCAGCGGGTCAAGCCTGCGGACCTCTCAGCCCCGACGGAACCGTTTGTCGAAGTTCAGTCCTTCTCCCGGCAAGGAGCCTACTACGACATCAACTTTACAGTTCATAAGGGAGAGATTCTCGGCATCGCCGGATTGCTCGGGTCAGGACGCACGGAACTGCTGAGGGGAATGTTTGGAGCCGACCCCCCTGATGCCGGAGAGCTGATCATCGGCGGGGAGCGTATCAGCCCATCGAATCCTCAACAGATGAAAGATCTTGGCGTCGTCCTCACGCCTGAGAACAGAAAGGACCAGGGGTTGGTGCAGCTGCTGAACACACGCATCAATGTATGCCTCGCAAGTCTCAATCGACTTTCCTCCCGCGGATTTATCACGCAGGCGCGGGAACAAATTTCTGTCGACCGAAACATCCGGGAACTCGACATCAAGGTTGCGAACACCGAAGCTCCCGTCGCTTTTCTGAGTGGCGGTAACCAGCAGAAGGTGGTCATCGGAAAGTGGCTCAACACGAATCCGCGTCTTGTGCTCCTGGATGAACCCACACGTGGTATCGATGTCCAGGCGAAGCAACAGATATTTCAGATCATCTGGGACTTGAGCAAGCGGGGAATCAGTTGTATCGTTGTGTCGAGTGAGCTGGAAGAGCTTCTTGACATTTGCCATCGCATCCTGATTATGCGCCAGGGGCGCATCGTGACCGACGTTCGCCCCGGTGAAATATCCCTTGAGAATCTCTTCGCAGTCTGCATGAAAGAGGAAGCATGAACGTCTCTTCACGGTTACAATCGTTGTTCAGCTATGGGATCCTCGAGAGCATTCTCGTACTTCTGTGTATTCTGCTGGCCTTCACGGCTACCGGATTCCTGACAGCCGACAATCTTCTCAATGTTCTCCGCAACGTGTCGATGCAGGGCGTCATCGCTTTCGGCATGACCATGGTGATTATTTCAGGCGAAATCGACCTCAGTGTGGGCTCGGCCGTTGCGTTCGCCGGATGCCTCACAGCGTTTCTCACGCTGAAGCTGACCGGTGAGTGGTTCATGCTCCCCCTGCCGCTCGCGATCGCGGTATCGATTCTTGTGACCCTCGCCGTTGGATTCGTGGTCGGAACATTCACGGGATTCATGCGCAACCGGTACCAGGTCCCCAGTTTCATCACCACGCTTGCGCTCATGACAGGCCTTTCCGGCGCAGCAGAGCTGATTACAAATGGATTTCCACTCACGCCGTTTCCCGCGTGGTACAATTTCATCGGCGGCGGGTATCTGCTCGGCATCCCTTTCCCTGCTCTTCTATTTCTTCTGACGTTCGCAATTCTTCAGTTCCTGATGAACTACACCTCGTTTGGGCGCTCGGTGTATGCCGTCGGCGGAAATGCGGAAGCCGCAAGACTCAGCGGTATAAACGTTAAGCGTGTCAAGACGATGGTCTTTGGAATCACCGCGTTCCTGGCTGCCCTGAGCGGCGTAATGGTGTCATCCGAAATCATGTCCGGAACAGCGACAACGGCTAAAGGCTGGGAGCTGGATATCATCGCTGCTGTGATCATTGGCGGTACGAGTTTTATGGGTGGGGTTGGAAGGATTTGGGGGACCATGATCGGCGTGGTGTTTCTCGGCGTTATCATGAACGGGATGACGCTGTTGAATGTAAGTGAATACTGGCAGCATGTTGTGCGGGGAGCCATCATCCTTGTCGCTGTCCTCTTAAACCTCCTGCAAAAGGGAAAAGCGGAGCGATGAACGGCTACCAGCGAATCGAATCAGCGTTACAGGGGAAGCGGCCGGACACGGTGCCGGTAATGCTGCACAATTTCATGATGGCGGCGCGCGAAGCCGGTCTGACGATGGAGCAGTTTCGAAACGATCCAAACCACATGGCACGCGCATTTATCGAGGCGGTTGAGAAATATGAGTTCGACGGCATCATGATCGATGTGGACACTGTGACGCTCGCCGGTGCAGCGGGCGTTCCGATTGATTTCCCGGTCGATCAGCCGGCGCAGGCGGCCGGAGCGCGGATACAATCGCTGGAAGAACTGAACGACCTCGAGCCTGTGGACATTCGAAACCACCGCGGCGTGCAGGTCTGGCTCGAAGCAACTTCGATTCTCTGTCGCCATTTCGGGAAGGAGATCTTCATCCGCGGCAACTGTGATCAATCGCCGTTCACGCTCGCAAGTTTGATCCGCGGTTTGGAACCGTGGATGCTCGATCTGGCGAACGGAGATCGGCATGAACTTGTTCATAAACTCCTGGATTACGCCACCGGCATTACTCTCCAATTCATTGAGTTGATGTCTGAAACCGGCGCTCATATGACGTCGAACGGAGACAGCGTCGCAGGTCCGGAATTGATTTCACCGGCGATGTTCAGGACGTTCGCGCTCCCGTACGAAAAAGTTATCGTGGACAAATCTCACGCGCTCGGGCTCCCCTATTTCCTCCACATCTGCGGCAACACGAGCCGCATCATCGATGCGATGCTCGAGACGGGCTCAGACGGCCTGGAGCTCGACTATAAGACGGACGCACTGCTGGCACATGCGAAGATGAAGGATCGGACAGTGTTTATCGGGAACATTGATCCCAGCGGTGTTCTGGCTCTTGGGAGTCCTCAGCTTGTGGAGGAAACAACGCGGGAGCTGTTGACTGTCTTTGCAGACACGCCTCGCTTTATCCTGAACGCGGGCTGCGCTATTCCACCGATCACGCCACCAGAGAATCTGAGAGCGATGATTTCGACCGCGAGAAGTTTCTAGCATCCTTATTAAAGAAAAGCTTCACCACAAAGACACAAAGAAAAGATCTTATAGATCTTCGATTAAGATCGATTGATCATGACTTTGTGCCTTCGTGGTTAGATTTCTAACTACAAATGACCCCAAAAGAACGCGTCCATGCCGCATTGCAGCGAAAGCCCGTTGACCGCGTTCCTATCTTCATGTGGTTCCACCCCGAAACGACCAATTATCTTGCCCGGTTACTGGAAATTCCCGCTGCATGTGTCGGAGAGGCGATGGGAAATGACATCCGGCAAACCTGGGTGAACAACAATTACGCAATGGAAGGCGTCGTTCACCAGAACGAGGGAGAAGGACATACTGATGTTTGGGGGATTCGCTGGAAGAAGGTCGGCCACTTCAACCAGATTGCTGAATTTCCTCTCGAGACCGCATCACGGGATCAGATTCTCTCGTATCGCTTTCCCTCCGACCACCAGGAAGAACTCCTGAACCAGATGACACCCCTGCTGAACGACACGGCGAACTGGTTCATTGGATGCGACGTTTCACCATGCGTCTTCGAGATGTATTTCCGTCTCCGGGGAATGAGCAATGCACTGACGGATATGGCAACCGACGAAGAGCTTGCCAGTGAAATGTTCAAACGTTGTGCGGATTTTTCGATCGAATTGGCCGGGCAGGCGTGCAGCCGATTCCCCCTGGATTGGCTCTGGACCGGCGATGACGTTGCGGGTCAGGATGCGTTGATGATGAGCCCTTCCATGTGGCGCGAGCAGGTTAAACCGCAGCTCCAGCGGGTTTTCGACGTCGGCAAGGCCGCCAATCTCTGGCTTGCCCACCATTGCTGCGGATCGTTGCGCCCGATCATTCCCGACCTGATCGAGATGGGGCTCAACGTTCTCAACCCCATTCAGTGCAATTGTCCTGGAATGGATCCACTGGAGCTGAAGAAGGAATTCGGGCATGATCTTGCGTTTATGGGCGGGGTGGATACTGTTGAGCTTCTACCCCATGGGACCGTCAGCGAAGTCCGCAGCTCAACCGCACGTCTTCTTCAAGGGATGACAGCTGATGGAGGCGGGTACATCCTCGCCGCATCCCACACCATTCCCCCGGAAACTCCTGATGAGAACATCTTTGCGCTGTTTGATGCGGCTGGTGTGAGCAACCAAGAAATTTACGATCGCGCTGCAGATATTAGGGAGCACCTGCTGAAGACACCCGGCTAGGCTGTCTTGACGAAAAAACTGTCAAGAGCTTCCGGTTACTTGCCTTCTTGGGTCGGTTTGTTTCGTCCGCTCTGCAGGCGATGGTTTCAAGTATTCTTTCTTCGCTCGGGACGGAACACGCCAGATTGGGAGAGATAGTGGACTAAGGCCCATTTTTGCAGTAAGGTCTTGCACTTCCTGGCGTACGTATGGGTAGGTAATGACTTTGAGAGTGTTTTGTTCAAACACCTTGAAGAACTCTTCACTGAGTTCCATTTTCGTCGACACGATGGCGCCAATGTGCAGCTCAATTTCGAAGACGCTTCCATTCTTGGTGTTTCCAAGAAACCAGTACTTGTCCAAGGCTACCAGCCCGCCCAGCTTCTCCTCAACCTGAAACTCCACCTTGTTGCGCACATCCATGCTGATCTCTTCTGTACCGAGGTTTTCCAGGTGCAGGTGTGCTTCAATTTTTGTGAACATGATTTGGCGTACATCAATGAGGCCAAGGGTGTTCAGGTATTTCTTTGGAGACATTTTAGTCGGCATGGCTAAATGGCTTTCCTCAGGGATTCTTGATCATATCCGGGCTTACCGGTTTGACCAGCGAGCGATCCTATAGACCACACTTTTTTGTTCATCGGCTTGATTTCGGACATCTCATCGTGGAATGTCCATGATAAGTCTTGCAGCAACCCTTCCTGTTTCCTCGTGAAAAGCTGAAACATCTCCTCCATCGTGGAGCTCTTGATTAGACGATTCACGATGTATGTGTTAGTGCTGGCTTTTTCTTCGTCCGCTAGCCTGTCAACAAGCTTGTGCAGCCATGGCGGCATGCGCAGCACAATTCTACCGCTAAATTCTTCAAGATCCTCGGGCTTGGGTGGAGGAAGTGTGCCACCAGTGGAGTGTATTTCAGACGAGAGTTCATCGTATTGCTCGCGTAGGTTCTTGATTGCTTCGTCTTGAGTCGAACCGTAGGCATGCAGGGATGTTTCCGGAATTTCCTTTAAATATGAAAGGAACCGATGCTCCGGAATTTCACGGTGGTATTCGCTTGGTGTTTCGTAAACCACCAGCGTATAATTTTCAAAGCGGTACATCTGGTTCGTCCTCCTGAATGAGATTCTGGTCCTCTAGGGAGTCAAGGACTTCTTGAATGAAAGGTAACAACCGTTGCTTGAAGTCTCTATAGCTTACTGTCTCGCTACCGTGAATGACGTGGATGGTGATCCGGCCTTCAACCAGCATCGGATTTCTTGCAAGAAGTTCATGCGCAAACCCACGAGATGAACCGTGTTTTGCTATAGGCCCTATGAATCCGATCCCGTTCAACAGTTTGCCCACCTGGTGAAGGTCGATTTCATGATGCAGCTTTGGCGGGTTTTTCTTGAGCTCTTCGAGGTATTTCTTTATTTTCTTTACGGAGCTTCGATTGATCCGTTGCATCTGGTAGTATCAAATATAGTATCACTTGCTTAAATGTCAATACGCTTTATTGCGTATTCGTTCGACAGTTTCAATAAACGGCGATTTTGTCTCAATTTCAGCACAAAACGCTTTGCTTTTTCATTCGGTATAGGCCAACGACGAACCGGCCTATTGAAGGCCTGACCGCCGACGGAGGCGGGTATATTCTCGCTGCTTCTCACACCATCCCGCCGGAGACACCTGATGAGAACGTCTTTGCGCTCTTCGCCGAAGCGGGTGTGAGTAAAGAAGAGATTTATGACCGGGCTGCAAAGATTCGACAGACCATGTAGAAGGCATCTCGAGAACACCTGCAAAGAAGTGATTGTCATTCCCGCTCGTCTTAAGCGGCCAGCCCGCCCGCAGTCTGGCGGGGAATCCAGACAGCGCGTTCTGGACTCCCGATTGAAGCGTTCGGGAGTGACAAATATTTTTGGGATGGGTTCGAGTACCGGGTCTAAAAAATAAGGTTGTGTTTTTGTTGTTCTTGGTTCTCAACGCTGAGACGCAGAGTTCGCGGAGGTACGCAGAGATATTGACAATATTCTCTGGAACAAGCTTTGCGACCATCTGACACCCGCTAGACGGGAGACTGCTGGATGCCGAACTGTTTTACGAGCTTTCTTGCCTCGTAGATATCGATTCGAAGCAAGTCTGCGAGCTTGCCGATGGAAATCTTCGCCCGCCTGTAGGCTTCGATAGCCAGAGCCCTGTATCTTTCCGGTAGGAGAGGGCTTGCTACACCACCAGCGGGGGCGGCATCTTCAACTGCATACGGCAGGAATTTTTCGCGGTCCTTCTTGGTGATCACTTTCAGATTTACGAGCCGCCAGAGCATCGCGTCGTAGCTGACACCAAACTGTTTATGAAGGTAGTCGATCGTGGCGGCGCTTATTTGTTCTTGCGCTCCCCCAGTTACACCGAGTTGCAGCAAAGCTGCCTTCACGGCAACGTCCGGCATAAGAAACGCTGCAGCAAAGGAGTTCGCGCGAACTTCGGCGAGGGTTTCCTGTTCATGCGTATCTTCGTCCTTGGCTTCCTTCTCAGTGAGTACCGTGGCGGTGTGACCGCGGTCCATGATCAAATGGCCGACTTCATGAGCAAGCGTGAAGAGCTGTCTCTCGCGTGTGCAGTTCGTGTTAACAAATATCGCATGGCCAAATTCCGCACTCGTGATTGAAAAACCCCAGACTTTTGAGTCTGGCAATGGACGCAAGACGACCTTTATGCCTCTTTGCTCCAAAATGTTGTCCAGATCGGGTGCGGGGCCACTCCCGATGTTGAGATAACCGCGTAAATCCGATGCCGCTTTTTCACCTTGAACGATTGCTTCCCACTTTGATCTAAGGGGTGCGCCCCAGCACGGCAACAATGACGAGTCCTGCAGGCCCAACAGATTCTCAAGGGCAGAATAATCTTTCGAGAGCCTGACGAAATCGTCCACAGCAGATTTATCAGTCTCCGAGATTTCATCTGAGCGATATAAGACAGTGAGCGGCTCGTCCTGGATTTGCTCGATCGGCAGCTCCAGGAAAAACGAAATCGGTTTCTTAAGAGCTCTCGCTAACTGTACAAGCTCCATACTGTCGACCGCCCTGTTCCCACTCTCGATGTTGGATATCGAAGGCCGGGGAAGCTGTACCAATTCCGCGAGTTGATCCTGTGTCAGGCGCAGATCTATTCTCGCTGATCGGATTCTCTCTCCGATATGCTTGGGATATGCATCTGTAGTCGGGGTCACGGCATTCTCGATCGTGGATGAGGGAATATCTTGCGGTGAAGGTTCTGTAATGTAACCTTACAAAATGGCCCAGTCAAGACGTTTCTGTTACATAATCATACAAGTAGTTGGCGTTTTTGTTCGAATTTGCGAGATACGACTGATTGACCGTGTTCAGGCAACAGGGATAGGCGAGATAGCTGACGTAGGCAGGTTTCAGAAGTGATTGGTGGTGGGACTGCTCATTCTTCCGCGAACTTCTTTATCGCGTCAAAATACTTCACAATCGCTTTCGCTTTGTTCTTCCCAAACGACATCCAATGCCAGGTGGTATCGGGATTTGGGCTATCTACGGTCGGAATGCGTATGATCGGCTTGCCTTGGTATTCGCCGATGGTAGGCTGTACCTCTTTTTGTTTTTCTTCCATCAGTACTTCTCCTATTCAATGACCAAGCTGATTTCTCTCCTCCCACACCTTTAAGAACCGTTGAAGCGAGAAAGAACTAGGACTGCGCTGGCTCTTCCAGCGGGACAGGAACAAACACTCTTTTGAGAGGCAGCAGGCCCTTGTAGCGAGAATCGAAACTATCATAGTGTTCAAGTGTGAGCGCTACCAATTCTTCCCCATCGATCAGTCGAAGGTTCGTTTTGCTCTTGGCAAAATTCTCTGCTTTGCTTGTGAAAGATCCCAGTGTGACAAAGAGACCAAATTCGCCGCTCCCAACCTTTCCATAAAGGGCAGATACCTCGGGGTCCCCGACATTTCCCTCCGTGCTCTTCACCTGAACCTTGACAATCGGCGGTTCGAACCCTAGCTCATCTTTGTGAGCAATAACATCCACACCGCCATCTGGACCCTCTGGCGAAACTCTTGTATGATATCCCATGACTTCAAGCAAGTGCGCCACGAAGTGGGCGAAAGGGTGACCCTTTAGTTCCTGTGCCAATGTCTTGAGGACGAAATCCTGTGTTGTCGCTTCGATGTCCTCGGCGATGACGCGAATCGTCTCGTCCTTCGCAATGGGCAAGGGTGCGGCCTTCCCTTCGACCGCCGCAAGAAACTCCTCGGCATAGTTTCTTACTTGAAAAAAACTCATCGCAGATCCTGTTTCATATAGAGCCCCTTGAGAGAATTGTGTCCGCGGAAGGGATTTCAGCCACTTCACTGGCCACATATTTGGATACGCTTTGTCCATCTTAGGATCATAGCGAAAGGGTCCTTCTACGCGGCCAATGTGAATCTGCCGGTCGTGCTTTGATGGATAGACGACATAGTGACCTGGTTGAAGCTCACAGACAAAGCGAAAGGTTTGTCCAGTATAGTTTGGGATAGCCCCGGGCTTCACGTTCGGATAAGACTTGATAACAACTTCCTTAAACGTTTCTCTTGAGGGTGGGATTTTCGACAGATCTCCCATCTCAGTCCATCCAATCGCCACGACATTGTTCTTCATGAAGAGGGAGTGCGCATCTCCGGTCCTTCCTGCATGGATGCCCCAAACTACTGTCTCTTTTTCAGCCATTGTTCGAGTTTCCTTGAATTGGTCGCTAGTTGCGTTTGAGTCAGCAATAGCTCCGCTGGGTTTCTACGAATGTCGGCTACGATACCAATATTCTTCTTTGGTCACGAACAGTAAGCATCCCATTTCTATGCGAGCGGGAGTACTGATGCCCGCGCCTTTCATTTTCCCCCATTCATTCGCCTCGAGGGACAACGTGTCACGTGTCTCCGTTATCGCGACAAGTACTGTCCTGTAAGTCCAATCGGTTTGCCAGGCTAACCCAATATCACCCACAGGATGAATTAGTATTCCATCATAGATCACGATGCCATTTGAGAGGTAGCCATCTTTCGTACTTTTCGAGAAACGTAGCTTTCGGAACTCAGACATTCCTTGAGTAGAACACAGGATTTCAGAAAGCTCTTCAACTCTGGCAGGTATTTTGGCGAAATAGCAAAAGGAATCCTTGGGGGTTTGGCATCACCAAAGACAAGGCTGGCAGCTATTTCCACAGTGGTATCGGCCCCGATTGTATCTAGGTCTGTGAGCAGAAGCGAATTGAGTCTTTCGACCTTCGGGTCAAACCATTCCGATATAGCCATGGTCAACTTGAGTGTGCCTCTTAAGTCTAGTAAGAGACCATAATCGACATCGTCATCCTCTATTTCCCCAAGCTGCCTGAAGGCGACGTACGTTAATGCAAGAAAAAATGCTGCAGATCTGTTCTTTGTGACAGAAATGCAATTAGCATATTCTACCGCATTCTTCAGAAGTGGACGGATATGAGGTGCTTTCCTTCGTCGCTCAATCTCAGACGCCATCACACCAATAGCAAAATCTGCGTCATCAAGGATGTTTACAAGGATTACTAAGGTTTCGCGCCATTTGTCTGAATCGATGTGTTTGCGTATGATCGCCCTAAGATCGGCGATCTTCGCCTGCTCCTTCAGGTATCTGGCTGCAAAGAACTCTTGGAAACTTAGATGGGCAAAGGAGTACACTTTTCTGGCGCGCTCCACGAATATGCCGTGCTGCGCTTCGATGGCCTTCAGGACATGCTCACCATCGATATCGTGAGAACGGATAGCCTTGTCAGAAATGTTCAAAAGGAAATTGACGATCTGCTCCTCCAAATACTCTTGCTGCATGAAGTAGTTGTCTGATTTGAAACTATCCCATGCAATCTTGCAGAACAATCCTTCTTTCTTGAAGGGAGAAAGGTATCGATAGATCTCGTCCCTTTTGATTCCTCGAGATGAGTCCCATTTCCTCAAGAGTGCATCTATGGCATCTTTGTACAGCTCAGCTCTGTTGGAGGGAAAATCTAAATTGTCTTCAAACGCTATGCAAAGCATGGTTAGAAGAAGTGGATTGGAGGCTAAGTCTCGAGTTGAAGCATTGTTCCAAATTTTCTTCCTGCAAGTGACGGCACGCTTGGTCCGCTTGCCAAACCAATTATCGACGAAGTTGTCAATCTGCTTGCCCTCGAATTGAGCAATTTCAGCTTCTACGAAATCTTCAAAGACATAGTCATAAGCCGCGATGCGACAGCTGATGATAAACTGATTCTTGTTGTACTTCTGTACAAATGTGCGAAGACTTCGTGTGAGCTTATTGAGAGAAGTCTCCGGCACTTCGTCGAGTCCGTCCAACGCAATGAGGCAATTGCCTTGTTCCAGGAGGTTCTCAACAAATGACGCACTTTCGCTTAATCCACACACTTCAAATTGGTCTTTGATTTCGTCAAGAAGTTCGCGTTTCGAATCAGCCCAATCTTTCAAGTTGACAAAGACCGGGATCCTCTTTTTGGCTGTCTTACCGTCAAGAGCGCTAAGGCACACGTGCTTTAGAAATGTTGTTTTTCCAGACCCGGGACCTCCAAGAATTAGAAGCTTTTGGTTCTTGTTTGCGACCACCAAAGCATCTTGTGACCTTGAGGTTAGGCCGAAACCCTTCTTATCTTTCTCGCGTTCAACAAACTCTTTGAGTTCATCAATACTGTACCGTCTTCTCGAGGTGATTTCATCCAGTATGTTAACCTTCGTGAATATCTCTCTCAGTGCTACAGGCTCGTGCATTCCGAGAATCTTGATCTTGTTGTGGTTCAGCTCAAATCGAGTTGAATAGGCACGCGCGGCGACACCCAGGGGGTCATAAGTCTGAGACTGCTTAGCGACATAGCGACCAGCTCTTGCCAGAGCTTTAGCAGTACTTTTGAACAACTCGACAACAATTTTGGCAGCCGCCTCTGCAACGATTTTGTTCTGATCCAAATGGGTGGAATTCTCGTCCATTATTTCCCCTCTTCAAGATCTTTCTAGGAGTTCCGCGAATCTAGTTGATTGGCAGTTCCGGCGAAACGATGATGGTCAGACGAATCAATTGCCTTCACTCCCAGTTCATGACGTTTCATTAGTCTGTCTTCCTCATCAGCTCTTCTGACTACTCGCGGGATCGATTCTCGCTGTCTAGTAGCTTGGCGCAACTCTCAAAAGACCACAGAATCCTCAGAAGCCACTTTAGACTTTGTCTTAGACACCTGATCGAAGAATGCCGGCAACTATGCATCCATCATTGTGTCAACCTAGCTGTAAAGCCGCGAACATATCAGCCATAGTTTCCAAAAGGGGGATCATCGTCTATCATAGTTCCCCCTTAAACGCCTTATCCAGAATCGACGGCATCAACGCATCCAACTCCCTCGACGTTTCTCCCTGCAGTCGTTTGAGCGCGTCGACTTCTGCCTGCAATGCGTCCAGTTCATCAATAATTCGCGCCTGCTCATGAGGTGGTGCAATTGGGATTTTCAGTTTTTCGAGTTTTGAACCGTTGAGATTTGGCTGACCAGTGCCCTTCTTCTCATCGGCAATCTGACCCCAGTATGAAGGACTCTGAAAGTATTGATACAAATAGTCAACGCTAACGGTGTGGCGCACGCGCAGCCGGATGAGATAAGAAGCAAAAACCGCTTCAGGACAATCACGAATTACAAAACTCTTCCCAGTAGTAGCACCGGTTCGTGCAAAAACCAAATCGTCTGCTTTCAAGAGATACTTGGTGGGGTCTGGGCATCGGCAGAATGGCACACGTTTCCAATCAACTCTGCCGTCTTGTATGTCAGTGATTCGCAGGAAACGCGGTCCGATTGGTATTTGACTAGCAGATTCGGTGTATCCATATTGCGGCGATTCACAGAAGTCGGTGATCAGCATTGAAGCCCATCCCGGTTTTGGTTCGAAGGCCTTTGCTCGGGCAGACGTAACTAGATTCTCCGCCTCCCCTACGGCCTTTTCTCTAAGCGTTCGAGCCTCGCCTATGTGTGTCGCCAGTTCTTCAATCCGCGCGACAATGCGGCGCTGCTCGGATGGTAGGGGGAGGGGGACTTCATAGCCGAGAACATGTGACGGACGAATAGCCGCATAATTCGTAGAACCTTGAGCAGCAACCTGTTCGCGAAAAGCGGGTGTTCGTATAAAGAAATCAAGAAAGCGCCGGTCGATCTTGGATTCATTCAATACAAATAGGAAGTAGTGACTGCTTACAATTGAACCGTCAAGTGACTCTGGCACGATGCCAAAGCCACCCACTTTGGCATCAATTTCCGCAACCAAGAACTCGCCTGAGCGACAAACTTGCTGTGTCTTTGTTTTGATAAGCGCGCCAGGAACCCTGTCTCGTAGAACAATTCCTTTGACGTGAAGCTGAACACGCGGGCGCTCGTATGCCCTTAGGTCATTAATTGTGATGAACTCTTTCCGGTAGGCAAGGACTTCGCCTAAACGAACGATTGGCCACTTCTTGCTCATTGGCCTTGTCCAGAAAGAAGCTTGCGAATATTCTCGACGATCTCCGTGATCCGTACTTCTTTCTTCAATATGTCTGCTGCAATCTGTTCTGGTGGGAGATGAGCAATATCTTCCTTTGCAGTCGGATTCTTCAGGTCAAGATTGCATCCATTCGCAAGTAAGTCGGCCGCAGGCACCTTCCAAGCCCGTTCGTTTTGTTCGCGCTTCTTCCACCATTTAATGCAATCGGCAAATTCTTCAAACTGGATCGGGGCTGTCTTCGTGTAATTCTTGCGTCCTTCTGGGATCGGTTGTTCGTAATACCAGACTTCCCTCGTCGGGCCGCTCCGGTCAAAGAATAATAGGTTGGTCGGGATACCGGTGTAGGGCGCGAACACGCCATTTGGCAATCGGACAATGGTGTGCAGGTTGAATTCCTTGAGCAATTCTTCCTTGATGCGCGCGCATATGCCATCGCCGAACAGGACCCCGTTGGGAACGACGACACCAGCACGTCCTGGCCTCGGCTGCCGTTTGAGTTTCTTCATGATCAGCTGAAGGAAAAGTAGCGCCGTTTCCGCAGTCTGTTTATCCGCAGGGAAATTGTTAAGAATACCTCGCTCCTCCTCACCCCCGAACGGAGGATTAGTTAGGATTATGTCCACGCGATCCTTGTCGCCGATCTCTGCCAAACGTACAGCAAGACTATTGCCCGGGCCAATCCGTGGAAACTCAAGTCCGTGAAGCAGCAGATTCATTTGCGCGAGTAGATATGGAAGCGGTTTGGCTTCACCGCCAATGAGAGAGCTGGCTTGCAGGATCTTTCTATCCTCTACCTTCTTGCATTGCTTTTCCAAATGTGAATAGCTCTCAACGAGGAAACCGCCGGTTCCACAAGCGGGATCAAGCACAGTCTCACCAAGCCGTGGATTTGTCACCTGAACCATAAATCGCACAAGGGCTCGTGGTGTATAGAACTCCCCGGAATCACCCGCGGCATCGCGCATTTCCTTGAGAAGCGATTCATACAGACGGCTCAGCGTATGGATCTCTTCAGTCGAATTGAAGTGAATCGAATTGATCTTATTGACAACGTCGCGGAGGAGGTAGCCGTTGATCATTCGGTTCACGGTTCCCTTGAACACCGTAGCGACCACGTCTCTCCGGTCGCCGCCATTTGTTCCTTGAAGAGCGCGGAGATGCGCGAACAGGCCAGGACCTTTGTTACCATCAGGGCGGGGAGCTTCCTCGTTGTTGATGAAGGAAATCAGCTCATCGCCAGTAACGCCATCTTCCTTGGAGGCCCAATCGCGCCAGCGATAAGGCTTCCCGATGGTCGGTTTGAATCGCTCGCCTCTTAGTTTGGCCTCCTCTTCCCGGATTTGTTCAAGGTCATCGAGGAATTTCAGGAACATGATCCACGTCAGCATCGGCAATCGGTCAAGGTCGCCATTAAGCCCTTTATCTTTGCGCATAATTTTTCGCGCAGAATCGACAATGGAGCCGAGCGACTGGGCTGTGGTAAGAGGGGCCAAAGTCTTCTTCAATTTCTTCGCGGGCATGTTTGTTCTTCTTTCCTATGCAGCGTACAGTAATGTCTGCAATTCATTCACAGCAGAGCGCAACTGCTCAGCGCCACCAAAGCGCTTTGTTATCTCCAGGATATTCCCATACTTGTCTGAAATGGATGAAATCTTCAACACATCAGGTATGATGAATTGCGCCGTCCCATGCTCGGCATATTTCTCGAGCAGTTCTTCCAGAATCGCTTTGGCCCCAGCGCTGTATTTGTCGAAGAAATCTTTCTGTTCTTTTCGCACACGCTCGGCTCGCTCGCGTCTGGTTCTCAGTGGGGCATTAAATGCGACATGACAAAGTAAATCAAACGGGTCGGCTTCGGGGTGGTTCGTCGCTGAGGCCAGATCGTCAAAATTAATCCCCCGTTCTTCCAGCTTGTTGAGAATGTCTGAGCGACCACCGGGGTCTGCCCATTGCTTGCGCATTTCTGCGGAAGATGAGAAGAGTATTCGAACTTTGTCCGCTGTGTAGTCGCTGTATTTCACAACCCGCAGCTGTTTCCCGTCGACGTCAAGCTCATACACAAGATGAGCTGTGATTTCTACGTGGCCACCATCGAAGTAGTATTTTCTCTTAGCCCCTTCCGAGTCATCTGAAATCGACGGGATATAGGATGCATCTGGTTCTGAGACGGCCAGGGCGTTCTCCTCCAAGACAGCGTACGTGCTTGGGATCGTACTGCCCTCATCGTCAATAGTTTCTTCGGTAATAATCGCCGGATCTCCGTCGAAATCTTTGTCGGCGAACAATCGAGTTGCGGATCCCGTATAGTCCAGGATGTTGAAATAGTATTTTCCGTAATCATCCCGAACCCGTGTGCCACGACCGATGATCTGCTTGAACTCAGTCATTGAATTGACGACCCGCGCCAAAACAATGTTCTTGCAGGTCGGTGCATCGATTCCAGTTGTTAGAAGTTGGGACGTGGTAAGGATAACGGGAGAGGTGGTCTCCAGTTCCTGAAACCTCGACAGATGCCCTCGTCCAATATCGCCTTCGTTCGACGTCACGCGGCACACATAATCGGGAAATTGCTGAACAAGATCGGAATTGAGATTGTTCAGCACCTTTCGCATCTCATCGGCATGCTCCTGGTCTACACAGAAGACCATCGTCTTGGCGAAGCGGTCTGATTTCTTCAGGAACTCTGTCAAATGCTTTGCGATTGCATTTGTTCGTGCTCGAAGAGCTACCGCTCTTTCAAAATCTTTCGTCTGATATTCCTCATCAGGAATTTCTCGGCCATACCGGTCAAGGTCACCTTTGCTCGGTCTCCAACCAGCCGCATCGTAGCTTGTGATTACCCGATGGACACGATACGGTGCAAGGAAGCCATCGTCAATTCCCTGTCTCAGGCTATAGGTATAGATGGGATTGCCGAAATACCTATAGGTGTCGCGGTTGTCCTCACGCAACGGTGTTGCAGTCATACCCAGTTGAAATGCCGGATGGAAGTATTCGAGAATCTCCCGCCAGTTGCTTTCGTCCGTTGCGCTTCCCCGATGGCACTCATCGACAATAATCAGGTCAAAAAAATCCTGGGCGTATTCCCGATAAAGCCCCGGTCGGCGTTCGTCCTCGGCAATTGCCTGATAAATGGCAAAGTACATCTCACGGCTCTTGTTGGCGATCCCGCCCTCTATCTTCCAGCGGGCATCACCAAACACTGCAAAGATCTTGTCCTTGGGGTCATCGATGAGGATACTGCGATCTGATAGATAGAGAATGCGGGGCTTGCGATGGTCACCGGTTCGATTCCACCGGGCATTCCATAGCTTCCAGCAAATCTGAAATGCCACCACCGTTTTTCCTGTGCCCGTGGCCATTGTCAACAGAACTCGTTTCTTGCCTTGCAGTATGGCCTGAACCGTTCTATTGATCGCAATCTCTTGGTAATAACGGGGAGACTTGTCGCTTTGATGATAGTAAGGTGATAGTAGTTGCTGCGAGGTCTCTTTTGTGATGGCCTGTTTGACTGAAAGCCGGGTCCAGAGCTCTTCCGGCGAAGGGAATTGAGTAAGTTCGGTTTCTTTACCTGAAAGAAAATCAAACTCGACGATGGAATGACCATTGGTGGCGTAAGCAAACTTCAGCCCTAACGTCTCCGCATAATCTTTTGCCTGCTGAAGCCCATCACCGGCAGTCTTATAGGCAGGTTTCGCTTCCACCACTCCGATCAAGTAATCACGGGTATATCGGAGAAGATAATCTGCCCTCTTCTGCGGCCGGCGAATAGTCTTGGTCCCAATTACAACTATCCTTCCATCCGTGAAGCTCTTTTGTTCCGTAAACGAATGGGGATCGGTGTCCCAACCGGCGGAATTCAGTTTTGGGACAACATATTTGCGACAGGTATCGGCTTCGGTGATCATATTGTTTTCAGTTGGACGAGCAACGAAAAGTCCGTGGGAACCAATAATCGTCGGTGCAGCATCTGGCTCACCGCCAATCTACACGAATAAGGAGCGGCATTCAACTGAAATGCCGCGACTGCAGACTCAAATAACCGTCCAGCGCGAGATATCACGGAACTTTCGGCCTCAATCCTTCTGTTTGTTGCCCGTACATCGGCTCCCTTTATCAAAATGCACTCGGAATCATTCCCAGTTGAAGGTCAACTCCGTGGTTCTTAAGGGCTTGATGCGTCCACACTTTTGCCAAACTACTTGACAAAGTCCTAAACGATTCATATAGTTCAGAAGCATGAAGCACGAACAGGCATATCAATTCTCAGCAGGTTATTGGTGGTGGCGCTGGTCATAACCCGCGCTTCACTGCTTGTCGTGCGTTCATAAAAATCTGAATACAACACAACGGTGGTAACGCGGAATGGAGCGTTTCCACTGTTTTCGTTTGTACCGATTTTGAAAATCGTGGGAACCTCCGCCGACGATTTTCTTTTTCCACCAATCTACTCACAATGGGGTGACCTGAAGCCACCCGCATAGCCACCCATCGTCGCTTGTGATCGAGGATCGTTCAGGATCTGGATTCCCCGCCAGAACGCATGGCGGGCGGGCCGATAAATACATTCGGGAATGACAAGCAAAAGATGGAGTGGCAGACGTCATGGTTTCAGTTGAACCACCACAAAACTACGGAGGTATCTATGCAGCGCACGTTCACACTTGAAGAACGGGAGATTCCAACCCATTACTACAACATTCTCCCGGACCTTCCGACACCCCTCGATCCACCTCTGCATCCGGGCACAAAGCAGCCGATAGGTCCCCAGGATCTCGCCCCAATTTTCCCGATGGCACTTATCGCACAGGAGATGAGCGGTGAGCGCTTCATCGAAATTCCCGATGAAGTCCGCTTAGCATACGCTGCGTTTCGTCCGACGCCGTTGTACCGCGCCCTCGCTCTGGAGAAAGCATTGGACACACCGGCCCAGATCTATTACAAGTACGAAGGCGTGAGCCCGGCGGGAAGTCACAAACTGAATACCGCCCTCGCTCAGGCGTACTACAACAAGATGGCGGGGATCAAACGACTCGCAACAGAGACGGGAGCCGGCCAGTGGGGAAGCGCGCTGAGTCTCGCTTGCAACATGTTTGGTCTGAAACTCAAAGTCTATATGGTTCGCATAAGTTATGACCAGAAGCCTTATCGACGGTCGATGATCCAGACATGGGGAGCCGAGGTGGTTCCGAGCCCAAGCCGCGACACTAAGGCGGGCCGCGCGATTCTTGAGAAGGACCCATCGTCACGAGGAAGCCTTGGCATCGCCATCAGCGAAGCAGTGGAAGACGCCGCAACACACGACGACACGAATTACTCTCTCGGAAGCGTGCTGAATCACGTGCTTCTCCATCAAACGGTGATCGGTCTCGAATCAAAGCTGCAAATGGAAAAAGCCGGCGTCTATCCTGATATCGTTATCGGGTGTGTTGGCGGCGGATCGAATTTCAGTGGGCTGGCATTGCCGTTCATGCGGGATAAGATTGCAGGCAAACCATTGCGTGCGATTGCCGTGGAACCGGCCTCCTGTCCATCACTCACCAAAGGAGAATTTCGGTACGATTTCGGCGACACGGCGGGCATGACACCGTTACTACAAATGTACACGCTCGGTCACGACTTCATGCCCCCGGCACTTCACGCAGGAGGCCTGCGTTACCATGGCATGGCGCCGATTGTCAGTCGGCTCTACAAAGACAAGCTGATCGAAGCGCAGGCGTATGAACAGAAGGAAGTGTTCTCCGCTGCTGTGACGTTTGCGCGCACCGAAGGGATCATACCCGCCCCGGAGTCTTCGCATGCAATCAAGTCTGCGATTGTTGAAGCTCTGCGCGCAAAGGAGGAGGGAAAAAGGGAGGTCATTCTCTTCAATCTCAGCGGGCATGGCCATTTTGATATGGGCTCGTACGATGCCTACTTCGCCGGGAAGCTGAACGGAACTGATTAGAAGCCATCTCAAAAACCTTTTCGTAAGAGAATCATGATACAAGCGAGATGGACGAAGCCAAGGAAATTCTCGGCATGATATTCATAACGGACTACAAGACGGCGGAAGTTATGCATCCAGGCAA